>ERZ1643250.1832-NODE-1832-length-17045-cov-6.798411_pt1 | contig 17045 bp, 16 predicted proteins | sample MGYA00579262_ERZ1643250 | MGnify/ENA primary metagenome ERZ1643250 (study PRJEB29033, sample SAMEA4952265) | chicken gut metagenome | biome: Broiler Chicken; feature: Gastrointestinal Tract; material: Caecum | place: Ireland | collected 2018 | study: Broiler... | reverse complement strand
AAAGAAAACAGGCTCTGCAAAGCCAACACTTTACAGAGCCTGTTAAAACAAATTACCGCACGATTTTATAATAGGTTCGGGCAGTCAGAGAGTAAATTATGCCGTATATAGCGGCAAAAATCAGATAGGTAATACCGGTACACAGCAGATATAAGCTGGTGTTTTGTAGTGCCAGCAGCTGCAAAATCCGATAGATCATGGGGAAAGCAAAGGCGGTGTGGATTCCGGCCATGAGCAGAGGCAGGAAGAAGACGGTGAGTACCTGAGAACGGATGGCTTTTCGGATTTCCCGTTTGTCCATGCCCACTTTTTCCATGATTTGGAATCGTTCTTTATCGTCATAGCCTTCGGAAATCTGCTTGTAATAGATAATCAGGATAGTAGCCATAATGAACAGAGTTCCAAGGAACACACCCACAAACAGCAGTCCGCCTACCAGTCCCAGATACATGGAGCGCTCCTCTGACTTCAGCGTGACTTGCTGCATATAAATAGCTCCGCCCTTTTCAGAAGCTGCCTTTGCCAGTGTTTCATAGGAATATTTCAGCTGCTCTCCGGCTGCTTTTTTAACTTCTTCGCTGCCGTCCAGATCGAAAGCATAGGAATACTGCAAATTGGAGTAGTCGCTGTAGTCAGTACCGGGCCAGCGCTGCATTACTTCCAGCTGCCGGAGGGTTTCAAAATCCTTGACAACAATACTCAGATGGCTGGTCATCATAATGGCAGCGGCGCCGTTGGGCGGAAATTCCGACAGTTTTTCCCGGATGTTCCAACTGGTGTTTCCCAGGTGGAACACATCCCCTTCAAAAGAGCTTTTCCCTGCATACAGCAGGATTTCCCCGTCATCCAGTACTTTTTGTGTTCCCATGGCCTGATTGTAGTCGTCCAGTGTGGTGAAGGTAATGGTGTAGTACTCTGAAACTGCGATTCCGTTATCCAGTTTGTCAGGGGCAATCTCAAAGATGCCGTTGATCATCTGTGCATCACAGTTCAGATAACGGTACGATACCACATTTTTGGGGGAGGCCCCTTCTTCTTGCAGGAGTTTTTCAATTTCCGGACGAACCGCATCTTCTATCGTTTCAAAATCGCTGTTGATGCGTACCTCATACTCCCGGGCAAAGGTGGTGTCGATCATATCGGTCATGCCGAAATACATGGAGCAGGTAGAGGAAACCATTACCAGCACCATGGTGGACAGCACACAGATATTGGCCAGACCCACTGCATTCTGCTTCATCCGATAGATCATGCCGGAAATGGCAATAAAGTGGTTGGTCTGATAGTAAAAGCGGCGATTTTTCCGCAGGAGTTTCAAAATAGCGATACTGCCTGCGGTGAACAGGCAATAGGTGCCCAGAATCACCAGAATGACTGCTACAAAGAAAAGGAGAAAGGCCTGTACCGGGTTGGTGATGGTAACGGCAATCCAATATCCGCTTCCCAGCAAAAGAATACCGATGATAGCCAGAAGCCAGCGGGCCTTGGGTTCTTTTTCACCCATCTGTCCGCCCCGGAGCAATTCGATGGGGTTGGTCAGGTGAATCTGCCGCAGGCTGTTGAGGAAAATCAGGAAAAACAGAATGCCGAACAGAATCAGAGCTGACCGGATTGCGTCAAAAGAAATATAAAAGCCCAGCGGCACTTCCGTTTCCATCAGGCTTGCCAGTACCAGAAAGGACGCTTTGTCCAGGACAATTCCCAGTCCCAGACCGATGACCAGACTGATCACGGCAATATAGAGGGTTTCGTAAAAGATCATGCGGGAAAGATGGCCTTTGCCCATGCCCAACACGTTGTAAAGGCCGATTTCTTTCTTTCTCCGTTTCATCAGAAAACTGTTGGTGTAAAAAATAAAGATAACAGAAAAAAGGGAGATAACCCAGACGCCCAGCCCCAGGCAAACTTTCAGGGAAGCACTGCCCAACTGCATTTCATCAATACCCGGATTGGCGGAAAGGGCATTCATCATATAGTAGCCTGCCACGGTAAAAATGCAGGTCAGTAGATAGGGGAGATAGACTCGGGCATTTTTGCGGATATTGATGCCTGCCAGCTTTGCATAGAAAAACTTACTCATACAGCGCACCGCCTTCGCCGTGAATAAAGTTGGCAGAAGAGCCTACCGAGGCACCGGTGGCAATCAGCGTCAAGGTATCGGAAATCTGCTGATACAGCTCTTCCTGTGTATGGCTGCCGCGATAAATCTGATGGAATACCTCACCGTCTTTAATGAACAGCACACGTCCGGCGCTGCTGGCAGCTTTGATACTGTGGGTGACCATCAAAATGGTCTGGCCGCTGTGGTTGATCTCTTCAAAAAGCTTCAGCAGGCTGTCGGCAGAGCGGGAATCCAGCGCGCCGGTGGGCTCATCCGCCAGAATCAGCTGCGGTTCGGTAATCAGGGCACGAGCTACGGCCGTGCGCTGTTTCTGTCCGCCGGAAACCTCATAGGGGAATTTTTTCAACAGAGAAGTGATTTCCAGCCGGGCAGCGATAGGCGCCAGCTTTTCCTTCATTTCCGGATATTTTTTGCCGGAAAGCACCAGTGGCAGAAAAATGTTGTCCTGAATAGAGAATGTGTCCAGCAAATTAAAATCCTGAAACACAAATCCCAGATTTTCCCGGCGGAAAGCCGCCAAATCCTTTTCCCGAATGGACAGCACATTTTTTCCAGCTACCAGCACTTCGCCGCTGGTGGGACGGTCCAGAGTTGCCAGAATGTTCAGCAGCGTGGTTTTGCCGCTGCCGGACTCGCCCATAATCGCCACAAACTCTCCCTGCTCCACGGAAAAGTTCACATCCGTCAGCGCCTGTACCTGACTGCCGCCGAATCGGGTGGTATATACCTTTTTCAAATGGTTGACTTCCAGAATTGACATGAAAAAGACCTCCTTTGTTTCGTCACAGTCAGTATACCAAAGCCGGGAAATGCGTGCCATTTCTTTGGCTTACATTTCCCGGCGGAATCTTACCGAATTGTAAGAAGCGAATCATTCAGATGTTTAAAAAAGGATTTACTGCCAGATTTCCGGAGCGGAATCCAGATATAACCGCACCTGAGTTCCTTTTCCCGGCTGAGAACGGATTTCCATTCGATGAGACAGCTTTTCCAGCACCCGGCGGCATAGATACAGTCCCAGGCCGGTAGCACGTTTGTCGGACCGTCCATTTTTTCCGGTAAACCCTTTTTCGAAAATCCGCGGTAAGTCTTCCTGTGCAATTCCGATGCCGGTATCCTCAATGACCAGTACTTTTCCCGGTTCTTCCCGGATGGAAATGGTACCTTTCGGGGTGTATTTCAGGGAATTGGAGAGAAGCTGCTCCACCACAAAGCACAGCCATTTTTCGTCGGTAAGCACTTCTGACGACAGAGTTCCCAGTTCCAGCCGGATTTTTTTCCGAATAAACAGCGGTGCATATTTCCGCACGGCCTGACGCACGATGGATTCCAGCGGATACTTCTGGATGACAAAATCGTTGGACGTGCTGCCCAGCCGGAGATAAGACAGCACCATTTCCACATACTGTTCCACTCGGAAAAGTTCTGCCAATAACTCCCGATTCTGTTCGGTGTCCTCGCTTTGCAGCAGCAGGCGCATGGCGGCAATGGGCGTTTTAATCTGGTGGGCCCACAGGGTATAATACTCCATCATGGCGCTTGTTTCCCGGTCTTTGTCCGATTCCACCCGCTGTTTCTCACAGAAGAGCTTCCGCAAAGCGTCGTCGTATTCCCCTTCGATCAGGTTTCGGGGGTCCGGCAGTTCTTCCAGAGAGTACCGGATATTGGCGCACATGGATTCCAGCCGGCGGCACCGGACAGCAAATAGAGCGAAATCGATGATTCCTGCAATCATTCCGGCCAGCAGCCACAAAAGCAGCATATACCAGAAAGCTTCCGGTTCCAGCCGGTATACGGCGAACAAAAATCCACTGATGGCCGTCATGGAAAGGAGAAGAGCCAGCAGCTTTTTTCGCTGGTGAAGGTAGGAGAGCATCAGTTTCCAGAAAGAAAGCGTCCTGTTCATGGCACCATATACCCGATGCCTTTCTTTGTGGTAATAAAGTGTTCCAGTCCCACCGCTTCCAGCTTGCGGCGCAGGCGGGTCACATTGACCGTCAGGGTATTTTCATCCACATAGCAGTCGGTTTCCCATAGTTTGGTCATCAGTGCTTCCCGGCTGACGGCTCGGCCTTTATTTTCCAGAAGGTTCTGTAAAATCTTATATTCATTTTTGGTCAGCTCTACCTTTTTTCCTTCATAAGTCAGGGTAGCGTCTCCCATATTCAAAATCGCGCCCCGATGTTCCAGCAGGCTGGTCTGGCCGCTGAAATCATAGGTTCTGCGGAGGACGGCCTGCACCTTTGCCGCCAGTACATGGAGGTCAAAGGGCTTGGCGATAAAGTCGTCGCCGCCCATGTTCATGGCCATCACGATATTCATGTTGTCCGACGCAGAGGAGATAAAAATGATGGGTACCTTGGAGAGACGGCGAATCTCACTGCACCAGTGATACCCGTTGAAAAAGGGCAGGGAAATGTCCAGCAGTACCAGCTGGGGGTCAAAAGCAGCGAATTCCGCGGTGACTTTCTGGAAGTTCTCCACACAGTGGACTTCACAGCCCCAACTTTCCATATGCCGGGCAATCGCCCCGGCAATCACACTATCGTCCTCAACTATCATGATTTTATACATCGATTTCGCCCCGCTTTTCTTATGCATTCAGCTGGATTTTCCGTTTAATGATAGCATGTTTTTCATGAAAAGTCTATTTTACAAACAAAAAGCCCGCCGTTTCCGTCAGGAAACAGCGAGCTTCTCTCACAATTCTCTTCGGCCTTCAATGGCACGGGAAAGGGTTACTTCGTCGGCATACTCCAGATCGCCGCCTACGGGGATACCGTAAGCCAGACGGGTAACGCGGATTCCCATGGGTTTCAGCAGCCGGGAAATGTACATGGCCGTAGCCTCGCCCTCCACCGTGGGGTTGGTGGCCATAATCACTTCTTTTACCTGACCGTCTCCCACCCGGGCCAGCAGTTCTTTAATGTGCAGCTGGTCAGGGCCAACGCCGCTGAGCGGGGAGATCACGCCGTGAAGCACATGATAGGTGGCATCCACCTCGTTGGTGCGTTCCAGCGCAAACACATCCCGTGGGTCTTCCACCACATAAATGATGGATTTATCTCGGGAATTGTTGCGGCAAACAGGACAAAGCTCCTGATCGGTCAGATTGCAGCACACTTTGCAGTAGTGAATTTTTTCGTGGGCGTTCACAATAGCGGAAGCAAACTGTTCAGCTTCTTCCTTGGATACGCTCAGAATATGATAGGCCAGTCGCTGGGCGGTTTTATGGCCGATGCCGGGCAGTTTTTCAAACTGTTCCACCAGCGTTTCCAGCGGTGCTACATGATAAGAGGCCATTGCTTAGAACAGGCCCGGAACGTTCAGACCGCCGGACAGCTTCTCCATTTTTTCGTTCTTCTCGGTGGAAGCGGCGCGCAGGGCCTCGTTGGCAGCGGCCACGATCATATCGGAAAGCATCTCCACGTCCTCCGGGTCTACAACCTCGGGCTTCATGTCGATGGTTTTCAGCTCCATTTTGCCGGTAACTGTTACAGTGACAGCGCCGCCGCCGGAAGTTGCGCTATACTCTTTTTCTTCCAGCTCCTTGGCCAGCTCGTCCATGTCCTCCTGCAGCTTCTGTGCCTGACGGGCCAGCTGCTGAATATTGTTCACGCCGCTGGTGTAACTCCGGGGTAATCTTGCTTTCATATCAATTCCTCCTAATTTTTTTCAATAACTTCAATCCCCGCCTGCCGGGCTTCTTCTGTCAGGGCGGCAAGAGGGTCTTGTTGTTCTGCCTTGTTCTCCTGCGAATGGGGGTACGGGCCCAGTTTATAGACCTTTCCCAGCACCTGTCGGATAGCGTCCCGCAGTTTGTCCCGCTGGGACGACTTTCGCAGAAGTTCAAAGGCAAGCTCCTGAGGAGCATCTATCAGCACATAGCTCCCGCTGACATAAGCGGAAGAGCCATGAAATGCTGCCGCAATGGATTGAGAATAACTGCGCATAAGCTGGAGAATTTCCGGCCACTCGTTCAGCCGCCTGGCATTGGCCACGATCTCTTCCATAGAGGGCTTCCGCGCCGGTTCGGAAACCGGTGGGGCGGGGGATGCCGGCTGTTTTTCCACCGCCGGAGCAGGTGCCTCTTCGGGAAGGAATTCTTCCACGGGAGCCGCTGTTTCTGCCGGTTTTGTACTGGCGGGTTTTACCGGTGCTTCTGTCGGCTGAATGGCAACACCGGACCGCAGCTGCCGTTCCAGCGCTTCAACACGGCGCACCAGAGCAGCGGTACTGTCCTCCAGCTCGGGAGAACACAGGCGGATCAGGGTCATTTCCATCTCTACCCGACGGTTTCCGCCCCGATACATCCGTTCCAGACTTTCCTGAAAGACGGTCAGACCGTGAAGAATCAGGGGAAGAGGTGCGGAAAGAGCCTGTTTGGAAAGCCGCTCCTGTTCCTCCGGTGACATAGCCAGCAGGGAACTGGGGTCTTTCATGCTCTTCACCAGCATCATACCGCGGAAATGGCCGGTCATTTCTTCACACAGCCGCGCCATATCCTTGGAATCCCGGTAGAGCCTGTCCACGGTTTCCAGCGCGGAAGCGGAATCGTGCTCCATAATGGCCCGGGTCAGCTCAAACAGATGCTCTCTGCCGGCAAGTCCTGCCGTTTCATTGACTACCTGTACGGTGATTTCCCGGCTGTGTCCCAGACACTGATCCAACAGGGAAAGAGCATCTCGAAGGGCACCATCTGCAAGTCGGGCAATGAGCAGCGCAGCCGGTTCATCCAGAGAAGCGTTTTCGTGCTCCGCAACATAATGCAGCCGGGCGGCAATATCCTCCGGTGCAATCCGGTGGAAGTCAAACCGCTGACAGCGGGAAAGAATAGTGGCCGGAATCCGGTGCACCTCTGTGGTGGCCAGAATAAACAGCACATGAGCCGGCGGTTCTTCCAGAGTTTTGAGCAGTGCGTTGTAGGCCCCCGGCGAAAGCATATGTACTTCGTCGATGATGTACACCCGGTATTTGGCGGCAGCGGGGGTAAAAACCGCTTCTTCCCGCAGTTCCCGGATGCTGTCCACACCGTTGTTGCTGGCCGCGTCGATTTCTACAATATCCATCACCGCGCCGCTGTCAATGCCCCGGCACATCTCGCATTCACCGCAGGGATCTCCGTTGACCGGGTGGAGACAGTTGACCGCCTTGGCCAGAATTTTGGCGCAGGTGGTCTTGCCGGTTCCCCGGGAACCGGTGAACAGATAGGCGTGCGCGATTCGTCCGGCCATCAGCTCATTGCGCAGGGTGGTGGTCACCTGAGGCTGGCCTGCCACATCGGCAAAGACCTGAGGACGCCATTTACGATAAAGAACCTGATACATCGGGAAACCACCTCCTGTTTTTGTCAAAGCGTTTCTGAAAACGAAGAAATTGTCGGAAAAGACGATCATTTCGACTTTTCAGATAGCCCCTTAAGAATAAAGAAAAGCAAGACAGCCGCCGGTCAGGGGCGGTACCATACCGCTGGATATACGGACGGACGGGCTGCCTGCATCGCGCAGGGCAACTCCGCTTAATGCTGCTCGGTTCCCCGCCTGACATGGTTCACGGCGCCCCGCCGTGCAGACCCATTCGCCCGCATATCCTGCGATATGCGTTCTGTCTTGCTTCATTCATGTACCGGCATTTCTGCCAGCCAGATTATTATATACGATTTTGAAAAAAAAAACAACACCTGACAGCGAATTTTTTACGAATTCTTCTTTTTAGTTGGAAATCCCGGTCCAGCCGGTCACCAAATCGGGCACCTGACCGACTATCACGGTCTCGGAAAGTACGGCTGAAGTGGTCTGTTCTACCCGCCCGGAAGCGCCGGGAACATAGGTAAAGGCCTGCACTGTCACCGTCAGAACAATTCGGTGACAGGTCTGGTTCACCCCTGCGGAGGAAAAGGTGCTTTCATAGTCTACCTGTACATTTCCATCGGCGGATACCCGCAAAGGAAGGGAAGGCCCTCTCCCGTGGAGCATGGCGCTGCCCAAAAGGGTCCCCAGCGGAATGCCCGTTTCGCAGTGGTTGCCACTCATGGCGTCCTGTACCGCCAGCGCTGTCCGGCTCTTTACCTGATTCATGGCCGCTGCATTGATAGAAAGGCTTTGCAGTGCACCGTCTGTGTCCTGAGAGGTCGTGTACAGGGGTTCTGTGGATTCTTCGGAAACCTCCGCCACCGCTTCGTTGACCGCTTCTGTAATCATCTGACAGGCATAATTATATGTAACCTCTTCAAAAACGGAATGGATCCGCCATTCCGCCAGACCGAACAGTACCAGAACAGTCAGCAGGCACAGGGCAAAAACGCCCCGTCCGTTCAATTTCTGCCGGTGTCTCCTTCGGGAAAAGCGTCTCACACGGCCCCCTCCTTTCCGGTTCTTTTTCCAGTCTATGAAAAAAACCTGTCCCGGGTTCCAAAGGCTGAAAACCGTGAAAAAAGTGAGGCAAAAGATGTTCTTTCTTTTTCAAAAAACCATTGATTTTTCCATTTCAGACTGCTACAATGTCCCTGATTTCCAAGTACAGGAGGAGGTATCGACGAAATGACTCGATATGACAAAATTGCCCGGATGAAGCCGGAGCAGAAAAACCACTGGCTGGATGTGCAGCCCCTTTCCTACTGGGGAGAGCGGGTATTTGCCGAAATCGCCGTGGCAGAGGAAATCAACACTCATGAAGCAGGACGATATGAAGCCCTCTTAAATCAAGCGGTGGACATTCTGTATGAGGCCTGGACACAGGAGCACGCGCTGCCGGATTCCGTGTGCCGCAAGGCGGAAGAAGTGCTGCTGCCCCTGTCGGAAACCGCCAAGTCCATGACCATGCACTGTGTGGCCCATGCCCACATTGATATGGACTGGATGTGGGGCTTCCATGAAACGGTGGATGTGGCGCTGAACACCTTCCGCACCATGCTGGATTTGATGGACGAGTATCCGGACTTCACATTTTCCCAGTCTCAGGCTGCGGTGTACCGCATTGCCCAGTATTATGACCCGGAGCTGTTTGAGCGGATCCGTGCCCGTGTGAAGGAAGGACGCTGGGAATATGCCGGTTCCTCTTTTGTGGAGCTGGACAAGAACCTGCCTTCGTTGGAAAGCATGGCCCGGCATATCCTTTATACCAAACGGTATCTCCGGGACGAGTTCGGCATTCCCATGGAACAGGTAAAGCTGGACTTCCACCCCGATTCCTTCGGCCATTCTCCTTCGGTTCCCTCCGTGCTGGCCGCTGGTGGAATCCGGTATTTCTATCACTGCCGGGGACTGGACGACGTGCAGCTGTACCGCTGGCAGGGTGATTCCGGCGCGGAAGTGCTGGCCCTCAATGAGCCGCTGTGGTACAATGACCTGATTCTTCCCATGTATCTCCATATTGTGCCCCAGTTCTGCTATCGCTATGGGGTGCACGATATGATGAAGGTGTACGGCGTGGGCGACCACGGCGGCGGACCTACCCGTAAGGATCTGGAAATGATTCTGGATATGCAGAAATGGCCGGTGGCCCCCACAGTGCGTTTCTCCACCTATGAAACCTTCTTTGCCGCAGTGGAGCCCTATCGGGAGACCCTGCCGGTGGTGAAGGGACAGCTGGGCCCCACCTTTACCGGTTGTTATACCTCTCAGTCCCGAATGAAGGCCATCAACCGCATGGGAGAAGACCGGCTGTATGAGGCGGAGATGATTTCGGCCTTTGCCCGGAAAAAAGCTCATGCCGCCGACTTTACCCGTCAGTATCGGGATGCCTGGGAAAAAGTGCTGTTCAATCAGTTCCACGATATTCTTCCCGGTTCCAATACACCGGAATCCGCCTATCATGCGCTGGGCGCTTTTGAAGAAGCCATGGGCGCCGTGATGGCTGGTTCTGCGTCTTCCCTCCGCGCGTTTGCGAAGGAAATCGACACCTCCATGTTCTCCACACCGGACGAGCCGCTGGCTTCCCGTTCCGAGGGCGGCGGTGTCGGCCTGAATACCGACGAAAAATACCGGTTCCGGATTTCCGGCACCGAGCGGGGTCGGGGACGGACCCGTCTGGTGCACCTGTTCAACCCCACCTGCTTTGACCGGAAGGACGTGGCGGAGTTTACCCTGTGGGACTGGCCGGGCAATCCGGAGCACATGAAGGCATTTGATGCCAAGGGAACACCCATTGCCTGCCGGGTGGTGCGTCAGGTTCCCAATGACTGGAACCACCTGCGCACCGATGTACTGGCGGAAGTGGAAATTCCCGCCTTTGGCTATACCACCATCAAGGTGGAAGAGGGCGAGCGGGACAGCTTCTGCTTTTCCGCCATGCCGCCGGATCCCCGTGTGACCAGGTATTGTGACAATGTGTTGGAAAACGATCTGGTGAAAATCACTTTTGACAACGCAAATTTCGCCATTGTGTCCTGTGTGGACAAAGTGACCGGAAAAGAGCTGTTGTCCACGCCGGCCAGGTTTGTTCTGTATCATGAGCTGCATACTGCCGGTGAAGGGCTGCTGTCCGGCGGAAACGCATGGGTCGAGGGCATCCGTACCCGGGAAACCGATCTGCATCAGGCGGCAGTTCCCACGCTGCTGACTCAGGAAACCGGCACTGCCCTGTGCAAGAGCCTTTCCTACCGGCTGACACTGGGAGAGTTCTCTCTGACCGTCACCGCCAGACTGTTTGACGGCAATCCCACGTTGGAGCTGACCGCACAGGCAGACCGGTTCCCGGCGGGAGACGAAACCGGTGTGCCTCAGCTGGTTTTCTCTGCACCTATGGCGTATCAGGCTCAAGCGCTGCGTTGTGACATGCAGGTAGGCGTGCAGGATCGGCAGATTCAGGGAACCCACGATGATTTCACCCGGAATTTCCTCTTCGGTGTTCCGGAAGAAGGGGACAGAGGACTGGCCCTTGTCAGCGACTGCAAATATGGCTGCCGTTGTCAGGAAAACGCCCTGACCCTGACGCTGCTCCGCGCTTCCGACGGCCCGGACCGGTATCCGGAAATCGGACAGCGGTTCTGCCGGATTGGTTTGACTCCGGCACAGGTGTCTGCGCTGAAAGAGCTGGGAGAACGCTTTGCCCACTGGAGTTTCCCCTATACCACCAACACGGCCCACGCCGGAACACTGCCCCTTTCGGCGCAGTTGATTTCCGTCCGGGGCGATGTGACGGTTTCCGGCGTGAAAATGGCGGAAGAAGGAAGTGGGCTGGTACTCCGTCTGGCAAACCTGTACAATGACCGCCCCGCAGACGCAGAGGTTTCCTTTGGATTCCCGGCGGAAAGAGCGGTGGAAACGGATCTTGCAGAACAGGAAAAGAGAGAGCTGGCACTGGAAAACGGCAAACTCTCCCTGACGCTGGAACCGGGACAGATTGTTACAGTGATGGTACTGTAACAGGAATTAAATCGAAACATATGGATACGCTGTCGGTTTTTCCCGGCGGCGTATCTTTTTTCTTTACAAAGTGACAGGATTCGATTACAATAATTTTTCGTGGCCCTGTGCCATTGAATTTGAGAAGAATTGAGAAGGAGAGAAGAAGAGTCCTATGAGCAAAAGTTCCTTTGACAGCCGGGTGTTTTACCGGTCGGTTCTGGCCCTTGTGCTGCCCATGGCGGCCCAGAATCTCATTAACGTGGGCATATCCTCGCTGGATGTCATTATGTTGGGAGCGGTCAGCGAAACTGTCCTTTCCGCATCCTCTCTGGCCAACCAGATTCAGTTTATCATGACCATGATCTTTTTCGGCGTCACCTCCGGCGCATGCGTCCTCACCGCCCAGTATTGGGGAAAAGGCGACCGGCGCACCATTGAAAAAGTTATGGGTATTGCCCTGCGGATTTCCATTACCGTGGGCATTGTATTCACGCTGGCGGTGCTGTTTTTCCCGGAACCGCTGATGCGGATTTTTTCTAATGAGGAAGATGTCATTGCGGAAGGCGTCCGTTATTTGCAGGTAGTCGGGTGTTCCTATCTGTTTATGAGCATTACCATGATTTATCTGAACATCATGCGCAGTGTGGAGCGGGTCATTATCTCCACTGTGGTGTATTCCGTTTCTTTGGTGACCAACGGTGTGCTGAATGCCGTGTTTATTTTTGGATTGCTGGGTCTTCCCGCTATGGGGATTACCGGCGCGGCGCTGGCCACTACCATCGCCCGTTTTGTGGAGCTGGTGATTGTGCTGGTGTATGCCTATCGTCCGGGCCAGCCGGTGCGGCTGCGGTTTTCCGATATTTTCACCCGGGATGCCCAGCTGTTCCGGGATTTTCTCCGGTATTCCATTCCGGTTACCCTCAATGAAATGATGTGGGGCGGCGGCGTGTCCATGATTACCGCCATTATCGGCCACATGGGACAGTCTGCTGTGGCGGCCAATTCCGTGGCACAGGTGACCCGTCAGCTGGCAACAGTGGTGGCTTTCGGCATTGCCAACGCAACAGCCATTATGATTGGAAAAGCTATTGGAGAGGGCAGTGAGGACAAGGCAGAGGACTTTGGCCGCCGGTTTGTCTGGGTGACGGTGATTGCCGGCGTAGTGGGCGGCATTGTGGTGCTGTGTGTCAGCCCCATTGCCAGCGCAAATCTGACCCTGACCGATCAAGCCAGAGAGTATCTGACTTTCATGATGTTCGTTATGTCCTATTTTGTCATTGGACAGGCCTTTAACACCACTATGGTGGTGGGCGTATTCCGGGCAGGCGGAGACACCCGTTTTGGACTCATCGAGGATACGGTGGCCATGTGGGGCATTTCCATTTTCATCGGATTCCTGGGTGCTTTTGTGTTCGGATGGAGCGTGCAGGCAGTTTATGTGGTACTGCTCAGCGATGAAATCATCAAAATACCGGTCAACTGGTGGCGGTATAAGACGAAAATCTGGCTGCGGAATGTAACGCGGTAAACAGCAGCAACGGATTGCAGAAAGAAGGCTGAAAATGAACACGATTATTCTGGCTTCCGGCTCTCCCCGGCGGCGGGAGCTGTTGGAACTGGCAGACGTCCCCTTTATTGTGCAGACGGCGGATGTGGACGAGACCATTCCCGAGGGGATTTCCCCGGAAGAAGCGGTGCAGCTGCTGGCGGTCAAAAAAGCCCGGGCTGTGCCGGCGGAAAATCAGTTGGTGCTGGCGGCGGACACGGTGGTGGCGCTGGACGGGAAAATTTTCGGAAAGCCCCGTGACCGTGAGGAGGCAAAAGCCATGCTCCGCACGCTTTCGGGGAAAACCCATCAGGTGCATACCGGTGTTTGTATTCGAAAAGGCGACAGGGAAGAGGTTTTCTGTGAGACCGCACAGGTTACCTTCTATCCCCTGGCGGAAGAGGAAATCAGCCGCTATGTGGATTCCGGAGAACCCATGGACAAAGCCGGAGCCTATGGCATTCAGGGAAAAGGCGCGGTGCTGGTGCGCCGGATTGAAGGGGATTATTATACCATTGTAGGCCTGCCCATTGCCCGAGTGGTTCGCGCGCTGGAAAAGGCGGAAAGGGAAGCATCGGACTCCCTTTGATGGGAAGAGTCTCTTTGCTTTTTTCTATAAATGTGCTACAATGGCAGTGGTACTGGAAAGAAAGGAGCGCTTACGATGAGTCCGTCTGCCAAGAGAAGAACACAGATCCTGGAAGTGCTGGGGGAAAGCGAGGAACCGGTCAGCGCAACGACACTGGCCAAGCGTTTTTCCGTCAGCCGACAGATTATCGTGGGGGATATTGCCCTGCTGCGGGCTGCGGCTCATGAAATTTCCGCCACACCCAGAGGGTATGTGCTGCAAAAAAGCCGCCCGGGGCAGTCTGCTGTTACCATTGCCTGCCGTCACGATGACGGGTTGCTGGCACAGGAGCTGTATACGGTGGTGGATAATGGCTGTGGATTGCTGGATGTCATTGTGGAGCATCCCCTCTATGGCCAGATTTCCGGAAGCCTTCAGATTTTTTCCCGCTATGATGCCGATGCCTTTCTGCATAAGCTGGAGAAAAACAAAGCGAATCCGCTGTGTGCCCTTACCGGCGGAATCCATCTGCATACCCTGTCCTGTCCCTCAGAGGAAGCCTGTCAGCGGGTGCTGGCCGGGCTGAGAGAACAGGGGATTCTCTTTGAAAAACCGGAAGAATCCGAGTGAAAAATCAATCAAATTGCAATTGCTGGCGCTGTCCTCTTTGGACGGCGCCTTTTTTGCTGTAAAAACACCTGTAAAAACACCCATTTTCAAAAATGTTTGTGGACACTTCCGAAGTTGCGCCCCCTGTCTTGACATCTGGGAAAAAGGAGAATACAATACACCTGTCAAGACACCTGTAAATTAAACTGGAAAGGATAATGAAACATGAAGGTTCAGAAGAAGATCATGACGATGGTAATCGCAGCCCTGCTGTGTGCAGTGGGAATTGTCATTCCCATGTTCTGTCCCAAAATTATTCTGGAGCCTGCCTCCTTTACGCTGGCCAGCCATGTAGCGCTGTTTCTGGCCATGTTTATTTCACTGCCGGTAGCTGTTGTGGTTTGTCTGGGCACTACCGTAGGCTTCTTCTTTGCCGGTTTTCCGCTGGTAGTGGTGCTTCGAGCACTGAGTCAGATTGTGTTTGTCGCTTTGGGCGCTTGGTTCCTCCAGCACAAGAAGGATGTGGTTAGCCGCCCGGTTTCCAGTTTTCTGTTCAGCCTGGTCATGGGCGTAATTCACGGAGCCTGTGAGATGATGGTTTCCAGCTGGTTCTATTTCAACGGCGGCCAAAACCAGCAGGGCTATGTGGTGTCTGTGCTGCTGCTGGTGGGCGTCGGCACAGTGATTCACAGCATGGTGGACTATGGCATTGCTGTGGTGGTATGGCGTGCGGTTCAGAATGTGGTGAAAATCCCTGTCAATGTCCATCTGGGCAAAAAGAATGCTGCAAAGCCCGCAGAAGCAAAATAATCAGATAGCATGGTTTGCGAATCCCGTCCTGAACAGGGCGGGATTTTTTCTTTTTCCTATTGACAAAAGGGAAAAGAAAATGTATGATTGTATCAGGATAGTAATACAATCATACAGATGGAAGGAGGAAGCGGATTGGGCTGGAATTTTCAAGCAGACCGGCCGATTTATGCCCAGCTGATGGAAGAAATCAAACGCAGGATTATTTCCGGTGTCTACAAACCTGGGGAAAAAATGCCTTCTGTCCGGGATTTGGCGGCAGAGGCTTCGGTGAACCCCAATACCATGCAGCGGGCTTTTGCACAGCTGGAACAGGAAGGACTGCTGTATACCCAGCGAACCAGCGGTCGGTTTGTCACAGAGGACGAGGAGCGGATTATGGACATGAAAAACGAACTGGCAAAAGAGCTGATCCGGGATTTCTGGAAAAACATGGAACAGCTTGGATTTGGTCGGCAGCAGACGCTGACCCTTTTGACCACCATGAAAGAGGAGTGTGATCGCACATGAGCGCAATTCTGGAATGCAGAGGGCTTGTGAAACGGTACGGATACCGGACGGCTCTCAACAGCGTGAATCTGACCGTGGAGCGGGGACGGATTGTCGGTCTGCTGGGCCCCAACGGCAGCGGCAAAAGTACCCTGATTAAACTGGCCAATGGGCTTTTGACCCCTACTACCGGTGAAATTCTCATTGACGGCAAAGCACCGGGTCCGGAAACCCGGAAAATTGTCTCGTATCTGCCGGATAAAAATTATCTCAATGATTGGATGCGCGTGGAACAGCTGGTGAAATTCTTTGCGGATTTCTATGAGGATTTTGATACCCATGCTGCAGTGGATATGCTGGGACGGTTGGGAATCAATCTGAAAGACCGGCTGAAGAGTCTGTCCAAAGGCACCAAGGAAAAAGTCCAGCTGATTCTGGTTATGAGCCGGAAGGCCCAGCTGTACCTGCTGGATGAACCCATTGGCGGTGTAGACCCGGCTGCACGGGATTACATTCTGCACACCATCATCAGCAACTATAATGAAAACGCTTCTGTGATTATCTCCACGCATTTAATCAGCGACGTGGAATCCGTACTGGATGATGTGATCTTTATTTCACAGGGGCAGATTGTACTGACTTCGTCGGTGGACGATATACGGGAACAGCGGGACCAGTCGGTGGACGGCCTGTTCCGGGAGGTGTTCAAATGCTGAGAAAACTGATTAGATATGAATTTCTGGCAACCGGGCGGATTTTTCTTCCCCTGTACGGCGCCTTTGTGCTGATCTCCCTGATTATGAGAGGAGCTATGCAGATACAAAATATTTGGCGAATCGAAGAAAACAGTTTCATGAACCTGCTGATGGTGATTCCCGTGATTCTCTATGTGGGGCTCTTTGTGGCAACGGTAGTAGGTACCATCCTGATTGCTATTTCCCGATTTTATAAAAACCTTCTCTCCGAAGAGGGATATCTGACGTTTACCCTGCCTGCAAAGGTGTGGCAGCTGGTGGTCAGCAAACTGATTCCTGCCATGGTTTGGAGCATTGCCAGTGGTTTGGTGTGCATCGTTTCTATCTTTATTCTGGGATATGATCCCAATACCTTTAACGTCGTCGTTGAAGTCTGGGATCAGATTGTCTGGGGATTCTCACAGGGCGGCGTTGTCATCAATATGGGACTGCTGCTGGAATTTTTGCTGGTGATGCTGACCAGCCTGCTGTCCCTGTATACATCCATTTACGCGGCGATTGCCGCCACCAATTTCGTCAACCGTCATCGGGTGCTGATGGGAATTGGCGCATATATCATCATTATGATTGTGAATCAGATGATCAACACGGTTCTGACCTCCATTCAGATGGTGATGTATCAGATGTCCTATACAGAAGTTACCATGGCTTCTCAGCTGAATGGATTTGTCCATGGAATTTTGTGGCAGAGTATGGCGGTTTCCCTGTTCATGTCCGCTGTGATGTTTGTCGTCACCAATGTGATTTTGAAGAAAAAGCTGAATCTTGCCTGATCAAAAAGGCCCGCGGTTTGTTTTGT
>ERZ1643250.1831-NODE-1831-length-17048-cov-6.811746_pt1 | contig 17048 bp, 19 predicted proteins | sample MGYA00579262_ERZ1643250 | MGnify/ENA primary metagenome ERZ1643250 (study PRJEB29033, sample SAMEA4952265) | chicken gut metagenome | biome: Broiler Chicken; feature: Gastrointestinal Tract; material: Caecum | place: Ireland | collected 2018 | study: Broiler... | reverse complement strand
CCGTCAGTCCGGTCATGCCCCGCGAGGGGCATGGGAGTAGAAATCAACCCTTCGGCCTCCGAGAACATGGATACAAAGTCATGCCCCGCGAGGGGCATGGGAGTAGAAATACAAGTTCATTCAAACCTGCGGAAACGGAGGTTTTAGTCATGCCCCGCGAGGGGCATGGGAGTAAAAATGGAGATTGAATCATCGAGTATGTGGAAGTGTTTAGTTATGTCCCATGAGAGATATAGAAGTAGAAATAATTAGTATGGCTTGAAGGACAACTCTTTAAGGAGTAAAGTCTGAATGAGTATGAGAATACTAATTTGAGTATGATCAGTAACCGGATACAAATTTGTGTTATATTGAATTAATTGTAGAAGAATAACTATATATTTACACGTAGAAAGGCGAACCTGTAGTTATACTTTATTATCTAAGGACTTCGCCAAAAAGATTACTTTTTTTGCAAGTATTTTAGAAACTTTTGTGTTTTATCTAATAATATTTTTTTACTATTCGAATATTTTGTAGTTTGAAAATTATTAATCACTATATATAGCGGTCACATCTCGCAGAGATGTGAGAGTAGAAATTTTAGTTCGCGGATCGCGGGTAATAGGGTTGAGGTCACATCTCGCAGAGATGTGAGAGTAGAAATTTAAACGAAGTATGCAATAAATGTGATATCACGGTCACATCTCGCAGAGATGTGAGAGTAGAAATAAAACGATGAAATCATAACGCGGGAGAATTCCCTGTCACATCTCGCAGAGATGTGAGAGTAGAAATTGAATCCATCGGACAGAAGAAGAAGGGAGAAAAGAGTCACATCTCGCAGAGATGTGAGAGTAGAAATCGGAAATGTCTTCCAGACAGTTCACGTCTGGCAGTCACATCTCGCAGAGATGTGAGAGTAGAAATTTTGTGCGAATATCCTGCCCGGGAATTATTACGCGTCACATCTCGCAGAGATGTGAGAGTAGAAATGATAGTACGTTTTTGATACCTTATTTGCCGTATCGTCACATCTCGCAGAGATGTGAGAGTAGAAATAATCCACTTTTCAGGGCATTGGTATACCCGGTCCCCGTCACATCTCGCAGAGATGTGAGAGTAGAAATCGGATGCAACGGATCATTCGGTTAAAATGTGTGGGTCACATCTCGCAGAGATGTGAGAGTAGAAATTTATGAGCGGAGAGATTGAATTTGACGAAGTATCGTCACATCTCGCAGAGATGTGAGAGTAGAAATGCTATCCACAGAATTTATACTAACCGTACCGCCTGTCACATCTCGCAGAGATGTGAGAGTAGAAATCCTTCTTGGGGAGGTTATTGGTATTGGGATTCGGGTCACATCTCGCAGAGATGTGAGAGTAGAAATCGGTATCCGACAGCTTCTCAAACGCAGGCTGCAGGTCACATCTCGCAGAGATGTGAGAGTAGAAATTCCGCTTTAACGCAAGCAACATACTGTGTACAGTGTCACATCTCGCAGAGATGTGAGAGTAGAAATTCTGTAGGTGGATGTAAAGGAGCAGATAAAGTTGTCACATCTCGCAGAGATGTGAGAGTAGAAATACAGGTCGGCGTGATGTGGGAAAGCTCACAGGTCGGTCACATCTCGCAGAGATGTGAGAGTAGAAATTCCAAGATCGGAGGTTGGTTTTCAACATCTATCAGTCACATCTCGCAGAGATGTGAGAGTAGAAATACAATTTTTCTGCTCTTTATTTTTTCTGTGAATGTCACATCTCGCAGAGATGTGAGAGTAGAAATCCCATAGTTTTACTACAAGGAAAAGTGGAGATGGGTCACATCTCGCAGAGATGTGAGAGTAGAAATCATATCGGAGTTTCTTCCTGTAAACCGTTTGGGAGTCACATCTCGCAGAGATGTGAGAGTAGAAATTTTGTCCTGCCGTTTTCTGTGGCAAATGCAATCTGTCACATCTCGCAGAGATGTGAGAGTAGAAATGTACAGCACTATAATGCATGTAAGGAGGCTGGTGTCACATCTCGCAGAGATGTGAGAGTAGAAATGACCTGTTACAATTCTTCTTGTGATATTATCCGGGTCACATCTCGCAGAGATGTGAGAGTAGAAATTCCATCGAAAATATCAGGTTATTGATGGCCTGCGGGTCACATCTCGCAGAGATGTGAGAGTAGAAATCTCTTTTTCTTCATCCCAGCAAATAAAACTTTCGTCACATCTCGCAGAGATGTGAGAGTAGAAATTCTTGATGGGATAAAACCCTTTCCATCCCCGGTTAAACGTCACATCTCGCAGAGATGTGAGAGTAGAAATGTGGAGGGTTCAGAATTAACATTAGCAAAAGCGTCACATCTCGCAGAGATGTGAGAGTAGAAATGCAGGTTCGAACTGGCAGCTCGCCCAGAACAATGTCACATCTCGCAGAGATGTGAGAGTAGAAATATCTCAGGCGACAGGCAGTGGCAATCTGACAGGTCACATCTCGCAGAGATGTGAGAGTAGAAATTATTATCCCAGATTTTGTTTCCCATCTCACCGAGTCACATCTCGCAGAGATGTGAGAGTAGAAATGGTGTAGCCGGCGATAAAAATGTCAGAGTTTTGGTCACATCTCGCAGAGATGTGAGAGTAGAAATGCTGTCTCTTCCTGCGGCTCTGCCTCCGGTTCCTCCGTCACATCTCGCAGAGATGTGAGAGCAGAAATTTTTTGAGGTCTGCTGTGCTGGTGTGGTAGGCTGCCACATCTCACAGCGGATCCCGATACTGTGGCAGGCGGACCTAAGATGTCCCGCTGTGCTGAACTTTGGGACGCCATCAGCCGGTATATTTATACCGGATTGCAGGGTGGTTCTATCATGAAAGGATGGATAGAGCGTGAAAACGAAATGATTGCCTGCTGTTCGGACAGGATAAGACCAGTTATTTTTAAGATTGGGCGAATTAATTATGATGATTGATGGGAAAGCAGACAAAAAGATATTTCATGCCACCTTTTCTAAGCCTGGCAAGTCATTTGCTGATCAAAAACCGTATAGTGCAGTCAGAGAAGAAATTTACTTTTAGTAGAAAAGAGGTTTTTTATGAAAACATCCGATGAAAATTCATTTATGAAAAGTGCTCTCTTTGCAAAAAGAGATGGCAATAAGATATTTGGCATCATATACCGTCCCGTCTGCAACGAAAATAATACAGATGTAAAATTCCCGGCGGTGATTTATTCTCATGGTATTGGCGGTTCTTTTTCAAATGGAGAAGAGTATGCCGCTGTTCTGGCAAAAGCAGGCTATGTAGTTTATTGTTTTGATTTTTGTGGCGGCAGTATGGGTAGCCGCAGTGAAGGCTCAGTCTTTGATATGTCCGTTTTTTCGGAACAGAAAGATTTGGAATCGGTGCTCTGTATGGTAAAGGATCTGGATTATGTGGATGAAAATCAGATATTTCTTCTTGGGGCCAGTCAGGGAGGAGTTGTTTCTGCAATGACTGCATCCAGCCATTGTGAGGATATCGCAGGTATGATTTTGCTGTATCCGGCGTTTGTATTGTTTGATGATGCAAAAAGAATGTTTGGTTCTCTGGAAAATGTTCCGGATACGGTTTCCCATATGGGAATGACACTGGGAAGAGCGTATTATGAGAGGTTGTTTGTATATGATATTTATGAAAATATTCAGAAATATCCGGGAGACATACTGATCATTCACGGCGGAAAGGATGAGATTGTGCCGGTTAGATATGCGGAGCGTGCACAAAAGATGTATCCTTCCGCTGTTTTACATGTGCTGCCTGGTGCAGGTCACGGCTTTTCGGGTAGTGACGATAATAAAGCAATAAAGTGGATGTTACAGTATCTGGAAAACAAAAGAAAAATAACATCAGAAACCATAAATATGAAAGTGGAGGATAATGAAAAAGAATGGAAGGATTGCGTGAAATAAATGTAAAATCCATCAAAGATATCAAAATCGGTCAGACAGAAAATGTATCGGCCGGCACCGGCTGTACAGTTATTCTGTCGGAGAATGGCATGGCAGCCGGACTTGATGTGCGGGGCGGCGGTCCGGCATCGAGGGAGTCGGAGTTGATGAATCCTCTTGCGGCGGCGCAGGAAATCCATGGAATTGTGCTGGCCGGGGGAAGTGCTTTTGGACTGGATGCAGCTGGTGGTGTCATGCAGTATCTGGAGGAGAGAGGGATTGGTTTTGATGTGGCTGTGACAAAGGTTCCGCTGGTATGTCAGGCGGATTTATTCGATCTGACCGTTGGAGACATGTCGGTGCGGCCGGATAAAGCCATGGGGTATCAGGCCTGCGTGAATGCAGAAAAAGGAAATTACAGAGATGGCTGTTACGGCGCCGGATGCGGTGCCACGGTAGGAAAGTTTGCCGGAATGGATTATTGCATGAAGTCCGGCATCGGCAGCTATGCGGTGCAGATCGGAAGTCTGCAGGTGGGCGCTGTAGTGGCAGTCAATGCATTGGGAGATATTTATAATTGGAAAACCGGAGAAAAAATTGCCGGGCTTCTGACAGAAGATAGAAAGTCATTTCGGGATACAGTCGAAATAATGTATGCCAGAACAGATGTTGTAGATAACAAATTTACCGGTAACACAACGATTGGGGTCGTCATTACTAACGCAGATTTTAAAAAGCCGGCTCTTTGTAAAATTGCCGGTATGGCGCAGGATGGTTACGCCCGTGCTATTCGTCCGGTGCATACCAGTGCCGACGGGGATAGTATTTATGCAGTGTCGGTTGGAAATGAGACGGAAAAGATAAAAGCTGACCAGGATCTGGTGGGAACACTGGCTGCAGAGGTAATGAGTGCGGCTATTGTGCGGGCAGTGACTAACGCGGAGAGCGCCTATGGTTTTCCGGCGTATCGGGAGTTAAAAGACAGAGAAAATAAAAAATAAAGTTTTATTTTATGATGGAGGAATCATTCATGTCCACGACACAAAAAGATATTACAATATTTGAAAGCACATCTTCCACCGCTCCTCTCATTCTTTTAAATACTGTACAAAATGAGGGTGAACAGGTTTATAACTCCGTGGTCAGTATGACAGACGTGGATTTCTCTATGGCCGCGATCGGAAACCTTGACTGGAACAGAGAGATGACTCCGTGGCCGGCGCCGGCGGTGATGCGAGGAGGAGAGGATTTTGCCGGGAAAGCCGATGGATATCTGAAGGAACTGACAGGAACCATTCTGCCGGATATCCTTGCGAAGATTTCTGCAAAGCCAGAATATATGGCGTTGGCGGGATATTCTCTGGGAGGCCTTTTTGCTGTTTACGCTTTGTACCGGACGGATTTGTTTGATCGTGCAGTAAGTGCATCCGGTTCGTTCTGGTATCCGGATTTTCTGGATTTTGTCAAAGAGCATAGATTTTGCCGAAAGCCAGTCCGGCTGTATTTTTCACTGGGCAATAAAGAGGCAAAGACGAAGAATCCCGTCATGAAGACTGTGGAAGAGCGGACAAGGGAGCTTTACCGATGGTATCAGAAACAGGGGATTGATACGATTTATGAGGAAAATCCCGGCAATCATTTTCAGGATGCTGTTAATCGTATGGCAAAGGGAATTGTCAGTATACTGCAATGACATTTCATTTTGGGACAGGGAGGAATGACAGAATGGATATCGCAATCATCACCGGCGCTTCCAGCGGACTGGGTGCGGAATTTGCCCGGCAGATTGACAGAAACGAAAGACTGGACGCCATCTGGGGCATAGCCCGGAGAGAGGATCGTCTTGAGGAGATTGGCAGGGAATTAAAGCATCCTTTTCGTGCTATGCGCTGTGATCTGACAAAAAAGGAATCTTTCATGCAGATAGATGAGCTGTTAAAAAAAGAAAATCCCAATGTGAAAATCCTGGTTAACGCGGCAGGGTTCGGGAAAATCGGTGCATGGTCAGACATTTCACTGCAGGATTGCGAGGATATGATTGATTTAAACTGCAAGGCGGCGGTGAAGATGACCCAGTTAGTGCTGCCATATATGGAAAAAGGCGGACGGATTCTGGAAATCGCGTCCACGGCGGGATTCCAGAGCTTTCCGTATCTGAATGTCTATGCGTCCACAAAGGCATTTCTCTACAGGTACAGCCGGGCGCTGCGTGTGGAGCTTTTCGGGCGGGGCATCCATGTGACCGCCGTCTGTCCTTACTGGGTGAAAGATACGGAGTTTATCGGCGTGTCAAAACAGACAAACAACAGTCGGTATATCCGTCATTTTCCGCTGGCATCCCGAAAGAAAAACGTGGTGGCAGGAGCTCTGTTTGCTGCCAAAGTGGGCCTTCCGGTGGCAACACCGGGAATCGTCTGTACCCTGCACCGGATTGCCGCCAAATTTATTCCAAATGAAATCATGATGGGCCTGTGGGCATTGCTGAGAAGAATTTGAAACATATAGAAATTTAAGAAATATAATATTTTTGTTTTTAAAGAAATGATTTATATGATATAATGAAGGAAATATTTGGCAGGGTATGAGAAAATGAATGAGTAACGACGGGAGGGATGGTCGGTGGCGAACATTATCGCGATAATCTGGGATTTTGATAAAACCTTGGTGGACGGATACATGCAGGATCCGATCTTTAAACACTATGGCGTGGATTCCAGGCAGTTTTGGAAGGAAGTTCATGCCCTTCCTCAGAAATACATGGAAGAGCAGGGAGTGCGGGTCAATAAGGACAGCATTTATCTGAATCATTTCATTCAGTATGCCAATGAAGGGATTTTTGAGGGACTGAATAATGAAATGCTGCGGAAGTTCGGCTCTGAGCTGACCTTTTATCCGGGGATTCCGGAGATTTTTGAGAAGACCAGGCAGATCATCCGCAAAAATCCCGCCTACCAGGAATACGATATCCGAGTGGAACATTACATTGTCAGCACCGGAATGAAGGAAATCATTGCCGGTTCTCCGGTGGCCGAATATGTGGATGCCATCTGGGGCTGTGAATTAATTGAAAAGGAAAAGAATGGCAAATCAGTCATCAGTGAAATTGGCTACACCATTGATAATACATCTAAGACGAGGGCTATTTTTGAAATCAATAAAGGGGTGCCGAAACATCCAGAGATTGATGTGAATTCCAAGGTGCCGGAGGAACTGCGGCGCGTCCGGTTTGAGAACATGATATACATAGCGGATGGCCCCAGCGATATCCCGGCATTTTCTGTTGTCAATAAAAATGGCGGCGCTACTTTTGCTGTTTATCCAAAGGGGGATCTGGATGCATTCCAGCAGGTGGAGCAGATGCGCCGGGACAGCCGCATCGATATGTACGCTGAGGCGGATTACAGTGAAGGAACGACCGCCTACATGTGGATTGAGAATAAGATTGTCCAGTTCGCCGAGAAAATGCGAAACGCAGAAAAAGAGAAACTGACGTCATCCATTTCCAAAGCGCCGATACATTTGGAAGATTAAGATGATCTATGCTATAATATTGGCATGATCTGCGGAGAATGCAATATAAAAAATGTGGCGGAGGAGGTATTTGTATGGAAGAACATAAAGCTGTAAAGATTTTTACTACCGTCGATAATCTGCAGGCGGAGATGATTTTGGCAGCCTTGAAGGATCAGAATATTCCCGCTTATAAAAAAGATCTGGGAAACGCCGGTTTCCTGAACATGTATACCGGTAATTCCAGATTTGGGGAAGAGATTTATGTGGCGGACATCAATGTTGGCAGGGCCCGCCAGGTGCTGGAGGGCATTGGGCTGCTGCCGGAAGAAGAGTAACGTGGGATTTTCTTATTATTGGATAAGGAAGAAACGGATAATATCGTTTGATGATATTTTCCGTCAAAAATATACAGGCAGAAAGGAAGGATAGCATGAAACAAGACGTGAAAGAGTATACGGAACAGAAGGTAAAAGAGATGATGGGATCATTTTCCTGCTGTGCGGAAGCAAAAGAGGCAGGACAGAGATGGCTGGACGCCCTCGGAACGGACAAAGAGGAAGAAGAGACAAAGAATCTGATGGCGGAACTGGAAGAAGATATCATGCCGATTGATACTCTCATCGCTTTTGCATCTTCGGACGCCGGCGCACAGGTATTTGGAGCAGAAAAGACAAAAGAAGTGGCTGCTCACGCAAAGGGAATCAAAGAGGCAGGAGGAAAATATTGTGACTGCCCGGCCTGCGCTGCCATTGAGGCGATTTTTGAGAAGAAAGATGAGATTCTTTCATAAAAGCTGATGACAACTCTTTTTATAACTGTATTGTGATAAGAATAGTTTTTTGTGGCAGAGATGATCTATCATCCCTGCCACTTTTTATATCAATACAGGAGTCTTTATCATACTGAAAAATCTTTGGAGAAGGATTCCTTTTGACACAAATCTATAAAGGCCAGCATATTTGGCGTCAGATATTTGCTTTTGTGGTAAATGATATTGAGATTTCTCCGGATGGGTTCGGTCAGGGGAACCATTGCGACAAGTTCTTCTCTGATGTCTCTCTCTACCAGCAAATAGGGAAGCACAGCCACGCCGATGCCTTCTGATACACCCCGGACAATAGCCTGAGTGCTGGAACTTTCCCATACTGGTCGGACAGAAATCTGCTGCAGAGAAAGGGCGGCGTCAAGGATTTCTCTGCCGGCGCTGCCGTGTTCCCGCATGAGAAAAGGGTATTCAGCCAGCTGGGATAGGGAGACATCTGTTTGCCGGGTCAGGGGGTGATGACAGGGAACGATGGCGCACATGGTATCTTCCATGAAAGGGATGAAGGTCAGTTCCGGATGTTCCGGCTGGGTTTCAATGAGGCCGATGTCGATGGAGTTATTTAAAATATGCTGTTCGATGTCGGAAGATTTGCTGATGATGGCTTCCAGGTGCAGTTTTGGATATTCCCTTTGAAAGCGGCGGGTCAGCGCGGGGAGGATATGCGTGCCGATGGTAATGCTGGTGCCAATGCGGATGGAACCGACGGCGTCCCAATTTTTCATTTTCTTTTCCATTTCCTGGAATAACGAAACGATGTGTACGGCGTAGCCATAAAATTCTTTTCCTCCTTCTGTGGGGGAAATGTGCCTGCCGATGCGCTCGAAAAGTCGGAGCCCATAATAGTTTTCCAGTTCTTTGATGGCGAGACTTACGGAAGGCTGCGCCAGATGCAGATCTCTGGCGGCTCCGGTGATGCTGCCCTGTTGAAATACAGTCACAAATATTTTCATATGGCGAAGTGTCATGAGAATCCTTCCTTCCCTGTTATTGTAGATTACATTTTAAGTCCAATGAAAAAATGAAGATATTTACATGGGATACATTTACTTGAAATAAAATATATTTTCAATATATAATAAAAATATTATCTTTATCATAAAATAATACTATTTTTCTTATGAGTCAAGGGGCGGTATACTGTTGGCAGAAGGAGGAAACTGCCATGGGAGAAAAAAGAAAAATATTGATTCAGATTTTTATATCGACTCTTTATTTAAGCGCCTTCACCTTCGGCGGAGGGTATGTCATTGTCACGCTGATGAAAAAGAAATTTGTGGATCAATATCACTGGATAGAGGAAAAGGAAATGCTGGATCTGATTGCCATCGCGGAATCGGCGCCGGGAGCCATCGCGGTCAACGGAGCAGTGGTAGTGGGATATAAACTGGCTGGCGTTGCCGGCGCGGTCACCGCCGTGGCTGCCACCATACTGCCGCCCTTTGGTATACTTTCCCTGATTTCAGTGTGTTATGATACTTTTCGGGAAAATGTACTTATCGGCCAGATGCTCACGGGAATGCAGGCTGGCGTGGGCGCGGTGATTGCTTCCGTGACTTACGATATGGCGGCGGGAGTGATGAGGGAAAAACGCATTTCTTCTATTATAATTATGGGCGTATCTTTTGCCGCCACCAGTTTTTTCGGCGTGAACGTCATTTATGTGATTCTTATCTGTCTGGCTTTGGGCGTTTTCCAGACAATTTTAAAAAATGGAAGCCGCAAGAACAGACATTCGATAAGGATGGATGAAAGGAGGGCGGGATTATGATATACCTGCAGCTTTTTCTGAGTTTTTTGCAGATTGGATTGTTCAGTTTTGGAGGAGGATATGCGGCTCTTCCACTCATTGAAAATCAGGTGATCACGCTTCATCACTGGATGACCGTTTCAGAGTTTACGGATCTGATCACCATATCTCAGATGACTCCAGGACCCATCGCCGTCAATTCTGCCACCTTTGTGGGTATCCGTATTGCGGGAATCCCCGGAGCAGTGGCTGCCACGGCGGGATGTGTGTTTCCGTCCTGTATCATCATTTTCATCCTGGCAAATCTTTATCTGAAATATCGAAATGGCAGCCTTTTAAACGGTGCTCTCACAACCCTTCGGCCGGCTGTGGTGGCAATGATCGCATCTGCGGGCTTGTCTATTTTACTGACCGCTTTTTTCCAGAACGGGCAGAAAATAACACTGAATGGCATTCAGTGGGAAATGGTACTTATTTTCATTCTGTGTTTCATTCTGCTCCGCAAAACGAAAGTAAGCCCGGTGGCGGTGATGCTTCTGGCGGGTGTAATGAAAGTTCTGTTTTCGTTGTAAAAGGGTAAATTTCCATAAACGTTATGTCTGATACCGATGAACCTGATTTTTTGAACCCTGCTCTATAGAGTATAAGAAGGGATATGCTCCCAGGACTGTCGATGCCGGGAAATCCGGCGTGGCAAGAGACATTCCCTCGTATACCAAGGAAAGGCAGGGTATTTTTATGAAAAAACACAGAAAATCAAAATGGAAAAAAATCTGCGCCGCTGCGATTGCCGTCATGATCATCGCTGCTGGAATGAAGATTTCTTCTTCTGTTCCCCAAATCCCATTTTTTACGGAAAGCGGAAAAAGTCTGTCCTCCGGTTCTGATGTGCTTCCGGAAGGCAGCGTCAATCTGAAAAAACTGAACAGTCCCTATGCGGTGCTTATGGATGTGGAATCCGGAAATGTGCTGGCAAAACAGAAAAGTACAGCTCGAATCTATCCGGCGTCCCTGACAAAAATCATGACAGCCATTGTGGCCATTGAGCATACAGATAAGATGGGAGAGAAGACAACGGTTCCGTCAGATATTTTTTCTTCATTATATGCAGAAGATGCTTCTCTGGCGGGATTTCAGCCGGGGGAAGAAGTAACATGGAAAGATTTACTCTATGGTATTCTGCTTCCGTCCGGGGCGGAATGCTGCCTGACTTTTGCAGAACATATCGCCGGTTCAGAAAAAGCCTTTGTGGATATGATGAACGAAAAGGCGGAAGAACTGGGTATGAGGGATACTCATTTTTCCAATGTGACAGGACTGCAGGATAAAAAGCATTACAGCACGGTGGAAGATATGGCTGTCTTACTTCGATATGCGCTGAAGAACGAGACATTCCGTCAGGCTTTTACCGCCAGGCGCTACAGTGTTCCACCGACAAATGAACATCCGGAAGGATTTACTTTTTATAACACCATGTTTCAGGCCATGGACAACGCCGGCATCAGCGATGACAATATTTTGGGCGGCAAGACCGGGTACACGGAGAAAGCCGGGCTCTGCCTTGCCAGTCTGGCAGAGATTAACGGCAGAGAGTACATCCTTGTCACCGCGAAAGCCGACGGGAATCATTATACGGAGCCGTACCATGTGATAGACGCAGAAAATGTATATGAGCAGATTCGGCAAGTAATGTAAAATAAATTGCATTTTTTTGTCACAAAATCGCTTCCTCAAACGTTTATATTATAAAGACATTAAAGAAATCTTTCTTCGAAAATCTTTTGAAAGAAGTATGAACTAAAATAATTGCCTGTCTGTTTATGAAATGGTATAATATATTACAACATATTAGTACAAAAATGCAACCAAATAACAAACAGCAGAGTTGATTTTGCAAAAAATCAACAGAAATGAGGCGCCTATGAAAAAAGTAAAAAAACACACGTTCCTGGTTCCAGCCGTGGCCGCAGCTATTATTCTCATTTTGTCAGGTTTTGTCGTGTCTCATTTTGCCAATGCCAATGCGAAAGAGTACCGGAGTGCCAAAGCGATTTTTACGAACCAGCTGGAAAAGGATACCACGGAGCTTTCGTTCTGGCGAAATGGCAGATGTTACACTACTACGAACAAGGAGACCATAGCTTCCATTTTTTCACTGCTGCAATCTCTGAATCTGCGGGAAAGTCAAAGAGCGGAGATGAGCGGATGCTATCCCCTGGAACTGACTGCGGGAAACAGAATTATTTCTTTTGCCGTGACCGAGCATCAGTTGATGATCTGCAGCAAAAAATATGAGACAGATAAAGATATTACGCCGCAGATTTATGAGGCTTTTTTCGGAAAGGCGCCAGAATAAAAAATAAATAAATGATACAGAAGAAGAGATGTGTATAAGATCATCCGGCGTTCGAATTGGACGCCGGATGATCTTTTGTCCGAATGTTCTGGCGGAACTTTCCCGACGGTATCGATTATTTGTGGATTATTTGCGTGATATATTTCTGCCTTGTTTACCGGCGATGAAAATAGTAAAATAAAAAAAGGAAAATGAAGAATAGGAGGACAGAAGTTTGAAGATTTGCGAGAATGTTATTCTTGATTTTTCACATATTTATCCTAAAGACATTGAATCAAAGATCAGAGGATTAAAAAGAATTGATTTAAGTGATATTGAAGGCACAAACATGTATTGTACAAAAGAGGCGGAGAATGAGATCCGCAGGCGTCTGGCCGCCTGCAGCCCCCATGGGATTCATTTTCTGGATAACGGGAATTATCATTATGCGACGAAGTTTTTTGCGGAAAAGGTTTCTTTTCCGTTTTCGCTCGTTCTTTACGATCATCACAGTGATATGCAGCCATCACTGCTTCCGGGGATGTTAAGCTGCGGAAACTGGGCGGCGGAGCTGCTGCGCAGTCACTCCAGTCTGAGACAGCTGATTCTTGTGGGGCCGGAACAAAAAAGCATAGAAGAGATTCCGTCAGAGTTTGCGGACAGGCTGGTCTGCATCAGCATGGAGGAAATCGATGAGCAAGTCATAGACGGGAAGTTGTCCGGGATCCAGATGAAACTTCCGGTGTACATTTCTATTGATAAGGATGTTCTGGACAAAAACGGCGCGCGGACCAACTGGAATCAGGGGAGTATGTCACTTCGAATCCTTGAGAAGCTGCTTCTTCAGGTGTTTGAACATCAAAATGTGATCGGTGTGGATATCTGCGGTGAGTGCAGTCCCATGGAACCCATGCAGGAGCTTTTAAAAGATGAGAAGATCAATAAGATGACCAATGATACATTGTATTCTTTTTTGTCGGGACTGTTTCAGGTTTTTGATACGACTTTGAAAAACGGGGAATTATTTTGCAAGGAAACAGGGAGAAGTTTATGATTGATAAAATAATCATTCGCGGGGCGAAAGTACATAATCTGAAAAATATTGATGTGGATGTCCCTCTGCATAAAATTGTGGGAATCGCCGGTGTGTCCGGTTCCGGTAAGTCTTCGCTGGCGCTGGGCGTTTTGTATGCGGAAGGGTCCCGAAGATATCTGGATGCGCTGTCCACTTATACGAGACGGAGGATGACCCAGGCGGCAAAAGCGCAGGTGGATGAGGTGCTTCATGTGCCGGCAGCGCTGGCGCTTCACCAGAGACCGGGGATTCCCGGCATCCGCAGCACCTTTGGCACCGGGACAGAATTGTTAAACAGTCTGCGGCTGATGTTTTCCAGGCTGGCCAGCCATCGTTGTCCCAACGGACATTATCATCCGCCGACTCTGGCGGTGGCGGCGGAGAAAACGCTGACTTGTCCGGTGTGCGGAGTTTCCTTTTACGCGCCGTCGGCAGAAGAACTGGCTTTTAACAGTCAGGGCGCCTGCCCGGAATGTGACGGAACGGGAACCGTGTGGACGGTAGATAAAAATACTTTGGTGCCCGATGAATCTCTTACCATTGACGAGGGAGCGGTAGCGCCATGGAAGAGCCTCATGTGGTCACTGATGACGGATGTCTGCCGGGCCATGGGCGTCCGCACCGATGTGCCTTTCCGGGATCTTACGGAGAAAGAAAAAGATATTGTATATAATGGACCGGCGGAAAAGAAACACATTTTTTATATGCCGAAAAACGCAGATCAGGGGACAGAACTGGATTTTACTTATTTTAATGCCACTTATACGGTGGAAAATGCGCTGGCAAAGGTAAAAGATGAAAAGGGTATGAAGCGGGTGGAAAAGTTCTTAAAGCAGACGCCTTGCCCGAAGTGCCGCGGTACGCGTCTTTCTGAGAAAGCCCGGGCGCCAAAAATCCGCGGACTGTCCCTGGATGAAGTCTGTCAGATGACGCTGTCGGAGGTGACGGAATGGATGAGAGGAGTGCCGGCTTCTCTGCCGGAAGAAATGCGTCCCATGGCAGAGAGCATCTGCGAGTCCTTTGAAACGGCGGCCAGACGATTGCTGGACCTGGGGCTTGGCTATCTGACCCTGGATCGTGCCGCATCCACTTTATCCACGGGAGAGCGCCAGAGAATGCAGCTGGCACGGGCTGTCCGCAACCGGACCACGGGCGTTTTGTATGTTCTTGATGAACCGTCTATCGGTCTGCATCCGGCCAATATCGTGGGTCTCACCGGAGTGATGCATGATCTCATCGCCGACGGCAACTCCATTATTCTGGTGGACCACGACACGCAGATTCTGTCAGAGGCTGACTGGATCATCGAGATGGGCCCGGGTGCGGGAGCCGACGGCGGGCAGGTGATCGCGGAAGGCAGCCCGGCCTCTCTCACAGAAAATGTGCAGTCAAAGATTGGGCCGTTTCTGAAAGAGGTTTACATAAATAACGCTAAGAAGACGCAGGATGGAGAAAAACAGTTGACAAAAGAACCGGAGACAGGGGAAACGGCTGCAAATCTGCAGAGAAAAAATGAAAAAGAGGTTCCCGGGTCCGCAGCAACTCAATGTAACACAGAGATATTTGGTGAAGGATGTATTCGTCTTTCCACCGATGCCATCCATACGGTAAAACCACTAAATGTGTCCATTCCAAAGGGCAGATTGACCGTGGTCACGGGAGTTTCCGGTTCCGGAAAGACCACGCTGATCCTGGAGAGTCTGGTTCCGGCTCTGGAAGCGATGACCCGAAAAGAAAAACTGCCGGAGCATGTGCAAAGCATCGAAGCGGAAGGCGTGGAGCAGGTAAAACTCATTGACGCCGCTCCCATTGGTATCAATGTCCGCTCCACGGTGGCAACCTACGCCAATGTCCATGACCTGCTGCGAAAGACCTTTGCAAAGCTGCCGGAAGCGAAACAGGCCGGCTATAAGGCAGGCGATTTTTCCTATAATACGGGGAAACTGCGCTGCCCGGTCTGCGATGGTACCGGCGTTATCAGCCTGGACGTGCAGTTCCTTCCGGATGTGGACATCCCTTGTCCGGAATGCCGGGGTTCCCGCTACGCCAGGGAAGCTTATGAGATTAAATATCACATGGAAGAATCTGCAGTCCGCCGGAAGAAGAAAAATGAGGCAGAATCCCTGCAGACAGATAAAGCCGTGGCTGTGTCCACACAGATGAGGGAAACGGCTTTTTCCCTTCCGGAACTGATGTCCATGGATGTGAATACGGCACTTACCGTTTGTAAAGGAATGAAAACTGTCTGTCAGAGATTAGAGGTTCTAAAAGAACTGGGACTGGGATACCTCACCCTGGGAGAAGAGACGCCGGGTCTGTCCGGCGGCGAAGCCCAGCGGCTGAAGCTGGCCAGCGAGATGGGAAAATTACAGACGGCCTCCGTCTTTGTGTTTGACGAGCCGACCATAGGACTTCATCCGCTGGACGTTCAGACTCTGCTCCACGTTTTCCGGACGTTGATGGAGCACGGCGCCACAGTCATTGTCATTGAGCATGATCTGGACGTGATCCGAAACGCCGATTACATCATCGACATGGGACCGGGCGGCGGAACCGAGGGAGGGCGGATCGTCGCCGCCGGAACGCCGGAGGAGATAAAAAATACGCCGGAGAGCGTGACCGGGAGGTTTCTGTAAAAGTTGTTAAAAGAGAGAAAAATTAGTTTTGAGTAAGAAAGAATGCACGTTTCAATATTGAAAAAACAAATGAGCATTTATTTTTATTTTTGAATTGACATCGTATTTCTTTTGTAATACAATTGTATTACAAAAAAGGAGGCGATACAATGGCAAAAGAAGCAACATTACAAGTTCGGATGGATGCAGAATTAAAAGAACAGGCAGAAGCACTTTATAGGGAGATGGGAACTTCCTTGGCAGAAGCAGTACGTATTTTTACCAAACAAAGTGTGCTTGAGAATGGCATGCCTTTTGTTGTTTCGGCAAATCGAAGCAGTTCTTATGGCCGCCTTGCCAAATATGCAGATTATCTGAAAATGGAGCAGGAAAAAATAGCTTTTGAGAAAGCGATGGCTGAAAAACATGAAGAGTCTGATTGACGCAAATGTCATATTGCGATATCTTCTTGCGGATCATCCCCAAATGTCAGAACAATCAAAACAGATTATAGAAAGGGGCGCATTTACTATACCCGAGGTTCTTGCAGAAGTTGTGTATGTATTAAAAAGGGTATATGGAATTTCCCGAATAGAAATTGCAAATACCTTGATTGATTTTCTGGAAGAAATCCATATGAAAGACAAAGAGGTGATGAGTTTTTCTTTGCAGTTATTTGCAGAAACATCTCTTGACTTTGTAGACTGCATTCTCATTGCGAGACATCGTAAACTGGGTGATAATGTAATCAGCTTTGATAAAAAACTAAATAAAAAGTTGGATGTGAATTAAAAGAGCAGTTATGCGCGCTGGATAAAAGTTTTCTTTTTATCTAAGCGCGCATATGTTACATTTATAATCCTTCTACCACAACGGCTTCTTCGCGTCTTCCGGGCTGGCGAACGGTCCCGGAAGAATCGTAAGGCCCCGGTGGCTGCCAAAATAATCCCGGTCAAAGGTGATGGCGGTGCCGTCCGGATTCTCAAAGCGCTGTTCCGGCTCAAAGGCAAGCCCCAAAGTGTCGCTGTGGATCATTT
>ERZ1643250.1829-NODE-1829-length-17054-cov-8.117419_pt1 | contig 17054 bp, 8 predicted proteins | sample MGYA00579262_ERZ1643250 | MGnify/ENA primary metagenome ERZ1643250 (study PRJEB29033, sample SAMEA4952265) | chicken gut metagenome | biome: Broiler Chicken; feature: Gastrointestinal Tract; material: Caecum | place: Ireland | collected 2018 | study: Broiler... | reverse complement strand
ACACCGTCCTCATCACCGAGTTTGCCAACCGCCCCAACAATCCGCCCATCCCGGTTTTTATTTTAAAGAGGATCTAGCGGGGAAGACCTGGAAAGGGAATTTCCCTCTTGACAAAACCGCAAAATTTTATTATAATCATCTCACAAGTGAAGATGACCCGCGCTTAAAAAGGGAGTAGTTCAAGACATATTCGCAACAATCTCGTTGGCCTTGCCCAAAACGGCAAACGCCTTCTGCGATATGTGCCAAGGCATTTTGGTAACAAGACTTTTCATGCGGTTTCCACACAGAAATGGGAAACGGCTGAAAAGTCTTTTTTTATGCCTGTCAGGATAGACGACCGGCAGCCGGGCATCCTCTTGGGGCCAAGGGCTCTGCAAAAGGCAGGGCAGCAGACCCGCAGATTTGAAGGAGGAGTCAAAACAAATGGAACAAATGTTTCGCCGTACCGCCCAGCAGGTTCTGGACCAGTTTGGCGTAACCAGACAGGGCCTGACCACCGAGCAGGTTGAGAAGCAGCGCGCCACTTATGGAGAGAATGCGCTGACAGAGGGACAAAAGAAAGGCCCGCTGGTTGTGTTTCTGGAGCAGTTTAAGGATCTGCTGGTTATTATCCTGATCATCGCTGCGCTGATCTCCGCAGTCTCCGGCAACGGGGAGAGCACCATCGTCATCGTGGCGGTCATCACCCTCAACGCCATCCTCGGCACCGTCCAGCACTTCAAGGCGGAAAAATCGCTGGAGAGCCTGAAGGCGCTTTCTTCGCCCAACGCCAAGGTCATGCGCAACGGCCGAAAGATCGAGATCCCTTCCAAAGAGGTTGTCCCCGGCGATATCCTGACGCTGGAGGCCGGCGACCTGGTCGTCGCGGACGGACGCATCATCGAGAACTACTCGCTGCAGGTCAATGAAAGCTCGCTGACCGGTGAGTCGGAGGGCGTCAACAAGATCAGCGACGTCATCGATGAGGAGAACGTCGCGCTGGGCGACCAGAAGAACATGGTCTTTTCCGGGTCGCTGGTCACCTACGGCCGCGCCAGCGTGGTTGTCACCGCCACCGGCATGCAGACCGAGATCGGCAAGATTGCGACCCTGATGAACCAGACCCAGCAGAAAAAGACCCCGCTGCAGGAGAGCATGGACAACTTCAGCCAGAAGCTGGCCATCGCCATCATGGTCATCTGCGTGGTTGTATTTGGCCTGAGCATCTACCGCGACATGGGCATCCTGGACTCTTTGATGTTCGCTGTCGCGCTGGCAGTGGCCGCCATTCCGGAGGCGCTCAGCTCGATTGTCACCATCGTTCTGGCGATGGGCACCCAGAAGATGGCAAAGGAAAACGCCATCATCAAAAACCTGAACGCGGTGGAAAGCTTGGGTTCGGTCTCGGTTATCTGCTCGGATAAAACCGGCACCCTGACCCAGAACAAGATGACCACCAAGCAGGTCTACGCCGACTTCCAGCTGTTCGACGGCGAGAAGCTCGACTTTGCAAACCAGGCGCACCACTGGCTGCTCAAGACCGCCATCCTGGCCAACGACTCCACCTCGGTGGACGGCAAGGAGATCGGCGACCCGACCGAGGTTGCGCTGATCAACCTGTCCCACAACTTCTGGGTGGAGGAGACCGTTTACCGTTCCCAGCACCCGCGTCTGGCGGAGCTTGCCTTTGATTCCGACCGCAAGCTGATGAGCACCATGCACAAGCTGGACGGCGTCTACACCCTGTGCACCAAGGGCGCGATGGACGTCCTGCTGGCCCGCAGCGTGGCGGTGATGACCGGCGACGGCCCCCGCCCGATCACCGAGGAGGATAAGCAGAAGATTGCCGACACCAACCTCCACCTCTCGGAGAACGGCCTGCGCGTGCTGGCCTTTGCCATCAAGCAGTATCCGGACGCCACCGAGTGCCCGGGCATCACCCTCAAGGACGAAAATGACTACACCTTCGTGGGCCTGATCTCGATGATCGACCCGCCGCGTGAGGAATCCAAGAAGGCGGTCGCCGACGCCAAACGCGGCGGCATCCGCACCGTGATGATTACCGGCGACCACAAGGTCACTGCGACCGCCATCGCCAAGGAGATCGGCATCTTCCAGGAGGGCGACATCGCCGTCAGCGGCGTCGAGCTCGACAAGATGAACGACGAGGAGCTGGACAAAAAGCTGGAGCACATCTCGGTCTACGCCCGCGTATCGCCGGAGCATAAGATCCGCATCGTCGACGCATGGCAGAAGAAGGGCAAGATCGTCTCGATGACCGGCGACGGCGTCAACGACGCGCCTGCGCTCAAGAAGGCGGACATCGGCGTCGCAATGGGCATCACCGGCACCGAGGTTTCCAAGGATGCGGCCTCGATGATCCTGACCGACGACAACTTTGCCACCATCGTCAAGGCGGTCACCAACGGACGAAATGTCTACGCCAACATCAAAAACGCCATCAAGTTCCTGCTGTCCGGCAACATGTCGGCCATCCTCAGCGTGCTGTACACCTCGCTGTTTGGCCTGGCGGTGCCGTTCCAGCCGGTACACCTGCTGTTTATTAACCTGCTGACCGACTCGCTGCCGGCCATCGCCATCGGCATGGAGCCGGCGCGCGAGGACCTGCTCAACCAGAAGCCGAGAAACCCGAAGGAATCGATCATGACCAAGGACTTCATGCTGACCCTGCTGGTACAGGGCGCGCTGATCGGCGTCTTTGTCATGACCGCCTACCACATCGGCCTGAGCGAGGGCGGTGCGGCGCTGGCCAGCACCATGGCCTTTGCAACCCTGACCCTGGCAAGGCTGTTCCACGGCTTCAACTGCCGCGCCGACGCCTCGATCTTCAAGCTCGGCCTGCGCTCGAACATCTACTCGATTCTGGCCTTTGTGGCCGGTCTGGTGCTGCTCAATGCGGTGCTGTTCATCCCGGCCTTCCACGGTCTGTTCCTGGTTGCCGACCTGACACTGGGCGACATCGGCTGGATCTATCTGCTGGCCTTTATCCCGACCGTGCTGATTCAGATCTACAAGGTTATCAAGGAGCGCGTCAAGTAAGGCGATTGCAGCAATTGCCTGCGCGTTAAAAGAAAGCGGCCCGTACAGGATTTCCCTTGTACGGGCCGCTTTGGTTTTGCGCTTGAGCAGCCGCCAGCTTGGAAGCGCGGACGGGCAGGGCGCACATCTGGCTGACAGGGCTGCACGAGGCAACCAAAGCAACGAAAGCACAGAACTTTCCTAACTCTCTTTATATATACTATTTTAAAATATCTTTTTATAAAAATACTGTGCTTTCGTTGTCTGGCGCCGATTTTTGGCTTAATCAAGCCATTTCTTCAGGCACAAAACCGGCACAGAACTGACACAGCAGACAACGAACTCCCTTTGCCGGCGGCAGCTCTCTGTTTGAGCAGGGGCTTTGTTGCTGTCAGGGCGCAGAACACAGGGCGCTTGCCAAGAGCGCAAAGGCGCGCTATAATGAGATTACACGTTTGATTTTTAAGATCAGAACAGGGAGGACAAGATGATGAAAACGGCAATCACCAGGGAGCAGGCATACGCGCTGCTCAGAAAATACAATCAGGACCCCTTCCATCTGCGCCACGGCAGGACGGTGGAGGAGGTGATGCGCCACTTTGCCAGGGAGCTTGGCTACGGCGAGGAGGAGGAATTCTGGGGCATTGTGGGGCTGCTGCACGATCTGGATTTTGAGATGTACCCCGAGCAGCACTGCATCAAGAGTCAGGAGCTGATGCGGGAGGCGGGACTGGAGGAGGAGCTCATCCACGCCACCGCCAGCCACGGCTATGGGCAGGTCTGCGACATCAAGCCTGAGCATCAGATGGAGAAGGTGCTGTTTGCCTGCGACGAGCTGACCGGGCTGATCTGGGCGGCGGCTTTGATGCGCCCGTCCAAGAGCACCCAGGATATGGAGCTGAAATCGCTGAAGAAAAAGTTTAAGGACAAGCGCTTTGCTGCCGGATGCTCCCGCGAGACCATCCAGCAGGGCGCGGACATGCTGGGCTGGACGCTGGACGAGCTGCTGGAGCGCACGCTGCAGGCCATGCAGCAGAGCGAGGAAGCCCTCAACGCCGAATTTGGCCAGCGGTAAGGAGGGAAGCTATGGCTCTGCGCGCAATCCGAATCAACAACGACCCCATCCTAAAGCGTCCCTGCCGCGAGGTGCCGCAGGTGGATGACCGCGTTCGCCAGCTGCTGGACGATATGCTGGAGACGCTGCACGCCACCGCCAACGGAGCGGCCATCGCCGCGCCGCAGGTGGGCATTCTGCGCCGCCTCATCGTCATCGATATGGGCGAGCTCAGCGGCGGCCCGCTCAAGCTGGTCAATCCCCGCATCATCTTCCAGGAGGGCCAGCAGGAATGTGAGGAGGAGGGCTGTCTGAGCTTTCCTGACTGCTGGCTGACCACCCTTCGCCCGCAGCGGGTGATTGTGGAGGCGATGAACGAGGAGGGCAAAACCATCCTGCTGACCGGCAGCGGCCCGCTGGCCCAGTGCTTCAGCCACGAGATCGACCATCTGGACGGCGTCACCTTCCAGCAGCGCGCTGTCGACAGGCCGCAGGGAAGGGCAAAATCCCGCCGCAGAAGGAGACGGTAGGCATGGAGTGGATTCAGCTGCTGCTGCCGCAGGAGGGCATGCGGGAGGCGCTGCTGCGCTGTCTGACCGGATGCAGCCTGGACGGATGCCATCTGGACAGGGAAGCGATTGAACGGGACTTTTCCGGCTGGCTGCAGCAAAGACGGGACGAGGCGCTCGGCCTTTCGGGCGCGCAGCGGTGGCTGTACCTGGCGGTGACACCGGAGGACGAGGTGATCGGCAGCGCCGCGGTGGCGGCAGGGGAGGGCGGCTTTGTCCGTTCAATCTGGCTGCACCCCGATTGTGACCAACCCTCTTGCCGGGAACAGATTGAGCAGCAGTTAACGGATATGGGATTTTGAGATTTTGTTTAAAAAAGCAGGTGGACAGGTTTTGTCTGCCTGTTTTTTTATCTTTCAAAAGAGAAAAATAAACAAATTTACGCTTTTTATAGTGAAAGCAGGGCGAAAAAGAGCACTTTCGAGCGTTAAATTGTGAATATTTCTTGTTCATCAAAGACAAAAAATACGCTACAAAATATTCAATTTATCCATTCTATTAACAAAAAAGTCAAATTTTTCGCGCTTTAACCTGTTGAAACATATTCAAAACAGAGGAAGTGGCGCGGGGCTATTGACTTTGCTTTATCGCTTTGATATACTAAAGCCCATAATAAAACACACGAAAAGCTGTACAGAAAAAACGATGTTTTATTTGCAAGAATAGAGGATTGAACCCGAAAGAAAAAAGTAGCAAAAAGCTCAAAGGAGGAAGAAAGATGAAACGGGTAGAAATGAAATTGATTGCGTTAGCATTGGCGGCTTCTTCTGTGCTGAGCGGTTGCGGAATTATGGGCAGCGCTTCCAACGAACAGACAAGCGCTTCCAATGAACAAAACGCGAGTGCAGCAGAGAACGAAGGGTCCACACAGGCAGGTGAGAACGAGATTACCGATCTAGTCCTGACCCACCTGGCATCGACTGAAATTTCTACCTTCAACCTACTGAATTCGCAGTCGCAGAGGGACGTCCAGTACCTGACCAACATGGTTGACGGTTTGGTAGAGGTCGATACCAACGGCCAGCCAGTTCCGTGCATCGCCACCGATTGGGGCAGCGAGGACGGCGGCCAGACTTGGACCTTCCATCTGCGCGATGATGTCACTTGGGTAGACGTCAACGGCGAAGAGAAAGCGAAATGTACTGCTCAGGATTTCCTGACCGGTATGGAGTGGATCCTCAACTTCCATAAGAACGACTCGGCAAACGTCTCGATGCCAAGCGAGATGATCGAGGGAGCAAAAGAATACTATGAATATACAAAGACCCTGAGCGAAGAAGAGGCATATGCGCTCAACGCTGGCGAAGGATCTAAGTTCCGTGAGATGGTCAAGATCGATACTCCAGATGATTACACTCTGGTTTATCACTGCACCGCTCCGAAGCCATATTTCTACACAGTAGCAGCTTATATCTGCATGTACCCAATGTCGCAGGGCATGGTCGATGAACTCGGCGTAGAGGGCGTACAGGGCATGGACAACACCACCATGTGGTACAACGGCGCTTACCTGATGACCTCTTATGTACAGGGCAATGAAAAGACCTTGGTTCCAAACCCGGCATATTGGGATAAAGAGTGCACCCGCTTTAACACCGTCACCATCAAGATGGTAGAGTCCAACGAGATCGCATACCAGATGTATCAGTCCGGTGAGACCGATTACGTTGAGCTCTCCGAGAGCAACATCAAGACCATCTCTGGCGACGAGAGCAATCCGTACCATGATCAGCTGGTGGAGTGGCAGAAGACCTTCACCTCCGCACAGATGAAGTTTAACTACGACAAGAAGCTGGAAGACGGCAGCCCGGACACCAACTGGAACACCGCAGTTGCAAATGAAAACTTCCGCAAAGCGCTGTACTACGGCATCGACTTTACTCCATATTTCAGCCGCGTCAACGCCATCAACCCGATGAGCTGTGAGAACAACACCTACACCATGAATGGCCTGTGCTATACCTCTGACGGTACAGACTATACCCAGCTTGTAAAACAGGAACTTGGCATCACTGAAAATGGCGAGACCCCAGCACGTGTAGACGCAACCAAGGCAGAAGAATATAAACAGAAAGCAAAAGAGGAACTGACCGCTGCAGGCGTCACCTTCCCAATTCAGATGGATTACTATATCGCTGGCTCTAACCAGACCGCTCTGGATACTGCAACCGTACTGGCCCAGTGCATCTCGGACAGCATGGGTGATGACTTTGTTGTACTGAACATCAAGACCTACATCTCCAGCGTTCAGCAGGAAGTTTATGATCCAAAGCTTGAGTCGATTGCAGTTACCGGCTGGATTCCGGACTACGGCGATCCACAGAACTACCTCAGCCAGGAAACCATCAACAACGACAACGCATTCTACACCAACCTCGTCTCCAACGTCAACGATTTGGAAGAAACTGAAGTCACCAAGCCTGTACTGGATATGTACAACGAGTTCACCAACATGGTAAACGAAGCTGATACCATCACCGACCTGGATGAGCGCTACGCAGCCTACGCAAAGGCGGAAGCTTACATGCTCGACCACGCGATGAACATCCCGATCTATCACGACATCGGTTGGGTGCTCACCAAGATCAATCCGTACAGCAAGATGAATGCGGTTTATGGCATCCAGAACTGGAAGATGAAAAACTGGGAAACCAATTCCAACGGATACACCGAGGCTGACCTTGCCGAGGATGTTGCCGCTCACGCAAGTTCCAAATAGACTAAAAAAACAGACGGCAATGCCGTCTGTTTTTTTAGTAATTACTGATATTTTCTCTTGAAAGAAAGCAGATACTGTCACAATGAAAAAGAATTTAATGATGTAAATTAAAATTTTTAATCACAAATTTGCTTAAAAAAGCAAAAAGATATTATACATTTAAACTGAAATTCAGCTTTTATATGGAGGATTTCATGACAATTTCCATAAAAACTTGACAGCGGCACTTTAATCTGATACTATTAAGCAGTGAAGTAAAAACATTCAATTTCTTGACGCTCTTTTGCTTGGATCATCTGCCTGGGAGGATTTTTTACTGGGGCAGATTTTATGATCTTTGACTCTTATACTTAAGGAGGAACATTATGAAAAAAACAGCATCAAGACTGCTTGCTCTGGCGCTGACTGCTTCCCTGGTTTTGAGCGGATGCTCCAGCAGCAGCGGAACGCAGGAGCAGACCGGAACAGAAAGCGAAACCGGCAGCAGCACTGAGACGATAGAAACCACCGACTCTGCCGAGACTGAGACCGAGACCGCGCAGACAGAGCACGAGCCGATCACCGACCTTGTGCTTGCGAAGGTATCTTCCTCTGAGCTGGCTACCTTTAACCTGCTCAACTCGGAAACTTCTGCGGACACCCAGTATCTGACCAACATCTGGGATGGCCTGCTGGAGGTCAACAACTACGGCGAGCTGGTTCCCTGCATCGCAGAGGAGTGGAGCACCGAGGACGGCGGACTGACCTGGACCTTCAACCTGCGCGACAACGCGACCTGGGTAGATGTCAATGGAAACGAGATGGCTCAGGTTACAGCTCAGGACTTTTTGACCGGAATGGAGTGGGTGCTCAACTTCTATAAGAATGATTCGGCCAACACCTCCATGCCGATGGAGATGATCGAGGGCGCAGAGGAGTACTATGAGTACACCAAGAGCCTGACCCAGGAAGAAGCTTATGCGCTGGATGCCAGCGAGGGCTCTGTCTTCCGCGAGATGGTCAACATTGAGACGCCGGATGATTATACTCTGGTTTATCACTGCACCACCGAAAAACCATACTTCGATACCGTTTGCGCTTACACCTGCATGTACCCGCTGGCACAGGGCCTGGTGGATGAGCTGGGCATCGACGGCATCAAGTCGATGAACAATGAAAACATGTGGTACAACGGCTGCTACACCATGACTTCCTACATTCAGGGCAATGAAAAGGTGTTCACCAAAAACCCGTCTTACTGGGATACCGAGTGCACCCGCTTTGACACCGTCACGATCAGAATGGTTGAATCTACCGATGTCGCATACCAGCTGTATCAGTCGGGCGAGATCGATGAGGTATCTCTGACCGAATCCAACGTCATGACCATCAGCGGCGATGAGAGCAATCCGTATCACGACCAGATGGTTGAGTGGCCGGCAGACTTCCGTTCCTATCAGTTCCACCTCAACTACAATAAGCTCAACGAGGATGGTACACCGGACACCAACTGGAACACCGCAGCTGCCAACGAGGCGTTCCGCCTGTCCTGGTACTACGGCCTGGATCTGACGCCATACTACAGCAGAACCAATGCGGTCAACCCGCTGTCCTGCGAAAACAATTATTATTCGATGCCGGGTCTGCTGTATACTTCCGACGGAACCGACTACACCGACCTTGTCAAGGCCGAGCTGGGCTTGGGCGAAGCGGACGGCGAGAAGATGATCCGCCTGAACAGCGAGCTGGGCGAACAGTACAAACAGCAGGCAATTGAGGAACTGACCGCCCTGGGCGTCACCTTCCCGGTTGGCATCGACTACTACATTTCCGGTTCTAACCAGACTGCTCTGGACAGCGCGACCGTATTGGCGCAGTGCTTCTCCGACAGCCTGGGCGACGACTATGTTCAGCTGAACATCAAGACCTACGTCTCCAGCGCCTCTCAGGAGGTCTATGAGCCGAAGCTGCAGTCGATCAATATCTCTGGCTGGGGCGCTGACTACGGTGACCCGCAGAACTATTTGGGCCAGGAAACTGCCGGCAACGATACCGCTTATTACACCAGAACCCTCTCCAATGTCAACGACCTGGTAGAGGACGAGACCAACGCTGACCTGCTGGCTGCCTACAGAGAGTTTACCGCTCTGGTAGAGGCGGCGGATGCCATCAACGACGATCTGGATGCGCGCTACGAAGCCTTTGCAAAGGCGGAAGCCTACCTGATCCAGCACGCGCTGACCATCCCGAACTACTACAATGTAGGCTGGATTCTGACCAAGATCAATCCGTACAGCAAGATGAAGGCAATGTACGGTATTCAGAACAACAAGATGAAGAACTGGGAAACCAGTATGGACGGCTATACCGCAGAAGAAATGGCTGCTTTTGAGGAAGCATACAACAACAGAACAGCGGAATAAAAGGCCGATTATGATGAAGAGCCGAAAGGGATTTTGCGATCCCTTTCGGCTTTTTTGTATAAGAAATACTTTCAATTTGAATTAGATGGAATCAAATTTGTAGCTTTTTTGTCTGAAAAAGCAGAGTCTTATTCAGAATATACGAAAACACTTGCTATATGTTTTTGTATATTCTTACTATAAATAAAAAGTAATCAAATAAAATATATATTTTTTATTGACAAAAGATGGTGACTTTGATATGATAAAATTAAATTAAAGCGGTAAAGTGAATCGATTGCTTTAATTGACAAAATGGCTAGCCATTTTTCGCTGCGCTGCAAGCGCGGCGAAGGCACACGCAGAAAAGATCGTCTGATCCTCTTCCGCGCGTTCAACCAAGCCAAAGGAGGAAGAATATGAAGAAGACATTGACAAAGCTGTTGGCTGTTGCGATGACCGCCTCGGTTCTGCTGAGCGCCTGCTCCAGCGGCACCACAACAACCGAGAATGAGGGTGGAGAAAGCACAAACACCGGCAGCGAAGGCACCACAACGGAGGAGAGCGGCAGCGAGACCGAGACAGAGACCGCCTCGACCGGTGAGGAAATTAAGGATCTGGTTATCCCGAAACTGGCTACCCGTGAAATCCAGACCTTCGATATCCTCTACAGCCAGAGCTTTAACGATCTGGAAAACCTGACCAACCTCACAGACCCTCTGCTGGAGGTCGACAACAAGGGACAGGTAGTTGCCTGCCTGGCTGACGAGTGGGGCACAGAGGACAACGGTCTGAACTGGACCTTCCACATCCGCGAGGGTGTTAAGTGGGTAGACGTCAACGGCAACGAGAAAGCGGACGTCACTTCCTACGACTTCGCAACCGGTATGGAGTGGGTACTGAACTTCTACAAGAACGAATCTTCCCACACCTCTCAGCCGTTTGAGATGATCGCCGGCGCGGAGGAGTACTATGAGTACACCAAGACCCTGACTGAGGAAGAAGCTTACGCGCTGACCGCTGACGATGATTCTGTCTTCCAGCAGATGGTCGGTATCAAGACCCCAGACGCAAACACCATCGTTTACACCTGCACCGCTGAAAAGCCATACTTTGACACCATGGCTACCTGGGCTGGTATGTACCCAAGAGCACAGGCTATGGTAGACGAGCTGGGCGGCCCGGATGGTGTTAAGTCGATGAACAACGAAAACATGTGGTACAATGGCGCTTACACCATGACCTCCTATGTCCAGGGCAACGAAAAAGTATTCACCAAGAACCCTGCTTACTGGGATACCGAGAGCCAGCGCTTTGACACTGTCACCATCAGAATGGTGGAGTCCAACGATATCGCTTTCCAGCTGTATCAGTCCGGCGAGCTTGATTACTGCGACCTGACCGAGAGCCAGATTGCGACAATCTCCTCCAACCCGAACAACGAATACTATGATTATCTGGTTGAAACCCGCCCGGCAAACTACTCTTATCAGATTCGTTTCAACTATGCCAAGAACAACGAGGACGGCACCCCGGATACCAACTGGAACCTGGCTGCTGCAAACGAAGCGTTCCGTCTGTCCTGGTACTACGGACTGGACCTGACCGACTATCTGGCAAGATCCAACTCCCTGAATCCGCTCTCCTGCGAGAACGAGTACTACAGCATGATGGGCTTTGTATACACCTCTGACGGCACCGACTACACCGAGCTGGTAAGACAGGAGCTGGGCCTGCCAGAGATGAACGGCGAGAAGATGGTTCGTCTGGATTCTGATAAAGCTGAGCAGTACAAACAGCAGGCGATCGAGGAGCTGACCGCTGCTGGCGTTACCTTCCCGATTGAGATCGACTACTACATCTCCGGTTCCAACCAGGTTTCTCTGGACAGCGCAAACGTCCTCAAACAGTGCTTCTCTGACAGCCTGGGCGATGACTATGTAACCCTGAACATCCTGACCTACGTTTCCAGCTCCACTCAGGAAGTTATCACTCCAAGACTGCACTCCGCACTGTTCGGCTACGGCTGGGGCGCTGACTACGGCGATCCGCAGAACTACCTGATCCAGGAATCCTACGGCCACGACAACGCTTACTACTCCAACACCTACACCAACATCAACCTGGTTGAGGAGAATGAGTACACCGCTGACCTGATCAATTCCTACAAAGAGTTTACCTCGATGCTGGAAGAAGCAGACAAGATCACTGATGATCTGGATGCTCGTTATCAGGCATTTGCAGAGGCAGAGGCTTATCTGATCCAGCACGGCCTGTCCATCCCGCAGTCCTGCGGCACTGGCTGGTGCCTGACCAAGATTGACCTCTACAGCAAGATGAGAGCAATTTATGGTTGCCAGAACGACAAGATGAAGAATTGGATTACCAATTCCGAAGGCTACACCACCGCAGAGATGGAAGCCCGCAAAGCAGAAGTGGTAGGTTAAACCAGAAGAAAAATTTCATTACAAATCACAGAAAAGGCGAAGGAATGAAATTTCCTTCGCCTTTTCTTTTGCTGCGAAAGGTCTTTTTTGCAAGAATTTTGCAATCATTTTTCTTGCAAATAGTATATGAATAAACTTTAAATTTGGTAATATTCATGTAATACTTGGTGAGTTTGACAGATAATGTCGTATAAAAATATCTTTATATAATAAAAAAAATAGTGCATATTGACACTGAGAATCTTTTTTGATATAATAAAACCAGTCTCCATGAGGATAGAAAGTAAACAAAATATTCACAATTTTTCCAAAAAGAACTAGTTCTTTTTGGCTTTATCTATTAGAAGATAAAGAGTATCTTGAAAGAGAAAAATGTGAATCATTCAAAATCGGTAGTTAGGACCTTTTGATTGATGAAGATTAAAAGGTTTTCGCTATACACTTAACGACCTGTGGTCAAGGGAGGAAATAATATGAAAAAGACAGTCTCCAGATTGCTTGCTCTGGCTCTGACAGCGGCGCTTGTTTTGACAGGCTGCGGCGGCGGAACCACAACAGAGGAACCTGCGGACACCAGCGAAAATACTGGGACAACAGAGAGCACGGAAACCACCGAAGGTGAAACTGCTGAAAGCAACGAACCTGGTGAAAATGAAATCACTGACCTGGTTATTCCAAACACACTGACCCGTGAGCTGGAAACTTTCAACTGGCTCTACAGCCAGAGAGCTGAGGACAGTGAGAACCTGACTCAGTTGGTAGACGGTTTGCTGGAAGCTAATCCAGAAGGTACACTGTCTCCTGGAATTGCGGAAGAGTGGGGCAGTGAAGACGGCGGCAAGACCTGGACCTTTAAACTGCGCGAAGGCGTTAAATGGGTAGACGTTAACGGCAACGAGAAAGCGGACGTAACCGCTCGCGATTTTGCTACTGGTTTGGAATGGATCTTGAACTTCCACAAGAACGACTCCGCAAACACCTCCATGCCTTTGGAGATGATTGATGGCGCAGAAGAGTACTATGAATACACCAAGACCCTTTCCAAAGAGGAAGCTTATGCGCTGAATGCAGAAGATGGTTCCCAGTTTATGGAGACTGTCGGCATTGAAATTCCAGACGACTACACTATTATTTACACCTGCATTACCGAAAAACCATACTTCGATACCCTGGCAGTTTATCAGTCACTGTATCCGATTTCCCAGGCAATGATCGATGAGCTGGGCGGTCCGGACGCGACCAAGGCGATGAACAACGAGAATATGTGGTACAATGGTCCATACACCATGACCTCCTACATCCAGGGCAACGAGAAAGTTTTCACCAAGAACCCACTCTACTGGGATACCGAGTGCAAACTGTTCAACACTGTTACCATCAAGATGGTAGAGTCCTCCGACGTTGCGTTCCAGCTGTATCAGGCAGGCGACCTCGACTACGTTGGCCTGACCGAGAGCGCGCTGACCACCATCGCAAGAGACCCTAACAACGAATACTATGATTACCTGGTACCGGCGGTTCCATCCAAGTATTCTTATCAGTTCCACTTCAACTACAATAAGAATCTGTCCGACGGCTCCGGCAACAAGGACACCAACTGGAACACCGCAATCGCAAACGAGGCGTTCCGTAAATCCTGGTACTATGGCCTGAACCTGTCCGAGTACTGGAAGAGATCCAATGCGATCGACCCATTCTCCTGCGAGAACAACTTCTACACCATGGAGGGTCTGGTTTACACCTCTGATGGTACCGAATACACCCAGCTGGTTAAAGAAGAACTTGGCCTGAAGGACTCTGATGGCGTAACCCCGGCACGTGTCGATGCCGACCTTGCAGAGCAGTACAAACAGCAGGCGATTGAGGAGCTGACCGCACTGGGCGTAGAGTTCCCAGTTGTAGCTGATTATTACATTTCTGCATCCAGCCAGACCGCTCTGGATAGCGCAAACGTACTGGCACAGGCATTCTCTGATGGCCTGGGCGACGACTATGTCAAGCTGAACATCTGCACCTACATTTCCAGCGGCAACAACGAGGTTGTTGTACCACATCTGCACTCCTTCGTACTGAACGGCTGGGGCGCTGACTACGGTGACCCGCAGAACTATCTGGGCCAGGAATGCTATGGCAACGACAACGCTTACTATTCTGCTCACTACTCCTACATCAATGAAATTACTGAACCAGATGAGACTAACGCAGATCTGCTTGCAACCTACCAGGAGTTTACTGAACTGGTAGAAGCTGCTGACGCAATCACCACCGATCTGGATGCTCGTTATGCAGCATACGCAAAAGCGGAAGCTTATCTGCTGGATCATGTACTGGTAATGCCATGTAACTACAGCATTGGCTGGTGCCTGAGCAAGGTCGACAACGACAGCAAGATCTATGCGATGTACGGCAGCCAGAACGAGAAGATGAAGAACTGGGATACCCATGTTGATGGTTACACCAGTGAAGAAAAGGGCGTAGCAGAACAGATCGCGGCTTACACCGAGAAGAACGCATAACCCTAAAAAAGTGAATTAGCTTACACAAGGTCGTTAAAGCTAGTGAATAACAAAAAGGAAAACCGTCCAGTGGGGCGGTTTTCCTTTTTGCAGTTAGTATATTTAAAAATACAAAATTTAGTCATATTTACTTAATGATTGGACAAACTGCATGATAAATGAGCATAAAAATGACGGTGTATCATAAAGAAAATAGTGCATATTGACAATCTGTTTCCTTTTTTGATATAATAGGGTCAGTCTCTCTGAAAAGTGTGAAAAAATAGAAAAAACAAACATAAAAGACAGCCTGCTTTCTGCTTGATCTGCAAATAAAAAAGCAGATGAGTGAGGATGCCTTGGGGAGATCAGAAAGAGATGGGAAATCCGCCAATTTTTTTTGGAAGATTTCACTATAGATTTCATGACCAGTGGTCAAGGAGGAAATGATATGAAAAAGACAGTCTCCAGATTGCTTGCTCTGGCGCTGACAGCAGCACTTGTTTTGACAGGCTGCAGCGGCGGAGGAGCATCGGAAGGCGAAAACGGCAGCACAGGAAGTTCTGCAGAAGCAGCAGAGGGCGAAATCACCGACCTGTATATTCCAAGGCTGTTGACCCGTGAGCTGGAAACCTTTAACATCCTTTACAGCCAGAGACAGGAGGACAGTGAGAACCTGACCAACCTGATCGACGGCCTGCTGGAAGCGACCCCGGAAGGTACGCTTGAGCCAGGAATTGCAGAGGAATGGGGCAGCGAAGATGGCGGCAAAACCTGGACCTTCAAACTGCGCGAGGGCGTAAAATGGGTAGACGTCAACGGCAATGAGAAGGCGGACTGCACCGCTCACGATTTTGCCTCCGGTATGGAATGGATTTTGAATTTCTATAAAAACGATTCCGCCAACACTTCCATGCCTCTGGAAATGCTCGAGGGTGCAAACGAATACTATGAATACACCAAGACCCTGAGTGAAGAAGAAGCGCTGGCGCTGACTGCGGAGGAAGGCTCTCCGTTCAGCGAGATGGTCGGTGTCGATGTGCCGGATGATTACACCATCACCTACACCTGCATCACTGAAAAACCATACTTTGATACCCTGGCAGTTTACCAGTGCCTGTACCCAATTTCCCAGGCAATGGTCGATGAGCTGGGCGGCCCAGACGCAGTTCAGGCGATGAACAACGAGAACATGTGGTACAATGGTCCATACACCATGACCTCCTACATCCAGGGCAACGAGAAAGTTTTCACCAAGAACCCGCTCTACTGGGATACCGAGTGCAAACTGTTCAACACCGTTACTATTAAGATGGTAGAGTCCTCCGATGTTGCGTTCCAGAACTTCCAGGCCGGCGACCTCGACTACGTTGACCTGACCGAGAGCGCGCTGACCACCATCGCAAGAGACCCTAACAACGAATATTACGATTACCTGGTACCGGCAGTTCCGTCCAAATACTCCTACCAGATGCACTTCAACTACAACAAGAACAATGAGGACGGCACCAAGGACACCAACTGGAATACCGCTATCGCCAACGAGGCGTTCCGCAAATCCTGGTACTACGGTCTGAACCTGTCCGAATACTGGAAGAGAACCAACGCCATCGACCCATTTGCTTGTGAGAACAACTTCTACACCATGCCTGGTCTGGTATATACCTCCGACGGTACCGAGTATACCGAATTGGTGCGGGAAGCGATGGGCCTGAAAGAGTCCGACGGCGTAACCCCAGCCCGTGTTGATACCGCACTGGCAGAACAGTACAAACAGCAGGCGATTGAGGAGCTGACCGCTCTGGGCGTAACCTTCCCAATCGAGGCAGACTACTACATTTCCGCATCCAGCCAGACCGCTCTAGATACAGCAAATGTACTGTCGCAGGCCTTCACCGATGGTCTGGGCGATGACTATGTCAAGCTGAACATTTGTACCTATATTTCCAGCGTCAACACTGAGGTTGTTACACCGCACCTGCACTCCTTCGTCATCAACGGCTGGGGCGCTGACTACGGTGACCCGCAGAACTACCTTGGTCAGGAAGTTTACGGAAACGTAAATGCGTACTACTCCCAGAACTACTCCTACATCAATGAGATTACCGAGACTGATGAGACTAACGCAGATCTGATTGCTTCTTATCAGGAATATAGTGATCTGGTAGCTGCAGCTGATGCGATTACAACCGATCTGGACGCACGTTATCAGGCCTATGCAGAGGCAGAAGCTTATCTGCTGGAGCATGTCTTCACTCTGCCATGCAACTACAGTGTAGGTTGGTGCTTGAGCAAGATTGACAACGACACCAAGAGCCGCGCTATGTTTGGCAGCCAGGATGAAAAGATGAAAGACTGGGGCACCAAA
>ERZ1643250.1827-NODE-1827-length-17071-cov-4.496885_pt1 | contig 17071 bp, 11 predicted proteins | sample MGYA00579262_ERZ1643250 | MGnify/ENA primary metagenome ERZ1643250 (study PRJEB29033, sample SAMEA4952265) | chicken gut metagenome | biome: Broiler Chicken; feature: Gastrointestinal Tract; material: Caecum | place: Ireland | collected 2018 | study: Broiler... | reverse complement strand
CCCTCGGCACGTGGTTTTGGAGACCACTGCTCTACCAACTGAGCTATACCCCTATCTCCACGCTTCCTTGAGATTGTCTTTCAGACCTCATCAGCGCGAGTATTATAATACCAGAGACTGAGAAGGATGTCAACACTTTTTCTCAATTTTTTGACAAAGATCTTTTTGGAAAAAAGGAGCCTGAACATCCGCCTTGTTCAGCCTGCCCAAAATGTGCGAAAAGGCGGCCACGGCTTTTTTGCCGCGGCCGCCTTTTCGACGGCAATCCACACTCAGATGGAAATCTTGTGTGCGATGCGATACAGCTCAATGTTGAACGGACGAACCGCCTGGAGCGCCTCCGTGATGTCGAGATCGATGATCTTGCTGTTGCGCACGACAATCACACGGTTGCTCTTGCCCTGGGACAGCAGCTCCACGGCATGGTAGCCCATCTCACTGCCGACCACACGGTCGCGCAGTGTCGGGGAACCGCCGCGCTGAACATGGCCCAGGACCGTCGCACGGCTCTCAATGCCTGTCTGGCTCTCGATATCCTCAGCCAGTTCCGTGACATGGCCGACACCTTCGGCCACAATGATGATGAAGTGCTTCTTGCCCGTCTTCTGGGTAAAGCGCATGCGCTCGATGATGTCCTTCTGGAAATCAAACGGAACCTCTGGCACAAGGATCGTCGTGGCGCCGACGGCAATGCCGGTCTGCAGAGCCAGATCGCCGCAGCGGCGGCCCATAACCTCAACGACGCTGCAGCGGTCATGGGATTCCGTTGTATCACGAAGGCGGTCGATCATCTGGACAGCCGTGTTCATAGCGGTATCGAAGCCAATGGTATATTCGCTGCTGGCAATGTCATTGTCAATCGTGCCGGGAATACCGATGCAAGGGATGCCAGCTCCGGTGAGATCGCGTGCACCGCGGAAGGAACCGTCACCGCCGATGACGACAACGCCGTCGATGCCAAGCTTATGGCACATATCGGCCGCACGCTGGACACCTTCCGGCGTGTTGAATTCCGGGCTGCGAGCCGTATACAGGGCCGTGCCGCCGCGATGGATGATGTCGGACACCGAGCGGAGGTTCATTTCGAACGCATCTCCGCTGAGCAGGCCGTTATACCCTCTGCGCACGCCCATCACACGCAGGCCGGACGTGATGCCGGCGCGGACCACAGCTCTGATGGCCGCATTCATGCCGGGAGCATCGCCGCCGCTTGTCAGCACTGCAATTGTTCTTGCGCTCATGATATAATCCCCCTAAAAATGATAATAGCAGAACAAGAGATTTCGGTTGGAGAATCTATTCTTATCTTTCATTATACAGATTTGTCTTTTCCTGATCAAGCCGGAACATATGGACATTGGTTCCCGCTTTATGGAGTTTTTTATCATTTTTCAACTACAGCCACATTTTTTTCGCCCAAAATATGGCGGAGTTGGGTTAGCAGCGTCTCATTTACGGAAACTCTCAGCGAAGCAGGCGCCGAAAACAGTTTATGGACGTCGTTCCTGTAAAGGTAAACAGGGGTGGCTCCCTCAAAGAGCTCCACAAGCAGGAGTGCCCGTTTGCAGCGCGGGCTGTCTGACGAGGGAACCTTGAGATAAAGGCCGGGGCGGTTTCCCCGTTTTCTGGGTGCCCCCTCCCCCTGTTTCGACAAATCCCGCAGCGGACGCGCAGTTTCGCAGATGAGCTTGGCGTCCTCCTCCTCCCTGATGCTTACACGCGCCGTGAGGAGAACAGCCTCTCCTTCCGCCAGAAAAGCGCCGAATTCACTCAGCGTGGAAGGGAAAACAAGGACTTCCAGAGAGCCATAGAGATCTTCCAGCACCAGAAACGCCATGGTGCTTCCGTTCTTCGTCGTCTTCATGTTCATGCTGGTCACAATGCCAATGACGGAGACGTGGCTCCCATCCGGGAACCGGTCGGCTGCATCCTCTGCAAGTAGATCGCCGAGCGGGGTGGCGTGCAGTTTGTCATATTGATCCTGATAGGCCGCCATGGGATGACCGGAAAGATACATGCCCGTCACCTCTTTTTCATAGGCAAGTTTTTCCCGCTGAGAAAAATCAGGCATATCCCGCACAGAAAATTCCTGTGCGGCTTCCCCTTCCTCACCGGAACTGAAAAAGCCGAGCTGGCCTTCAATATTTCGGCGCTTGTTCTCCTCCAGCTAATCCAGGATGGCTCCGGCATTTTCGAGCATCTGACGTCTGTTCAGGCCAAGGCCGTCCAGCGCACCGCACTTGATCAGGCTTTCCAGCGCACGGCGGTTCAGCTGATCGTACACGCGCCGGCAGAAATCCTGAAAGGATCGGAACGGTCCGGCCTGTTCCCTGTTCAAGGTGATATGCTGCAAAAAGCCTTTCCCGAGATTTTTAACCGCAAGCAGCCCGAAGCGGATGTTCTGCCCTGACACAGTAAAGCCAAGGCCGCTCTGGTTCACGTGGGGCGGGAGGACACGGATTCCCAGGCGGGAGCACTCTGCCATGTAGGCGACCAGCTTATTGGTATTGTCCAGTACACTGGTGAGGAGGGCAGCCATGTACTCCTTTGGATAGTGGCATTTCAGCCATGCTGTCTGGTAAGAAACGAGGGCATACGGCGCAGCATGGGACTTATTGAATCCATAAGCAGAAAAGCTCTCCATTTCACGGAAAATATCGAGCGCCGTCTTTTCGTCCACACCGCGCCGGATGCAGCCCTCCACCTCCACGGTACCGTCTTCCCATACAAGCCCGTGCACGAAGATCTGCCGCTCCCGCTCCATCACGTCGGCTTTCTTTTTGCTCATGGCACGGCGCACGATATCTGCGCGGCCAAGCGAATAGCCTGCCAGCACGCGGAAAATCTGCATGACCTGCTCCTGGTAAACAATGCAGCCGTAAGTGACTTCCAGAATATCCTTGAGCAGGGGATGCTTATACCGCACCATGGACGGGTTATGACGACATTCGATATAGCGGGGAATGGACTGCATGGGGCCGGGACGGTAAAGCGAGACAACGGCAATCAAATCTTCAATTGACTCCGGCTTGAGCTGCATGATGACATTGCGCATGCCGCCCGATTCAAACTGAAACACACCCTCCATGCGGCCTGCGGAAAGCATGGCATAGACGGCGGGATCGTCATCCCGAATTTCCTCAATGCGGAACGACGGCTCGCGCCTGCGAATCTGCTCTACGGCGTCGTGAATGACGGAAAGGTTGCGCAGCCCCAGAAAATCAATCTTAAGCAGGCCGAGTTCCTCGAGCGTTGTCATCGTATACTGCGTCACGATGGAATCGCCGTTCTTGGCCAGCGGCACCAGGCAGCGCACGGGCTGATCCGTGATAACGACGCCGGCGGCGTGCGTGGAAGCATTACGCGGCATGCCCTCCACCTTTTTCGCCATCTCCACGAGCCGCGCTATCTGCGGATCGGACTCACACCGCTGGCGGAACTCCTGGGACTTTTCGAGGGCGGCATCCAGCGTGATGTTCAGCTCCATCGGCACCAGCTTGGCAACGGAATCCACAACGGCATACGGAATCGCCATGGCGCGCCCGACATCCCGCAGGGAGCCGCGCGCTGCCATGGTACCGAAGGTGACGATCTGCGCCACATGGTCGGAACCATATTTTCGCACCACATATTCAATCATCTCCGGGCGGCGTTCGTCTGAAAAATCCACATCGAAATCCGGCATGCTCACGCGCTCCGGGTTGAGAAACCGTTCAAACAGCAGGTGATAGCGAATGGGATCGACGCTCGTGATGCCCAGGCAATAGGCAGCCAGGCTGCCCGCACCGGAGCCGCGCCCGGGACCGACGGGGATATCGACGCTGCGCGCATACCGGATAAAGTCATAGACGATGAGATAATAATTGATGTATCCCATCTTTTCAATGACGGATTGCTCATAGGCCAGCCTTTCCCGCACGTTCTCCGGCGGATTTTCCCCATAGCGGCGGTGCAGACCTTCCTCGCACAGGCGGTAAAAATACGCGCGGTTGTCCTCCCCGCCCGGCGCTTCGAACTTCGGGAGCTTCGTCTTGCCGAATTCCAGCTCCACCTGGCAGCGCCCGGCGATCTTCCCCGTATTGTCGATGGCTTCCGGCACATCCGGAAACAGGGCGCGCATCTCCTCCTCCGATTTATAATAGAATTCCTGGGAATCAAACGCGAGGCCGTTTTCTTCCTCTACCGTGTGGTTTGTCTGGATGCAGAGCAGGATGCGGTGCATCTCGCTGTCTTCCCGCGTAATATAATGACAATCGTTCGTCGCCACAAGGGGAATATCCAGTTCGCGGGAAAGGCGGATGAGCTGCGGGTTCACATATTTTTGCTCGCGCAAGCCATGGTCCTGCAGCTCCAGATAGAAATTCCCCTTGCCGAAAATTTCCTCATAGCGCATAGCGGCCGCCTTCGCTTCCTCGTAATCGTTTGCAAGAAGCGCGCGCGGGATCTCCCCCGCCAAACAGGCGGAGAGCGCAATCAGCCCTTCATGGTATTGCCGGAGCAGCTCGAAATCCACACGCGGCTTGCTGTAGAAGCCTTCCAGCCAGGCGCGCGAGACAAGCTCCGCCAGATTCCGGTAGCCCTCGTTGTTCTCGCAGAGCAGAACCAGGTGGCGGTGTTCGCCATCCAGCTCATGGACTTTGTCGAACCGGGAACGCTGCGCCACATAGACCTCACAGCCAATGATAGGACGGACGCCTCTTTTCTTTGCCTCTTTATAAAACTCCACCGCACCGTACATCACGCCGTGATCGGTGATGGCAACCGCTTTGTCTCCGCGCGCCTGCGCCGTGTCCAGCAGTCGCTTGATCCGGCACGCGCCGTCCAGCAGGCTGTATTCCGTGTGCAAATGAAGATGGGCAAACATGAAAAAGTCTCCTCCTATGATTGACGCTCCGAGATTTCAACAATTCGCTGCAGCCTGTGATTGACGCCGGAACGGCTGAGCGGACTGCTGAGCATATCGCCGAGCTCCCGCAGAGAAAGCTCCGGGTTTTCCCAGCGAAGCAAGGCAATTTCCCGCAAATCTTCCGGCAAAGCGCCGAGGCCGATGGTCGCCTGAATTTTTTCAATCGCGAGTAGCTGGCGGGCAGCCGCAGAGGCTGTTTTACCGATATTGGCGGTCTCAAAATTATTGAGCCGGTTCAAATTGTTGCGCATTTCTTTCAGCATTTTGGCCTGCATCAGCGCCATGGATGCGTGTGTGGCGCCGAGGAAGGTGAGCAAATCCGCCACCTTTTCCCCGCCGCGCAGATACACGATAAACCTCCCCTTCCGGTTGGCAACTGCAGGCTGCAGGCCGATGCCGCCGGCCCTGCCGAGCAACAGAGCGAGATCGTGCGCCAGGTTCATGAACGGAACGGAAAATTCCAGATCATACCCTTTTTCCGGCGCCGTCACGGTTCCGCATGAGAGAAAAGCCCCTCTCAGAAAAGCGGGCACACAGCAGGGATGCGCCAGATTCTCCTCATGAATCCGCAGATTCACTTCCCCGGAACGATGGGAAAAATGATGAAGAAAGCGGAGGCGCTGATCCTCCCCGGGGATAGAAACAGCAAAGGTGGTTCTGCCGCCTTTCCGCACAACCGCGGAGGAAACCTCCGCCATCACGCCGGCTGTTTCCGCCGCCTCCTGCGCGGCGCGATGCGCCACGGTAGCGCTTTCCGTGAGCAGAGAGACAGAAGAAGGCGAGAAACTGTTGGCAAGCAGGAAGGCGCCGTAACATTCGGCACGGCGGCAGCAATCCCGTTCCGGCTCAAGCCGGCAAAGCTCCTGTTTTGTATCCGATGAAAAGGACATGGACGCTTACCTCTTTTGGATGTCACGGTGGCTGACGCTGACCTTTTTTCCCTCGGCAGAGAAATGCTCATAGAGAAGCTGTGCGAACGTGACAGAGCGATGTTTCCCGCCTGTGCAGCCAACCGCCACCACAAGCTGGCTCTTTCCCTCCTCCACATAGAGGGGAAGCATATAGTCGATAAGGCTGAACAGGCGCTTTTTTACTTCCTGCGACTGTTCCCAGCGCATGACATAATTGCGCACCGGGTCATCAAGGCCGGTGAGCGGCTTCAGCTCCGGCATGTAATACGGATTTGGCAGGCAGCGCACATCGAACACAAGATCGGCTTCCGGCGGAAGGCCATATTTGAAACCAAAGGAAAGGCAATGAATCGATAGCGCATCCTGCGCGCTGCCGAGAAACAGCGAAGCAAGCTGCTTTTTCAGCTGAGCGGGCGCAAGCAGAGACGTGTCGATCACGTAATCCGCCATCTCGCGCACCGGCTGCAGCACAGAGCGTTCCATCTGCACCGCCTTGTCGAGCGAACCAAGGAAGAAATCCGCAAGCGGGTGCTTGCGGCGCGTTTCCTTGAACCGGTTGATCAAAACGGAATCGGAAGCATTGAGGAAAAGAATTTTATATGGCTTTCCCTCGCGACGCATTTCCTCCAGCGTGCCGGCAAGCGTGAGAAACACATCCTGACCGCCGCGGATATCTGTCACGACGGCGACGCGGCCAAATTTTTCCCCTGCCTGCTGGCAGAGGCTGTAAAAGGTTTCCAGCAGCTGCGGAGGCAGATTGTCGACGCAATAAAAGCCGATATCCTCCAGTGCGTGAACCGCCTGCGTCTTTCCAGCCCCCGACAGGCCCGTAACGATCAAAAATTCCATCATTTCTTTCCTTACTCTCCCACAAACTTCAGTTCGCATTCCAGCGAAACGCCTGTCTCGCGCAGGACCGTCTCCTGAATTTTTTCGATGAGGGCCTGCACGTCCGAGCAGGTGGCCCCTCCCTCGTTCACGATAAAACCCGCATGCTTGGGACTGACACAGGCGCCGCCCACGCGCGTCCCTTTCAGGCCGCACTGTTCAATGAGGGCACCGGCAAAATGCCCTTCCGGCCGCTTGAATACGCTGCCCGCGCTGGGATGGTTCAGCGGCTGCTTTTCTTTGCGCCTGGTATAATACTCCTCCATCTGCAGGGCGATGGACTTCCGATCGCCCTGCGAGAGGGCAAACACGCCCCCCGTAATGACGCCGCCGTTTTCCATGAACACGCTGCAGCGATATCCATAACCGAGATCCGCTCCGCTCAGCGTTACCTCTTCCCCGGAAGGCAGCAAGCAGGACACCGAGGAAACGGCTTGGCTCATCTCTCCGCCATACGCTCCCGCGTTCATATACAGGGCGCCGCCGACAGAAGCCGGAATGCCCCAGGCAAACTCCAGCCCGGTAAGGCCGTTCTTTTTCGCAAAATTGCAGAGCCCTGCCAGCGAAACGGCGGATCCACACGCAATCTCTGTGCCGCGAACCAGGGAAATCTCATGGAAATCCCCGGAAAGCATCAGCACACAGCCGCGGATTCCTTTATCTGAAACAAGCAGATCGGAACCGTTTCCCAGCAGGAAAAGCGGGATCTGCAGGCGGTTTGCCTCTTTTTGCAGCAGGCTGAGCTGTTCCTTTGTCATGACTGTCAGGAAAAGATCGGCCGGACCACCGATCCGGAATGTGGTGTGGCGGCTCATTGGCTCATCGCGCACGGTCAGGCAGCCGGCCGCAATGGCAGAGCGCTCCAATTCATCCAACGGAAGCATACAGTCCCTCCCTTATTCTTCAGGCAGCCGGGACACCGGCCGCTCAGAGATCCAGCTTCAGTGTTTTGTCTTCCTCCTGAAGTGTGTCAATGTCCATGCCAAGGCTGGCAAGAAGCTCGGTCGCCGCATTGTAGCCCATCTTCTTCTGGCGGTTGTTCATGGCGGCCACTTCGATGATCACGGCAAGATTGCGCCCGGGCTTTACAGGGATTGTCAGCACCGGCACCTTGATGCCAAGAATTTCTGTGTATTCATTTTCGAGGCCCATACGGTCGTAAACCTTCTGGTTATCCCAGATTTCCAGGTTGATCACAATATCGATTTTTTCCGTGAGCTTGACGGATGCCATACCGAAAATGCGCCTGGCATTGATAATGCCGATGCCGCGCAGCTCGATGAAATGGCGGATGTTCTCCGGCGCCTGGCCGACAAGCGATTTGGCGGAAACGCGGCGAATCTCCACGGCATCATCCGCAATAAGACGGTGCCCGCGCTTGATCAGCTCAATGGCCGTCTCGCTCTTGCCGACACCGCTGTCTCCCACAAGCAGGATGCCTTCGCCATAGACTTCCACGAGTACGCCGTGACGGGTGATGCGCGGTGCGAGTTCGACATTCATGAAGGCAACGAGAGCGGCTACCAGGCTGGAGGTGGTATCTGCCGTGCTCAGCAGCGGCACACGGTGCTCCGTGACGGCAGCGAGCATTTCCGGCGTGGGCTGCAGGCTGCGCGCAATGATGGCAGCCGGAGGGTGTTTCGAAAACAGCTCGTCGAGCACCTGGCGGAGATCCTGTGTGGAAAGAGAATTGAGGAAAGCCGTTTCCGCGTTGCCGAAAATCAGAATGCGGGATGTGTCATAATAGTCATAAAAGCGGTTCAGCTCCAGCCCCGGCCGGTTGACGTCCGTGGAATTGATCATGATCTTCTCCGGATCCTCCGGCATATAAAGGACGGAAAGCGAAAGTTCCTTCATCACCTTTGACAGTGAAACGGTAAAGGTTGTCGGCAATGTAAGCACCTGCCCTTTTCCTTCCCGGCAGTTTTGCACAAAGAGAAGCGTTTGACCACCGGGAATATATGATGATATCTGTATTATAGCCCATTCGAGGTCAAGATGGAAGGGATTTTTATCGTTCGAGAAAAAAGAAGCGGGTGGCCGCACCGCAGCTACCCGCTTCCTATCAAATTTTGCTGAAACAACTCAGACTGCGCGAGCCTTTTTCTTGTCCTTGTAATTTCTCCACATTACGTAGAGAGGACCGGTAATGCAGACGGAGGAATAGCAGCCCACCAGGATACCGACCATCATGGGCAGGGCAAACGTAGTCACACTCGAGAGACCGTAAACGACGCCCACCACATACACACAGGCAATCGCCACAAACGTGCACAGAGAGGTGTAGATCGAACGCGTCAGCGTCTGATTGATGCTCAGGTTTACCAGCTCGGACGTCTTGGCCTTCGGACCCAGCACGCGGCGGTTCTCACGGATGCGGTCATAGATGATGATCGTGTTGTTCAGGGAATAGCCGAGGATGGTGAGGATCACGGCGATGAAATTATCGTTGATCGGCATGCGGAACACAACGAACGTGAAATAAACGAGCACAACGTCATGCAGCAGTGCGATAATCGAGATAATGCCCGCCGAAGCGCCGCCGATTTTACGGAAGCGGAACGCAATATAGATGACAAGCAGTACGAACGTGATGGCGACAGCCACCAGGCACTTGGCAAAGAACGTGGTGCCGACCGTGCGGTCCACAGAGGAAGTCTCTTCAATGCGGAGATTTGCATCCGGATATGCCTGTGCAATCTGATTTGCAATCTCCTCCTGCTGCTCTACAGTGATGGAATCCGTTCCCGCAAAGGTGATGGAGAGGCTGTTTTCAGGGTTGCCGTTCGCATCCGCCAGGTTTTCATAGACGCGGACGTCGGCATTCTGGCCTGTGGCAGACTCGACCGCGGACTCGACCGCAGAGGTGTCGATTGTGCCGGAATACGCGTATTCCAGCATAACGCCGCCCTTAAACTGGATATCCAGCGTCGTGCCGAAAATCACGTTGAAAATCACACCGAGAACCAGCAGAGCAATCGTGATGGTGAAATAAATCTTGCGATTCTCATAGAACCGAATGTTGAATTTTTTCATTTTGCAGCACCTCCGAACAGCCATTTTTTCCGCAGCGGCTTAAACCCGGAGAGCGACTTTGTCATGAGGCGGGTTGTGCCCACACCAAAGATAAAGTTGCCGATGTTGCCGATCAGCAGCGTGTAGCCGAAGGAATAGATGGAACCGGTCGTGGACGCACCGAACAGCATGGAGAGAATGTTCGTCGGGCCAAACACAACCATCAGGATCAGGGAAACAATGATCGTTGTGATATTGCCGTCGAAAATGGCCCAGAAGCTGTTGTCATCGCCCTTCTGGATGGCGCCGTCCAGCGATTTGCCGGCCCAGAGTTCTTCCTTGATGCGTGTTGCCGTAATGATGTTGGCGTCCACGCCCATGCCGATCGAGAGGATGATGCCGGCAATGCCGGGCAGCGTGAGCGTGAAGCTGTTGAAGGCCGGGAAATAACCGGACACGGCTGCGAAGCAGAGCGCAACCTGGCCAATGAGGGAGATAACCGCCACAAAGCCTGTGAGGCGGAACATCAGAATCATGAACAGAGACACGAGGACAAACGCAATGATGCCCGCGATCATCATCGCCTCAAGAGAAGAGGAACCCAGCGTGGGGCTGATGGTGCGGAAATTCTTTGTCGTGAGCTGGAACGGCAGGGCACCGGCGTTGATCTGGCGCGCCAGTGTGGTTGCTTCTTCCGCGTCCACACCGGTAATGGTCGCCTCGCCGCCGGTGATGATATCATTCACGACGGGAGCGGAAATCATAACATCGTCCATCCAGATAGAAATCTGATCGTTGAGATAATCCGACGTGGCCTGCGCAAACTTTTCGGCGCCCGTATCCGTCAGGTTCAGAGCAACCACATGCTCCACAGAGCCCGTTTCAGGGTCCTGATACATCTGGGCTTCCGCAGACTCCACGTCGCTGCCGTCGAGCAGAACGGTTTCGGCTGTCTCCCCGGTGGGCGTGCGATAAATGGGCTTCCCGTCCTCCCCCGTATCTGTCGTCTCATACTCGGCGCCGGGGCGAAACGTGAGCTGCGCCGTAGCGGAAATTTCCTGAATGGCGGCTTCCGGATCAAAATCCGTCTCTCCGCTCTTCCACGGAAACCGCACGATGATCCGGTTGTTGGCCGGATCGGTGTACAGCTCATAGTCTGTAATGTGCTGGTTAATCAGGCGAAGTTCAATGGTCTCTTTGGCGGACTCCAGATCCTCCTGCGTGACCTGCTCGTCCGTATCGGGAACAAAGGTGGCTTCGACGCCGCCGTTGATGTCAATTCCCCAACGGATATCGCCCACGCCCTTTAAGTACGTCACCGTGTTATCGCCGTTCTGCACGTGAATGCCGAAGATCGAGGTGACGGCCAGGGCGATGATGAGAAGGGCGACGATAAAGAATACCGGTTTTCCTACTCGCTTCATGCGCATAGCCTCCAACTATAGGTTTGAATTTCCGCAGGCTTTCGCGGACGTAACAGAACCATTATAGGGTTATCCTCTGGAAAAGTCAACAAAATTCAGACAAGATCCGCCAAATGAAAGAAAGGTGCAGAAACGGCGGCGGGAAAATTCCCGCCGCCGCTAAAAAAGCAGGCTGTATGCCGCTGTTTTCTCTTTTTATTTGGTTTCCAGCAATTTTTCCGCCGCTGCGAGCTGCACGCACAGGCAGAACAGATCCATTGCAACCTCAAGCTCAGAGACCGGCGGATAGGTGGGCGCCACACGAATATTGCTGTCACGCGGATCCTTGCCGTAAGGATACGCAGCGCCTGCTCCCGTGAGCTGCACACCGGCGTCCTTGCAGAGCTGCACCACGCGCTTAGCGCAGCCATCCATCACCTGCACGCTCACAAAGTAACCGCCGTTCGGCTTTGTCCAGTCGGCCACGCCCTTGCCGCCGAGCTGTTCCTCCAGCTTGCCGAGCACCGTCTGGAATTTCGGGGCTATGATCTTGCGGTGGCGCTGCATCTGCGCATGGACGCCTTCCATATCGCGCAGGAAATAAATGTGGCGGAGCTGGTTGAGCTTGTCGGGACCGATGGTCTGATAAGAATAATGCTTGCGGAGAATGGCCAGGTTGACCTCGCTCGCGCCCACGGCAGCCACACCGGCTCCCGGGAATGTGATCTTGCTGGTGGAGGCAAAGAAAATCGGGAGATCAATGTTGTGCGTCTTGCGGCACTCATGCCAGAGGTTCAGCAGCTGGTCCGGCGTATCGGTGAGGTCGTGCACGCAATAGGCATTGTCCCAGAAAATGCGGAAATCCTTTGCCGCGGGCTTCAGGGCAGCAAAACGGCGCACCGTCTCATCGGAATAGGTATAGCCCTGCGGGTTGCTGTATTTCGGCACACACCAGATACCCTTGACCTGCGGATCATTGTTCACCCAGCGCTCCACTTCGTCCATGTTGGGGCCTTCCGGCGTCATCTCAATGGGAATCAGCTCCATGCCGAAATACTCGGTGATGGCAAAATGGCGATCATAACCGGGAGACGGGCACAGGAATTTCAGGTGACCCTGATGCATCCAGGGCTCGCAGTCGCTGAAGCCATGCGTCATGGCGCAGGAGATAACGTCAAACATCATGTTGAGGCTCGAGTTGCCGCCGACAATGATATTGTGATCATCGACGCCCATCATTTCTGCAAACAGCAGGCGAAGCTCCGGCAGGCCGTCGGCCATGCCATAGTTGCGGCAGTCCTCCCCCGTGGAGGCGGTCATCTTGGAACGGGAATTCAGCGTGTCCAGCATGGGCATGGAAAGCTCAAGCTGCTCCATGCTCGGCTTGCCGCGGGCCATGTTCAGATTCAGCCCCTGTTTCTGGACCGCGTGATACCGGTTCTCCAGCTCTTCCTTGATGCGGGAAAGCTCTTCCCTCGACATTGCTTGAAATTCCAAATTGCGCATCTCCCTTTTTCAAAATGCAAAAAGCCTCTCAAAACCTCTTTTATTGTAATCGATCTTCTTATAAAATGCAAGATAAAAATGTGTTTCCTTCATCTTACAGCATTCGTTTCAGAAAAAACCCGGAGATTACCGGCAAAATGTACAATTTGACACGTTCCAACTTTCAAAATTGGGGTTTCCCCCGTTTTTGCATGAAAAAAGAGCATCGGAACCCGATGCTCTTTTTGAAGCAAAGAATCGCAGAGATGAACCATTAGAATTCCGCGGTACCCGTTGTGCGCGGGAAAGGCAAGACATCACGGATGTTGGCGATGCCCGTCAAATACATGATCAGGCGCTCAAAGCCGATGCCAAAACCAGCATGCTTGGTGCCGCCGTAACGGCGCAGATCGAGATACCACCAGTAATCCTTCTCGTCGAGCTGAAGCTCAGCCATGCGCTTCTCGAGAAGGTCGAGGCGCTCCTCACGCTGGCTGCCGCCGATGATCTCGCCGATGCCGGGCACGAGGCAATCCACAGCCGCAACGGTCTTGCCGTCGTCGTTCAGGCGCATATAGAACGCCTTGATCTCTTTCGGGTAATCCGTCACGAAAACGGGCTTGCCGAAGATCTGCTCGGTGAGATATTTCTCATGCTCCGTCTGCAGATCCACGCCCCACTCTACCTTATATTCAAATTTGTCGTTGTTCTTCTTCAGCATCTCCACGGCGTCCGTGTAGGTCACGCGGGCAAAATCGGAATTCACCACATGCTGCAGGCGCTCCAGCAGGCCCTTATCGATGAACTGGTTGCAGAATGCGATGTCATCCGGGCAGGTATCGAGCACATAGCGGATGACGTACTTAATCATCGCTTCCGCAAGCTCCATGTCATCCTCCAGATCGGCAAATGCGATCTCGGGCTCAACCATCCAGAATTCGGCAGCATGGCGCTGCGTGTAGGAACGCTCCGCGCGGAACGTGGGGCCAAAGGTGTAAACCTTGCCGAAAGCCTGGGCCATGCACTCCGCCTCCAGTTGGCCGGAAACGGTGAGGGACGTGCTCTTCTGGAAGAAATCCTGGCTGTAATCCACAGAGCCGTCCTCGTTCTTCGGCACGTTGTTCAGATCGAGCGAGGTTACATGGAACATCTCGCCCGCACCCTCGCAGTCGCTGCCGGTAATGATGGGCGTGTGCGCATAGACAAAGCCGTTCTCCTGGAAAAACTTGTGGAGGGCAAACGCGGCGGCAGAACGCACGCGGAACGCCGCGCTGAACGTGTTGGTGCGCGGACGCAGATGCGCAACCGTGCGCAGGAATTCCAGCGAATGGCGCTTCTTCTGCAGCGGATAATCCGGCGTAGACGCGCCTTCGATCGTAATCTCCTGTGCATGGATTTCAAAGGGCTGCTTCATCTCGGGGGTAAGAAGCAGTTCACCCGTGACAACCAGGGCGGCTCCAACGTTCACTTTCGCGATCTCTTTGAAATTGGGGAGCTTCGCTTCTTCAAAGACAATCTGCACGCCCTTGAAGCAGCTTCCGTCGTTGAGGTCAATAAAACCGAGCGCCTTGGAATCGCGGATTGTGCGGACCCAGCCGCACACCGTGACCTGCTGGCCCCCGAGTTCTTCCGATCGCTTGTAGAGCTCCCTGATTTCCGTCCGTTTCATTGGTAGCACCATGCCTTCCCTATTGGTTTGAAGGATCCCCGTGCGGGACCACAGTATAATAATGAAAAAAGGCCAGACAAGCGTCTGGCCTTTGGCGGAGAGGATGCGACTCGAACGCACAATGCCTTGCGGCACACCACATTTCCAATGTGGCTCCTTACCATTAGAATACCTCTCCGTATCCAACAGCTTTTGCAGAATTTATTTCACACCGCACTTGCGAGTGCTTTATTACTATATCAGCCTTTTTCCCAAATGTCAAGCTTTTTTCAAAAAAGATATTTTCCTTTCCTGTTTCCGTAAACTGTTTGTAAAATTATCGCAAATTTCCTCTTTTCTCAGGGAAGGGAATTGTGAAAAGCGGAAACGATTGCTATAATAGAAAAGATCGATTGACAGAACGGGGCCGCAGAGGACGGTTTCTGCCGCACGCCGCAAAAAGCGGCACGCCGTTCAAAAAAATAAGGGAGGTCATCGATTTGAAGACGGTGAAAACAGCAAAAAAAAGGCGGGCCAACACGGCTGCCGCCATTGACATCGGCTCCAAACTGCTGCGGATGCGGATAGCGCAGATGAGCAAAGGGAACTTGCAGGACCTTGAGTACCTGGAATACCCGACCTCCATCGGCCATGAGGTCTTTACAAACGGAAAAATCAGTTTTGAGAGCATCCGTGCGCTCTCGTCTGCGCTTCACGGTTTTTCCAAGCTGATGGAGGAATACGGCGTATCTTCCAGCCGTGTTGTGGCAACAACAGCCCTTCGGGAAGCGGCCAACCGCGCGTTTGTGGTGGATCAGCTCAAGGTGCAAAACGGAATGCAGGTGGAAATTCTGGAAGACAACCAGGAAAAAGCCTATGTATACGGAGAGATTGCGCAGAAAATTCCGGCTGTGGCGGAGGAAGGGGTTGACCTTTACTCCTATATCGGCACGGGAAGCGTTGGCGTGGCCGTGGTGCAGAATGGGCTTGTGGTTTTTTCGAAAAATGTGCCGGTGGGCGTTTTGAAGCTGCACGACATGCTGGGAGACCTGCAGAATGCCACCAATGATTTCCATGAAGTGCTGGAAGAATACATCCATGTTTCGATGGGCAGATTTATTTCCGTATATCCGGGCGGTTTTCCAAACATCTCGCGCCTGGTGCTTTCCGGAAACGGCAGCTCTCTGGTGGCACGCCTGTGCGGCGCCAAACAGAAAAACGGCGTATTCCAGATTGCTTCCGAAAAAATCAGCGAACTGTATCGTGCCATCTGCAGGCAGACGCCGGAAAAGATCAGCTTTGCCTACCGCATCACCGACTCCGATGCAGAGCTGCTGTATTCGACGCTGGCGCTTTATCTATATTTGATCAATCTCACCGGCGCGAAAACGGTGTATGCGCCGCCTGTCGATCTGCTTCACCCGATGCTGCGCGAAATGCTGGCACCGAAAAACCGGGATTCCTCCTTTTTGCAGCTGCGCGAGAGCACACTGGCCTGTGTGCGCCTGCTGGCCGACAGCTTCCAGTGCGACATGAAGCACTCGGAACAGATCCTGATCTTTGCAGAAACCCTGTTTGACAAAATGAAGGAGATCCACGGCCTGGATGCACGCCGCCGCCTGCTGCTCGACACTGCGTGCCTGCTGCACGAATGCGGCTACTGCACACAGCCGAGACAGTATTCCAGCAGCGCCTTCCACCTAATTCGGAGCATGGATATTTACGGCATTACGGAAAATGACCTCTACCTGGTGGCTTCTGCTTTCCTGCCTGCAGACGATACGGAATCCATCCTGACGCTTACGCCGAAGCAGCGTCTTGTTGTGTCCAAGCTGGCGGCTCTCTTCCGTTTGGCTGATGCGCTGGACCAATCGCAGAAGCAAAAGCTTCGGAACCTGAAGGTGCGGCTTGACAAGAACCGTCTGCTTGTGACGGCGGAAAGCTCGCAGAACACCTCCCTGGAGGAATGGGCCTTTGCCCAGAAAGTCCCCTTCTTTGAGGAGGTGTTCGGCATCCAGCCGGAGCTGACGATCCACGCTGCACTGCCCTCGCCCACAAAACATGGAAAGGTGTGAACGAAAGCCTATGAAATCTTCCGTTTCCGAAAAAGAGAAACAGCAAAAACAGAAAATCCCGTACTTAAACCGCGAGCTGAGCTGGCTTGATTTTAATATCCGTGTACTGGAAGAGGCCTTTGAAAAGGAAAACCCCATTTTCGAACGGCTTCGGTTCCTGGCCATCACGGCTTCCAATCTCGATGAATTTTTCATGGTGCGTGTGGCGGGCGTCATGGAACAGGTGCGCTCCAAGATCAACGCGCCCGATCTTTCCGGCCTGACGCCGCAGGAACTGCTCAACCGCCTGCGCGAGAAAATTTCCCGGTTTATGGAAAAGCAGTATTCCTGCTATAACCGCTCCATCCTCCCTGTTCTGAAAAACAAAGGGTTTGTCTTTGCTGACCCGGAGGAGCTCAACGCGGAGCAGCGCGAATATGTAGAACAGTATTTTGCCAGAACGCTCTTCCCTGTGCTCACGCCGCTTGCGGTTGACAGAAGCCGCCCCTTCCCCATGCTCTCCAACAAGAGCCAGAACATAGCCGTACGGCTGGAGGATGAAAACGGCGAACCGTGCTTTGCCGTGGTACAGGTGCCCGGCATTGTGCCGCGCTTCCTGGAAATTCCCACGCAGGAGGGCAGCGGAGCGGAACGCACCTTCTTCCTGCTGGAGCAGGTGATCACGCTGATGCTGCCGCAGCTGTTTGAGCTGCACACGATCAAGGCCTCCTGCCCCTTCCGCCTCACCCGCAACTCCGACC
>ERZ1643250.1826-NODE-1826-length-17071-cov-43.336448_pt1 | contig 17071 bp, 14 predicted proteins | sample MGYA00579262_ERZ1643250 | MGnify/ENA primary metagenome ERZ1643250 (study PRJEB29033, sample SAMEA4952265) | chicken gut metagenome | biome: Broiler Chicken; feature: Gastrointestinal Tract; material: Caecum | place: Ireland | collected 2018 | study: Broiler... | reverse complement strand
TTGTGTCCTTGTAGCCGTGCAGAAACAGGCAGTTGGCCATGGTGAACTCGTAAAAGTCCACCACCATGGCAGGGTTGTCATAGTCCTCGTCGGGAATATACGGGATCACTTCGATCTTATTTTCCATAGAGCTTTCCCCTCTTGTTCTCTCATGTAGCGGCCGGCCCTGACCCGGGGCCGGGACTTGTATATTAACGATATGATAGCATCATTTGGGGCGCGGCGCAAGTTCTTTTTGCAAAATTCCGGTCAAATTCCGGTGCAATGTCGCGTCAGATGTCAAGTCTGCCGCCCATCCCGGATGCAGAAAAGCCCCGGCGCAAGCCGGGGCCTGAAAAACTGAGATTAGCCGTTCATGATATTGGGGGTGGAGTTCTTGAGCAGGACGTCGTGGCTGCCGCCCTCCACGATGGAAGTGGAAGAAACCACGGTCAGCTTGGCCTTCTGCTGCAGCTCGGGGATGGTCAGCGCGCCGCAGTTGCACATGGTGCTCTTGACCTTGTACAGGGTGGTCTGGACGCCCTCGGCCAGGGGGCCGGCGTAGGGCACATAGCTGTCCACGCCCTCCTCAAAGGAGAGCTTGGTCGCGCCGCCCAGGTCGTACCGCTGCCAGTTGCGGGCGCGGTTGGAGCCCTCGCCCCAGTATTCCTTCATGTACTGGCCGTTGACGCGCACCCGGTTGGTGGGGCTCTCATCGAAGCGGGCAAAGTAGCGGCCCAGCATCACGAAGTCGGCGCCCATGGCCAGGGCCAGGGTGATGTGGTAGTCGTGGACGATGCCGCCGTCCGAGCAGATGGGGATGTAGATGCCGGTCTCCTTGAAATACTCGTCGCGGGCCTTGGCCACCTCGATGACGGCGGTCGCCTGGCCGCGGCCGATGCCCTTGGTCTCCCGGGTGATGCAGATGGAGCCGCCGCCGATGCCGATCTTGACAAAGTCGGCCCCGGCCTTGGCCAGGAAGAGGAAGCCGTCGCGGTCCACCACGTTGCCCGCGCCCACCTTGACCTTGTCGCCGTAGTGCTCGCGGATCCAGCTCAGGGTGCGGCTCTGCCACTCCGAGAAGCCCTCGGACGAGTCGATGCACAGCACGTCCACGCCGGCATCCACCAGGGCGGGCACCCGCTCGGCGTAGTCGCGGGTATTGATGCCCGCGCCCACCACATAGCTCTTGCGGGCGTCCAGCAGCTCGTTGGCGTTCTCCTTGTGGGAGTTGTAATCCTTGCGGAACACGAAGTACTTCAGGTGGCCTTCCTCGTCCACCAGGGGCAGGGTGTTGATCTTGTTGTCCCAAATGATGTTGTTGCAGTCGTGCAGGGAGGTATTCTCAGGCGCGGTGACCAGCTTGCTCATGGGGGTCATGAAGGTGGTGACAGGCGCGTCGTCGGGGGTGTGGTTGATGCGGTAATCGCGGGAAGCCACGATGCCCAGCAGCTTGCCGCCGGCAGTGCCGTCGTCGGTGATGGCGATGGTGGAGTGGCCGGTCTTGGCCTTCAGCTCCAGCACGTCGTGCAGGGTGGCGTCGGGGCCCAGGTTCGAGTCGGACACCACATAGCCGGCCTTGTAGGTCTTGACCCGGCGGACCATGGCGGCCTCGTCCTCGATGCTCTGGGAGCCGTAGATGAAGGTCACGCCGCCCTGGCGGGCCAGCGCAATGGCCAGCTTATCACCCGAGACGGACTGCATGATGGCGCTGACCATGGGGATGTTCATTTCCAGGGGGCACTTCTCTTCCCCTTTGCGGTACTTGACCAGGGGGGTCTTGAGGCTCACTGCGGCGGGCACGTTTTCCGCTGAGGAATAGCCGGGGACCAGCAGATATTCGCCAAAGGTACGGGAGGGTTCTTCATAAAAGTACGCCATGATAATCTCCTTTTTCTGCCAACCTGTGAGACACCGCGGCCGCTGCGCACCCGCGCGGCGCCGGGGACAAATACTTGGCTATAATAATACCACATTTGGGGCCAGAATACAAAACCTTCGGGCGACAAACTTTTCCAAAATCCGCTCGCAAAAAACAGTCACTTTGCATAGTCCACGCATGAAAGGCCTGCAACTTATCCGCCGCCTCTTGTCTGCACAGCCCCGGCGGCCCGCAGGCAGAAATGGGTTCCCCCTAAAGCGTGGCGTTTTCGCCACGCCAACAAAAAAGCCCGTCTCGAAAGACGGACTTTTTTGCACACGAAGCGGGATATCGCCTGTGTGGCGCCGGCCTAACAGCTGAGAAGGAGAACAGCCGGAGGAGGGGCAGGCGGCGCCCGATATCCCAAAAGCAAGAAGAAAAAGATTTCACAGTCGCCGGGTTGGCTCGCTGCTGTAACTATATTGTAACTCTTTTGTCTCCAATTTGCAATACCTTTTTGTCACTTTTTTGTAATTTCTTTTGTGAAAATTTGTTGTGCCCCTCCCCTGCCCCCTCAAAACCGGCAGAACAGCTCGAAGGCGGCCTTGTCCTCCCGGCGGCCGGCGACGTACCAGCCGGGGCCGTCCTCGCTTTCGGCGGGGCCGTAGAACAGTTCCATCTCCTCCCCCAGGGGCACCTGGCGGTGGTACTTGACGGCGGCATAGCGCATGGGTCCCTGTTCCACCACTTCCAGGGGCAGGGCGTCGCAGGCCACGTCCAGATAGGCCGCGTTGTTGATATGGCGGTTGGTGTCGCAGAGGGAGTAAGCCGCCCGCCGGAGGCCGGCGCTGGTCAGCGCGGATGCTTTGGGCACCTGCAGGGGCAGCTCCCACTCCACCGTGTCGCTCCAGTAGCGCTCCATATCCTCGGGGACGTGCCGGATGATCTTGCTGGCGGTGGTATCCACCAGGGTCCAGCGGGTGTCCACCCGGGCCAGCTCTTCCCCGTCCAGGCTGCGCACCACCAGCACCCGCTTGTTGGCGCCGCGGCGGGTCTTTTCGGGGTAGGTGGTCAGGGTGACGGTCTCCCGCATGGCGGGCACCCGCAGGAACTGGAACGCCTGCCGCCCCACCAGATAGACCATCTGCCGCGCGCTGTAAAAGGCTTTGTCCATCCCCAGCTCCCAGGCGTGGGCGGTGGCCATGTGCTCGGCACAGCGCAGCAGGGCCGAAGGCCGCATCAGGCCGCGGTAATCCACATCCCCTTCGTCCAGGGTGATCCATTCGGTATAGCTGCTGTGGTCTTCCATCGGTATGTCTCCTTTCCGGCCCTCTTTCCGGGGCCGCACGTCAATACATGTTACGCATCTTTTTGCGCATCTTGCGCCAGATGTTGAAGCAGGCCAGCAGGATCATCGCCAGCAGAAGCAGCAAAAACAGATAGCCGCTGCCGCCCTCGTCGTAGCTCTTCATCTCGCTCCACTTGACGTCCAGCTCGCTGTTCACTTCCTCGCTCAGGGCGGTAAAGACCTGCTCCTTGGCGGCGACTTCCTCCGAGGGATAGGCGATCTCGCTGTACTTCAGTTCCTCGTCCAGATTTTCCCAGACGGCGGTGCTGGGGGTGGTATAGCCGATGTACTCGGCGTTGGCCACGCCCACGTCCACCTCACACATGAAGTTGATGAACATTTCGGCGGCCTCCTGGTTCTGGCTGGAAGCCGGGATGCACATGCAGTCCACCGAGAGGACGCTGCCCTCCTCGGGGAACACCCAGGCCAGGTCGGGGTTGTCGTCGATCATGGTGATGGCGTCGCCCGAATAGTAGACGCCCACGGCCGCCTCGCCGCCGATCATCTTGTCGAAGATCTCGTCCATGACGTAGGCCTGGATCAGCGGCTTCTGGGCTTTGAGCTGCTCCATCACCTCGTCCACCTCATCGGTGGTGGGCGGGTTGACGCTCTTGCCCTCTTTGAAGGCTGCGATGGCGTAGGCGTCCCGGCTGTTGTTGAACATCAGGATGCTGCCGGCGTACTGCTCGTCCCACAGGTCGGCCCAGGCAGAGGGGGCCTCGTCCACCATGGTGGTGTTGTAGATGATGCCGGTGGTGCAGAGCATATAGGGCACGGTGTAGGCGTTTTCGGGGTCGTAGTCGGGGTTGCGGTATTCCTCGTCGATCAGGCTGAAGTTGGGGATGTTGTCGTAGTTGAGGGGCAGCAGCATCCCCTCGCCGATCATCTTGGCCACCATGTAGTCCGAAGGGATGATGACGTCGTAGCTGGCCGCGCCCGACTTGAGCTTGGCGTACATCGACTCATTGGAGTCGAAAGTGGTGTAGTTGACGCTGATGCCGGTCAGCTTTTCAAAGGCGTCCACCACATCGACGCTGTCGTCCGAGCCGTTGGAGATATACTCGCCCCAGTTGTAGACGTTCAGGGTCACGTTCTGGCCGGCAAAGCGGGTCCAGTCGTAGTCCCCCGAAACGCTGATGTCCTCCGTCACCTGGATGGGCCCGGCCGCCAAGGACGGCAGCGCGCACACGACGGCCACTGCAAGGGCGGAAAGAAAAGTAACGAAACTCTTCATCTTCTCCCCTCCCCTCACATCTGGGCCTGCTGCTGGGCCGTCAGGTCGCGCCGGTAGCGCCGGCCCTCGGCCGCGTTGGAGATCAGGATCACGGCCAGGATGGCCACGAACATGATGGTGGACAGCGCGTAGATCTCCGGGCTGACCTTGCGGCGGGTCATCGAGTAGATGGCGATGGGCAGCGTTTCCACCGTGCCGCAGTTGAAGTAGGAGATCATGAAGTCGTCGATGGAATAGGTCAGGCAGATCAAAAAGGACGAGAGGATGGCCGGGCTGATCTCGGGCAGGATGACCTTGAAGAACGCCTGTTTGGGGTCGCAGCCCAGGTCCAACGCTGCCTCGTACAGGTGGACATCCAGCTGGCGCAGCTTGGGGCTGACGTTGAAGATGACATACGGCACATTGAAGGCCACATGGGCGATCAGCAAGGTGGGCATGCCCATGATGGTGTCGGGCAGCCAGGGCACGTCCGCGGCAAAGCGCTGATAGGCCACGAACAGCAGCATCAGGGAGATGCCGGTGATGATCTCGGGGTTGACCACCGGGATATAGGTCACGTTGGTGATGACGAGGCGGCTGGTCCGCTTCATCCCGGCGATGCCCAGCGAAGCGGCGGTGCCCAGCACGGTGGCCACCACCGCCGAGACCAGCGCCACCTCGATCGAGACGGCCAAAGCCCGCAGGATGGAGGAATTGTGCAGCAGGCTCTGATACCATTTTAAGGTGAAGCCGGTGAACAGGGCGTAGCCCTTGCTCTCGTTGAAGCTGAACAGGATCATATACGCGATGGGCAGGTACATGAACCCGAAAAACAGGATGATATAAGTCCGCTGCATCAGGCGGAGATGTTTCGTTTTCATCAGGACACCCCCTCCATTTCGTCTTCGTCAAAGCTGGACGTGAAGCTCATGCACAGCAGGACGATGATCATCAGGACCAGGCTCATGGCCGAGCCCACGTTCAGGTTATAGCTGTTGCCCAAGAACTGCATCTCGATCAGGTCGCCGATCAGCAGGTTGGCGCCGCCGCCCAGCATCCGGCTGATGACGAAGGTGGACACCGCCGGGACGAACACCATGGTGATGCCGGTGCAGATGCCCGGCACGCTCATGGGGATCAGCACCCGGAACAGGGTCTTGGTGGTGTTGGCCCCCAGGTCCTGGGCGGCCTCGATGATGCTCTGATCGATCTTGACCATGCTGGTGTAAAGGGGCAGGATCATATAGGGCACGTAGTTGTACACCATGCCCAGCACCACCGCCCCGGCGGTGTTCAGCATATTGAAGGGCCCCAGGCCGAACACCCCCAGCAGGGTGTTGATGGGTCCGTTGATGCTCAAAAGGCCCATCCAGGCGTAGGTCCGCAGCAGAAAATTCATCCACATGGGCAGCATCACCAGCATCTGCATGATCCGCTGCTTGTTCACCCGCAGCCGGGACAGGAAGTACCCCACCGGGAAGGCGATGACTAGGCAGATGACGGTGGCGATGAGGGCCAGCAGCAAACTGCGGGCAAAGACCGACCCGTACCCGCTGACCGAGACCAGGTTGGCCAGGGTGAAACGCCCCTCGCTGTCGGTCAGGGCGTAGTAGCAGACGATCAGCAGGGGGATCACGGTGAAAAGCGCCATCCAGACCAGATACGGGGAGGCGAGCCGCTTGTCATACACTTTCATCCCGCATCACCCCTCGCTCCGCGCCATGATGTGGATCTCGTTGGGGCCGATCCGCATCCCGATCCGCTCGCCGGGGGTGCAGGCGCGGGTGGAGTGGATCAGCCACTCCTTCCCGTCGCAGTCCACGTGCATCTCAAAGTGGACGCCCTTGAAGATCACGTCGCTGACCTCGCCGGTCAGCTGGCCTTCCATCGGCGAGACCACCTCGATGTCCTCGGGGCGGACCACCACCTGGACGCTCTGCTCGGGCTTGAAGCCCCGGTCCACGCAGGGGAACTGCACCCCCGCGAAGGAGACCAGGAAGTCCCGGTGCATGACGCCGTCGATGATGTTGGAATCGCCGATGAAGTCGGCCACAAAGGCGTTTTTGGGCTCGTTGTAGATCTCCTCGGGGGTGCCCACCTGCTGGATCACGCCGCCGTTCATGACGACGACGGTGTCCGACATGGTCAGGGCCTCCTCCTGGTCGTGGGTGACATAGATGAAGGTGATGTTCATTTCGCGCTGCAGCCGTTTCAGCTCCAGCTGCATCTCCTTGCGCAGCTTGAGGTCCAGCGCGCCCAGAGGCTCGTCCAGCAGCAGGATCTCGGGTTCGTTGACCAGGCTGCGGGCAATGGCCACGCGCTGCTGCTGGCCGCCCGACATCTGGGAGATGCTGCGGCGCTCAAAGCCTTTCAGGCCCACCACTTCCAGCATATCCCGCACCTTGGTGCGGATGGTGTTCTCGTCCAAGTGCTTGAGCCGCAGGCCGAAGGCCACGTTCTCGAACACGTTCAGGTGCGGGAACAGCGCGTACTTCTGGAACACGGTGTTCACCGGGCGCTTGTAGGGCGGCACCCCGGTGATGTCCTTGCCGTGCAGGCTGACCGTGCCCGCCGTCGGTTCCAGGAAGCCGGCGATCAGCCGGAGGGTGGTGGTCTTGCCGCAGCCGGACGAGCCCAGCAGGGTCACAAATTCCTTGTCGTGGATGTCCAGGTTCAGCCCGTTCAGGATGCGCTGGCCGTCAAAGTCCACCACAATATCCCGCAGGGATACGATCACAGAATTGTCCATTTTCCAAAAGAGTCCTCCCCTTATCCTATTGCCTCATCCCGGCGGCAGGCATGCAGCCGGTATACAAGGACTATCTTAAACAATCCCGCGGAAAATGTCAATTCAGAAACGAATCTTTTTCGGCACGGCTGCCCTGCCGTGCCCGGCCCGGGGCGCAAACAGGCGCAAAAACGGGCGCAGGGCCGCGCATCCGGCCCGACGGCCCTGCGCACGCTCTGCGCCCGCGATCCCGCTCCCCCGCATCCGGCGGGGAGAGGGCTCAGCTTTTCAGTTCTTCCGCCGGGACAAAGGCGGCGGCCGCCGTCCCGTCCACCGTGTAGACCGAGCCGTCCCCTTCCACCTTCAGATAATAGCCGTCGGCGCCGGAGGCGTAGGCGAGGGCATAGTCCCTCTCCCCGTCCGAGACCGAGACGGCGGCCAGCGGCCGGTCAAAGCCGTAGGCAGAGGGGTCCGCCCCAGTGATCTGGCCGGTCACGTAGCCCCCCAGCGCCGACAGCAGGGCGTCCACCACCTCCTGGTCCAGAGGAGCGTCGGGGTCGTCCGCCAGGCGCCAGACGGTGGTGTAGGCGGCGCTGTCCCCTTCGGTCTCTTCCGCCGGCACCGACACCGCCTGCAGGCGGACCGTCTCCCCCTCCGGGAGGGTGTACTCGATGCGCTCCAGCCGGCTGGCGGTGATGCCCGCCGGGTTGAAAGGCTCAAAGAGCTCCGCCTTGCCGTACTCGAAGCAGCCCGCCTTGGCTGCCGCCGCGGTGTAGACTGCGCCGTCCCCCGCCTTTTGGAGGTAGATGTCCCCGGTGACGGTGTTGGTGTCCCCAAAGGTGAAGGTGCTGGTCTGGCCCGCCGCCGTCACCGTGACGGTGAGCAGAGGCACGGCGAAGCCGTAGTCCTCCCCTGCCGGGGCTTCCAGCCGGCGCTTGGCCTTCAGGTCGGCCAGGGCCGCGGCCATGGTGTCGCATTTGGTCTGGTCCAGATGGTAGTCCGGGTCGTCCGCCAGGGTCCAGACCCCCTCTTCATAGGCCAGGGACACCGTCTGCCCCTGCCAGGTGTATTGGATGGCGGTCAGGTCCTCCACCGCAAAGCTGGAAAGGGGGATGGTCCCCGCCTCGGCGGCGCTGGCGGCCTCTTCTTCCCGGCGGTTGGCCAGGGTCAGCAGGGCCAGGGCCGCCCCGGCCAGCACGATCAGCCCCAGCAGGACCAGCAGGGTGCGCTGTTTTGCCCGCATGGCGCTCCCTCCTTACCTTCTGCGGCGGCGGATGGTGGCCACCGCCCCCGCCACAAGCAGCCCTGCCGGCACCAGGGCCAGAAACACCAGCCCCACGGCCGCCGCCGTCCGGGCCGGGATCACCAGCTGGTCGGCTTCCAGGGCCTTGGATTCGATCAGGATGCCGCTGGACTGCCCGGTCAGGGAGGCGGCGCATCCCACCAGGAAATCGCAGTTGCCGGGGATGCTCTGGTAAAGCAGGTCGTCGTCCATATTGGAGCAGCCGATCCAGATCACCTGGGCCCCGGTGCTGTCCGACTCGGCCCAGACCGCCAGGTCAAAGGGGCCGTCCAGGTCCCCCTCCTCCCGGTCGGCGGTGGTCATGCCGTAGCCCGCCGCCTTGCTGTAGGCCGCGTCTGAGGTGGTCAGCAGCGGCCCGGCGGTGATGCCGTCGGTGGGCGTGATGGCGATGCCCTGGGCCATCTGCAGCAGCACCGGAGCGGTGAGGTCCAGCCCGTCCAGGGCGGTGCTGCCGCCGCTCGAAGCTGCATAGTCGGGCAGCAGGTAATAGCTGTAGCCGTACAGGCTGTGGCCGGCGTCCCCTTCCACCACCAGCCCGTCCACCCGGGCCAGGCCGAACCCGGCCATCACGGCGTCCAGGCGGGGGGTGCTGTAGTAGGCGTCGGTGGTCAGCAGCACCTTGCCGCCCCCGTCCAGATAGACCTGCAGAAAGCCGATCTCATCCACCGCGCCCTCCGGCCCGGCAAAGTCGGTGGCGGGGCAGTGGATGATGAGCAGCGCACAGTCCTCCGGCACCGGGCCGGACAGCAGGCTGAGGGGCTCGGTCTCGATGTTCTGGGCGGCCAGGGCATCCACCAGGGTGGAGGAGAGGGATTTTTCCCCGTGGCCGGTGGTGTAGTAGGCCCGGCTGGCCTCGCCGCTGGTCAGCCGGTAGAGGGCCGAGGTGATCTGCTGCTCGCCGTCGAAGCGGACGCTGTAGGTATAATAATCGGTATAGTCGTAAACGTAGAAATCCGCGGCGTCCAGGACGGCGCTGCGCTCCCCGGCGTCCAGGATCAGGCTGCCGGTGGAGACCGTCTCGGCCCCGTACCGGGCGGCAAAGGTGGGATAGACCGCCGGGTCGATCTGCTGCCAGCGGATATGGCTGCCGGCAGCCGCGTACTGGTCCAGCAGGCCGGTGATGATGGCGTCCTCGCTGCCCGTCTCGCAGAGATAGTAGATGGTCACATCCTGTTCCAGGCTGCCGGCCAGCTGGGCCGACGTGCTGCCCAGGGTGTACAGGCCCCCTTCGGAGAGGTCAAACTCGGTGTAGCGGACCGGGATCGCCTGCACCACCAGGTTGACAAGGACCGCCAGCACCACGGCGGCGGCCAGGATGGCGGTGGAATACACCCCGCTGCGGAAGATGCGCCCTCCGTCGGGGCGCCCGGCTTTTTTCTTTGGTTTCATTCCCTGCACCCCCTGTCAGACCCAGCGGCGCTTTTCGAGCCCCTGCGCCGCAAAGAACAGGAACAGCCCCGCCGCGCTGAGGTAATAGACCACCGCCTGTACCGAAAAACTGCCGTTGACGAACTGCTCAAAGGGCGCAAACAGGCACAGCGCCTCCAGCACCGCGCTGAAAGCTCCGGTCAGCCACCCGCTGCGGAACAGGAACAGCGCCGAGATCCCCGCCGCCAGCACCGCAAACAGGACGCAGCCCAGCGTCAGGCTGCGGCTGCGCAGCCCGGCCAGGACGGAAGCGCCCGCCGCCAGCAGGGTAAAGATCACCAGGGCCGCGGCGCTGCCGGCGCTGAACAGGCTGCGCAGGCTGGGCATCAGGAAGGCCAGCAGCAGGGCCGCAAAGCCCAGCACCGCCGCCACGATCTGGTTTTCGGTCAGGCCCGAGATCCATTCGCAGAGGGCGATGGCCGCGCAGCCCAGCAGGTAATAGCCCAGCAGGCTGGCAAAATTGGCGGCCAGCGCGGTATTGGTGCAGCCCAGCGCCCGCAGCGCCAGGATCATGGCCGCGTCGGCCAGGCAGGGCAGCGCGAACACCGCGCACATGGCAAAGTATTTGCCCAGCACGATGCCCCAGACCGGCACCGGGCTGGTGAGCAGCAGCTGGTCAGTGCGGGCGTGCCGTTCCCCCGCCAGGCTGCGCATGGCCAGCACCGGCACATACACCAGCAGCACAAAAGAAGTCTGGTACAGGGTATAGTAGCCGAAGTCGGTCAGGCCGAACCCCAGGTTGTTGGCCATGAAATAGAGGCCCGACGCCGCTGTCAGGAAGGCGGTCAGCAGCCAGCCCATCATACCGGAAAAGGCGCTGCGCACCTCCCGCACAAAAATCGCCGTCATGTGGCATCCTCCTCCCCTGCGTCCGGTGCGCCGTTCTCGCCGCCGGTCAGTTCCAGAAAAACTTCCTCGAGGCTGCTGTGGCCGGCGGTCAGGCTGGCCAGGTCGCCGCAGGCGGCCAGCTGCCCGTGGGAAAGGATCAGGATGCGGGTGCAGACGGCCTGCACCTCGCTGAGGATATGGCTGGACAGGATGACGGTGTGGCTTTTGCCCAGCTCCTGGATCAGGCGGCGCATCTCGATCACCTGCGCCGGGTCCAGCCCCACGGTGGGCTCATCCAGAATGATGACCTGGGGGCTGCCCAGCAGCGCCTGGGCAATGCCCACCCGCTGGCGGTACCCTTTGGACAGGTTGCGGATCAGCCGGGGCATCACGCCGGTCAGGCCGGTGCGGCGGGCCGCCTTTTCCACCTGGGCCTTCCGCCCGGCCCGGCGCACCCCTTTCAGGGCGGCGGCAAAGCGGAGGTATTCCTCCACCGTCATTTCGGGGTAGAGGGGCGGCGTCTCGGGCAGATAGCCCACGCAGGCCCGGGCGGCGTCCGCCTCCTCGGGCAGCGGGTGGCCGCAGACCGTCACCGTCCCGCTGGTGGCGGCCAGGTAGCCGGTCAGGATATTCATAATGGTGGACTTGCCCGCCCCGTTGGGCCCCAGCAGGCCGTAGATCTGCCCGTCCTCCACCGTGAAGGACAGGTCTTTCACCGCCGCCCGCGCGCCGTACATCCGCGTCAAATGGGAAACTTCGATCACTGGCAAAAACTCCTTTCGTCTCAGAGGGGCCGCACGGCTTTGCCGCCGCGCCCCAGGGGATCACTGGTAAGTGTAGGGCCCAAATGTGTTCAAAATAAGGCAGAAGGATGAACGCAGGCAAAAATTAAGGTTCCCGTCCCCGCGCGCAGGAATGCAGAAAAGGTCCAGACCGGACGAATCCGCACGGTCTGGACCTTGCCCTGCACATCAAAACGCCGCCCCCCGAAACGGAGAGCGGCGATAGTGCGCGTTGATGCAATTACTTGCGGCCAAAGCGGCGATTGAAGCGGTCCACACGTCCGCCGGTATCGACCAGCTTCTGCTTGCCAGTGTAGAAAGGATGGCACTTGGAGCAGATTTCAACGTGGATCTCGGGCTTGGTAGAGCGGGTCTTGATCACATTGCCGCACGCACAGGTGATGGTGCAGTCAACGTAGTTGGGATGGATACCCTGTTTCATAGCTTTTCACCTCATTTCTGGTTCTGACGAATAGGGGCCATATTCGATGTATGCGCCCATCACAACCTTCAATTTCGGCTACCCCGTCGAGCGGCCTTGGGAACGATTGCTGTAATAGTATAGCACGAATTTGAAAAAATGCAAGAGGAAAATGACCGGAGCGGGATTTTTCTTTTCTGCGCCGGCGCGGCGGGCGTTTTTTCACATATTTGTGACAGCTTACAAATTCCGGCCCGCATTTCGGGCAATGGTTACAATCCGATCGCATTTTGCTTTTTACACTACCCATTTTGAAACGTCCGTGCTATAATGAGCGTAAAGAGGGCGGACCGATCCGCCCTTCTCAACAGGAAGGAGAATGTACCATGAAAAAACTGTCCCGCGCACTGGCAGCCGTGCTGTCGGCGGGCATGCTGCTGTCCCTGGCGGGCTGCGGCGGCTCGTCCTCCAGCACCGCCAGTTCGGCAGCGCCCAGCAGCAGCGCGCCGGCCTCCACCGTTGACCCCGCGTCGGTCAGCGGCAGCTTCGAGGGCACCGCACCCAGCTACGACCGCGACCTGACCGTCACTGTCACCTTTGACGCCGGCAAGATCACCGACATCGAGCTGGGCGACAACCACGACACTTCCGCCATCATCAGCCGGGCTTTCCCCGTGATCGAGGAGCGGATCGTCGAGGCCAACAGCCCGGTGGTCGATTCCGTATCGGGGGCCACCTTCACCAGCTTCGGCGTCAAGGCAGCCGTCGCCAACGCCATGGCGGCCGCCGGCCTGGAAGCCCCTGAGATCACCTTTGCCACCAACGCCGGCATCGAGTACGAGCCCACCACCCTCGAGAACGCAGAATGCGACATCGTGGTGATCGGCGGCGGCCCCGCCGGCCTGTCCGCCGCCGTGGTGGCCAAACAGACCAACCCGGACCTGAACGTCATCGTGGTGGAGAAGCTGGATATTCTGGGCGGCAACGGCAAACTGGATATGAACTTCTTCGATCTGTACGGCTCCCAGGCCATGGAGGAAGCCGGCATTGAGTACACCCTGGATGACTTCCTGCGCGATTACGCCGACTCCGGCGAGACCGCCGAGCGGGTGCAGGTCTGGGGTGAAGAAGAGTTCACCACCGACGCCTGGCTGCGCGATATGGGCACCGAGCTGAACTATACCTACGGCCTGGGCAACCACATGGTGGATGCCGACACCTACGCCGGCGAGACCATCATGGACAACATGGAAAAGCTGGCCTATGAGCTGGGTGTGGACATCCGCACCGGCACCGCCGGCGTGGACTTTGTCTGGGACGGCGACCGCGTGGCGGGCGTCTCGGTCCAGACCAACCACAACGAGAGCTACGACATCCTGGCCAAAAAGACCATCGTGGCCACCGGCGGCTTCTGCGCCAACAAGGAATTGTTGGCGGAATACGCTCCCGGCTACGAGGTGCTCAACACCTCCAACCAGATGAGCAATACCGGCGACTTTGTCAAAGTCTTTGAGGAAAACGGCATGATGCTCCAGAACATGGACCGGATGAGCGTTTTCTCCTACATCCTGAAGCCCCGCCGCGACCTAACCTCTTCCGGACAGAACTTTGTTCTGGTCAACGGCAGCGGCGAGCGGTTCATGGGCGAAAAGACCCTCAGCGGTCTGGATCTGGGCACCACTCTGCTGGAGCAGGACACCACCTGGATGGTGATCGACTCCAAGGGTCTGGAGACCGACGGCCGCCTGCGTAAGCAGACCCGTCTGGGCTACTGGCTGGAAGCCGATACCATTGAGGAACTGGCCGAGCAAATGGGCGTCCCCGCGGATGCGCTGCAGGCTTCCATTGACACCTATAACGCCGCTGCAAACGGCACCGCCGATCCTCTGGGCGCCGAACCCACCGACACCATCGACCTGGCTCCCTTCTTTGCCGTGCAGGTGGAGTCCGCCGACCACATGACCAAGGGCGGCCTGGGCTGCAACGAGTTTGCACAGGCTCTGTATGAGGATGGCAGCGTGGTCCCCGACCTGTACGGCGCAGGCGAGGTCACCTGGCAGTCGGGCGGTTACTCGCAGTCGGTCTGCTTTGGCAAGATCGCCGGCCGCAACGCCGCCAACGCCATCGCGGAAGAATCGGCCGCCGCATAACTCTATCATCCCGCCGCTGGCCGGCGGCAAGGCAAACCGAGAGGGACAGGCTCCAAAGCCTGTCCCTTAGCGTGTCGCAAAAGCGCCACGCTCCAGAGGGGAACCCATTTCTGCCCGCATACGCGGGACAGAAATTCCTTCCCCCTGGTGGTTGCGGTTCCCTGCTTTTGCTGCGCCCGTCGCAGCGGGCTTGCAAAAGGCAGACCGCTGCCCCTTTTGTTGCTGTTAGCCAAATTTCCATCGCGCGTCGTAGCGCGCTCGTAAATTTGGACAGCTGCCCCAACTTCAGCTCGGCTGTTTCTGCCGCAGGCAGCGCCTCGCTTTCGTTGTGCTTCGGCTGTTTCGTCCGCTGGACGCGCCTCAGCTTCGCAGTCCCTGGGGACAAAATTGAGCGCTGAACTGCGCACTCGCCGCAAAGCGGCTCGCACACTCTCAGCGCTAATGGTTGCCGTTGCCCAAATTTCCATCGCGCGTCGTAGCGCGCTCGTAAATTTGGACGGCTGCCCCAGCTCCGCTTCGCTTATTTCTGCCGCAGGCAGCAGCTCAGCTTCGCTGTCCTGTATGTGTCCCGTCCATCCGCACATGTCGGCTGGACGGGACTTTTTTGACAGTCTGAGACATTTAGTCTATCATATAGACTCCTGAAAAATGCCCGTTTTATCAATGCAATGAATCCAATGGGCCCCCAATGCCGGATGGATTGCCCCTGCAATCAGAGTATCGAAATCTTAACAGAAAAATGGGAGTACGACACCCTCCGCCAGAACAGCAGCATATTGCTTGAACAGCCAAAGGATGGGGTACTCCCAAAGGAAAGGATGAATGAACTTGAATCGATGGAATGATCAACCCAGTCTCCACTGGGCGCTCTCGGTCTGGAGCTCCACCATGCGGCGGTAAAGGCCGCCCTGCTCCATCAGCTCCGCCGGGGTGCCCTGCTGGGCCACATGGCCGTCCTCCAAAACCACGATGTGGTCGGCCCCCGCCACGGTGCGCATCCGATGGGCAATGACCAGCACCGTCTTGCTCCGGAGCAGGCGGGAGAGGGCGGTTTGGACGGCGCTTTCGTTTTCCACGTCCAGACTGGCGGTGGCCTCGTCCAGCAGCACCACCGGCGCGTCCTTTAGAAGTGCCCGGGCAATGGAGATCCGCTGCCGCTCCCCGCCGGAAAGGGTGGAGCCGTTCTCCCCGATCACCGTCTGATAGCCCTGGGGCAGCTTGCGGATGAACTCGTCACACTGGGCGGCTTTGGCGGCTTCCAGCACCTCCTCGTCGGTGGCGCCCCGGCGGCCCAGGCGGATGTTCTCCATTACCGTATCCCGGAACAACACCACATCCTGGAACACCATGGAGTAGAAACGCAGGAGGGTCTCCGGGTCCACCGTGGACACGTCCGTTCCGCCCAGGGACACCTTCCCGCCGGTGACGTCCCAGAATCGGGCGGCCAGCTTACAGGCGGTAGATTTCCCGCCCCCGGAGGGGCCGATGAGGGCGGTGACCTCTCCCTGGCGGGCTGTGAAGCTCACATCTTCCAGTACCCCAGTGCCCTCCCGGTAGGCAAAGGAAACATGGTCAAAGGTGATGTCGTAGCGGTCGGGGTGGAAGTCCTCTGTTCCCGTCTGCACCGGCTGCTCCAGGATGGAGCGCATCCGTTCAATTTGCAGCTTGGTGTTGAAGGTGGCGGCGATGTTCTGGAGCACCACCCCCAGAGGATCATACAGCCGGGCAGCGGCGAACAGGAAGCCCAGGAAATAGAGGAAGGACAGCTCCCCGGCCAGCAGCAGCGACCCACCGGTGAGCACCGTAGTGGCAAGCCCCAGACGCAGGAATGCCTGAGCGGAGCACACGAACACGCCGGTGGCCAGCTCAGAGCGGATGGAGCTGCCCTCCATGGCGGCCAGCTTTGCCTCCAGGTCGCCAAGGTACCGCTCCTGCCGGTGGCAGGCCTTGATGTCCCGGATGGTCTCCAGCCCCTCCTGGATGCAGTCGGCCACTGCCCGCTTGTTCAAGATGTTTTTCGTCCCAAAGGCGTCCTGGATCTTCTTGGAGCCTGCCGTCAGCGCCACCGCCACGGGTAGCACCCACAGCACGGCCAGGGCCATACGCCAGTCGCAGGCAAACATACACACCCCGATCACCAGCGTGGAACCGACGGAGGCGAACAGTTGGGGCACATAGTGGGAAAACATCTGGTCCAGGCTGGAGCAGTCGGCGATCATGGTGGAGGTCAGGTCGCTGAGATCACGGTTCCCGAAAAAGGACAGGGGGAGTCTGCGCAGGGTCTCCGCCAGGCTCACCCGGCGGTTGGCGCTCTCCCGGTAGGTGGCGATGTAGAGAGAGGCGTACTGGAACCAGTGGAGGACGAACAGCAGGAGGAGCACCGCCAGGGCAAAGCCCACATAGGTCCAGAACCCCTCCATGGGGTCGCTGCCGCCCTCCAGACAGCCCAGCAGATGCTGGACCGTGAACAGAACCGCCCCGACGGGGAACATAAGAGCCAGATTGCACACAAAGCACCAAATCACAGCCTTCACCAGATCCCTGGCCCCCTTCTCACTGAGGGCGAAGATGTGCTGTAATTTCTTTGTCATACCGCTGCCTCCTTTCCAACCTTCCACTGGGCGCTGCGCTGATAGTCCGCCCACATGGCGGCGTAGACGCCGTTTTTCTCCAATAGGGCACTGTGGCTGCCCTGTTCCGCGATCTTTCCTTCGTTTAAGACGATGATGTTGTCCGCATTCTGCACCGTGGACAGCCGGTGGGCGATCATCAGCACTGTTTTGTTCCGGGTCAGCGTCTCAAAGGCCTTTTGGATCTGATGCTCATTCTCCGGGTCGGCAAAGGCGGTGGCCTCGTCCAGCACCACGATGGGAGCGTCCTTCAAAATGGCCCGGGCCAGGGCAATGCGCTGCTGTTCCCCGCCGGAGAGGTAGACACCCCTGGCGCCCACCACCGTGTCCAGCCCCTGGGGCAGCTTTTCCAGGATGTCATCGCACTGGGCGGCATGGGCGGCGGCAAGCACCTCCTCCC
>ERZ1643250.1823-NODE-1823-length-17080-cov-5.773333_pt1 | contig 17080 bp, 17 predicted proteins | sample MGYA00579262_ERZ1643250 | MGnify/ENA primary metagenome ERZ1643250 (study PRJEB29033, sample SAMEA4952265) | chicken gut metagenome | biome: Broiler Chicken; feature: Gastrointestinal Tract; material: Caecum | place: Ireland | collected 2018 | study: Broiler... | reverse complement strand
ATGATAAGCAGATAACGGATCACTATGCCATCATCCCCACAGGACAGGGAATCTCTGCCCTTTCCGGCCTTTCCCAAACAGCGCAGAGAGTCTATGAGACCATTGTCAGAAGGTTTTTAAGTATCTTTTATCCGCCTGCAACCTATCAGAAAGTCAGTATTCAGACGAAGATCGGCCAGGAATCCTTCTTTGCATCTTTTAAGGTTCTGGTTTCCGAGGGATATTTAAAGGTGGCTTCAAACACGGTATCCAGAAAGAAGGCAGAAGAGGAAGAGCCGGAGAATGAAGATCCGGCCTTTCTGGAAGCGTTGCAGAAAGTAAGAAAGGGTGGTATACTGCCTGTAAACGGTCTGAAAGTAAAAGAAGGAGAGACCTCTCCTCCCAAACGTTATAATTCCGGCTCCCTGATCCTGGCAATGGAAAATGCCGGTCAGTTGATTGAAGATGAAGAACTGCGGGCACAGATAAAAGGAAGTGGAATCGGCACAAGCGCCACCAGGGCAGAAATACTGAAGAAACTGGTAACGATTCAATATCTTGCCCTGAATAAAAAGACCCAGACCATTACTCCCACACTGCTGGGCGAGATGGTTTTCGATGTGGTAAACTGCTCCATTCGCTCTCTGCTGAATCCCGATTTAACGGCAAGCTGGGAGAAGGGTCTGACCTATGTGGCAGAGGGAACCATAGAGCCGAAAGAATATATGGATAAACTGGAAAACTTTATACGAAGCCGTACGAAACAGGTGCTGGATTCCAATTTCCAGTATGCCCTTCGGGGCTGTTACGACAGGGCGGCGGCCTGTTACGAAAAAAATAAAAAAATCAATTAGGAGGTTGAACCATGAAAAGTTATACCATTGAAAACTTGCTGGATTTAAACGAAACCATTGCGGCGAAGCTGTTTGAAGGCAAAACCTATCCCTGGGAGGTACTTCCGGAGATTGGAGATTTTATTAAAGAACTGGGAAAGACATTAAGTTTGCAGGAATACGATTATAAAGAAGGGGACATCTGGATTGCCAAAAGCGCCAAAGTAGCTCCTACCGCCAGCATTACCGGACCGGCAATTATCGGAAAAGAAGCGGAAGTCCGCCACTGTGCCTTCATCCGCGGCAAAGTAATTGTGGGAGAAGGGGCTGTTGTAGGAAATTCTACCGAATTAAAAAACGCCGTATTATTTAATAAAGTTCAGGTACCTCACTATAACTATGTGGGCGATTCCGTACTGGGTTATAAGGCTCATATGGGAGCCGGCTCTATCTGCTCCAATGTTAAATCCGATAAAAAACTGGTCGTGGTGAAAGCAGAAGGCGAATCCGTGGAAACAGGTCTGAAGAAATTCGGAGCTATGCTGGGGGACCAGGTAGAAGTAGGCTGCGGTTCCGTTTTAAACCCGGGAACTGTAATCGGAAGAAACTCTAATATTTATCCCCTCTCACCAGTCAGAGGCTGCGTACCGGCAGACAGCATTTACAAAAATGCAAAAGAAATTGTAAAGAAACAATAAAAAAGACCCCTGAATTTCAGAGGCCAAAGAGCAGGTGTCTCAGACACACCAGCAAAATCATATGGACAGGATAAAAGCCGTAGAAGAAATACTTCGCGGCTTTTCCTTTTATAAATCCCCGCTCTCCGTTATAAAAGTGGATAGGAAGAAAGGCAAAGCAGGCCGGCCATTCCCAGTACAGGCTGATGCAGGCCAGTAAGGTTCTCTCCGCAGGACGAAAGGCAAAGAAATAAAGAATCATAAGAAGCACGAACCCCCGGTAATCGTAATCTGCCTTCAGAATCATGGAAGCGGCAAATCCGGCTGTGACAGACAGAATCTGCAAAAGAAGCTGATTCTGAAAGCGTTCCAGAGCACAGAAAACCAGAAATCCCAGTAAAAGGGTAAAATATACATTTTGATTTTCCCAGCGTCCGTCTGTGGAAAACATATAATTAAAAGGAATTTCGGAGATCAGGGCAAAAAGAAAAAGATTTCGCGCATATCGGAAACGGCTGGAAGTATGCCGGAATCCTTCTACCAGAAGAAAACAGAAGATGGGAAAGGCAATTCTTCCGATGGTTCTGGAAATCTGATAGAGGGTGGTGGAAAACCCAAACAGAGAAACGGGCTCCAGGGCCGAAGGCCAGTATCTCAGAATTACCAGACCGGTATGGTCAATAAGCATGGTAATGACTGCAATCAGTTTTAATCCGCTGTTGCTGAAAGAAATTCTGTGACGTTCCATGGGGCTCCTCCTTTCTCGGAAAGTTGTAACTATGCTGACAGCCGTGCTTGAAATATTATAGCATAAAAGGTATACTAAAAGATAGCCAGTAATAGAAAAGGAAAGCAGAAAGGGGAGACAGAAATGGCGGATGCAATTGTGACAACCGGTTTTATTTTACTATTTGTATTGTTCACAGGGCTGTGGCTGTTGATCAGTCTGGCCGGTTATTTATTATATGGTCTGGGAATCTATGATATAGCGATGGAAAAAGGGATTAAGAATCCCTGGTTTGCCTTTATTCCGGTGCTCAGGAAATATCTTCACGGACAGATAGCAGGGGAAATCCGTCTGGGGAACAGGCAGCTGAAGAATCCGGGAATCTGGATGGCTGTGATTCCTATTTTGTCCAGAGGAATTATCGGCATCTTCGTTCTGATAGTGTGGTTCGGATATATTTTAAGAACGGTGCTCCACCTTGCGGCAGGGGGCTATACCGTAGGAGGGGACATTGGATCCTGGATGTTTATCCTGATTATTACTTCTATATTCAGCAGACTGATTGAGATCGTGGTGGTGACTCTGACCGGACTGGTAAATTACCAGATTTTCGAAAACCGCGCCAGGGGGAATATGAGAGTCTTTCATGTACTTCTCTGTGCGTTCGTTCCCTATTATGAGTCAGGATACTATTTCTATCTGCGTCATAAAAGAATGAAGGAAGCCCAGGAAGAGTCCCCGGAAGGAGAAGAGCCGCGGGAAGAAAACATAGAATAACAAATACGGAGATCTGCATGATGCAAGTCTCCGTATTTTTTACAATTTTTGACTGGACTATTTTTCTATTTTGTGAGAAAATACTTCTAGGTTGTTATCGCTCAATAACAACGAATAAGCCAATCAACATTTGAAAGGAGTATTACAATGATTTATTCACATGAAGTAGAAATGATGTGCCCAGTTGCTCAGGGCGTTGCTCATGGTGCAGCTCCTATTCCAGAAGAAGCAAAATGGGTAAAAGCAAAAGAGATTAAGGATATTTCTGGTTTAACACACGGTGTGGGCTGGTGTGCACCTCAGCAGGGAACCTGTAAACTGACTTTAAACGTAAAGGAAGGAATTATTCAGGAAGCACTGGTAGAGACAATCGGATGTTCAGGAATGACTCACTCTGCAGCTATGGCATCTGAAATTCTTCCTGGAAGAACGGTATTGGAGGCTCTGAACACTGACCTTGTATGTGACGCAATTAACACAGCTATGAGAGAACTGTTTTTGCAGATTGTTTACGGACGTTCTCAGAGTGCTTTCTCTGAAGAAGGACTGCCGGTTGGAGCCGGACTGGAAGACCTTGGAAAAGGACTTCGTTCTCAGGTTGGAACCATGTATGGTACTCTGAAAAAAGGACCTCGTTATTTGGAAATGGCAGAAGGTTATGTAACAGGTATTGCACTGGATGACGAAGACTGCATTATTGGTTATCAGTATGTAAACTTCGGAAGAATGATGGACTTTATGAAAGCAGGCGATGACGCAAACACAGCTTTTGAAAAGGCAAAAGGCCAGTACGGACGTGTTGCTGACGCAGCGAAGATTATCGATCCGCGTAAGCAGTAAGAGCCGGATGCGCGATACTGAACAGAAACAGCGTTGCCATAGAAAAATATAGGAGGATAGAAGAATGGCTTTATTTGAATCATATGAGAGAAGAATTGATAAAATCAACTCAGTATTAAATAGCTATGGAATTTCTTCCATTGAAGAGGCTGAGAAAATTACAAAAGATGCAGGTCTGGACGTATACAATCAGATTAAAGGTATCCAGCCGATCTGCTTCGAAAATGCATGTTGGGCTTATATCGTAGGTGCAGCGATTGCAATTAAGAAAGGATGCACAAGAGCAGCAGATGCGGCAGCAGCAATCGGCGAAGGTCTTCAGGCTTTCTGTATCCCGGGATCTGTAGCAGATCAGCGTAAAGTAGGTCTGGGACATGGTAATCTTGGAAAAATGCTTCTGGAAGAAGAAACAAAATGTTTCGCTTTCCTGGCAGGACATGAATCTTTTGCAGCAGCAGAAGGTGCCATCGGTATTGCAGAAAAAGCAAACAAAGTTCGTAAAGAGCCACTGCGCGTTATCTTAAATGGTTTAGGAAAAGACGCCGCTCAGATCATTGCACGTATCAATGGATTTACATATGTGGAAACCGAATATGATTACTTTACAGGAGAATTAAAAGAAGTATTCCGCAAATCTTATTCTGAAGGACTTCGTGCAAAAGTAAACTGCTACGGAGCAAACGATGTTCGTGAAGGCGTTGCAATTATGTGGAAAGAAGGCGTAGACGTTTCCATTACCGGTAACTCTACAAACCCGACCCGTTTCCAGCACCCGGTAGCAGGTACCTATAAGAAAGAATGCGTAGAAGCAGGAAAGAAATACTTCTCTGTTGCTTCCGGCGGCGGTACAGGACGTACTCTGCATCCGGACAACATGGCAGCAGGTCCTGCTTCCTACGGTATGACAGATACTTTAGGACGTATGCACTCTGACGCACAGTTTGCAGGTTCTTCTTCCGTACCGGCTCACGTAGAAATGATGGGATTAATCGGTGCAGGAAACAACCCAATGGTTGGTATGACCGTAGCAGTAGCCGTTTCCGTAGAGGAAGCTGCTAAGGCAGGCAAATTCTAAGAAACATCATAAAATCTACATGCAGGGTTTCCGATGACAAAAGTTATCGGAAACCCTGAATTTTTGCATAGAAAGGAATAGGAGGGTTATCTGTGGAGATGGAACAAATGACACTGTTTGACAATTCACAAAAAACGTCTCCTCTTGCTACCAGGCTTCGTCCTTCCAGTCTGGAAGAGTTTGTGGGGCAGGAGCATTTGCTGGGTGAGGGCAAAATACTGCGTCAGATAATAGAAAGAGATCTGATTTCATCCATGATCTTCTGGGGGCCGCCCGGGGTAGGAAAGACGACCCTTGCCCGAATGATAGCCGGAAAAACAGAGGCGGAATTTATTAATTTCAGTGCTGTGACCAGCGGAATCAGAGAAATCAAAGAAGTTATGAAAACCGCAGAACAGAGGAGACGGGTGGGCCGAAAAACGGTGGTATTTGTAGACGAAATTCACCGGTTTAATAAGGCGCAGCAGGACGCTTTCCTCCCCTTTGTGGAAAAAGGAAGCATTATTCTGATTGGCGCAACCACGGAGAATCCCTCTTTTGAGATAAACGCGGCGCTTTTATCCCGGTGTAAGGTTTTCGTTCTGAAACCGCTGACAGAACAGGATTTGTTTAAGCTTCTGAATAATGCCTTAAAGCATCCCATGGGCTTCGGGAAGGAAAAAGTTAAAATCACAGACACGCAGCTAAAGGCGATTGCCGCTTTTTCAAACGGCGACGCCAGGACAGCTTTAAATACTCTGGAGATGGCAGTGCTAAACGGAAAAACGGACGAAAACGGGACGGAGGTCACTGATTCGGGACTGGAGCAGTGCATCAGCCGGAAATCCCTTTTGTATGATAAGACGGGAGAAGAACACTACAATTTAATTTCTGCCCTGCATAAATCCATGCGAAACAGTGATCCCGACGCGGCTCTTTACTGGATGTGCCGGATGCTGGAAGGAGGGGAAGACCCGCTGTATATCGCCAGACGTCTGATACGTTTCGCCAGTGAGGATGTGGGAATGGCGGACAGCAATGCCCTCCATGTGGCAGTAGACGCCTATCAGGCCTGCCATTTCCTGGGTCTGCCGGAATGCGACGTTCATCTGACTCATGCGGTCATCTATTTATCCATGGCGCCCAAATCCAATGCCCTTTATACGGCCTGCGAGGCGTGTAAAGGAGATGTGAAAGCAAAGAGAGCAGAGCCGGTGCCCCTTGCACTGAGAAACGCTCCCACCAGCCTGATGAAAGAGCTGCATTATGGGGCGGGCTACCAGTATGCACACAGTACAAAAGAAAAGCTGACCGTTATGCAGTGCATGCCGGACAGCTTGAAAAATCAATGTTATTACCATCCCACCGATTCCGGAAAGGAAAGGGAAATCAAAGAAAGACTTCTCCGAATAAAGGAATGGAAAAAAACGCACAGGAATCAGAATTCTTTACGCTCCTGAATGAGAACGCTGATTCGGTAGGAGAGAAAGGTGAAAACAAAGGTGAAAACTGCCAGCAGGCTTAAGAATCCGGCCGGTTTCAGGGCATGTAAAAATTCGCCCAGAACCTCAAGGGGTAAAAACTGCAGCCCGATTCCTCCGAACAGCACCAAAAAGAGGAAAATGCCAAATAAAGCATAGCGTCCTTTTTCCCCACCGAATTTTAAATGAATGGGGAGCATAAAAGACAAAATGATAATTAAAATCATGAGAACAGCAGCCGCGGGTACCAGTAACTCCGTCAGGGAAAATCCGGTATGGGTAAAGTACCGGTACAAAACAGTGATAATCAATGAAATAATACAGCCGGCGGTTCCTGCCAGAAATCCAAACAGATATTTTTCTTTTACATAAGTTTTCCTGGAAAAAGGAAGGGTATATAAAAAAGCATTTCCGTTATCAAACTCGTCGTAACTGATGGTACTTAATACAAAAAAAGAACAGATAAAGGGAAAGTATCCCATCAGGAAGGAAGAGAAACCGGACAGGAGCATAGAGGCAATGGCGCCGATAAAAATAACGAACAGGAAATTTTTCTGATTTTTCATAAGCTTAAAATCTTTGATTAATAACCCTTTCATAAAGATACCTCCTTGTTAAACAGAATCAAATCGTCAATCCCGCTTTTTTCCACAACAATATCAGGGTAGTTTTCCAGATAAAACTGTTTCTGATCTGTAAGACATCGATAGCCGTAAGCCTCCTGCTTCCATTTCAGCAGATACCGGGGGTCCAGTTTCTGAAACTGCCGGTTATCTACTTTCAGAATCGCATACTGGCTTAAAAGGCGATCTGTGTCTTCGTGAAGTAAAATCTTTCCGTTTCCGATTAGATACAAATCGTCACATAAACTCTCTAAATCCGTTGAGATATGGGAGCTGATTAAGACAGCCCGATCTTCTTTTTCCTCCATGAAGTCTCTGAGAAGAGTCAGCAGTTCGTCTCTTGCAACCACATCCAGCCCGGCAGTGGGCTCATCCAGAAGTAAGAGAGAAGCGTCATGGGTGATAGCTGCGATTAGTTTCAGCTTCGCTTTCATACCAGTGGAAAATTTCTGGATCTTTTTATCTAAGGGCAGTTGAAAACGATTGCAGTATTCTAAGAATGCGGCCTGATCGAAGAGGGGATACAGGCCTGCGAGAATCGGCAGGATGTCGTTAATGGTTAAATAGCCGCTGAAACCGGAATTGGATAATACAACGCCTATCTTCTGTTTGTCCGTCTCTGTAAAATCTTTTATATCTTTTCCGAAAATAGAGATGGAGCCGCTGTCTGTGGAAATCAGTCCCAGAATGGCCTTGAAGGTGGTACTTTTTCCGGCTCCGTTTCGGCCCACAAGACCGGTGATGCATCCGGGCATTACTTCCAGAGAGCAGTCCAGGGTGAAGGAGCCATACTGTTTTTTCAGATTTTCTACTTTTAACATGTTTTATTCCTCCTCTGTCATAAGGTTCCATAGATCGTTTAATTCTTCTTTGCTGAATCCATATCGTCTGGCTTTCTGTATGAATGTTTCCAGATCCTGTTCCAGTTCTTTCTGGTATTCTTCCCGCATACGATCCAGATTGGGAGGAGCCACGTAGGTCCCTTTTCCGTGGACAGTTACGGTAAAGCCCTCCTGTTCCAGCGTATCGTATGCTTTTTTTACTGTCAGGGCGCTGATTTTCAAATCTCTGGAAAGAGAGCGAACGGAGGGCAGGATATCGTTTTCTAACAATTCTCCCTTCAGAATCAGAGCTTTCACCTGTTCTACAATCTGCTCATAAATGGGAACCATCGAGGATCCATTGATTATGATTCTCATCTTTTACCTCCTTTCGTTGTAAACAGTATATAACAGTATATAACTGTTGTCAACTGTTATATACTGTTTGTTAAAAAATATCTGGAAAAGAATTTATTTTTAGAGTATGATGGACAAAGAGAGGCATAAATGCACAGAGTTTCTGTGTATACTGTCATTAGAAAAAGGAGGAGATAAGATTATGAAAGTGCTATTATTAAATGGAAGTCCCAGAAAAAACGGCTGTACATATACCGCTTTGTGTGAAGTCGCAGATGCATTGAAAAAAGAGGGGATTGAAAGCGAGATTTTTCAGGCCGGTAATCCAAGTAAAGAAGCAGTGAAAGAGGCTGCGGAAAAACTGAAACAGTCCGATGGATTAATTGTGGGCTCCCCGGTTTACTGGGCGTCTCCCACGGGAAAAATCATTGAGTTTATGGATATGCTGTGCAGCATGGCAGGAAGCGAACTTCTCTATAAGCCGGCGGCTGCGATAGCTTCTGCAAGACGTGCGGGAACAACGGCTACTCTGGATGTATTAATGAAATATTTTCTGTATCATCAGATGCCGGTGGTATCTTCCAATTACTGGAACATGGTTCACGGAAATACGCCTGAGGAAGTCCGCCAGGACAAGGAAGGTCTGCAGATTATGCAGATCCTGGGTAAAAATATGGCCTGGATGTTAAAGAGCCTGGAAGCCGGAAGGAAAGCGGGAATTTTTTTACCGGAGCAGCAGGAAAAGGTTAAAACCAATTTTATACGCTAAAGAAAAATACCGCAAAATGGAATCTTCCATTTCTGCGGTATTTTAAATTACTCCTGATAAATTCCGTTGATGGTGACCTGGAATACGGCGTCTTTGCCATTTAATTCTTCTACCCCGTAGTCCTCCGGGAAAGTAACATTGACTTCCACAGTCTCCTGGGGATGGTGCCCGATGAGCTGTTCTTCGAAATCATCAATATAAGAATGAGAGCCTACGACCAGAACGGTTCCGGAACCGTCGGTGCTGCCGCCTTCAAATTCTTCTCCGTCAATGGTGCCTGTGTAATCAATGTTCAGAGAATCTCCGTCTTTGACAGTAAGAGAGGAATCCGAATCATAGGTTCCGTTTTCCGTAGAAACGATGGAGGAACCGGTGGCTGTGGCAGATTCCTGCCGGGTGTCTGTCTCAGAGGAATCAGACTGTCCGGCGTGGAGGGCCAGTATTAAGACGATGATTACGAGAGCTGCACAGGGAATAAAGTACAGGAAAAATTTCTTTAATTTTCTCTGCCGTTCCTGTTTTGCTCTTTCTAATTTCCGCTTTTCCTGCGCCATTTTTCTGTTTTCTTTCTTCATAGCTATAACTCCTGTTTTATTTAGAAATTTTCACTAAATTCAGTTTAATAGAAAAATGTGGTAAAAGTGTGTTTTTTTAACCGATTCCGCCAAAAATAATTCCCAGAACGAAAACCAGGATGGTCAGTCCGCAGAAAAGATACTTGCCTAATGGAAAATACCATTCTCCCACAGGATGAGCGCGGCCTTTGGATACTTCTGTGACCACAAACTTTTTCCCCAGAACCCAAAAGAACATAATTCCTGCAAGCCCGGCGCCGAGAGGACAAATATAAATGGATACAAAGTCCATCCAGTCAGAGACAATGCCCTGAATACAGAGACTGACAATCAGGGTAATCACAGCAATCACGCCCACGGCTTTGGCGCGGCTTAATTTCAGGTGTTCCTGCAATGTAGCGATGGGAGCCTCGAATAAATTAATTAATGAGGTGATTCCGGCCAGGAATACAGCAGCAAAAAATACGATAAGAAGCAGGGTGCTTCCCGGCATACTTTTGAATAAGTTGGGAAGGTAAATAAACATAAGTCCCGGACCTCCCTGGTTTAACTGAGAACCGGTAGTGGCCATAGCAGGAATAATCACCAGGGCGGAAAGCATCGCGGCCAGCGTATCAAAGAGCGCCACGTTTCCCGCAGAAAAAACAATATCTTCTTTATCAGATAAATAGGAACCGTAAATCAGCGTTCCGTTTCCGGCTAAGGACAGAGAAAAGAAGGCCTGTCCCAGAGCAAAAACCCAGGTCATGGGATCGGTAATGCCTTTTGGATCAATCCGGAAGATATACCGGTATCCGTCTAAAGAACCCGGCTGGAAAGCCATATAGACTGCCAGTCCCAGCAACATCAGGAAGAATAAGGGCATCATAATTTTATTGGCTTTTTCAATTCCACTGGCGATTCCGAAAATCATAATGGCAAAAGTGGCGGCAAGACCTATGATCTGCCAGAAATTATTTCCGAAAGAAGAAGCCATGGATCCAAAAAAGGATGAAAATTCTTCCACATTTTCAGAAGCCATTAACGCACCGGTAAAAGAACCTGCCAGGTACTTTAAAATCCAGCCCACCACCACCGAATAACCGATGGCAAGAGCCAGGGAACCTAAAACAGGAATGGAGCCAATGGCATTTCCGGTCTTTTCGCTTTTTCCCCTGCTTTTTAAGGCTTTTCCGAAAGCGCCGATAGGGCCGGAACGGGTACTTCGGCCAAAGGTCATTTCTTCAATTACCCCTGAAAACCCAATCAGGATAACAAAGATGAAATAAGGCAGAAGGAAGGTACCTCCGCCGTAAGCAGATACACGTGTTGGAAACATCCAGATATTCCCCATACCTACTGCAGAACCGATACAGGCCAGTATGAATCCGTAACGGCTGCCAAAGGAATCTCTGTGGTGTTCTGTACTTTTTCTGGTATTCAAAAAATTCCCCCTTTTTCAGCAATGATACAATGAAGAAAGTGTATCATCAGATTTGACAGAAAGTCAAGAAAAAACAGAAAAAACTGCAAAGGTCAATGCCCCAAAGAGAGGAAAAAGGACAGCGTTTTGTAAAAAATAAAAAAAAAAGAGAAAAAATGGAGAAAAATATTGAAATTTCAATGACTATGTGATAAATTTAACATATGATTAAAAAGGCTTAATAACTGACGGAAAAAGTGGAGTACCACAAAGGAGTTAAGCCTAAGATACTGCCGGCCGTCTGGGCAACATTTGTAAAGGAGATTTACAGATGTTGCCCTTTTTTAAGAAATGCCGGAAAAATAATGTATACCATAATGTAAGGAGGGAATGGTTTATGTTTAAAGATGAATATCAGGCAGTTTGCAGCGCAGGGGCAGGAAAATCAAACCTGTTAAAAACAAATCCACTGGGGTATGTGGTATCGTCTCTGGTGGCCGGAATGTTTATTTCTTTCGGCAGCTTTGTAGCCTTTGTACTGGGTTCCGTTATTTCAGCCGGAGACGTAGCGTCCTGGACCAAAGCGGTTCAGGCTTTTGCATTTTCGTCGGCTCTGAGTCTGGTAGTAATGGCAGGAGCGGAGCTGTTTACGGGAAATAATTTCGTAATGGCATCGGCTGCACTGCGTAAGAAAGTAACCTGGGCAGAAACGGTTAAATTATGGATTGTCTGCTGGATTGGAAACTGGATTGGCTCCCTTATCTGTGTGGCGGCTTTTAAATTAACCGGAATTCCCACCGGAGACACAGGGGCTTATTTTGCAACCATTGCAGAAGGAAAAGTAGGACTGGCGCCTGTGAACCTTCTGATAAGAGCCATTCTCTGTAACATTTTAGTCTGCCTTGCCGTATGGTGCGGAACGAAAATGAAAACCGAATCCGGAAAACTGATTATGATTTTCTGGTGTATTTTTATCTTTATGGTTTGCGGTTTCGAGCACAGCATTGCCAACATGAGTATTGAGGGCGTAGCTTTATTTAACGGCGACATTGCTGTAGGAAGTTATCTGTACAGCGTATTAATGGCAACCGTTGGAAATATGATAGGCGGAATCGTCTTTGTAGCGCTTCCCTATCATCTGATTTCAAAAGAAGTTTAAATACATATTAATAAAATAGAAAAACCACAGGAAGGGTTGTTTGTAAATTTGGAATCTCATGTATAATCATCTGGAATTTTCAGAAATTATAAGAGAAAGCCTTTTTTACAACAGCCCTTTTGTGATATACTGAAACAAAGCAGCGCAGATGTTAAAGGAGAGGTTAGATGGAAAGTAAGACGACGGAAGGTTTACTGAATTTTATAGAGAAAAGTCCCAGCTGTTTTCATGCGGTAAAAACAATCGGAGACAGACTGAAAGAAGAAGGATTTCTTCCTTTAAGCGAGAAACAGCGCTGGGATTTGAAAAGAGGAAATTCTTATTATGTAACCAGAAACGATTCCTCTTTAATCGCTTTTACCATTCCCGCAAAAGCTCCGGAGGGATTCCGTATATTTGCTTCACACAGCGATTCCCCCAGTTTTAAAATTAAAGAGGAGCCGGAAATTACAGCGGAGAAACACTACCTGAAACTGAATGTGGAAGGATACGGAGGAATGCTGTGCGCGCCCTGGTTTGACCGGCCTCTGTCTGTGGCCGGACGGGTTGTGGTAAAAGAAGGCGAAGAGTATGTAAGCAAGCTGGTAAACATTGACCGGGATCTGCTGATGATTCCCAGCCTGGCTATTCATATGAACCGGGAAGCAAATAAGGGATATGCCTATAATCTTCAAAAAGACATGCTGCCTCTCTATGGAGAGGCAAGTGACAGCGGTTCCTTTTTTGAAGAAGTGGCCCGTTGGGCGGGCGTCTTGCGGGAGGAAATTCTGGGACATGATTTGTTTTTGTATAACCGGATGAAAGGTACCGTATGGGGAGCCCGTCAGGAGTTCGTTTCCAGCGGACGGCTGGATGACCTGCAGTGTGCATATGCCGGTCTGGAAGGATACTTAATGGCAGAAAAGGAAAAAACGACGGCCGTATACTGCGTCTTTGACAACGAAGAGGTAGGAAGCGCTACGAAACAGGGAGCCGAATCCACCTTTCTGCAGGACGTTCTTATGCGAATCGTAAAAGGGCTGCAGTGGGACTATGAGGAATACCTGATTCAGTTAGCCAGAAGTTTTATGATTTCTGCTGACAATGCCCATGCCGTTCATCCCAATTACGGCGACTGCGCCGATCCGGTTCACCGTCCCTGTCTGAACGGAGGAATCGTAATTAAATTTAATGCAAATCAGAAATATTGTACCGATGGAGTTTCCGCAGCAATGTTTAAAGATTTATGTAAGAAAGCAGGAGTTGCCTGCCAGTTATTTGTGAACCGTTCTGATGTGGCAGGAGGATCCACCCTGGGAAATATTGCAAATACGAAAGTGGCGATGAATACAGTGGATATCGGGCTTCCCCAGCTGGCCATGCATTCGCCCTATGAGACGGCCGGGGTGAAAGATACAGAGGCGCTGATACTGGCAGCAAAAGAATTTTTTGACTGAAAGGATAGAAAACAGGAGGAAAATATGAAAACTTTAAAATTGAGGGAAAATTTTTACTGGGCGGGCATTCTGGATAAAGATCTCCGTGTGTTCGACATCATTATGTACACCAAATACGGAACCACTTATAATTCCTATGTCTGGAAAGCCGGAGATAAGACCGTCCTTTTTGAAACGGCAAAAGAAAAGTTTTTTCCGGAATATCTGGAAAACCTGAAGTCCCTGATCGATGTTATGAAAATCGACTATCTAATCGTAAACCATACGGAGCCGGATCATGCAGGGAGCGTGGAGAAACTTCTGGAGCTCAGTCCCCAGATGAAAATCGTAGCTACCGGCTGTGCAGTCAGTTTTCTGAAGGAAATTGTGAATAGAGATTTTACATCCATTGCGGTAAAAGACAATCAGGAAATGGAAATCGGGGGAAAGAATCTGAAGTTTTTGGTGGTGCCCAACCTGCACTGGCCGGATACCATGTATACGTATATAGAAGAAGAACAGATTCTGGTAACCTGCGATTCCTTCGGATCTCATTACGCCTTTGACGAGGTGCTGGTAAGTAAAGTTACCGATCAGAACGCCTATATGGAAGCTGCGAAATACTATTTTGACTGTATTATCGGGCCTTTCAGACCCTTTATGCAAAAGGCGCTGAAACGGGTGAAGGAACTGGATGTTTCCATGATCTGTCCGGGCCACGGACCGGTTCTGGATGATAAAATTGATTTTATTTATAATACTTATGAGAAATGGTGCGATACGACCAATCCCAACCGCAGAAAGACAGTCGTTATTCCTTATGTAAGCGCTTACGGATATACAAAGATGCTGGCAGAAAAAATAGCAGAAGGGATTCAGGAAAGCGGAGACATAGAAGTACGCTGTTACGACCTGGTAACAGAACAGCCGGCGAAGGTTCTTGAAGAGGTGGGATTTGCGGACGGTCTGCTTTTCGGAACGCCTACAATTGTGGGAGAAGCCCTAAAACCTGTCTGGGATCTGGTGACGAATCTGTTTGCTGCCACCCACGGAGGGAAACTGGCCAGCGCCTTTGGAAGCTACGGTTGGAGCGGAGAGGGTGTGCCTCATATTTTAGAACGCCTGCGTCAGCTTCGGATGAACGTGGTGGACGGATTAAAAGTCCGCTTTAAACCAGGAGAAGTAGAGCTTCTGGATGCCTTTGAATACGGCTACAATTTCGGATGTCTGCTACAGAAAAAAGAAAATCCGAGAAAATCCAAAGGCGCCCGCAAACTTGTGAAATGTCTGGTCTGCGGAGAAATCTTTGACGCTTCTCTGGAAGTCTGCCCGGTCTGCGGAGTGGGAAAAGAGAACTTCGTTCCCTATGAAGAGGAAGAAAATGGATTCTACCATGATACGAATGATTTTTATGTAATTCTGGGAAATGGAGCGGCAGGACTCAGCGCGGCAAAAGCCATCCGGGAACGGGACAGAACCGGTTCCGTTTTAATGATTTCCAATGAACCCTATTCCACCTATAACCGGCCCATGCTGACCAAATCTCTGATGTCAGAACTGACGCCTCAGCAGATAGAGGTAGAAAAAGAAAGCTGGTATGAAGAAAACAGGATTTACCAGGTTCTGGGAAAGGAAATCCATACCATAGATACCCAGAATAAGGAAGTGGTTCTGGAAGACGGAATGAAATGCAGATACAGCAAACTGATTTATGCTCTGGGTTCGGAGTGCTTTATCCCGCCGATTCCGGGATCCGATAAGCCGGAAGTAATAGCCATCCGCCGTTTAAGGGATACCCAGAAAATTGCCGCCCTTTTGCCTCAGGTTTCCAATGTGGTCGTGATCGGAGGCGGCGTCCTGGGTCTGGAAGCGGCCTGGGAGCTGAAAAAAGCCAGGTGTCAGGTAACGGTATTAGAGCTGGCGCCCCAGATTATGGGCCGTCAGTTAGATGAAAATGCCAGTCAGATGCTGACAGCCATTGCAGAAGGCCATGGGATTTCCATTCATACAGGAGTTCAGATTGAGGCCATAGAAGGAGAAGAGAAAGTTTCAGGAGTGCGTTTAAAAGACGGAAGGGTTATGGAAGCTGATTTGGTAATTGTTTCAGCAGGAGTCCGGGCGAATTCACTTCTGGCAAAAGCAGCAGGAATCCAGATTAACCGGGGCGTGGTAGTAAACGAAAAGATGGAAACTTCCCTGGAAGACATTTATGCCTGCGGCGACTGTGCAGAATACGACGGAATGAATTATGCCATCTGGCCACAGGCTCTGGAGGAAGGCAAGGTGGCGGGAGCCAATGCCGCAGGAGATTCTCTGACCTATGAAACTGTGCCGGCGGCTCTGACCTTCCACGGCATGAATACAGCTTTATACGCCATCGGAGACAACGGGAAAAACCCGGATCTGCTCTACAGAACAGTGGAATTTAAAGATATGGGCAGAAAACAGTACGAAAAATACTATTTTAAAAACAATAAGTTATGCGGAGTAATTTTAATCGGAGACGTTTCAAAGATGGCAGAAGTTACCAAAGCCATCGAAGAGCAGGCCTCCTTTCAGGAAATGTTTTAAAGAAAAAAGGAGAGAGACATGTTATTTATAGAATATCCCAAATGCTCGACCTGTAAAAAAGCCAAAAAATGGCTGGAAGACAGAAAGATTGCATTTACAGATCGCCATATCATCGAAGAGAACCCCACAGAGGAAGAACTGAACCAGTGGATACAGAGAAGCGGACTGCCTGTAAAACGGTTCTTCAATACCAGTGGAATGAAATACCGGGAGCTGGGCTTAAAAGATCGGCTGCCCCAGATGAGCCAGGAAGAGCAGATTGCTCTTCTGGCCACAGACGGGATGCTGGTGAAAAGACCTTTGTTAGTCAGCGACACCTTTGTTGTTCCGGGGTTTCGGGAAAAGGAATGGATGGAAAATTTAAAAATTGAAGAAAATTGAAAAAAGACTGGACAAAAGGAGGAAGTTAGTATATACTAACCATAGTTAGAGTTGATTCGTACTAAAAAGAACATCGAAAGATGTTCTTTTTAAAAAACAGTGATTAGGTGAAACTAACCAAAAAACAGGGATTCGTGTAAGGAGGAATGAGATGAGCGTTGTAATTATCGGAGGTCATGACAGGATGGTCTGTAAATATAAGGAGATATGTAAGAACTATAAATGTAAAGCAAAAATTTTCACACAGATGCCGGCAAATTTAAATAAACAGATTGGAAAACCGGATTTATGCGTGCTGTTTACAAACACGGTTTCCCATAAAATGATTAAATGTGCCGTAGAAGAGGCAAAACGCTCAGATTTTCAGGTTGTACGCAGTCACAGCAGCAGCGGAACAGCCCTTGCAGGAATTTTAGAAGAAAAATGCAGTATGGCATAATGAAGAGAATACATCCTGATTAAGGCTCACGTCTTTATGGCGGGGCCTTAATTTATTGGAATTCAAGGCATATTACCGCTTTGGGGTATTTCAGCGGCGAAAATTTAAGGTAAAAGCAAGGTTAACGAAAGGCTAAAGAAAGGCGGGGATGATAGAATATCTGCAGAAAAGGAGGAGTGACTTATGATGAAAAAAGTGTC
>ERZ1643250.1817-NODE-1817-length-17111-cov-7.795790_pt1 | contig 17111 bp, 16 predicted proteins | sample MGYA00579262_ERZ1643250 | MGnify/ENA primary metagenome ERZ1643250 (study PRJEB29033, sample SAMEA4952265) | chicken gut metagenome | biome: Broiler Chicken; feature: Gastrointestinal Tract; material: Caecum | place: Ireland | collected 2018 | study: Broiler... | reverse complement strand
AGAGTACGAAGGAAGTGACGATGAGATACTGACATTTTATATCAGTGGGTCGCCCAGCTCAGAAGAGATATTGAAGATGTTTATGGAAGACGGACAGGAAATCTCATTTGAAGGCTGTGTTCTTCCAGCAAACTCGTCAAAAGACGGACAGGAGCATGAAATACACAGCTTTGAAGAATACGACCAATGGTATGAATATAGTTAGGTATACATGCGGTAACGGAGAAACTCCAGAGATAGAGGGCATGGTTTTATAATGGGGGTGAAGTAAATGGCAGAAAGCAGCGATATTTTATTAAATCCTGATGTTTTGGATGGGAACCAGAGTGAGGCGGTCCCGATAACGGATCTTTACGGACTGCCGGTATTTGATCCTGAGATAGAAGAACAGATTGAAACAGCAGAGCAGGAGGAGACGCAGGAACTCAAAGAGATCCGCTCGCAGGTGTTTGAGAATCACGTGGACGGGACAGCGCAGACGGTAGGCCAGATCCGCAGTCAGTTGTTTCAGACAGAACCATCTCTGACTAAGACAGAAATCCCGGACAGAACTGCGGATTCAGGAGACTATTTCCTTGTGATCGAGTTTATGGTCGTGGGTTTTCTCATTCTTCTTCTCTTCTATCAGAGATACAGACAAAAGAAACGAAAAGAGGTACAGGATGATATTAACGATTATGGAAAATGAAAAAAAGCTGGACGTGATCGTAAAACCGGAGCAGCGCATCCGGGAGGTTTACCGGATACTGGTGGAAAACGGGCGCTTTGCGCCTCCGCTTTCCGGCATGCAGCTTCAGGTATATTCAATGCGGCAGCAAAGATATATCAATCCCATGCTCACGTTCCGGCAGGGAAATATATATGAGGGAGATGTCCTTCGGATAAATGAAAAAGGATGAGGGAAAAGGATGAAGAAAAGAAAGAACCTGAATAAAAAAGACATGACGGCCCCGGCTGAGGAGGCAGGTACAAATACAGAGATAAGAATCCAGAAAGCGGATATGAAGGCGAGGACTTCCTATGATTACCGGCGGCTGGAACAGAGACACTCACTGTTTATTCCATGTTCTGTTGAAGAAGAAAAAGAGACACTTTACATAAAATTCAATACCGAAGGAATGCAGCCGTTTGAGACGCTGCGGGGAGAAAGCAGGCTCAGAAAGATCGAGGTGCTGCTGCAGGCGGCGGAACTGAAGAGCCTCTGGACGGGATTTGAGTTTTCCCTGCACCCGGACAATCTTTACTACGACAGGCTGGGAAGAGTGAAAGTGGCCAGAAGGGATATTGCCGATGCCAATGATCCGGGCCGGGAAGAACGGTTCCTGAAAATGTATCGCGCTCTGGCGGGATATATTCTTGAAGGATCCCGTTCCTATGAAGATTATCTGTCGGGAGGCGCGGAAATTCTTAAGAACCGGGAAGAGTTTGTCAGGCTGATGGAAGCGGAGACATTTGAAACGGAGAAAAACTATCTGATCGGGCTGTACGAGACTACGCTGGCAAAGGAAAAGCAGACCACACAGAGAGTGGGACGGAGAAAATACAGGACGCTCGTTGTGTACAGTATCATTTCCGCAGTCCTGCTGGCGGGCCTTGCGGCAGCCTGTATTTACAGTTTTGCCTGGTATATTCCGCGGCAGGACAAAATGGCGGCTGCAAATGACGCCTATCTGCAGAGAGACTATATTGCGGTAATTGATTCTCTCAGAGATTTTGATATAGACGATATGGGGCGCGCGCAGAAGTATATTCTGGCTACAGCTTATATTCAGGGACAGTCGGTAGATACGTTCAGCACGGAAGATAAAGAAGCGATTCTGAGTAAGATTACCTATCAGGCAAATGAGACGGTGCTGGATTACTGGATCAGCCTGGGCAGACTTGACGTGTCGCAGGCTCAGGAGCTTGCCATGCAGATGTCGGACGACCAGCTTCTGCTGTACGCCTATATGCAGGAATTGGATCAGATTGATGCGGACAGAGAGATGGCAGGAGAGGAGAAAGCTTCACGAAAAGAGGAGCTGATGCAGGAAATAGAAACTCTTGCCGACCGGCTTGGGATCAGCTATGGGACCGACTCACAGTCAGGTACAGAAAATGCAGCCGAAACCGGGTCAGGACCGGATGCAGGCATAAATGACGGAACCGGAGCAGCGGCAGATGATGTAAACACCGCGGGCGCCGGCGCGCTTTTAGACTGACCGGAAGTACAGGGGGAAGCGGACTATGAAATATATACTAAGAGAAACTGCGGAGGGATATCAGGAAATCCCTGCGGCAGAAAGCGGCAGAACGCTGAAAGAAGGTGTGTGGCAGCAGCAAGAAGGAGAGAGCAGATTTCTCCTGGGAGAGGAAATCCACATTTTTGACCGGCCTGAGGAACTGAAAATATCAAAAGGAGACGAGGCCGACCTGCGTATTCCGGGGACAGATGCAAGACTTTATCTAAGCGGCAGCGAACTGCTCATTGAGAGAGGAAAGGAAAATCATATTTATCTGAACCAACGGAATATCCGTGCAGGACAGATGAACCTTCAGCCAGGCGACGTCCTGTTCCTGGCTACTCTGAAGATTGTATTTGAGAAAGATCAGATTGCGGTGGTGGGAAACGCCGGACAGTACCAGGCGTCTCTGCCGGAGCGCTGCCCGAAGGAGAGCCCTTTCGACGGCTTTCCGGTGTATAAGCGGTCGCCCAGGCTGATCCGACGGCTGTCTTCGGACAAGATTACTCTGGAACTTCCCGGAGAAAAAGAAAAAAGAGGGAAAAAAGATCTGCTGACAACGATTCTTCCGCCGATAGGCATGGCGCTGGTCACGACTGCAATAGGAATTATGATCGGCCGGGGGATTTATATGCTCATGTCTGTGGCTGCAACGGGTATGACAGTGATTTTCTCCATTGTAAAATTTATCAATGATAATAATGAACTCAAAGAGAAAAACAGAAACAGGGAACTGCGATATACCGAGTATCTCTGGAAGAAGCAGCGGGAGATTGAACAGGCATACAGGCAGGAACAGGAAGTATATCGGTTTCAGTACCCCGAGGTAAAAGAACTGTGTGAAAAAGTGCGCACATATGACAGCCGTATCTATGAGAGGGTGCAGTCTGACGACGACTTTCTGACGGTGTCTGTGGGACACAGCCTGGGCGGGACCAGTTTTCGCATTGAGAGCAAGGAGAAACAGTGGGATGCGGAGGAGACACCTCTGGCGGAAGCTGCAAGAGCGATCCGGCAGAAGTTTTCTTCCATAGATAAACCGAAGATTATTGACCTGAAGAAAGCTAATCTGGGGCTGGTGGGCGAGAAGGAGACACTGCACCATCAGATCAGGCTTATCGTATCCCAGCTTGCTTTTTTTCAGTCTTACCACGATCTGCAGATCATAGCAGTCTACGACGCAAAATACGAAGATGAGTTTTCGTGGATGCGCTGGCTTCCCCATACGAGGATACAGGCGATGAACGCACTGGGCATGATCCACTCGGAACGGACAAGGGATATGATCCTGGGCAGCATGAATCAGATATTAAAGGAAAGGCGCAGCCGCCTTGAAGAGGGAAAGAAGGAGGCGAGATTTATGCCTCATTACCTCTTCCTCATCGACGAGCCGTCCCTTGTTATGGATCATGCGATCATGGAATATCTCAGTATGGACGGAAATGATCTGGGCTTTTCCATTATCTATACCAGCTATCTGCAGGCAAATCTGCCGGAGTATATCGGAACAGTGCTGCTTCTGGAAAACTCCAGGGAAGCCACGCTGCTTCTGGAGGCCAGAGAATATAAGAAACAGAAGCTCCAGCTCTTCCAGGCCGGCCAGGACACCGATTTTGAGTGGATGGCGAGAAATTTAAGCGTCCTGGAGCATGAGCAGGGGATTACCAGCCATATTCCCAAAAGCGTTTCATTTTTTGAAATGTATCAGGTACAGCACCCGGAGGAACTGAATATACGCCAGAGATGGAGTCAGAGCCAGTCTCACAAGTCGCTGGCGGTTCCCCTGGGACTTCGCGCGGCAGACGATATCCTTTATCTGAACCTGCACGAAAAAGCGCATGGACCCCACGGTCTGGTGGCAGGAACGACAGGCTCGGGAAAATCAGAGACGATACAGAGTTATATCCTTTCCCTGGCAGTGAATTTTCATCCCCATGAGGTGGGATTCCTGCTGATCGACTATAAAGGAGGGGGCATGGCAAATTTATTCAAAGACCTGCCTCATCTGCTGGGAACGATCACGAATCTGGACGGGAGCGAGAGTATGAGAGCGCTGGCTTCTGTAAAAGCCGAGCTGTCCAGAAGACAGAGGGTATTCGGAGAGCATGGCGTCAATCATATCAACGGATATATGAAACTGTTTAAAGAAGGCGCGGCCAGGGAGCCGATCCCACACCTGTTCATCATCAGCGACGAGTTTGCAGAACTGAAGAAGGAACAGCCGGAGTTTATGAAAGAACTGGTATCAGCGGCCCGCATTGGCCGAAGTCTCGGCGTACATCTTATCCTGGCGACGCAGAAGCCGACCGGAGTGGTAGACGATCAGATCTGGAGCAACAGTAAGTTTAAGCTGTGCCTGAAAGTGCAGGATGAAAGCGACAGCAAAGAAGTGCTCAAAACCCCGGATGCGGCCGGCATAACCCTTCCCGGACGGGCGTATCTGCAGGTTGGAAACAATGAGATCTACGAACTGTTCCAGTCAGCCTGGAGCGGCGCGGCATACATAAAAGAACAGGAAAAGGACGTTACGCTGGACGACCGTGTTTATACGGTTAATGAACTGGGACAGGGCGAGCTGATCAATCAGGACCTGAGTGGGAAGAAAGAGGAACAAAAGGCGGTGAAGACACAGCTGGATGTGGTGATCGGGCATATCCGGGAGATTTATGATGAGGACGCTCCAATGGAGGTGAAAAAGCCATGGCTGCCTCCGCTTCCACGTATGCTGGCAAATCCCCGCACAGAGATCTGTGGGAACGGCAAAGCAGATCTGTCTGTTGAAATCGGACTGCTGGATATACCGGAAAGACAGACGCAGCAGGAATACAGTGTGAATCTGGCCAGGCAGGGAAACATCCTTTATGTGGCGTCAAGCGGGTATGGGAAATCTGTATTTCAGGCCAATGCGGTACTGAATCTGGCGGTCAAAAACAAGGTGTCAGAATTGAATTTCTATGTGATAGATTTTGGAAACAATGCGCTGATACCCCTGAGCAGACTGCCCCATATGGCAGCGTATATTATGCTGGATGATGAGGAAAAATATGCAAAGTTTCTGGATCTGATGCAGAAAGAGATAAAAGAAAGAAAAAAACTGCTGGCTTCTGCTATGGCACAGAATTTCAGCGTGTATAATGAAACAGCGGCCACTCCTTTGAAAGCGATCGTAATTGCTATCGACAATTATGATGCGATTAAGGAAATGGGATATGAAATGGAGCAGTACTATACAAAGCTTACAAGAGACGGCGTGGGACTTGGGATTTATGTGATCGCAGCCGCCAGCCAAAACAGCGCTGTCCGCACTGCTACAATGAATAATTTTAAAAATAAGATCGCGGGAGTGAACTTTGATGAAAATGAAGTGAAGATTCTGGTGGGCAGAAGCGACTATGCCCTGCCGGATGTGAAAGGCCGTTCCCTTGTAAAGATCGGCGAAAATATCAGCGCCATGCAGATATACAGCCCGGTAAAATTCAAAGATGAGGCGGATTATGGCAGGAATATACAGAAGTTTGTACAGAAAATAGCCGAGGCAAATCCCGGAGAGGAGGCGCCGCATATTCCAATCCTCCCGGATGAACTGGATCTGGATGACTTTATGCAGTATGAAAGCAAAGGAGCGGAAATCGGAATCGGTCTGGATAAGGAAACCGTCGTACGCTGCGGCATTACCGGGAAACATTCCCCGTTCCTGATCTTTGGAAATAACGGAAGCGGAAAGACAAATGCCCTGAAGATAATCCTCGGACAGCTAAATAGTGGAGAGAAGATTTATCTGTTTGACTCCAGGAGCAGAGCCCTGTACGGATATAAGGACAAGACGAAATATATTACAACTACAGAACAGCTGGAACAGTTTGCGGAGACGCTCAGTGAAGAGACGCGAAAGAGGCGGATATATATGGACGGCGAACTGTCCGGGGGCAGAGCGCATTCGGAAGTGCTGGCGGACATGGAAAAAATGTATGTTATCATTGACGATCTGGATGACTTTATAGAACTTGCAGGTCCCTCTAATATGCCAATCGTTGCGGGGCGCATGAAGAGAGCCGCCGCATATGGAATTGTATTTATTGTAACCGCGAATATAAACAAAATGAAGGGGATCGATGAATTTACACAGATGCTCAAAAATCCGCGCAACGGGCTTCTTGTCAGCTCACAGGGTTATCTCACTGTATTTCCGGTAAAGCAGAATCAGGCTCCCGAAAAACCGGACGGCTATCTGCTGCTTGAAGGAGCGGGAAGATATGTAAGGATCCCGTTGGCGGAAAACAGAGCAAAACAGGTGCAGAGAGAGGAGGAAAGAGTATGAACAGTGCAATGATGGTAAACAGCAAAGCGGCAGAGACAGAGGCAGCGCAGGTGTCCACCGCTGCTGAATATTTCAGAGGGAGAACGCTCCCTATACAGGACGGAACAAGCACGATCACGGCAAACGGAAGCGGCAAGGCGGCATTTGCAGAGGCTCAGAATGTCGGCTCCCAATTTGGCACAGCGCTGGATCAAGACGCCCAGAACATACGCCGGCTGGGCAATGCATTTGAGGAGTTTGACGCAATGATGGGTGCATTGAACGGACAGGGGAATTAAACCGGATCAGAGGTCTGTTTTACGGGAGGAACAGATGAAGAAAGAGAAAAGGGAAGAACTACAGAAGAGGATGAAGAAGATGGAAGAAGAACGGGACGACCTCAGACGGCAGGAGAAAAAATTCCGCGAGGAGCGGGAAGAGGAAGACTGGGAACTGCAGAAACAGTGTCACGCGCTGGACGAGATGAGAATGCAGACAGGCCCGGAGGACCGGAGGCTCCTCGAACTAATTGAGGAAAGCCAGAATATGATAAATTCTATCGGGAGAGAAAAAGCGGAAACAGCAGATTTATTTAAGGAAAACGTCCGCAAAAAGAATCTGGAATGGGATATGCAGGAAGAAGATATTATAGACCGGATACGCGTCCTGCAGCAGGAAGAAAAAGAAAAGGATAAAGGATAGCAGAGAATACGCGGAGAGGGGGGAAGGTTTATGTATGAATGCTCGGCTGCCCTGTGGCGGCAGATCTATGACTGCTGGAAACAGAAAGAGGAGACATACGACCGGATTGAGAGCAGCACGGCGTCTCTTTTTACAGCCGGCCCCCTGATGCGGGCAGATATCCGTTCCGCCCTGGAGACATTCGGGGTGTCGGGCAAATACCAGACAAAGGGGAATCCCCTGTGGAGACAGAAACTCCAGGACGGGGAGATCAGTGAGACCCGGCGGGAACTGCTGAAGATGGGCGTTACAAAGCAGCAGCTTCAGCACATGGAGGAGATTGGATATCTTCCCAAAGAAGTCAAAGCAATATTGGAGTCCTGTGAGACAGAGGAGGACAGAATCTTTTTCAGTTATCTGATGGAAGGAACAGCGGAAAGCTATATAAAAGCCTTTGCCGTTAATCCCTATTCTCTTTCTGAAGACATGTCGATTGTGATGGCAGATTATGCATGTCATCTGCTGGAACCTGATGAAAGCGGACAGTCCACGAATCAATCAGCAGATCAGCTGATGAAATTTAGTAATACGATCTTGAGGGCAGAGGAATTTGAATATAATCAGCCCGGATATGATAAGCTGTTCAGGTATCGAGACATTTATCTGGAAAAGCTGTATGCCGGAATAGAGACCCTTCTTTTAAGTGATATAAAGCTACTCTCCCTCATAGAACCACCAGAGGAAAGTGGAGGAATACTGCACGAAAATTATGTAAAAATGTGTGCGGAATATAATAAAAAACTGATTTTAAAGAATTTTGTCGGAACCCAGCAGGAAATAATAGCGCAGCTGGACAAAATGACCGGGGAAGATCAGTTTTGCAGGATAAAGGAACTGTCCTATTCGAGTAAATTACTTCATTTTTCATTTGAACATTTTAGCCCGGATGCAGCTGGTGGCATTGCCACTGATTCCGTCGAATGCTCACTCGCCTTAAATGGCACCCATATGGATAACTATAAGGATCTTCAGCATCTGAATTCATTGGGGAATAAAGTACAAAAAATACAACAGGATCTTTATATAGAAGCGATTAAAAAGGGCTTCCAGCTTGTTTTTAAAAAAGCAAATCCAGGATTGGGACTGGCGATAGACATTATTTATGGTGTAACAGAGATTGCAGCAACAACGGATGACCTGATCAGAACGAAAAAAACGGTAAAAAAGGAAGATGAGATCACGATAGAAAAAAATCCGGCAAATCTAGCTGAAATGATATTTAACAGTTGTCTGAGATTTATCAATAAACCGGGAGATATGAGCAAGGAAGAATGGGATAAATACCAGAAGTGGTTCGGCATGGGAGGAAGATATGAATTAGAAAAAGCAAATGGAAACAGCAAGGATGGATATGCTTTTATAGGAAATTATGACGCAGACGTTATACGTACAATGATGAAATGGGAATGCGGAGGGCTGTCAGCATGGCTGCCGGCCGATGCGCTGGGAGTGGAGGAGACGATGGAGAAGGATGGCCTTCGGGTGATGAAAAGCGATGAAGAAATACAAGAGGAAAAACAGAGAAAAATAGATGCTGCAGTTTTAGAGATTAAAAAGGTTACTGATTTAAGTAATGCTGAGATAGAAAACTGTTGTAATTTATTGTTGGGAAAACCAGGTATGTTTGATGATATGACAATGTCAGAATTTTTGACAGCGGTACAAAATATCGAGGAACTGGATATGATGGGAGAACTGGATATCAGGGCAGAGTTTTATGTAGCGGTAAATTCAAGGACTAAACTTTGCTGACGAAGCGACAACGTAGGAAAACGGCAGCACTACTATTTAGATAAAGAAATGTGGAGATAGTTATGAAAAAAAGAAGATTTATTATTTTAGGTGTGATTTTGTTGATAATATGTTTCGTGTCAGCAGGTACTCTAGTGTGGTATTTATGTGAAGGAAGATATATAAAATTTGCAGATGAAGTTATTCGAACATCTGCCCTATATGCAGTAAATAAGGATCCTAACGGCAACGGGAAAATATTGAAAACACAGATAGAGGAGATAGAGTCTTTTCGTATAAGGAATGGTTCTTTGAGAGGGGTTAAAACATTAGAAGATTTAACAAAGTTCCCCAATCTAGTTGTGACAGGGACATGGGTGAATGCGTATTATGATGATGGAACTGAAAAAGAAGAAGTCGACAGTCTGTATCCAGAATTAACAGATGAGGTATATAAAAGATATACGGAGCAGTTATATAAGGTGCTGCCGAAACTCGACCAATTAAAAAAGGTAGTTCTGTGCTCTTTTACAATAATGTATGATATGGATGCTTTTTCAAAAAGCGATCAGGTAGAGGAAGTGTGGATAGTCCGAAATCGGATAAAGGACATAAGTGGAATCGCAGACATGAAAAATCTGCGGATTTTGGATTTATCATACAATGAGTTTACAGATATTTCTGCCTTAAGTGGACTTGACAACCTGGAGGCGTTGAGTTTATGGGGAAATGATATTGAAAATCTGGAAGTATTGTTAGATATCCCGACACTGAAAGCCGTGATATATGACCCGAAAGATGAAAAACAGGAAGCTGTTTTGCAGCAGCTGAGCGAGAGAGGCTGCTGTGTGGTAAGAGAAGAGAGAGAATTACCATATGTTCTGAGAGATATAGGAATCGAACACGTTAAAGTGTACTTATGATCGGATATCCGACATGAATGTTTTAGAAAGAGTAATCATTCCCCGAAAAGTAATTATCAACTGAAATATGCCCTGCCTGTTATGGCGAGGGATAGGCTGCGCTGAAAAACATTGGAAAAAAGTTTTGCCTGCCGCCTGTAAAAATGGTATGATAAAGAAGGTATATATACAGCAGGACAATTTGTCCCCGCTGCAGTGCCATGTGAAAGAAATATTTATTCGGGAGGAATTTTGATATGAGAGATTATGTGATCACAGTGAACAGCACCGTTGATCTGCCGCTGGAATGGCTGGAGGAAAGGCATGTCCCGGTGATCCCGCTGCGCTACACGATCGACGGTGAAACCTATACCGATATGCATGGACTATCCGCGAAGGAATTTTTCGCAAAGCTGCGGGAAGGAAAGATGTCTACTACTTCTCAGGTAAACCCCGAGGAGGCGGCAGATATGCTGGAGCCTTTTCTGAAAGAAGGGAAAGATGTTCTCCATCTGGGATTTTCCTCAGGCTTAAGCGGCACGCTGAACAGCATGCGTGTGGGCGGAGAGATGCTGTCGGAAAAATATCCTGAAGCGAAGGTTATCGTTATCGACACGCTCTGTGCCTGCCTGGGAGAAGGACTTCTGCTCCATCACGCGCTGAAAAGAAAGGCGGAGGGTATGAGCATCGACGAACTGGCAAAGTGGGTGGAGGAAAATAAACTGCACATCTGCCACAACGTAACTGTGGACGATCTGAACCATCTCCACAGAGGCGGCCGTGTTTCAAAGACAACCGCTGTGATCGGAACTCTGGTACAGATTAAACCTATTATCCATATGGATAATGAAGGAAAACTTCAGGTGATCGGAAAAGAGAGGGGCAGGAAACGTTCTCTGAATAAAATCGTGGATATGGCTGTGGAACAGGCGAAAGGATGGGATAACGATATCGTGATGATCACTCACGGCGACTGTATTGAGGACGCGGAGTATGTGGCAAAGCTTGTACGGGAAAAGATGGGCATTGACAACATTCTGATCAATAATATCGGGACCGTGATCGGAAGTCATACGGGCCCCGGTGTGGTAGCTGTTTTCTGCATGGGAAGTCACAGATAAGACGAAAAAGGAAGGCTGCAGAACCTCCGGCCGGAAAGAATGCGCAGAGAATTTTCCGATGATTTTCAGAAGGTCAGGAACTGTGTGTGATTTCTAAAAAATATTGTTGACAATGAATGGCGAGTGTGGTATATTCTACTTTGCGTAAAGCAAAAAACAAAGTAGAGTATCCACTCTCACCATAGCACAATCGGGTGACTATTGGTCTGATATTGACGGATCGGCTTCTGTGGTTCGGGAGCAGTGTTATTGATTGTCGGGTGGATATGATATTCACTCGTTTTTTTGTGTTTTCGCATAAGAAACCTAAAGGAATTTCATTGACGGAGGTATACTACAATTAGCGATTTAATGATTAACGAGCAGATCAGAGACAGAGAGGTACGGCTGATCGGCGAGGATGGGGAACAGTTAGGCATTATGTCCGCCAGAGAAGCAATGAAGATCGCCCAGGAAGCGGAGCTTGATCTTGTAAAGATCGCGCCCACTGCAAAGCCGCCTGTGTGCAAGATCATTGACTATGGCAAATTCAGGTATGAACAGTCGAGAAAAGAAAAAGAAGCGAAGAAAAAGCAGAAGACTGTTGAACTCAAGGAAGTGCGTCTGTCACCAAATATTGACACAAACGACCTGAATACAAAAGTGAACAATGCCAGAAAGTTTATTTCCAAAGGAAATAAAGTCAAGGTTACACTTCGTTTCCGTGGAAGAGAGATGGCTCACGTACAGCAGAGCAGACATATTCTCGATGATTTCGCAGAACTGCTTGCAGATATCGCGGTTGTAGAGAAACCGGCGAAGCTGGAAGGCAGAAACATGAGTATGGTCTTAACTGTAAAACGTTAAAAGATACTCGGAATGAAAAACCGGAAGGCGGCACAATAAAGGAGGAAATTATCATGCCAAAAATCAAAACAAATAGAGCGGCGGCAAAGCGCTTCAAAAAAACAGCTACAGGAAAACTGAAAAGAAATAAAGCTTACAAGAGCCATATCTTAACAAAGAAGTCTACAAAGAGAAAAAGAAATCTCAGACAGTCTACGATTACAGATGCTACAAATGTAAAAAACATGAAGAAGGTTTTACCATATCTGTAAAAGAAGCGGTACAGAAACGGGCGGCATAGTGCGGCTCTGTGTACAGCGCGTCTGAACGGATGAGTACATCGGTTTTTTGATAATAGGAGGATTAAGAAATGGCAAGAATTAAAGGCGGAATGAACGCTAAGAAGAAACATAACAGAACACTAAAACTGGCAAAGGGCTACAGAGGAGCACGCTCCAAACAGTACAGAGTGGCAAAACAGTCTGTAATGAGAGCTCTTGCATCAGCTTATGCAGGAAGAAAACAGCGTAAGCGTCAGATGAGACAGCTCTGGATCGCACGTATCAATGCGGCTGCAAGAATGAACGGACTGTCCTACAGCAAATTTATGCACGGTCTGAAGCTGGCAGATGTTGAAATGAACAGAAAGATGCTGGCAGAACTGGCTGTCAATGACAAAGAAGGCTTCGCAACTCTTGCGGCACTTGCAAAAGAGAAGATTGCGTAGTAGAATAAAGGCAGAAGCCCGGTCCCGGTTGGGATTCGGGCTTTTCTTAATTTACGGGAATGGCTGATCGTTTCCTGTGGATGAAAACGGATTCCTGATTTTGGACAGGGGATTTTGTCCCCGGGAAAAACAGCCGCAATATGGGGAGTGATAAATATGAGAAACCACGAAGTGACCCGGATCCAGCCTCTTTTAAACGAAGACGGGCAGATCCAGGAGCCGGGATGGGCCAGACGTCCGGTCTGGCAGTATGAGAGAAACCGTATTTCCGCGCCAAAGTTTCGGATTAAAGAGTGGGATTACTATCTTGTACTGAACCAGGACTATGCCGGCGCATTTACATTGTCCGATGACGGATATATCGGTCTCCAGTCAGTATCCCTTCTGAATTTGAAAGAAGGATGGGAACACACGGAGACGATCCTGAATCCCTTCCCTATGGGAAAGATGAAGATGCCGGCTTCTTCTGAGGAGGGAGATATCGTGTACAGGGATAAACGGCTGCGCATGGAGTTCAGAAAAGAGGGCAACAGACGGTTTATATCCTGTGATTTTAAGGATTTCTGGCAGGGAAAACCATTCTACTGTGAATTGTCGCTGGAGCAGCCGGAGATGGACACAATGGTTATTGCTACACCCTGGGAAGGAAAGAAAGCATTTTATTACAATCAAAAGATCAACTGTATGCGCGCGGAGGGGTATATGGCTTTTGACGATGTTACCTACTGGTTTGAGCCGGAGAGAGATTATGGAACGCTGGACTGGGGCCGGGGAGTCTGGACTTACGACAATACATGGTATTGGGGCTCGGGAAACGGCACAGTGGGAGGCAGGCCCTTTGGCTTTAATATCGGATATGGATTTGGGGACACGTCTGCGGCTACAGAGAACATTCTGTTTTATGACGGAAAAGGGCATAAGCTGGATGATGTCGAATTTCACATTCCAGAGGGAGATTATATGAAACCATGGACATTTACCTCCAGTGACGGGCGCTTTGAGATGGAATTTGTTCCCGTACTTGACCGGGCGGCGGCTGTATCGGCCCTGGCGGTAAAAACAGACCAGCATCAGGTGTTCGGGAAAATGAGCGGACGGGCCGTGCTGGACGACGGGAGATTTATAGAATTGAAAGATTTTATGTGCTTTGCCGAAAAAGTGCATAACAGATATTGACATTCTCTTTCAGGAGTGATAAAGTTTCTGTAAACCGTTGAGGAAGAGCAAGTAACCTTACTGAATGCTTAACAGAGAGCCGCAGGCGGTGGGATTGCGGTATGTCGGACATAGGGTGAATGGGCTTCTGAGGGCGAACTGAAAATGGTTGCGGGATAATAACAGAGCAGCCAAGTAGGAAAGCCGGAGATTGAACTCCGTTAACAAAGAAAGCATATGTTGGTATGCGTGAGAGGATGTATATTACATCAAGCCGGGTGGCACCGCAGGAGAAATATAAGCTCCTGTCCCTGCAGAAAATGCAAGGGACAGGAGCCTTTTATATTTTAAGTCCGATGTGCACCGGAAGGACGCCTTCTCTCGCAAAAGGAAAGGAGAAGAAAAAATGAGTGAACAGAAAATCCCCTACAAAATCTATCTGGAAGAGAGTGAAATGCCAAAGGAGTGGTATAATGTCCGGGCGGATATGAAGAATAAGCCGGCCCCGCTGCTCAATCCGGGAACATTAAAACCGATGACAGCGGAGGAATTGGGAGCTGTTTTCTGTGACGAACTGGTAAAACAGGAACTGGACAACGATAACCGTTATATCGAGATCCCGCAGAAAATCCGCGACTTTTACAAGATGTACCGCCCCGCGCCCCTTGTACGGGCATATTGTCTGGAAGAGAAACTGCAGACTCCGGCAAAGATTTATTATAAATTTGAAGGAAACAACACATCAGGCAGCCATAAGCTGAATTCGGCCATTGCCCAGGCATACTATGCGAAAGAGCAGGGGCTTAAGGGAGTGACCACTGAAACAGGAGCGGGACAGTGGGGAACTGCCCTTTCCATGGCTTGTGCATACCTGGATCTGGACTGCAAGGTGTACATGGTAAAATGCTCCTATGAGCAGAAACCTTTCCGCCGTGAAGTAATGCGGACATACGGCGCCAGCGTGACGCCGTCTCCGTCTGATACGACAGAGGTGGGAAGAAAGATACTGGCAGAGCATCCGGGAACGACAGGAAGTCTGGGATGCGCGATCTCAGAGGCGGTTGAAGTAGCCACGCGTACAGAGGGCTACAGATATGTGCTGGGAAGCGTTCTTAACCAGGTGCTCCTCCATCAGTCGGTGATCGGTGTTGAGACAAAGACCGCCATGGATAAGTACGGCATTAAACCGGATATCATTATCGGCTGTGCCGGCGGCGGTTCCAATCTCGGCGGCCTGATCTCTCCGTTCATGGGAGAAAAATTAAGAGGCGAAGCAGATTATCACTTTATTGCCGTAGAACCGGCGTCCTGCCCGAGCTTGACAAGAGGCGTTTATGCTTATGATTTTTGCGATACTGGAATGGTATGCCCGCTGGCGAAGATGTATACGCTGGGCAGCGGATTTATACCCTCCGCAAACCATGCAGGCGGCCTCCGTTACCATGGGATGAGTTCTGTGCTGTCCCAGCTTTATGACGACGGTTATATGGAGGCCCGTTCTGTGGAGCAGACTTCTGTGTTTGAGGCGGCAGAACAGTTCGCGAGGGTCGAAGGAATACTGCCGGCGCCTGAGAGCAGCCATGCAATCCGCGTGGCTATTGATGAGGCGCTTAAGTGTAAAGAAACCGGGGAGGAGAAGACGATCCTGTTCGGTCTTACAGGAACCGGTTATTTTGACATGGTGGCATATGAAAAATATAATAACGGTGAGATGACAGACTATATTCCGACAGATGAAGATCTGAAAGCAGGCTTTGACGGGATTCCCAGATTTCCTGGAAACATGCAGTAGGCGTTGTACTGTCAGCTGAAAACAGGCCGGTGATATCCTGTACAGAGGATGGCGCCGGCCTGTTCTGTACAGGGTGAAATCCCCGGTGAGATGAAATGAAACATGGGTAAACTGCATGCCAGAAATATCTAAATATTCAATAATTTTCCGAAAATTAAAACAATTTTCGGACTTTCATATTTTTGAAAATAACAGTTGACATTTTGTGTCCGGCATAGTAATATATCACTTGTGGTCATCACCGGATAGGGAGAAGATCACAAGTAAATATGAGATGCGGAAGTGTCGGAACTGGCAGACGAGCAAGACTAAGGATCTTGTGACATTCGTGTCGTGTGGGTTCAAGTCCCATCTTCCGCATTAGAGGAAAGCCCTTGATTTTTAAGGGCTTTTTTGCTGCTTCAAAAACCGTCTTTCTCATGGATTATCAGTTCTTTTCTCCCGGTGAGCTCATCCAGCGACACATCAAAGTAATCCGCGATCCGAATCAATGTAAATATGTTGGGGAGCGTAATACCGCGCTCATATGAAGACACAGTCTGGCGGCGCAGGTGGAGACTGGTCGCCAGAACATCCTGCTTGACATCTTTCTGCCTGCGCAGTTTTTTGATATTATTTCCGATCGTATTGCACATCATTATATCACCAGTTCTATTTTATCATTCTTGACGGCATCTGTAATAATGCACCTTGTATATGAGTACACTTAAACCTGAAACTCGGATAGCATAGAAATCTGGATTCGATAGAATAGAGTATAAATGACAAAAGGGTGTGTATACAGTGGATAACCGTGTGAAAGAACTTCGGAACGAAAAGGGCTTAAGACAGGAAGACCTTGCGGGAAAGATCAATGTTTCGCAGCAGACAGTCAGCCGGATTGAGAACGGAGAAAATTCTCTGCCGGCAGACCTTTTGATCCACCTGTCAAAATTTTTTCATGTTTCGGCAGATTATATACTGAAGCTTTCGGATGTAAGGATGACGCAGGAGTACCGTATTGATGTTGAGCGCAGCCTGGAGCGAAACATGAATTTCTGCAATGCATTTGAGCGTTTGAGCAGGACGAACCAGGAACTGGTTATACGGCTGATGGAACAGCTGGATGACAGTCAGAACGTTAAAAATGAAAAGGAATAATAAAGTTTGGAAAAAAGGGAAAATCTTGGATGGATTTTCCTTTTTTTTATTTATTATATGATATAATTACAATAATTTACAGAAACACGTCAATACTATCTGAATAAGGAACGTGGAGGAAGGAATATGTTAGAAAAAGTTGATCTGTCAAAAAAGATGTCAAAAGAAGAGTATAAAGAGAAAATGTCCCAGCTTGAGACAAGGATCGGATTTCTCCAAAGAGAGTGCAAGGCACTGAAAATTCCTGTTATGATTGTTTTTGAAGGATTTGGCGCCGCCGGGAAGGGGCTTCAGATCGGACGTCTGATCCAGAGCATGGATCCCAGAGGTTTTCAGGTATATCCGATAAAGAACGAGACAGAAGAAGAGCGGATGCATCCGTTTATGTGGAGGTTCTGGACAAAGACGCCTGAAAAAGGCAGGATCGCCATTTATGACGGGAGCTGGTACAGACGTGT
>ERZ1643250.1810-NODE-1810-length-17156-cov-5.168587_pt1 | contig 17156 bp, 13 predicted proteins | sample MGYA00579262_ERZ1643250 | MGnify/ENA primary metagenome ERZ1643250 (study PRJEB29033, sample SAMEA4952265) | chicken gut metagenome | biome: Broiler Chicken; feature: Gastrointestinal Tract; material: Caecum | place: Ireland | collected 2018 | study: Broiler... | reverse complement strand
CAGCGCGGCCGTCCTGTGCGGCTGGAGCTTGCCCAGAAGTGCGACCCGGACATTCGCGAGTTCCTCACGGAGATGCTCAAAATGAATGACAAGGACATTTATGAGCTTCCGGGCCCGCTGGATCTCACGTTCCTTTCCAAATTTGCCGGACTGCCAGGCTATGAATCGCTGTGCTTCAAGCCCATCGTGCCCGTCTCCCCGCCCGCCGACTTCTGGGGCTGCAGCGATATTTTCGAAGCCATCCGGGAACGCGACCGCATGGTGCACCACCCCTATGAGAGCTTTGACTGCGTGACGGAATTCGTGCGCCGCGCGGCGGAGGACGACAAAGTGCTTGCCATCAAGCAGACGCTGTACCGTGTGAGCGGCCACTCCCCCATTGTGGCGGCGCTGATCAAGGCGGCCGAAGCGGGAAAACAGGTGACGGTTCTCGTGGAACTCAAGGCGCGCTTTGATGAGGAAAACAACATCCTGTGGGCGAAAAAGCTCGAGGCTGCCGGCTGCCACGTGGTGTATGGCCTGGCGGGCCTGAAAACACACTGCAAGATTCTGCTCGTGGTGCGCCAGGATGAAGACGGCATCCGCCGTTACCTGCATATGGGAACCGGCAACTACAACGATTCCACGGCGAAGGCTTACACCGACATCGGCATGTTTACCTGCCGGGAACCATTTGGCTCCGACGCTTCCTCGCTGTTCAACGTGCTCACGGGCTATTCGCTGCCGCCGGAGTACAACAAATTTATTGTGGCTCCCCACGGCATGCGAACCTTTTTCGAGGAACGCATCCGCCGCGAAACGGAAAATGCCCGCCGCGGCCTGCCCTCCGGCATCACGGCCAAGGTCAATTCCCTTGTGGACGCCAACATCATTTCCCTGCTCTATGAAGCTTCCCAGGCCGGCGTGCCGATCCAGCTGATTGTGCGCGGCATCTGCTGCCTCATTCCCGGTCTGCCAGGTGTGAGCGAAACGATCACCGTGCGCAGCATCGTGGGCCAGCTTCTGGAACACAGCCGTATTTTCTGCTTTGAAAACGGCGGGGAAAAACACATTTTTATGGGCAGTGCGGACTGGATGCCGCGCAACCTTGACCGCCGCGTGGAGCTGGTGTTCCCGATTGAGGACGAAGGACTGAAGCAGCGCGCTTTCTCCATTCTGGAGCTCATGCTGAGCGACAATGTGAACGCCAGGATCATGCAGCCTGACACGAGCTACGCCCACATTGATCACCGCGGGAAGGCCTCCGTAAACTGCCAGCGCAAGTTTTCCGTTCTGGCGCAGCAGGCTGTGTGCGCTTTGGAAGAACAGGATCTTGCAAAACCGCTTCAACCCTTGTATACTATTGAAGAAGCACAAAAAAAGTAAGGCTTTGCCGATTTACCTGCGAAGAAAATAACAGACGCTTTCCAACCGGGAAAGTCCCTGTGCGCAAGCAGCGCTCTGAGACACAGGAACCGGCACAGCCCGGGAAGTAGGGGGAATTTGCAGCATGAAACGAATCGGAATCCTGACAAGCGGCGGCGATTGCCAGGGATTGAACGCCGCTATCCGCGGCGTTGCGAAGGCCCTGTATGTGAAATGGGGCAAAGACTTAGAAATTTACGGCATCCAGGACGGGTACCGCGGCCTAATCACGGGGGAATACCGGAAAATGAAGCAGGAGGATTTTTCCGGCATTCTCACGCTGGGCGGCACCATTTTGGGCACTTCGCGTCAGCCGTTCAAGAAGATGCGTGTGATTGAGGAAGACAACGTGGACAAAGTGCGCGCCATGAAGGAGAACTTCAAGAAGATGAAGCTCGACTGCCTCGTCATTCTGGGCGGCAACGGCACGCACAAGACGGCAAACCTTCTGAGCGAGGAAGGCATTCCTGTTGTGACGCTTCCGAAGACAATCGACAACGACGTGTGGGGGACCGACATGACGTTTGGTTTTCACTCCGCCGTGGAGATCGCCACAACGGTGGTGGACTGCATTCACACGACCGCCACGTCGCACGGGCGCGTATTTATTGTGGAAATCATGGGCCACAAGGTGGGCTGGCTGCCGCTTTACGCCGGTCTGGCCGGCGGCGCGGATGTGATTTTGCTTCCGGAAATTCCCTATAAACTGAATTCCATTGTGAAAACGCTGGAGCAGCGCAACAAGGAAGGAAAGAACTTCTCGATTCTTGCCGTGGCGGAAGGCGCCATTTCCGCCGAGGAGGCAAAGCTTTCGAAGAAGGAATTCAAGTCTGCGCGTGCCTCGATGCAGTACCCCTCCATCTCATACCGTCTGGCCGCAGAGATAGGCGAGGCAACCGGCCAGGAGATCCGCGTCACGGTGCCCGGCCATTTCCAGCGCGGCGGCAGCCCCTGCGCCTATGACCGTGTGCTTTCCACCCGGTTCGGCACAGCGGCGGCACAGCTCATTGCCAACAAGGATTACGGCAAGATGGTTGCGCTCAAAGGCACCCAAATCATCGGCATTCCGCTCTCCGAAGTGGCAGGCAAACTGAAAACGGTGCCGGTGGACTGCGAGGAAATCCAGTCCGGCCGTGACCTTGGCATCAGCTTCGGCGACTGACAAAACAGTTACAGAAAAACGTATAAGGCGGCGCGGCTCCCTGCGCCGCCTTTTTTGCTCTTCGCTGCGCAGCCCTCCCCTCTTCTCCTCCCTGCGCATCGCTGCAACAACAGGAAAAGGAGTCCCATTATGGATTTTATCATCGATCATCTGAGCAAAAGCTATGAACAGAAAAAAGTGCTGGAGGATGTGAGCTTCCGCTTTTCCAGCGGAAAAATCTACGGCTTGCTGGGGCGGAACGGCGCCGGCAAGACAACGCTGTTCAACTGCCTGAACCGCGATATCTCCGCAGACAGCGGGACATTCTATTTTGAGGAAGAACAGGGGCGGCGCGAAGTGGAACCGGAGGACATCGGCTACGTCCTCTCCACCCCGACGGTGCCGGATTTCCTGACGGGACGGGAATTCCTGAAATTCTTCATGGACATCAACCGCGGCAGTATCACCAACCCGAAGCCGCTCGACGACTACTTTGACTTTATCAGCATTCCTGCAGAGGACCGCGACAGGCTGATGAAGGACTACTCGCACGGCATGAAGAACAAGATGCAGATGCTGATCAATTTCATTGCGAACCCTGCGCTGTTCCTGCTGGACGAGCCCCTCACCTCGCTCGACGTCGTCGTGGCGGAGGAGATGAAGCAGCTTCTGCGCGAGTGCAAGGAGGGCCGCATCATCATCTTCTCCACACACCTGCTCGACCTGGCGGTCGACCTGTGCGATGAAATTGTGCTGCTCAGCCACGGGATGCTGCAGAGCGTGGATCACGCCGCGCTCGACAACGACGCTTTCAAGGAAAAGATTTTGGATGCCCTGCGGGAGGACGGCCATGCTTAACACAATGCTGCTCTCGTTTTCTCTGAAAAACACATATAGTGTCAACGCTATTCTGCACTCTCTCAAGCAGATCCCGCTTCTCAAGCGGCTGCTGCCCGACACGCTCTACCGTGTGCGCGGGCTGAAAATTTTCGCCAATGTGCTTGCCGCGCTCTATGAGCTTCTTTCCGTTTTTCTGTTTAAATTTCTCTATGTGTTCTGCTTTCTGTTCCTGCCCCCAATCCTGCAGGAGGGCAGGATGCTGCCCGAAGCCTTTCCGCAGATTTACTTCTTTCTGGCACTGCTCGGTGCGTTCAGCAACACCTTCCTTTTCAACCCGACAAAGGAAAAGTATTACGCCGTCATTCTGATGCGCATGAACGCCCGGTCCTATGCTCTCGCCAATTACGCCTACGATATGGCAAAATTTCTTGTGGGTCAACTCACAGCCATGATGGTGCTGGGCGGCCTGGCAGGCGTGCCGCTGTGGCTTTGTGCGCTCGCGCCGCTCTTTGCGGCGGGATGCAAGGCGGCTGTGGCAGCCTACACGCTGCACGACTATGAAAAGACAGGAAAGGCAACCAGCGAAAACAAGCTGGGCAAACTTGATTGGGTGGCGATCGGCATGCTGCTGATTGCTGCCTATGTGCCGTTCCTCCTCGGATGGTTCCTGCCGCAGGCTGCGCTGGTAGGAATCTTTCTTGCCGGCATCCTGATCGGCGCGCTGTCACTGCGAAAGGTTCTCACGTTCCGCGAATACCGCGCCCTGTATCAAAAACTGCTCACGGAGGGCATGGCAACGCTCAGTTCTGCCCAAGCGGCGCCCGCTGCCCAAGTGAAGAAAAACATTTCGGCAGACACCGGCATCACCAGCAAAAAGGAAGGCTTTGAGTTTCTCAATGAGCTGTTCATCCGGCGCCACCAGAAAATTCTGTGGAAGTCCTCGAAGCGGATTGCGGTTGTCGCCGCCTGTATATTCGCCTTGCTGATCGGGCTCCTGTTCTTCCTTCCAAAAGAGGACAGACGGGATATGAGCGTGCTCCCGCTCGCCTATCTCCCCTATTTTACCTTCATCATGTACTCAATCAACCGTGGGACAGGTTTTACTCAGGCCCTGTTCATGAACTGCGACGTGAGCCTGCTGACGTACTCCTTTTTCAAGCAGCCGAAAATGATTCTGCGTCTGTTCCGCATCCGGCTTCGGGAGATCATTAAGGTCAATCTGCTGCCGGCCGCCGTCATTGCGGCGGGGCTGTGCCTCATTCTCGCCCTTTCCGGCGGGACGGACAACCCTGTGAACTATCTCGTTCTGATCGTGTCCATCCTCTGCCTGAGCGTCTTCTTTTCCGTGCATTATCTCACGATCTATTATCTTCTCCAGCCTTACAATGCTGGCACGGAAATGAAGAACGGAACGTACCGTCTGGTTCTCATGGCTACATATCTCATTTGCTTCATATTGATGCAGCTGCGCCTGCCCACACTGTTGTTCGGGGGCGCCGTGATCCTGTTCTGCGCAGCTTACTGTGCGATCGCCTGCGTGCTCGTATACCGGCTCGCACCGAAAACATTCCGGATTCACGGCTGAATCTGCCTGCTCTTTCAGGCAAAAAATGCCGCACAGCCTGAGCTGTGCGGCATTTTTGAGATCTGAGCGCCTGTTTCAGAGGAGCAGCATGGCATCGAAGATGTTCACGGGATATCAGTATTGTTCATTTTGGTATCACGCTTACGTTTCGGTAAGTATTTTTTCAAGACAAAACTGTTATCGAATGAACATTGCATCGCCGAAGCTGAAAAAGCGATATCGCTCCTGGACAGCGATGCGGTAGGCATTCATCGTGTGCTCATAACCGGCAAAGGCGGAGACGAGCATGATGAGCGTGCTTTCCGGCAGATGGAAATTGGTGACAAGGCCATCGAGAACCTTAAATTCGTAGCCGGGGTAGATGAAAATGTCCGTCCATCCGCTGCTCTCCCTGACGCAGCCCTCCCGCGTGCCGATCGTCTCGAGCGTCCGGCAGCTCGTGGTGCCAACGGCGATGACGCGCTTGCCCTCGTCCTTTGCCGCATGGATCAGAGCGGCATTTTCGGCCGTGAGAGCATAATGCTCAGAGTGCATCTTGTGATCCTCAATGCGCTCCACCTTCACGGGGCGGAAAGTGCCGAGGCCGACGTGAAGCGTAACAAAGGCAATGCGCACGCCCTTTTCCCGCACGCGGTTAAGCAGCTCCGGCGTGAAATGCAGGCCGGCCGTGGGCGCCGCGGCGGAGCCGCGCTCCCGGGAATAGACATTCTGATACCGCTCCTGATCCTTGAGCTCCGTCGTGATGTAATGCGGAAGCGGCATAGTGCCGATTTTGTCGAGAATTTCATAGAAATTCCCGCTGTCATAGGAAAAGCGGAGCAGGCGGTTGCCCCCTTCCAGAACGTCGAGGACCTCACAGCGCAGCTGACCGTTTCCGAACACAAAGCGGGAGCCGGGCTTTGCACGGCGCCCGGGGCCGGCAAGGGCTTCCCAATCATCGCCGGTGCGATGCGTCAAGAGCAGAAACTCCACATGCGCGCCGGTGTCCTCCTTCACGCCGAACAGGCGGGCAGGCAGCACGCGGGAATCGTTGAGCACCAGACAGTCGCCCGGCTCCAGATACTCCACAAGATCGCGGAAATGGCGGTGCTCCAACGCGCCCGTGCGGCGGTTCATGACCATCAGCCGGGATGCGTCGCGCGGCTCAATCGGCGTCTGCGCGATCAGCTCCTGCGGCAGATCGTAGTAAAAGTCACTTGTCTTCATATCATTTTTCAATTCCGTATCATCCCATTCAATAAATTTCGTTTGACACCTATGCCGTTCCATGGTATGATTAAGAAAAATCTGAATACGCAAGGATAGAGGTGCGGTTTTAATGAGTACGGTTCCCGTGGCCTGCCAGGGCTGCAACCGGGGGCGCGGAAAGGTAACGCCGCCGAAGGGAGTCCGACCGGCAAACGGCCCCTGGGTGCCTGGATGAAGAATCCGGCAACTGTCATCATTTTGGTGTGATGGAGCGCTATCCAGATCTTCCCGCTGTGCGGGAGCCCTGAATAGCGTATTTATTATAGTAAATTGATGGCCGGTTTTCAACCGGTTTTTTTATGCCCAAAACTGTTTCCCTGCGGGAATTCCGCACGGGAATGGGAAAGTTCACATATTCTGAAACTAAGAGCACTGGAGGCGTTCTGAAATGAAAACATATCAAGTAGGCATCATCGGCGCAACCGGCATGGTTGGCCAGAGATTTGCCACGCTGCTGGAAAACCACCCCTGGTTCCATGTGGCTGCCCTGGCGGCCAGCGCTCGCTCCGCAGGCAAAACGTACCGCGAAGCTGTGGGAGATCACTGGCTGATGTCCACCCCTATGCCTGCATCCATGGCCGACATGGTGATCTACAACGCTTCTGAGGACGTGGAAAAGGTCGCTTCCCTGTGCGACTTTGTGTTCTGCGCCGTCAACATGAAAAAGGAGGAGATCAAAGCGCTGGAGGAGGCATACGCCAAGGCGGAATGCCCTGTGATGAGCAACAACAGCGCCAACCGCGGCACGCCCGATGTGCCGATGATCATCCCGGAGATCAACGCCGATCACGCCGCTGTCATTGAAGCGCAGCGCAAGCGCCTCGGCACGAAGCGCGGCTTTATTTCGGTGAAATCGAACTGCTCGCTGCAGAGCTATGTGCCGGCCGTTCACCCGCTGCTTGACCTGGGGGTGACGAAGGTGCTGGCCTGCACCTATCAAGCTATTTCCGGCGCCGGCAAAACGTTCGCCACCTGGCCGGAGAGCGTGGACAACGTGATCCCCTACATCGGCGGCGAAGAAGAGAAGTCGGAGCAGGAGCCGCTCAAGATTTGGGGCCATGTGGAAAACGGTGTGATTGTGAATGCCGCCTCCCCCGCCATCACGGCACAGTGCCTGCGCGTGCCCGTTTCCGACGGCCACACCGCGGCGGTCTTTGTTTCCTATGAAAAGAAAGTGGAGATGGAAGAGATCATCGAACGCTGGGAATCCTACAAGGGCGCCCCGCAGGAGCTCGGCCTGCCCAGCGCGCCGAAGCAGTTCCTGCACTATTTCCGTGAAAACGACCGCCCGCAGAGCCGCCTCGACCGCAATCTGGAGAACGGCATGGCTGTTTCCATCGGCCGCCTGCGCCCGGACACGCAGTACACCATCAAGTTCGTATGCCTCTCCCACAACACGCTGCGCGGCGCGGCCGGCGGCGCGGTGCTCATGGCAGAGTTGCTCTGCGCGAAGGGGTACCTGGACTAATCGTATTTTGGAGGGAACCAGACTATCATGAAACAACCACTTTTCACCGGCTCGGCCACGGCGCTTGTGACGCCGTTTCGTGCCGATGGTTCCGTGGATACGGAAGCCTTTGCACGCCAGCTTGACTTTCAGCTGGACAACGGCACGGACGCTCTCTTTGTCTGTGTGACGACAAGCGAGACGCCCACGCTGACACAGGAAGAATACGACGCGCTTGTGCGCATCGCGGTGGAAAAGGCAAAGGGCCACGTGCCCGTGGTGGCGGGCGCCGGCAGCAACAACACGGCGCGTTCCCTGGAGCTTGCACGCCATGCGGAATCCCTGGGGGCCAACGGCGTCCTGCTTGTGACGCCGTATTACAACAAGACCTCCCAGGCGGGACTGGTGCGCCACTTCACCACTGTGGCCGATCAGATCCAAATTCCTGTCCTTCTGTACAACGTTCCCTCCCGCACGGGATGCAACATCAAGCCGGAAACATATCAGGAACTTTCGAAACATCCGAACATTCTCGGCACGAAGGAAGCAAACGGAGACATTTCCTCTATCGCGAAAACGCTTGCGCTGTGCGGAGACGATTTCATCGTCTACTCCGGCAACGACGACCAGGTGCTGCCTATCATGGCACTGGGCGGAAAAGGCGTTGTCTCTGTTTTCTCCAACATTCTGCCGCGCGAAATGCATGAAATTGCATCTGCCTGCCTGCAGGGAGACTGGGAGAGAGCCCGCCATGATTTCCTGAACTGGGTGGACGTGATGGAAGCACTGTTTTTCGACGTAAACCCGATCCCCGTAAAGGAAGCCATGAACCTGATGGGGAAAGCAGCCGGCCCCTGCCGCCTTCCCCTTGTTGAAATGGAACCGAAGGCCAAGGAAAGAATGATCGCCGTTCTGCAAAAGCACGGATTGCTGTAACAGGCGGCCTCACTGGAGGATGTTTAAAATGAAAACGAAAATTCTGTTGAGCGGCTGCAACGGCAAAATGGGCCGTGCCATTACCGCACTGGTGAAAGAGCGGGAAGACTGTGAGATTGCGGCCGGCGTTGACCTGGTTTCCACCGGGAACGAGGGATACCCTGTGTTTTCCTCGGCGGCGGACGTGACGGTTCCGGTGGATGTCGTGGTGGATTTTTCCCACCCCTCCCTGCTGGAGCCCCTGCTGGCCTTCGGCCGGAAAACGAAGACGCCGCTTGTGCTGTGCACGACCGGCTACAGCAAGGAACAGACGCAAGCCGTGCATGAAGCTTCCAAAGAGATTCCGGTGTTTTCTTCCGGCAACATGTCGCTCGGCATCAACCTGCTCATGGAGCTGGCCAAGCGTGCCGTGCAGGTGCTGGGGGACGGGTTTGACGTGGAGATTGTGGAAATGCACCACAATCAGAAGATTGACGCCCCCAGCGGCACAGCCCTGATGCTGGCAGACGCCGTAAGCGAAGCCAAGCAGGAAGAGATGCACTACATGTATGATCGCCATTCCCAGCGCAAGAAACGCGAAAAAAATGAGATTGGCATCCATTCCGTGCGCGGCGGCACGATTGTGGGCGAGCATGAGGTGATCTTCGCGGGCCACCACGAGGTGATCAAGCTCAGCCACTCTGCGCAGTCGAAAGAGGTTTTCGCAGCCGGCGCCGTCAATGCCGCCGTCTTCCTCAGCCGCCAGAAGCCCGGCCTTTATAACATGTCCGATCTGCTCAAAGAGTAAAGGAGGCATTGTCTGTATGACCAAGGTGACTTCCGAAAGCGGCATTACGCTTGTGACGCTGCAAAACTGCCCGCCCGACATCACGTTCTGCCAGAAAGTTTTCACCACAATTGCCGATCTGGGCGTGATTGTGGATATGATTTCCATTGCGCCGAACCACGGCTCCCGGATGGAAATCTCCTTCACGATCTGCGACGACGATCTGGGCGAGATTCTGGAGTTCCTCTCGAAGCTGAAAGAGCGCGATGTGCGCCCGATCTTCAGCAGCGGGAACGCAAAAATCAATGTATACGACGAAAAGATGAAAGACACGGCCGGCATGGCGGCGAAGGTGTTCACGGCGGCAGCCGCTTCCAAAACGGACATCCGCATCATCACCACGTCCGATGTGGACATTTCCATCCTTGTGACGGAAGCGGATTTCCACGATGCCTTCACTGCGATTGAGAAGGCCTGCCAGGAATAAAAACAGCGATGCAAAAAGGGCGGCGAGGATGAGCCTCGCCGCCCTTTTTCTGCTTTTTCAGGCATCCGGGTCCAGCGGAAAATCGACCTCCCGCACCTCGCAGGAGACAGGGTGGCCGCCAAACGACAAACGAAGCTGCGGAAGCGGATCGCCGTTGCCGGAGACAATCAGGAACGATTCACTCCCGCCTCCGTTGTCTTTGCAGTCAATCTCCACATAACGCCCGAAAAAGTCTGAAGTTTGGCCGATAGAAAAGCTTGCATCGCCGGCCCAGGCAGACACATAGACGAGATACTCCACGCGGCGTTCCTCCCCCTCCCCTGTCTCGTACCGGAGCGCATATGCGTCAGCCGCTCCGGACTGGGATTCCTGCAGCCAGGACTCGATCTCTGGGTTCAGCATGGTCTGCAGATAGTCGCCTGTCTCCATAGTGGTAACACCCACCCCACCCGCTTCCCCGCCGCCAAACGGGGATGCGGTCAACAACAGAAGATTAAGAGCGAAGAGAACAAGCGGAACCAGAATGATAGCAGCCAAAATCTTACCAAGCGCTCTGTCCTTTTTCTGTCTGGGCGGCGTAATCGCTTCCCCATCTTCGGGCAGTTGAGCGGCACAACGCGGGCAGACCTTCCAGCCCTCCTCCACTGGGAAAGAACAGGATGGACAGACATGGCGCAACTTGGCCCCGCAGCTTGGACAAACGAGGAACCGTTCGGTCACCGATGTGCCGCAATGCGGACAGCGCAGGTTCGGATGCGCGCCGCGCACGATGAGATACACAATAAAGCCTGTCAGAAAAGGCGCAACCACTGCAACCAACGTCCAGAGAAGCGCATTCATTTGCCGGTCCTTTGCATCACGATATACATAAATACCGATTGCAGCCAGCAAAATGAGAAACGCAAGCAGCAACAGCAGGACAAAAATCATACCATACCCCAGCATCAAAGAAGCCTCCTTTCATAGTGGCAAGCCAACAGAATGGCACAGCCGCCCAACGCGGCCAACAGCAGGGCAAACAGACAAACAGTAAAAAATTCTGGTGCAATTGGGACCAAGTAGAGGAAAAAGCAGGCCAAACCGGCAAACAGCAGGATAGCGCCTACCGCTATAATCGCCAGAGAACGCCTTAACAAACGGCGTTCCCGCTCTGCGCGGAGTTTTGCCTCCGAAAGCGGAGGGGGGATCGTCTGGTCAAAGTGATAAATCTGTTTCATCGGGAAGCGCCTCCTTCAAACGTGCTCGAGCCCGGTTGAGCCGGGATTTCATGGTTCCTGGCGCGACACCCAGGATAGACGCCGCAGAATGGATATCCATATCGCGAAAATAGAAAAGGATTACGGCAACACGGAGTTTTTCCGGCAGGCGGGCAATGGCGCTGTGCAGCTCCGCATAGTCCTCCCGTGCCGGAACCGGAGGAGACGCCGCGCTATTGAGAAGTGCTTCCTTCTCCTCCGTGGAAGAAAAGGACTGCCGGATGGGGCTGCGGACAAGACGGCGGAGCAGATTCCGATAGAGGTTGACACAGATGCGGGTGAGCCATGGCTCAAATTCCCGCGCCGGATCATAGCGGTGAAACTGCTCCACCACGCGCAGCCAGGTCTCCTGATACAGATCCTCCGCCTCCGGTTCAGAGCGGCAGAGTGTCAGGCAAAGGCCATACAGGCGGGGGCCATACAACTGAATGTATTCGTCTATGGTCATGTTCTCACCCCCCCTTTGCCTTCATATACAACGGAACGACCAATTTGGTTCCATTTTTATTATGTGTCCGTTTTTTTGCGGCAGATCAAAAACGGCATGGCCCAGAAAAGCCATGCCGCAGAATGAGCAGTAAAGCATTTTTCACGCGCTTTCTTCTCTTTGAAAGCAAAAGAAACAGATGGCGCCGTCCGATCGGCCGCCCCGCGCAGTAAAGCGGCAGCTAACACAGGTTTCCAGTCAGCGCGTGAAGAAAAGAATAAGCGGGAACAGGTAAACGGCGAAGAACACGCCGGCCCAGAGAAACGTGAACAGGATGAGAGCCGGGCGTTCAAGGAAACGGAAGAAACGCGGGTATCCCCTTTTCCTGAGGAACCACACGAGAGCAACGGCGCAAAGCAGCCCGGCTGCACCAAGCAGAAGGCCGAACGCCAGACCGGGCGCAGAAGCGGAGATCACCACACTGTTTTCCCCCGCTTCGAGCGGGACTGCGAAGAAGCAGTCCAATACGGAAACGACCTCCGCTTCCTTGCCGTTTACCTCAGCGGAAAGGCCGCCCGTATTGCAGACGGGCACAAACAGCCAGTCTCCCTCCTCCGCCTGGAAGGAGCCGAGAAGCTTCCCGTTTTCCTCCCGCAGGCCCTCACCCTGCACGCTTTCACACGCGGTGCGCAGCGTGTTCAAATCCATGCCGTAGACGCCGAAGGAACGGGCGGTGCATGCTCGGAGCAGCTCAACCTGCACCAGCACGGATTCTTCCTCAAAAGAACCGAGGCACACCAACCCATTGCTTGACTGCGAGGGATACTCCTGTTCCACAAGCTCCCCGTTGACAAAGACGTGGAAGGAACCGTTGATCGGCTCATAAAGGTAGTTGTGAAGTTCATCAAAGCAATCGAAATAGAGCGTCTCCCCCTTCACGTCGATCCGGTACTGCAGATAGGCGCGGCCGTTTTCCAACTGCGGCGTGAGTTCCCATTTTTCCCCGCGATCCACCGTGAGATTCACGAGCGCTTCCGGCTCATACTCCGTGACCAGCTGTTCCGAAGAATCGAAAACAGACGCAAAGATTTCCTGCTGGAGATCCATACGCACAACCTCGTCAGGAAGATTGGACAGGGAAGAAACGGCAGAAGAAGGAACAGGAAACCCGAAGGGCAAGGAAATTCCGGCCTCCACCATGGCATATACGCCGTTTTGATAGGCAACCTCGCTCCCCTCCGGCAGGTCCGCCATGCGGTAAACTGTGTACCGGTTGCCGAGCAGAGCATCCGTCAGCGCCGTTCCGCCGTTTGAATTGACCTCCATCCAGTAGGAGGAATAGCCGAGCTTCTTCATTCCAAACAGAAAGGACTGCGAGGTCAGCGAGGTATAGTGATTGAGCGTCGGGTAGCCGATGGCGCCGAGAAGGTTGACGTCGAATTCCTTTTCCGCGTTCTTCACACGGAACAGCGTATCCTCCTCCACTTCTCCCTCCAGATCAAAAACAGCCTCCTGGCGATCCGCGCTTGACGCCGCAGAGCCCATATAGACGCTCATCTGGAAAGGCACTTCCACGCAGAGCAGGACACAGAGCAGCACGGAGACGGCGCGGCGCGGCAGCAACCCCTCCTGGAAAAACAATCCCAGGACTGCCCAAGCCAGAAACGCGGGGAGAAAGAACAGGAAGAGCAGAGAAAGCGACTCCGAAGAACCCCAAAGCGTGCTGGTGTAGGAGGAAAGAGCCTCAAACCGGAAATGCAGCAGCACGGTGGAGGCAACAAATGGCAGCGCCACGGCAAGCAATGCCAGGAAAAAAGGGAACGGCGAGCGCGCAAACCGGCTTTCCGGCAGCTTTTCCTCCCCGGAGAGAACAAACGCATAGAGCGCGAGGCCGAGAAACACCGTGATGAAGCCATAGCGCATGGGGAACGCCTGATAACTGCCCATGTGCCACATTTTGTGAATCGGCTCCACAAAGAGGGGAAGCAGCAGCAGGATAAACAGCGCAAACGCCGTGCGGATGGCGCCGGACGCACGCCGCCAATAGAGGAGCGTGAGCACAAGCGCGGCCGCCACGGCCGCCGTGCTGAACACAACTGGCAATGTGGTGTCGAGATGAGACACAAGGTTCCCCACGCGAAGATTCTGCAGCAGATCGTTCGTGCGGGCCGAGGCCATGTATTCCAGAAGCGAGGGCAGCCACACCGGCGCGGAGAGCAGGCCAGCCGAAGCGGTGGAAACGCCAAGCAGCACCGCCTGCCTGCCGCGCGCTTCCTTTTTCTGCGTGAGAAGCCAGATGCCGCTTCCCAGAATCAGGAAAAGGATCACCATGTAGCTGAGATAAAACTGCACGGCGAGCAGCGCCGTGAGGGCAGCGATGTAAGCGGCCGGTTTTTCCTGTTCTGCCAGGCGAAGAAGCGCCAAAAGAAAAAGCGGGAACAGATACACCGTGTCAAGCCAAACAATGTTCTGGTAATACATGAGAACATAGCCGGAACAAGCGTAGAGCACGCTGAGCACAACCGCCTGCACAGCGGAAAGGCGCGAAAAACGGCGGCGGAAAAAGGCAAAAGCCGTGACCGAGCAAGCAGCCATTTTCAGCGCAACCAGGACGTTGGCCAGCCGGAAGAAATCCGCCTTTTCCACAATCAGCACGAGGAAAGAAAACGGGCTGGAAAGATAATAGAGGAACACGCCCCAGAAATTCATGCCGCCTGCGTTCTGCTGGTTCAGGAACAGGGAAGCGCTGCCGCTGAGAATATCCTTGAAATCCATGAGCAGCGGAAGCGTCTGCTGATTCATGTCACACCAGGAGATCGTGTTGCTGCCGAAGGGGAACAGGCCGTAAACGGAAAAGACGGCCGAAAGCAGTGCCAGTGTGACGGCCGGGGGCAGCAGCCAGAGCGCACGCCTCCCCCAGGTTTCTTTCTGCATCGCGTTGTCTCAGCGCGGCAGGCGCGCTGTTTTCCTTTCCCGACCGCACAAGGGCGATCGAAAAGTAACGGCCGGAAGCTGCTTCCGGCCGCGCCCAAGCGATTGCTCAGGCTTCAATCGTAATCTTCAGATGGACTTTCTTGCCCTTCTTCACGTGAATGTATCCCTTTTCAAACGTGGAGAGCGGCAGACGTTCGGCAGCGCTCTCCACGCGGCGATCGTCCACCATAAGGCCGCCCTGCTCCGCCAGGCGGCGGCCTTCGCTCTTGGAGGGAATCAGCTTCGCGGCCAGCAGCACGTCGAGCAGGCCTGCGTCACCGCCCTCAAACAGGGAAGCCGGAACGGAAGCGGAAGGCATGTTGTCCGCACTCACACCGCTGCCGAACAGCGCGCGGGCTGCGTCCTGCGCCTTCACGGCTTCCTCCTCGCCATGGATCAGCTTGGTAACCTCGAACGCAAGGGTTTCCTTCGCGCGGTTCAGCTCGCCGCCCTCCAACTTTGCATACTTTTCAATCTCCTCAAGCGGCAGGAACGTGAGGATCTTCATGCAGCGGATGACGTCTGCGTCGTCCACATTCCGCCAGTACTGATAGAAATCGAAGGGAGACGTCTTTTCCGGATCAAGCCAGACGGCGCCCTTCTCTGTTTTGCCCATCTTTTTGCCCTCGCTGGTGGTGAGCAGGGTGAAGGTCATGCCGTAAACATCCTTGCCTTCCTTCCTGCGAAGAAGCTCCACGCCGCCGATGATATTGCTCCACTGATCATCACCGCCGAGCTCCATGACACAGCCGTAGCGATGGTTCAGCTCGAGGAAATCGTAGCTCTGCATGAGCATGTAGTTCAGCTCAAAGAAAGAGAGGCCTCGCTCCAGGCGCTGCTTGTAGCACTCACAGGCAAGCATGCGGTTCACGGAGAAATGCACGCCCACTTCGCGCAGAAAATCAATGTAGTTCAGGTTCAGGAGCCAGTCTCCGTTGTTCGCCATGATGGCCTTGCCGTCCGAAAAATCGATGAGCCGGGCCATCTGCTTCTGGAAGCAGGCGATGTTGTGTTCGATCGTCTCGCGCGTGAGCATTTTGCGCATGTCCGTCTTGCCGGAGGGGTCGCCGATCATGCCCGTGCCGCCGCCGAACAGTGCGATCGGCACATGGCCGGCCCGCTGCATATGCGCCATGACCATGATCTGCACAAAATGGCCGACATGCAGGCTGTCCGCCGTGGGGTCAAAGCCGATGTAGAATGTGATCTTGCCGTTGTTGATCAGATCGCGGATTTTCTCCTCGTTCGTGAGCTGAGCAATCAATCCTCTTGCCTGCAGTTCATCAAATACTCCCATGTTGAAACCTCCATCTTCGGGGGCATGAAAAACGCCCCCTGCGTTTTGATGCAGAGGGCGGCATAAACCGCGGTACCACCTCAGTTCACCACAGCCTCACGACTGCGGCCTCATGGGTACAAACATACCCTTGCGCGGTAACGGGCGCACACGGCCGGATCTACTGGCGGAATACTCCGCGTTCCACCCGGCGGCTCCGGGATGTATTTCTCCCGCCCTTCCTGCCTGCTTCCACCAGCCGCAGGCTCTCTGAAAAGAAGGCGGCGGGGTACTTCTTCCCTTCCCAGCCGATATCCCTATTATATCGTGCTTCCTGGAAAAGTCAAGCCCTTTCCGGCGGCAGGGCAGCGCATCAAAGGACACGAATCAGAAGGACTGCGCCAGCCGAATCATCTCCGCCGCATTCTGCAGCGTGAGGGGCGTGACCTCCGATCCTCCGATCATGCGGGCCACCTCAGCCTGCCGCTCCTCTTCCGAAAGCGCACGCACGGCGGTGTATGTCCGCCCGCCGGAAACCTTTTTCTCAATCTGGAAATGAGTGTCCGCCATGGCGGCGATCTGTGCGGAATGTGTGACACAGATGACCTGGCGGCTGCGGGAAACCTGCTTGAGTTTGCGGCCCACCTTGTTGGCCGCGCTGCCGCCGACGCCTGCATCCACCTCGTCGAAAATCATGGAGCCCACAACATCGCGATCTGCCAGCACCGTCTTGAGCGCCAGCATGATACGGGAAAGCTCACCGCCGGAGGCGATCTTCGCCATCGGCTTCGGCGGTTCGCCGGGATTGGTGGAGACAAGGAACTGCAACCGATCCGCACCTGTGGGACTGAGTTCACCCGGCGTCTGCTGCGCTTCAAAGCGCACGTTCGGCATATCGAGAAAACGGAGTTCCTCCTGCACGCGGGCAGAAAGATCGCGCGCCGCTTTCCGCCGCCGTTTGGAAAGCTCCTCAGCCAGCGCGCGGGCCTGTTTTTTGGCAGCGCGATAGGCCTCTGCATACTCCGCCATGTGCTCCTCCGAGAGGGAGATGGTTTCCAGCTCCGCCCTGCAGTTGTCGAGATAGGCCAGCATCTTTTCCTCCGTGGCGCCGTATTTCAGTCCGAGGCGGTACAGCAAATCGAGCCTCTCTTCGATCTGTTCGAGCTGAGCGGGATCGTAATCGAGGCGGCTGCCATAGTCGCGCAGGGAATCGCGGCAGTCCTGCAGGTCATAGGAAAGGGCATCGAGCCGATCCGCCGCTTCCTGCAGCTCCGGGAAAAAGCGCGCTGCGTCTCCCAGCGCAGCGGCAGCCTCCTGTACCTCCGAGACAGCGCCTCCCCCTTCCTCGCCGCCTTCCAGGCAGAGACGGG
>ERZ1643250.1798-NODE-1798-length-17294-cov-7.903011_pt1 | contig 17294 bp, 17 predicted proteins | sample MGYA00579262_ERZ1643250 | MGnify/ENA primary metagenome ERZ1643250 (study PRJEB29033, sample SAMEA4952265) | chicken gut metagenome | biome: Broiler Chicken; feature: Gastrointestinal Tract; material: Caecum | place: Ireland | collected 2018 | study: Broiler... | reverse complement strand
TGCTTGAACAATTTTTACTTTCAAATATTGTCTAACTTTTGGGGGTCACTTCACTATTGTATCACCGGTTTTTAAAATTGTCACCTGTAATGATAAAAAACATAGTGGAAATTGGACTTTTTTACACTTTCTGATGTCAATTTTCCGTGCAGTCCTGATTTTGTTTTCTTATTAAAATAATTTGGAATATTGAAGAAAAGAGTCGTAAGCAAAATATACAGGTTGGTTGATTTTCCCAATCAAAATGTTATAATGAAATTGCAGAAAACCATCTATTATATTACATCAGGAGAGGAGAAATGATAACCATGAAACTGATGAAACGTCTTACGGCTATCTTGGTCGGCGGTGCGCTGCTGCTGGGAATGTCCTCTTTCAGTACTTTTGCGGCTGAGACAGATGTACCCCAGGCAGATCCGAAACCTCCGGTCAGCGTGGACATGGAAAGATCCGGTTTTGTACAGGAAGGCGGATATTTCGATGTGTATCTGACTGTCAATGACACAGCCTCTGCCAATGTACAGGCGAAGATCAGCACGGCGATTCTGGAAGTGCTGAACGCTTACGCGCTGGAAAATGGAGAAGATAGCTATCCGGTATTGCCAGGTGACAGCAACCCGATTCGGGTTACACTGGAAAATCAGTCGGAACATACCTTTACTTATGAGCGCGGCAGCTTTGTGATGTCTGCATATTACGAGGAAGAGGAAGCGCTCAGCCCCTTTATCGGGTTTGATGGAAAGCAGATTCCCTATAGCTATATCGCTTCCATTCCGTCTTCTCACAAGGCCATTTATCAGGGGCTGTTCGGGCTTTCCTCTTCCGGCGATGTGATTGCGGACATGATGTTCGGCATTTATGACACGCTGGCAGCAAAAGGATATACCGGTGAGACTGCCCTGACGGATTATTTCCTGGATTATTACAGCGATCTGTATGGAAAAGACTATGCCAGCTGGGATGAACTGGCAGCGGACAAGCCCAATCTGGGCGACACGTTTGCACAGACCGGCAGCAACAGTATTTTCACCATGTCCTACGGAAAGATGAAGGTCTACTGTGAAGAGCATCCGGAGCTGGCTCCCTATGTTTATTATGAGAGCGGCGTTATGGGTTCTGTTGGACTGGAAGATGAAGATGAGGTCCATGTGCAGATCAAGTGGCCGGAGCAGGATCTGGCAGCATTCAGCTATGATGTATTCTATAATGATTTCTTCTCCGTTGCTTACGGTGAGGAATGTGAACAGCTGGAACCCAATCGCAATACCGCTTTCACCCGTACCCGCGGTATCGGCGATTATACGGACGTTTCCGGTGCTCTGTACCAGCAGACAGACGCTTATTTTGCCGGTCTGGAAAATGCTGATGTGTTGGCTCCCGGTGAAAGCCTGACTTTTGACTGCAAGCTGGCTATTGACGGTCCGGGCGTTGGCAACGGTTATATGAACTACTCTTTCTCTTATTACAATGCCATTGCCTTTGACCAGATTGACACTTCCTGGAGTGTTGTACATCAGTATTATACAAGCACTGATGGCGGAGAGTATGTACTGGACGGAACCGTGACCAGTGATGCGGTTTCCGGTCTGGTGGGAGATGTGATTCAGGCGGCTTCTGTGAACAAGCTGACCACCTATAATGGAAACGAGTACGCGTTCTATGGCGACAGCGGTGATATTCAGCTGGTGCTGGATGCTGCTTCCAACCAGATTATTCTGGAATATCGCAGAGAGGTCAAGACTCCTTCTGAGTCGGGTGACTCCTCTTCTTCCGAGTCGGATAATTCCTCCTCGTCTTCTTCCTCTTCCAAGCCGGAGCCTTCCGAAACGGAAAAGCCTGACGGCAATCCCCAGACTGGCGATACGCTGCCCTTCATCATGGGTGCAGTCCTGCTCACCATCTCCGGTGCTGCCTGCTGGCTGGTACTTCGCAAAAGAGTTCGCGGATAAAGTGGATTTCTGAAAAAATCATAACTTGATAGGGAGCTGCCGGAAAGAATTTCATTCCGGCAGCTTTTTTGTGGAGAGAAATGGAAAAACGACAAAAGAAATCGGCAAATGGATTTACTTTTTTTGGTGGTTTTGGTATACTGAACAAAGAAGGAATTGATTCCCGTCAGATGAGACGGGTCCCTATTTTTTGAATGCAAAGGAGTTCATGTGCGATGAAGTATTTGGGAATTGATGTAGGCGGTACCAACATTGCTGTGGGTATTGTGGACGAAAACGACGAGATCGTTGCCAAGGTTTCCAATAAAACCCCCACTCCCTGTTCCGAAGAAGCATTTTGCGACTGTGTTGCCAAGACCGCTTTCCAGGCCATGGAAAAGGCCGGCGTTACCCTGGAAGAGCTGCCCTGGATCGGTCTGGGCTGCCCCGGCACCATCAACCGTGCTACCGGTATTGTGGAGTTTTCCAACAACCTGGGCTTCTCCAACTTCCCGGTGAAGAAGATGCTGGAAGAGCGTTTCGGCGGTAAGGAAGTCATCATCGAAAACGACGCGAACGCTGCCGCTTACGGTGAGTTCCAGGCTGGCGCTCTGAAGGGTGCTGTCAATGCTGTGGCCATTACGCTGGGTACCGGCGTGGGCAGCGGTATCATCATCGATGGCAAGATCTATTCCGGCAGCAACTTTGCCGGCGGCGAGATGGGCCATCATGTCATCGTGTATAACGGCCGTCAGTGCAACTGTGGCCGCAAGGGCTGCTGGGAGCGCTATGCTTCTGCTACCGGCCTGATTATCACCACCAAGGAAGCCATGGAGAAGGCCGACAAGGAATCCCCCATCTGGAAGCTGGTGGACGGCGATATCAATCGCGTCAGCGGCCGCACCGCATTTGACGCCATGCGTGCAGGCGATCCCGTGGGCAAGGCTGTGGTGGATGAGTACATCGCCTATCTGGGCTGCGGTATTGTCAACGCTATCAACACCTTCCAGCCCGACATCCTGTGCGTAGGCGGCGGTATCTGCAACGAGGGCGAAACCCTGCTGGCTCCTCTGCGCGCTTATGTGGATGCAGAGCAGTACTCCATGAACTCTTCCAAGAAGACCGTGGTGTGCCGTGCAAAGCTGGGCAACGACGCCGGTATCATCGGCGCAGCTCTGCTGGGTAAATAATCAAAGTCAAAAGACAGCGGGCCCTGTATGGGATTCCATCCGGGACCCGCTGTTTCTGTACTATTCGGGTAAATCATACTAAAGGGAGAATCTTCTATGAGCGTGGAAAAAAGAGCCTTCGGCACTATGCCGGATGGCAGAGCGGTGGACCTGTATATTATGAAAAACGCAGCCGGCACAACCGTTGAAGTGATGCCCTATGGCTGCCGTCTGGTGAAAATTCTGGTTCCTGACCGCAACGGCCGTCTCGGTGACGTGGTGGTGGGCCATGATACCTTTGAGGAATATCAGGGCGACGTGCATGGCAGCATTATTGGACGTTTTGCCAACCGCATCGGCGGCGCTTCTTTTGAAATTGACGGCAAGTCCTATTCTCTGCTGAAAAATGACGGAGATAACTGCCTGCATGGCGGCAGCGTCAATTATGCCTATGTGCTGTGGGATGTGGTGTCCGTTTCCGACGGAGATGAGCCGAAAATCGTCTTTTCCTATACCAGTCCCGACGGGGAAGCCGGTTTCCCCGGAACGGTTGCCATGACCGTGACCTATGTGCTGTCTGCTGACAATTCCCTGATCTTGGACTATCAGGCGGAAACCGATGGGGAAACCCCGCTGAACCTGACCAATCACGCCTATTTCAATTTGACGGGCGATCCTTCCCGGAAGATGCTGAATACGGTGCTGCAAATCAACGCGGAGCAGGTGACGGCGGTTTCCGACGACCTGATCCCCAACGGAGAATTCCTGCCGGTAGCGGGAACCCATCTGGATTTCCGTACTCCCAAGACCATTGGACAGGATATTTTCGCCGACGAGCATCTGATGAAGATTTGCGGCGGTTATGACCACAACTTTGTCATCAGCGGAACCGGTATGCGGAAGGCTGCGGAGGCCTGGGACCCGGAAAGCGGCCGTGTTATGGAGTGCTTCACCGATCTGCCCGGAATGCAGCTGTATACAGCCAACAGTATGTCGGCAGAATCCCTGAATAAGGGCGGCGTGCCCATGCACGATCACAATTCTTTCTGTCTGGAAACCCAGTTCTATCCGGACTCTGTCCATCATGAGAATTTCCCCTATGAGAACCTGAAGCCCGGAAAGAGCTATCATTCCCAGACGGTATACCGTTTCTCCGTGCGGTAATGATGAAAAACAGGAAAAGGCAGGCGGTTGCTGGGCATCCGCCTGTTTTTTTCCATTTGGAAAACAGAAAAAGGAGTTTTTTATGGAAACGATTCAGGAAAAGCGGGGAAACCCCTGGGCGCTTCTGCCTATCGGTGTGTTCCTCGTGGTTTTTATCGGCAGCGGAATCCTGTTTCAGGATTTCTATGCCATGCCTGCGGTAGTGGGCTTTCTCATTGCGCTGATTGTGGCCTTTTTGCAGAATCCCAAGCGGAGCTTTCACGACAAGCTGGTGGACGTCACCCGCAGTATGGGCGATGAAAATGTAATGATTATGTGCCTGGTGTTTGTGCTGGCCGGTGCCTTCTCCGGTTCGGTACAGGCAGCGGGCGGGGTAGACAGTACGGTGAATTTCGGTTTGTCCATTTTGCCGCCCTCCGTTGCTGTGGTGGGCATCTTCATCATCGGGTGCTTTATTTCCACTGCGATGGGAACCTCTGTGGGAACCATTGCGGCGCTGGTCCCCATTGCGGTGGGTATCAGCGAAAAGACCGGTATCCCGGCGGCCCTTTCCATTGGCGCAGTGGTATCCGGCGCCATGTTTGGCGATAATCTGTCCATGATTTCCGATACTACCATTGCGGCTACCCGTACACAGGGTTGTGATATGAAGGACAAATTCCGGGAAAACCTGAAAATCGTTTTGCCTGCGGCGATTATCACGCTGGTGCTGTTTCTGGTATTGGCCAGCGGCGGCGAATATCGGGTGGATGGAGAATTGACCTATGATTTCTGGAAAATTCTGCCCTATCTGGTGGTGCTGGTAGGTGCACTGGTCGGTATCAATGTTTTCATTGTGCTGGTTGCAGGAACGGTGCTTTCTCTGATTGTAGGTGTGGCTACCGGCGCCATTGCCTGGGATCAGGTTTTCACCGTAGTATTTCAGGGACCTGATGGCGGCGGCGGAATCAAGAACATGTATGATATCACAGTGATTTCCATTGTGGTGGCAGGCGTCATTGGACTGGTCAAGGCCAACGGCGGCATTGATTTTATTCTGTCGGCCATCAGACGCCATGTCCATACCCAGAAGGGCGCACAGCTGGGCATTGCCGCCCTCAGTTCGCTGGTGGATATCTCCACTGCCAACAATACCATCGCCATTGTGATGGCGGGACCCATTGCAAAGGATATTTCTACAGAATTCGATATCAGTCCCCGCCGGACTGCGGCCCTGTTGGATATTTTTACTTCCGTGTGGCAGGGCATCATTCCCTATGGCGCACAGCTGCTGTATGCCTGTGCTGGTGCGGGAACGCTGGGCGTGATGCTGAATCCGCTGGACCTGCTGCCTTACCTGTATTACCCCATTCTGATGGGTGTCAGCGCGCTGCTGTTCATTCTCTTTCAGGGAAAGAACAAGGTAAAAAGCGAAAATAACTAACTGAAAAACCCCTCTGTACAAACCATTTAAGGAATGTACAGAGGGGGGTTGCGTTTGGTTAGGGCGTTTCTGAGAACAAAGAAATAGACGAATTTTTCGCAAGCAACAGACAGATACAAGGCAAAAAACGCAGGAATCCTTGATGGATTCCGAGTATTTTTAACGCAGTAGCTGGCGTTGATTGTCGAAAAAGTCTATGATTTCGACTTTTCAGATAGCCCTTAATAAGTTCCCAGCTCCAGGCCCATTTTCAGGAAATAGCGATAGGTGTCATAGTGAACGGTGTTGGGGATGGAGTGGTCACTGTGAAGGATGTAATTGAATCCCTGCTTCACCAGCGGGATTTTCGATTCCAACTCCCGGTCGATGATTTCCCGGTCATTGCTGTACAGGGCGCGGACGTCAATACCGCCCATAAAGCTGATTTTGTCGCCGTACAGCTGGTGGAGCTTTACCAAATCCATACCGGCTTTTACTTCCAGTGCCTGTAAACAGTCGATTCCCGCGTCAATCATATGGGGCAGCAGCGGCTCCACAAAACCGCAGGAATGCATGATGACCGGAAGGCCGCAGCTTTTGGCATAGTCTATGGTGTACCGATGAGCGGGCTGAATCAGTTCGCAGTACATGTCAGGGGACATGAAAGGACGGCCTTTAAAGCCCATATCCTCGTAATACCAGATTCCGTCCGGATACCCTTCCGCTTCAAACAGGATTTTCTGTAATTCCACCGTCAGCTTTGCATAGGTGTCCGCCATGTCCAGAATCCAGTCCGGGTCCAGCGCCATGCCTGCCAGCATGTTTTCATGGCCGCACACCGGGTGCATACATTCAAATACATTGATGCCGGACCAGACGAAAAACCTCCCCGTCTCAGCGGCTTTTTTCCGGGCGTTTCGATAGGCCTCAAAATTGATGCGCCGGGGGTCTGGAGTGAGCAGCGGTTTCAGTGCTTCCCAGCCTTCCCGGTCCTTTACCCGAAAATCCACATGTTCCGGGGTGGAATCGTGGAATTTATGTCTGCGGAGCACAGCTCCGTTTCCGTCCAAAAAAGTGAGGGTGTCTTCCGTCTCCGCTACCACCTGAGGCTCAAAATCCAGGTCTGCCATCAGGTTGAAGGGCCAGCATTCCTCAAAATCCAGTCCGAAATGGTCCTCGTAGGATTCGCCCTCTTTTAGAAAGCCTGCGTCTTCCCAGGATTTGTGGGTGTCGTTCCAAAAGTGTTCAAATACGGCGATACGGTCCACCGGTTCATGGCGGAGAATCCGCTGCACCCGTTCTTTGCCAGTCATATGCTTCGCTCCTTTTTGTGAAGTGGGTAGTTTCAGTATAGCCCCAAAGAGAAAAAAGCGATAGGATAGAACTGCTGCGACTGGCACAAAACTCCCACTACTTTTCCGTCAGGTGGCGGAAAGCGGTGGGGGACATCCCGGTCTGTCGATGAAAAATCCGGGAGAAGTAGACATGGTCCGGATACCCGCACAATGCCCCGATTTCTCCCACAGGGGTACAGGTGAAGCTCAGAAGGTTTTTAGCCTGTTCAATCCGCAGGGAAATCACCAGCTGTCCCGGAGACATGCCGGTTTCTTCTGCAAACCGCCTGTGAAAACAGGTGCGGCTCAGCCCGGATTCGGCAATCAGCCGGTCAATAGAAATGGGCTCGGTGAAGTGTTCCCGGATATGACGGATGGCCTGACGGATGACCCGGGTGTTTCCCGTTAAGTTGTGACCGCCGCACTGGCGGAATAATTCGGAAAAAAGCAGATACAGGTTGGAGCGAATCTGAAATTCGGCCAGATCCCCTGTGGAATTCTGAATGTGGAAAATGCTTTCCATCAGACCGGCAATCAGGTCTTTTTTCTCCGGAACCAGCCGGTCCGGCAGACTGTCCAGCAGGGGGTTCCGATACCGGGGTTGGGCTTCCTCTGCTGTGCCGAAAGGGAGCTCTTCAGCCCGGTTGGTGTTGCCCACCAGGTCGACTACCAGAATATAGCATTCATATGGCGGAAGTCCCTGCACCACCTGTCCCGGTTTGCGGATGTTGATGTCTCCGCCGTGAAAGGGAATCAGCGTTCCATTGACCCGGATGCCGCCTTCGGAGCGAAGATAATATTCCAGTTCGTATTCATAGACGGTCCGAACTGCGTATTCGGATGGCGGCGATACATAGCCGTTGTAATAGCTGCACCGGAGAAGGGCGGGGGTCAGATAGGGCGTCGGAAGGAAAATATCCGGTTCCACATCGGTCACCGCATATTCCGGCGGAAGTTCTGCCGGGTTTTCCGGTATGCAAAATAATCCCGGATATGACGGAAAATGTCCGGGCTGAAAAACAGCAGTACATTGGCAAGGGACAGCAGCAGCGCTACCCGTTCCGGCCAGCCAATCTGGAAAAACAGGTAGAGGTACAGCAAAACATCCAGCAATGCCAGATATTTGACTTTTACCGGAAGAATAAAGAATACCATCACCGTGTAGTTGGGATAAATGGCCGCAAAGGCCAGAAACAGCGAAAGGTTGAGATACTGGTTGGTGGCAAAGCCGGTGAACAGGGAGCCGATGATGGTTCCCAAAGCGCCCACGGTATAAAACAGCGTAAATTTACTGGTGCCCCACTGGGATTCCAGTCCGTTGCCCATAAGACAGAAGAAGTACAGACTGAACAGCAGGAAGAAAGGGGAAGCCGCAGGCGGAAGAATCAGAAAGGAAAGCACCCGCCAGATTTGCCCGGCCCGAACGGCATTCCAGTCCAGCCAGAGATACTGGCTGACGGCCTCTTCAGGCAAAGCCAGTTCCAGGAGAAAAACCGCCAGCATCAATCCGGAAAGCAGCATCATCAGATTGGGGACGGCAAACCATCTCATTTTTCGTTCCACTTTATCAAGCCAGTTCATGAAACACCCTCATTTCTGCTTGTTTATTTTGTCTCTTTTCTTTGTTTGATTCGGGAAGCTGCCTGATTGACCCGGTCCTGGGCTTCGTTCAAAAGCTGGCGGAAGGTATCCGGATTCCGCAGGGAATGCATTCGGGGGAATGCCTGCATCAAACGGCGATAGAGCTTTTGCCGGCGCTGAATGCGCGCCCGGCGGCGCTGCTTTTTGGCGGATGCCAGATATTGATCTCGCAGTGCTGCCAGACCTTCCAGTTCCATCTGGCGTTCCCCGGCTTCCCGGTTGATTTCTGCCAATGCGTGAATGGTAATACCGGTATCCAGCAGAAAATACACAGCCAGCACAAGAAAGGCAATGAGCAGCGTGGTTTCCGGTACCAGCGACAGTATATGGATCACATAGGGATGAATAATCCGGATCATCAGCACGGACATGATGCCAAAGAGAAGGGAATTCCGCAGACAGATTCGGCCGTTCAGGTTCCACTTGCGTCCGGAATAATCCCACAGGCTCAGATGGAACAATTTCTCCAGCAGAAAGCTGGTGATATATTCTAAAACACTGGTGCCCACCATACTGAACAGGAACAGAGCGGCCAAATCGTTTTGGTAGTGGGAAAAGCACAGGAGAATCATCATGGCCCCAAAGCCGTAAATAGGACAGAAGGGTCCGGAGAGAAATCCCCGGTTAATAAATTTCCGTGCAGCAATGGAACAAAAAGCAGTTTCACAAATCCAGCCCAGAAAGCTGTAAAAGAGAAAAATGGCAAAGTTGGTAATCAAAAATCTCATGAAAGAACCTCATGTACAAGAGATTAGAATTCAAATATTTTTACATCCCAGGGCGCCAGATGTAAGATTTGCCCCTGTTTTACCGGTTGGCCGGAAAGCAGCTCCACACCGTCTGGGTGCAGATAAGGCTGTTCCCGCTCTTCGCCGGAATAGTGGAGGTAGTAACAGATCCGTTTGCCCTCCTGATTGACACCCTGACGGAGAATCACCGGGAATTGTGCCTGCTGTTCTGTTTCCCACAGCTCGGCTTTTTCCAAAGCCCGGCGCAGAATCCGTTTCAAAGCGGTCTTTTCCATCATGGAAGCCAGATAGGTAGCCCGTCCCTTTCCGAAACAGTTTTCGGTTATGGCTGCATATTTTCCCCAGGCGGCGTGCTGATACCAGGCCAGTACCCGGGCTTCCGTGGGAACCACCAGTTCCATCCAGCAGTGAAGCTTCCGGTCTTCTTCCGGCAGGTCGAAAACCTCCGGGGAGAAGGTGACGTTTTCCGGAATGGTGAACTGGTTGTATGTAATGCCGCAGCATTCGGAGAGAAAATGAGGCTGGCGCTCGTGGCTGACCTTTACCATGTCGTTGCAGAAGCCACTCTTGAAAGTAACCACCAGATGGCCGCCTTCCTCCACATATCGATTGAGGCGCTGTAAAAGCTCATCGGGAGCGGCATAGAGAGCGGGCACCACAATCAGGTCATAATCCTCCAGATTTTCCGACTGGGGATAGAGAAAATCACATTCCACATTCATTTCGTACAGGCTGTCATAGAGCCAGCGCATGACGTCGTTGTAGGAAACGCCTTCCGGCAGGGGGAAATATTTCATGGCGGTCAGGGCTTCATTGCTCACCAGAATGGCGACCCGGGCCTGCTTTTTCAGGTGAACCAGCTGAGAACTCAGCCGCCGGAAATCAGCGCCGATGGTTTTGGCTTCCAGATAAGTTTCGTTGGGCTGGAAGTCGTGACTGAGCAGCCCTTTCCAGTAGGTTTCACAGGCATTGTGGATGGAATGCCAGTGCCAGTACATGACTGAGTCCGAACCGCTGGCCAGATGGCTGAACGCCTGAAGACGGAGCTGTCCCGGATAGGGAAGCCACTGGGGAAAGCCCTGAGCTTCCGTTTCCAGCAGCAGGTAATTTCCGTTCATCAGGGAGCGGATCATATCGCCGCCCATGGCAATTTCTGCACCGGTCAGGTGGCTTTGGGTGGGATGGTAAATGTCCACACCGGCCACAGTCAGACAGCGGCTGGCAGCAAAATGGTCAGTTCTGGGCTGTACGCCGTAGGAACCCTCTTTCCAGTCAAAATCAAAGTTCTGAGTGACAAACTGGTCTTCCCGGCGGTATTCCTCCACAATGTCCGCCTGCCACTGTAAAAAATCCGTTACCAGCGTCCGCTGGAATTTTTCAAACTCCGCCGCCAGACTGCCGTTGATGGTACCCAGTACATCGGGGAAGTTCTCCCAGCTGTCCACCCGGTTGCTCCAATAATTCAGGCCAAAAGCCCGGTTCATGCTTTTGATGCTTCCGAACTTATCCCGGAGATACCGCACGAACTTCTGCTGCACATTCGGCCCGGCGGTATCATAGTGCTTGGTTTCGTTGTCCAGCTGAAAACCGATGACACAGGAATAGGACTGTACCGCTTCCATCAGTTTGCGGATCACCCGCTCAGCGTAATACAGATAGGCCGGGCTGGTAATATCCATGATCTGGCGGGCGCCGTACCGTCCGGCCCCTTTTTCCGTAATGGCCAGTACTTCCGGATGCAGTTTGGCGATCCATGGGGGAATGGCATAAGTAGGAGTGCCCACAATCACATGAAGCCCTTCCTTTTCCGCAGCCCGCAGTACCCGACGGACATGGGTGAAATCGAATATGCCTTCCTCCGGTTCTTCACTGCTCCAGGTGGATTCTGCAATTCGAATCGTATTGATTCCCGCTTCTTTCATCATCCGCATGTCTTCTTCCAGACGCTCATAAGGCATATACTCGTCGTAATACGCCACTCCGTACAGCAGGTGATCCATCAATCAATTCCTCCCAAATATGGAAATAGATATACAATTATATATGGATATCATACAAAATCGGGAAATAAAAATCAACCTTTAAGAGAAAATATCATAGAAGTTGTTTCGCTTGAAACGAGATTTCGGTGCATATGAAATTGTCAGGGGATATTTCGAATAAAGAAAAAAGGGCGTGCATTCAGCACGCCCGAAAAGAGTTTTTACAGGTTGGCCTTGAAGAATTCTTCCATGCCTGCTGCGGTGGCTTCTTCGTTTCCGCCTTCGATGGTGACGGTCACGGTTTCGCCGCACTTGATGCCCAGACCCATCAGAGCCATCAGCTTGGTTGCGTTGACAGCCTTACCGGCCTTGTCGATGGTGATGGTGCTGTCATATTTCTTGGCCTCCTTGACCAGAAGACCGGCAGGGCGGGCATGAACGCCGACAGGATCGGTGATGGTGTAAGTGAACTGTTTCATGGTATACGCTCCTTTTCAGTAAAGTTGTGTGGGATGACAAAAGGGGTGCGGCGTCAAAGCGCTTCCGATGCCGCCTGAACGCCTCTTCCTCCATATTATACCTTATGTTGGACATCCTTCGCAACTAAAATATGAAATTTGTGTAACTTTTTCGGTGCTTTTTTATTCAATTCCGAAAAATCTTTGCAAATGATAACCAATTCCCGCCGAAATTTCTCTGATTTGCATGGGATACAGGAAAAAACGGCGTGACTGCTGCCACGCCGCCTTCCTGATAAGCGGGGAAGGATTACTTCATGCCTTCCTCGTACTTCTGAATCATTTTCTTGACCATCTGGCCCCCGACGGAACCGGCCTGACGGCTGGTCAGGTCACCGTTGTAGCCCTGCTTCAGGTTCACGCCAACCTCAGAGGCGGCTTCCATCTTGAAACGGTTCAGGGCTTCGCGTGCTTCGGGTACCACATTCTTGTTGGACATAACAGTTACACTCCTCAAATCCAAAAGTTTTTTCTTTCGCGTTTGCTTTCCTAGTTTGTGTCACCGAGAAGGATTCATACCTGACAATTTTTGTCTTTTTTTCAGCAGCTGTTACAATCGATATCCCTTTTCCCACGGAACTCCGCAAAGAGCCAGAATCCCGCAGAAAACAGCCGCTTCTTCCGGGTCCTTTACCTGACGCAATTCCATGGGAATTTCCGCAGGTTCCAGTGTTTCTCCGGAAAGAGCAGACAGCCGCCGCAAAATGCTGGCAGATCCTTTTGGGAAATCCCAGCTGGAAATACTGATGCTGTCTCTGGAAGAAGTGCCGCACAATACCGCGGGAATCCCGCTGCCCTGTAATGCAAGCAGCGCGTTTTTCCATCGGGATGAAGTGACGGCGATCCAGCCGTGGCAGAAATCCGCGGGCGGCATGGAATCAAACTCTTTGAAAAGCACCAGAATTCCGCCGCCTTTTGGCAGGCAGGCGCTTTTTCGCAATAACCGGAATCCTGTTCCGGCAGAGAGTGTGGATGACGAAACACTTCCATATTGGGAAAGAACTTTTGAAAGCCGCTCCATCATCCGGTTGTGATCCGGATTGCCCCAAAGCAGAATCTGATGCACAGGCATTGCCTCCTTCTCCCTATTCATCCTGCCCGGAGACGTCGCCTTTTATACCTGCGTTTTGATAAAATTGGTGACATTTCAGAGTGGCTTTGCATATGGTGGACAGAAAGCAATTTGCTTGATTTTTTGAAACGGGGGAGGAGTGGTCATGCCCTTTGACGACCGGGAACTGCTGGCCCGTCTTATCAAATGTGAAGCCGGCGGCGAAGGGGACGACGGGATGCGGGCGGCGGCTTCGGTGGTGATGAACCGGGCCCAGATCGGATATGGCGAATTTCAGCGGGTAAGCCAGGGCGGAAATGTGGGTAATATCATCCGCCAGCCGGGACAGTTTACCTGTATGAAAACCCAGGTGGGCGGCGGATATAATCCCCAGAACATTTACAATATGAACCCGGAGGAAATCCATTATGAGATTGCAGATTGGGCGCTTTCGGGCAATACCGATGCTTCCGTGGGCAATTCCCTGTTTTTCCTCAATCCCTATTCGCCGGAATGTCCCGCGTCCTTTCCGCCCGGGGGAATCGGAACCTTTTTTACACGGCTCAATAACCACTGTTTTTATGCACCAACGGAAAAATATCGCGATACCTGAAAGGAGCGCTTTATGATGGATACCCCTCAAAACGGCTACAGCGCTGTCTATTCCCAGATGAACGAAACCGGAACCTGTCCGGGCGGTACCGGATGCGCTGGCGGCACCAATCCCGGTTTTCTGGGCTTGCCCCAGCTGTATTCCGGTCTTACCCAACAGCAACAGCAGCAAATGACATCCTCCGGTCAGCCTGCGGTGATACAGCAGCAGGAACTGCAATATCTCAACGGGTTTCTTCGTTCCCAGATTGGACGGAAAGTGAAGGTGGAATTTCTCATCGGCGCCAGTACCCTGACCGACCGGATCGGCGTGCTGGTGGGGGTCGGCGCCAACTACATTTTACTCAATGAAATTGAAACCGATGATCTGTTGGCCTGTGATTTTTACAATATCAAGTTTATCCGGTTTTATTACTGAAAAACACAAAAGCAAAGCTGGCAAGAGAAAGACTCTTTGTCAGCTTTGCTTTTTCTGTTTTTTCTCTTGTACTTTACATCAATTTGATTTACAATTTACAGGAAACGACAATTTTGGATTTGTCTGACAAAAAAATTATTTTTAATTTTGAAAAGGAATCAAACTCTATGAATATATCTGCAATGGAAACACAGAAACGCATGATCGAAGCTCTGGACATTACCGGAATACCGGTTGAAGCTGTGCCCTATGGAAACGGACACATCAACCACACGCTCTGCCTTACCACAAAAGAGCCGGATGGTTCTCTGCGGCGCTATATTTTGCAGCAGATCAATACTACTATTTTTCAGAAACCGGAACAGCTGATGGAAAATGTGTCCTCCGTCTGTGACTATCTGAAGAAAAAAGCAGCGGAACAGGGTGGGGACCCTGCACGGGAAACCTTGACGCTGGTACCGTTCCGCACGGGATTGTGGATGTATCAGGATGAAGAAGGAAACTGCTGGCGGTGCTATGAATTTGTAGAAAACAGCGTTTCCTATGATCTTGCCAACTCTCCGGCTTTGATGGAAGCAGCCGGGGAAGCCTTTGGCCGGCTGCAAATGCGGCTGGACGGGTATCCGGCGGAAACCCTGTGGGAAACCATCCCTCATTTTCACGATACGCCCTGCCGCTTTGCCGCTTTTGAACAGGCGGTGCAGGAAGACGTCTGCGGCCGGGCAGATTCCGTCCGGGAGGAGATTGGCTTCTGGATGCAGCGCAAGGAGGACTGCTGCCGGGTCCAGCGGATGCTGGAAGAGGGAAAGCTGCCTCTTCGCGTTACCCACAACGACACCAAGCTCAATAATATTCTGTTTGATAAAGATACCGGAAAACCCCTTTGCGTGGTGGATCTGGATACCATTATGCCTGGTCTTTCCCTGTATGATTTCGGAGATTCCCTGCGCAGCGGCGCCAGCACGGCGGAAGAGGATGAGCGGGACCTCTCCAAAGTTTCCTTTGATTTGAAGCTCTTTGAAGCCTTTACCCGGGGATACCTGTCCCAGACCCGGGAAGTGCTGATGCCGGAAGAAATCAGCCTGCTGGCCTTCAGCGCCAAGCTGATGACCATGGAGTGCGGCATCCGTTTCCTCACCGATTATTTACAGGGAGACGTGTATTTTAAAATTCACCGTCCCGGTCATAATCTGGATCGAACCCGTACCCAGATGTGTCTGGTGGCGGACATGGAGAAAAAACTTCCCCAAATGGAAGCCATTGTCGAAAAATGTCGATAAGAAGAGGGCTATTCAGAAGAAGCGGTTTCCAGTGTCAGATAGGGCAGCAGTTTTTCCAACGTGGCTTCTCCAATGCCTTTGACTTCCAGCAGCTGCTCCAGACTATCAAAGCCGCCCACTGCGTCCCGATATTCAATAATCGCTTGCGCCTTTACCGGGCCAATTCCCGGCAGGGTGTCCAGTTCTTCCACAGTTGCCTGATTCAGGTTGATTTTCTGCCCGGCTGCCGGTGTAGACTCAGAGGAGAACCCTTGAGAAACAGTGGAAGAAAACGCAGAAGAGGTGCTGATTTCCGGAGAAGAAACCGGTTCCCGGCGGACCACAATGATCTGTCCCCGGTTCAGGCCGGTATAGCACAGAATGCAAGCCAGAAACAGCAGCGCTGCCCCCAACAGAATCACAGTAGAGCTTTCGGGCTTTTTTCGCCGGAAAAGCGGCTTTCCCGGTTTTGAACGGGAAGGAGCAGGCTTTTCCGGCGGTTTTTTGTCTGTATGCGGGGCGTCAATCATCTTTTTGCTCCAGATATTCAATAAAATCGGCCACAGCTCCGTCGTTGCAGTGGCAGGTGACTACATCAGCCAGTTTTTGGATTTCCTCCGGGCCGTTTTGGGGGACGGCGGTGATCCCCGCCGTTTGCAGCATTTCCAGATCATTGTAATAGTCCCCGATGGCCGCAACGGATTCCATGGGAATGCCGCAGAGCTCCGCCAGCTTTTGAATGCCGGTTCCCTTATCGGCCTGTTCCGGAAGCATTTCCCAATACCGGTCGGAAGAAGCCACAAACCGCATTCCTTCATGGGGCGTCCGGTCACAGAACTCTTTCAGCGCGTCCTGCTCCAGAGAAGCCACCAGCACCTTGCACCAGGGTTCCCGGATTTCTTCCTCGGAAACCAGCTGAAAATGAAGCCCTTCGTGAGTCATGTGGGCAAGGGTAATTTCATTTTGCCGCAGAATCCACACGTCGGAGGCGGTGAAAACCTCAATGCCTGCCTCTGGGAAGGCTTCCATGATACGGTGGGTGTATTCCTTTGCCTCTTCCGGGAGGGCCTGAAACCAGACCGGCTGCCGCTTTTCCATGTCGAAAATGACGCCGCCATTGGCCAGCACACAGGGGCGGTTGACGGGAAGCCCCCGGATGCACTGCGCCACCGATTCCCAGGAGCGCCCGGTGGCGATGGCGAAGCCGCCGCCGGCTTTTTCCAGCTTTTCAATGGCTTCCCGGTTTCTGGCGGGAATCTGATAATTTTCATCAATCAATGTGCCGTCAATATCGGAAATCAGCAAAAGATTTTTCAGCTCCATAAAGGTTTCTCCTCTTGTCGATAATTGATAATTTTATTGTAGCATGACGGAAAAGGCAATACAAACCTTTTGGGCGGTATGCTACAATTTTACACATCATAGATGGCAATCAAAAAGGCGCAGACGGAAGCCCTGCTCTGCCTGCGCCTTTGGCCGGAGCGGGATTACTTCCGCTTTGCGCTCAGCGCGACCCAGCCTTTTTCTTCTTTCCGGTCAATGATGGTGAAGTGCTGTTCCACTGCGGTCAGCACATCCTGTTCCCGGGTGTCAATGATGCCGCTCATCAGGTATACAGTGTCCGGCTTCATGAACTGCTCTACGTCTTTGGTCAGCATGATAATGACATCCGCCACGATGTTGGCGACCACAATGTCATAGGTGCCGGTGACCTGATCGGTCAGGTTGCCGCAGATACCGGTGAACCGGTTTTCCACATGGTTGATTTCCGCGTTCTCCACCGCAGTTTTGACCGCCAGCTCGTCGATGTCTACGCCCACTGCTTTGTCAGCGCCCAGAAGCAGCGCCGCCACCGAGAGAATGCCGCTGCCGCAGCCCACGTCCAGCACGTTCATGCCGGGCCGGACATACTGTTCCAGCAGCTCCATGCACAGGCGGGTGGTTTCGTGAGTGCCGGTACCGAAGGCCAGACCCGGGTCCAGATCCAGCACTGTGCGCCCGCCGCTGTCCTGGACTTCTTCCCAGGTGGGACGGATCAGCAGCTTCTGACCCACGGGAATGGGCTTG
>ERZ1643250.1797-NODE-1797-length-17301-cov-57.031022_pt1 | contig 17301 bp, 19 predicted proteins | sample MGYA00579262_ERZ1643250 | MGnify/ENA primary metagenome ERZ1643250 (study PRJEB29033, sample SAMEA4952265) | chicken gut metagenome | biome: Broiler Chicken; feature: Gastrointestinal Tract; material: Caecum | place: Ireland | collected 2018 | study: Broiler... | reverse complement strand
CCTGTAATCCCCATTCGTATCGATCCGGTCGATTTCCGCTGATCTGTCCGGGATTCCAAACTCCCGGATCAGGTACAGCCCCGCTTCGAGAACGCTGGGAAATTTGAACTGGATCCCCCGGCCGCCGTAATTCCGATATTCCGGATCGGCAGGATTCTCGCACCGCTGCTTTGCCGCGGTAAGTCTTTTGCTCAGCCATTGGGGAATCTGCCTTGGTTGGGAACACGCCTGGCACCCCTTGGATTTCCCGGAAGTCAGGCTGTTCAAATTCTGCCATTGAACCGAATTGCAGCCTGTGCAGCGGGTCAAAACATAACATTGATTCATCTTTTTGTTCCATCGTTTTTCCGAGCTGATGATAACTACCCAGCCGTACTGCCTGACCACGATCTCCGGTTTGAACGAGATGTGCGCCGCTGGCGGCGGCGAATCCAAACGGTACCGGCTCCGGTTGCCCTTCCACCCAGACGAGGTGGTCAAATGTTGCGGTGAGTCCTTCATAAGTGATAACCTCCCTTTCTCCCCGGTATACAGGGCCGTCATGCGGCACCCATTCTTCACCGTCCCATACTTTCATATCCCCGGTCACTTCCTGAATGGGTACTTCTCCCTGATCCGTAAGTACCAGCTGCCCTTCAGCAATACAGGCAAGTTCCGCAGCTTTTCCTTTCTGCCGCAAGTGGCCGTTGACACCGTGCTTTTCCACTGGCACTCCAAACATTTTACTGGCCGATTGGCAATAGATATCGCCGCCCTGGCTGAACAATTCCAGGCGCCAGGTCTCCCCGGCCAGCCACGCCAGCACCCGCGCCTCGATGGATGAAAAGTCCGCCACGCAGAACTTATTTCCTCCCGCAGCGACAAAAGCAGTCCGGATCAATTCCGACAATACATTCGGCACAGAATCATACAGCATGGACAGGGCTTCATAATCCCCATTTTTGACAAGGCCTCTCGCCTGTTCCAAATCCTCCATATGGTTCTGCGGAAGGTTCTGCAGCTGGATGATCCGCCCGGCCCATCTGCCGCTCCGGTTAGCCCCGAGGAACTGAAACATTCCCCTCGCCCTGCCGTCCCTGCAGACAGCGTTCCGCATGGCCTGATACTTCTTTACGGAAGACTTTGCCAGCTGCAGACGGAGCTTCAATGCTTCCGCGACTTCTTCATCCATATCCCTATCCGCGATCATCTTTGCCGCGTCCTTCTTCCCCAGTGTTTCCGTCTCCACGCCCCGCCCGGACAGCCACTGCTTCATCTGCGCCACGCTGTTGGGATTTTCCAGCCCAGTAATCTTCTTCATGGCATTCAACAGCTGATCTTTTGAGATGCCGTCCAACCGGATCGCGTTCTCCGCAAAATCCATATCCAGCAGGATCCCCCGGTCATTGATTTCCTGGTCAAGCCAGAACTCTTCCCAGACGAAATCCGGCACCGGAAAATTCCGCAGTTTCTCCTGGATGGACATTTCTGCTTCCACATCCCTCTGGTTATAAGACTTGAAACGCTCCCATTTCCCCCTGTCATGTTCCGGGAGGTTCCTGGTTCTTCCCCCATTGGCCTTCGTTGCTTTGCACGGCACGCAGAAATACCGGATCAGGTCTTTCCCTTCTTTCAGCTTCTGCTCTTCCAATCCCAGCACTGCTCCGGCGCCGGCAAGGGATAGGGGCAGCCCCATATAGGCGGACCAGACCATGGAACATTTCCATCCCCGCGGATCCAAATAATCGCCAACCGTATCTCCCGGCACGCTGTAAGAGGAAAAGTATTCCGGATGGTTCCTTCTCAGCCATTCCGACAGGCAGACACGTTCAAAATTGCTGTTGAACGCCCATTTCGTCACGGCTTTATCAGACAGGGCGGCCAGCACTTCCTCCGGCAGCTTCTCCCCGGACGCCAAATCGACTACACGGACGGCGCCGCCATCCACCGCGTAGCCAAAAAGCAGGATGTCAAAATCCAGATGCTGCACATACTTGTACACGCCGCATTTACCCAGGTCATTCCCAGAATATGTTTCAATATCAATACTGATCGTCTCCATCTTTCCTCCAATCTGGAAGAAGGCGCCGGCCATTTCTGACCGGCACCCGTCTTCCCCAATATGATCATCCTGTTCTTAGGAAAGGAAATCTTCCTCATCCGCTTCCGCGAAATCATCCTCCGCCCTGCTCTTGCCGCCAAGGGGCTCGCCGTCCCGGATCTTCTGCAGGTTGTTCAGGCCGCAGGCAATCCCCTTGTTCCCGTTGCTGTTGAACGCGTAGAAATTGATGCTCGCCCTGCCGTACACCCCGGAATACACCTCGGAACGTTCCAGGATCGGGTTCCTGTCCGCATCCACGATTCCCGGCGCCGTGCCGCTGTTGGCGTTCACGAAATAAGAATTCGCGTAGGCCTCGTCATCCGGCCTTTCCGCGTCTCCGTCACGCAGGGGCGTCTTCAGCGCGGAAAGCACCGGTACGGACCTGCCGTTTCCTTTCAGCTTGCTCTGCCCTTCCTCATAGGCCGCCTGGATCGCCGCCCGGATCTTTTCCAGCGTCTTCGTGTCAGACTTCGGGATGATCAGCGACACGGAATATTTCGGCGCGCCTCCATTGATGGATTTCGGCTCCCATACGTTGACATAGCTCCATCTGGTGTTTACTCCGGTGATTACCTTTGTGGGATTAACAAACTTACTCATAGTGATTTTCCTCCTTAATTTTCACTGAAATCTTCATATGCTGTATTGATCGCCGGCCTCTTATCCGATTCCGGCACAAGCGTCGGCTTGCCCTGAGGCTTCGTGATATAAGAACCAAGCACTTCCTCAAACTTCTTCTTACCCATGAGGGCTGTCATTGCCGTGATGCCAAGCAGCTTCTTCTCATAAGGATCGTATCCTGCGTTCTCCGCTGCCGATGCGACCGCCGCCTCATCACTGTATTTCCTGACCGACCTGCCTTCCACGACTTTGAATCCTTCATAATGCGTGCCGGACAGCGCCTGCTGCAGAGCGTATTCCTTCAGGTCAGCCGCCCATGCCGTCAGGCTGTCGATCCTCGGAAGGATAGCCGCGATCTCCGTATCTTCCAGAGTCGCCGGCATCTCGAAGTCATATCTTGCAAGTTCCAGATTGTACTCCGCCCGCTTCCTGCAGGTTGCCTTCACCTTACAGAACTGACAGTGATCCCCGGCTTTGAACTCGCCCTTGCCTTCGTATGCCAGCTCCGCCGTAGGCTTTAGGACTTCATCCGCCCATGCAAGCAGTTCTTCCTTTGTCATGGTAAATGTGCTGACATTCTCCCTGCGCGGTTGGAAGATCGTCATGCTGATCTCACTGATGTCATACAGGCCATCGAACAGTTCCAGAGCGCCCAATGCGTAGCACATCATCTGCGGATTCTTTTCCGCCGATACCAAGATGCCCAGACCATGCTTGTAATCGATGATCTGCAGAACCTCATCCGCAACGATCACGCAGTCGCCGGTACCGAAGCCGTTCTCGACCCATCTGGAAAAATCCAGCCTCTGCTCGATCAGGATCTGCGGATCCGGACAATGCTTCTTTGCCGCCTCGATCTGTTCCGTCACATAGTCCCGGTAACTCTCGGCGCAATCCTGCATTTCCTGATCGTAATAGGTAAGGTTCTCTGTCGGATCCACCACATCCCTTCCAAGGGACTTCTCTACCAGATAGGCGCACAGTTCGTGACAGTCGGTACCCTGCTGAGCATAGGGACTTGCCCTGTCCTCCTGCTCTGAACACAACTTTGCGGAAGGCGGGCATTCAAGCCATCTGTGGCTCGATGATGCCGATAAAAACGCGTGCTTTCCCATTACTCCAGCACCTCCGCTTCCGCCATGACGGCAGCGTACTCAGCCTTGTCCAGATCAGACAGCTTGTCCGCGCCATGCGCCGCAAGGATATTCTTCACCTCTGCGGTATGGCCGGCTCTGGACTTGTCCGCCAGGAATGTCCTTACCTCTGTAAAGGTGTATTCCTTCACCGGCTCCGGCTTTTCATCCTTTGTTTCGATCTGCTTCGGTGCTGCCTTTTTCGCCTTTGTTTCGACCGCAGGCTTATCCTGTTCACCCTGGAACTCGGATACGATCTCCGCGATCACTTTTGCCACCGTGGCTACCTTCTCTGAGATACTGATCAGGCTTTCAGAGATGCTGACCAGGTTCTCACTACAGATACCTACATCCTTTGCGATCTTTGCGATGTTTACCTTTGACATGCTTTGCCTCCTTCCTCAACTTCGCGGATGTCTACCGATTCCACCGTTTGCCCCGGCGATAAGAGATACACCTGTGTGAAATCTCCGAACAGGAACCGAAGTAGCCTTGCCGGAAGCTTCACGTCAGCGCCCCTCAGCACGTTCGCCTTGCGCCCGTTGGGATCTGAGACGTTGATGACAATCTTGTGTTTAATTGCCATGGTTCTTCACCTCTCTTTCTTCAGGAAGTCGTCTTCCTTACATGTCACAGGCAACGAAAAGGGGAGGATTTTTACCCTCCCCGAAAAACTTTTTAGAAATTTTTCCTGATGCAGTCGATGGCCTTGTCGTAATGAACTTTTGCCACCTTGATGCTGACACCCATGATCTTCGCCGCCTCTGTGATCGTGCGTTCTTCAAGACCGATCAGTTCATACGCCTGCCTCTGACGGTCCGTCATCTTATTCGCCGCAATCTCCCGAAGCTTCAACACCTCATCCGGAACATCCATATCCGCAAAAGGATCATAGCTTGCACCGGACAGCACACTGCTCTTACTGACGTCACCGTCCTCGCACTTATCGAACTCATAGTTTAAGGAAAGGTTCCAGTCCATCGGGTACTTCTCACCCGGATGCGCTTCTTCCCACTCCTTCTTCGCCGCCTTCTGCTCCGCCGTCAGCATCGGATGACCGTTCTTTACGTTATTGGTAACTTCGTTGTCATCCATCCTGTGCAGATTCTGGATCAGAACCTCCGTCACGCCATCCTCTCCCGGCTTGATCACGTTGTAGGTTCTCCTGTAACCTCCCTTGCCATCCGGAACATCCACCGGGTAACGGTACACTCCGCGCTGATCCTGTCTCGTCTTTTTTACTCTCATAATTGCCTCCTTAGCTGGCCTGGAGGCAATGAGAGCAGGGTACCCGGTACGGACTTTTGACCGAAGTACCCATGAACCGGCTGAAAAAGAGCGCAGAAAAACAAGGGTACTTACACCCACGTTCCGTCAGCTGCCTTTATCGCAACTGCTTTTCCGTGGTATGTCGTATCCTGCCTCACTGCGCACATGTGGCCGATATGAATTTTTGTTTGAGCATCCTTTGGATACCCATCAGAACTGTCATCCGCAGATGGCGGCTCTGATCCGCATCCAACTTCTCTAAAGGTCTAAGTATGCAAAACCGGCTTTTTCCGATTCCTGACCTACATTTCTATGGAAAAACTGCCCCCCAATCTTTCTAAGCGGCTTTCTCCAGACTTTTTCCGGTCAAATACCGTTTTTCTTTTATTTTCGTACAGAAGGACTGGTCTCTGGTGGACTTGTGCCGTCCACCCCAGAACGCAAAAAAAGCCGGAGTCATTACACAGCTATTGCTGTATAACAACTCCGGCAGTTGGTACCTCGTAATCGGGTCCGGTCGCTCGGTAGCTTGCTACCCTTTGATCGTATATTCTATTGTTTTGCCAGCTTGTTCAAATGCTTCTTTCAGTGAAATCTGGTGACTAACCTTCTCATTCTTAGTTTCAATAACAGGTTCCCCATCGTCACCGATAATCAGATCAAACATTCTTGGTGGCTTTTTCTGGTTCACCGCCTTCAAATCACGGACAGGAAATCTCTGCGTCATTTCTGATCACCTGCCTTTCCCAAATATCCTGTAATAAACTTACGCATATCCGAAGAAACCGGAACATCCATGAAGTGTTCTTTCGCTTCTCGGTATAAAGCCTCAGCATGATGATCAAGCGTTCCAAACGGTTCATCATATGAATAGAACACTTTCTCTCTCGCATATGTCTCCGAATCTGTGGTCGCCCATACAAACATAAAATCGTAATGAATCTCTGCCTTCTTTTCCACCCTGAATGGGATGATTATAAGTTGCCTAAACTCATCGACGCTATAAGTTCCAATAACATCATCCGCAAGCAGAAATCTGACTTCAGGATTCCTGTCTGGCGCTGAATATCTTACAGAACCATCTTCCTCTTTTGTAAAAAGTCCAAGCTGGTCAAACCTCTCGTCAGTCTCACCAAGAGTGCCGCCCCAGTTGTCCCACTCAATATCAACACACTCTGTTTGACGATGAAGCTTATCCATGAAATCTACCAGCATCCCGATATTTCCGGATAATTCAGATATGTCATCACTGATCAGCTTATCAACGCTGATTTCAAACAAATCTGCTATTTTCCACACAACGTCAATGCTCAACTTCTTCGTCGAGTTTTCCTTTGCTGTCCTGGATATATAGCCGGCACTGATGCCAAGGATCTTTTCAAGGTCTCCCATTTTCAAATTGTATTTCTTCAGCAGAAACGCAAGATTCTTCATGAGAATACCATTGTCAAAAGCGGCACGGTTATCAATAAACTCCTGAATATAGTCCTCCTGCTCCTGCATTAAAGTCTCCCATCCGCTAGAATCCTCATCATGCATTAGTCCGCTCCATCCTTCCTGGATTAGATCACGGACTTCATATGCCTTGAGCAGTTCTTCAAAAGTCGTCGGTTCTACAAGCCAATGCCTCTCTCCGTATAATTCAAAGCTACCTTCAATGTATTCATCATACTGACGGGACATGAAATCGCCTCCTTTGGTTCAAATCATTCTGATAGTATATTAACATTTGAACCATAGATTGTCAATGGTTCAAATATATATTCTTCGCTTGTACCATAAAAATAAGCCTGCCGTACAGTCTGTACTGGCAAGCTTACCATTTATCAGAGTGGACTCATCGCGTCCACCCGCCGTAATTAGATTTGAACATTGTGTTCACTGAAAAACGCCTCTATCTTCTCCATCGACAACTTTGACAGGTGTTGCAGGGCGAAGTTATACCAGATATGATCGTTCTTGGCAAAATTCAGGGATACCGGCGACAACTCTATCAACCGGAAACTGATTTCCGGCGGCAGATGCATTCCCAGTAATATCAGTACTAACGAATTGATGGATGGATCTCTCTTCCCGTTTACAATCCTACTAATCGTCTGATCGTCCAGATGAATCCGTTCCGCAAGTTCCTTGTATTCTATACCTCTCCAATCCCAGACAATCTTCATGGCAGCTACAAAATCGTTCGGCAGAGATCGGTAAATCCTCATTTCATCCATCACCATCTCTTCCACCAGCTTCGCCTGCTTATCCGGAGTGGAATACGCAAATCCTTTACCATACTTGATGTCGAAACTTACAGTAGAGTCTTCATCCTTATTCAGATAGCAGACGCTGTAATAGTCCTTCTTATCGGAAGACCTCACCGACATATCGAATGGAATACAGCACTCATCCATATGGTTACGGGCGTAATCCGTAAGATAAGGCATCCCATTCGGCTCATTTACAAGATACTTCGGATGGTTCAGTACAAAATGAGCGTCAACATACTGATATGCACCGGTCTCTACCAATTTCTTCAGCGACAGATTCGTCGCAGACTGAATTGCGGCATCCTCAGCACCGATAGAGAAAGTCTGGTCTTCTGTGATGGAATCCTTTTTATATCTATGCGGCGTTACATATCTGCCGTCAACATAAATAAACGCACCTCTGGCTTCTTCATACCCGGCGTCTACCATCCGGATCTTAGCCGCCAGCCTCGACACACCGAAGAATATAGCCAGATCATCAATGACAGGCTCAATGACGTCAATAATGTCATATTTTCCCATCATATCACGGTATTTCTTAATGGTCTTACTGGCCTGCGTTTTGAACATGGTCAGCGGCATCTGGATACGAGGTGCAAGCGCGTTTGCCTGCCACTCCATCCATTCCGTCGCTGTTCGGCTGTTTCCTTCCACTCCGCCTTCAGCACGACACTTTATTCGACTGGCGTCCTGATTATAAAGTCGTTCTAATTCAAACGCCTTCCGGTGCAGATCCCAATGAACGCACTCATGAACAATAGTATTATTGACTTTCCCCAGGTTGTATAGAAAGTAGGTGTCCGGATCAACGAATATCGTCTTCGCACTTACCTTCTCCATATAGGATTTATCCGTTTTCTTATCATAGAACTCGGCTTCAGCATCCTGGAAGAAAATCTGACCAAAAACAGAACAGTCCTTCGCTATATGCTTCAGTTCGACTTTTAATCCCATGCTTTCAGCAAGATCTTTGGGATCAACAGCCATCGGCTGAAGCAAAGCCTTTGGATGATTTCTCTTCAAAAAATCAGTCGCGACCTTTTCCAAGTCGTCCTTACGAATGATCGGAACTAATGCATCCGACATTGGCTTCGGCTGCGGAATCTTGCCTGAATAAACTGAAATGGAATGAATCTCAAAATCATCAAGGCTACAGGCAAGATCACCGGAACATCTTACCATGAACCACTGACTTGCCTCTTCATCTTCGTTACAATATTTGTCTTCTTCGATGGTTTCTATATCCGCATCTACCGCAATGTCAAAAGATATTCCCGTTCCCGGTTGATCATGAACATCCACAAATACTACTCGGATATCTGTCAACTCGATTTCATCTATGTCCTGAACCCTGTATAGATTCAGATCCAGATTATGCGGATTCTCCTTAATGAACTCCTGTATGCCGTCATACAGTTCATTATAAAACCTGTCCGCCACATAGTCCTTAAATGAACGCTCGCGCGGCATGCAAAGTCATCTCCTCTCATAACATTATACAGGGCAGTTCTCTTCTATCAATTCAGCAAGTTTTATTATCTCAGCTTCATCCGCTCTACTATCTATTCCCATTAAGTATTTAACATCCATTAGAATTCCTAATACGTTTTCATATTTTTTGTCTCCGCCCTTCCAGTCACTTGTGGCAGTTCCAATGTAATGAATTGGGGATCCTGTTGGGAATTTTTTTCCTTTGGAGTCATAAGGCATAATAAAAGCGTTATAAACTACTGGATGGTCTCCGTCCTTCATGAACTGACGCTCTTCTGCAATATATTCCCCGTAAGTGATTTGTTTGTTAATAGATGTGGATTCCGGCAAATGCCCTGGCATCCCAGACCACCCGAATTTGTAATACTTGGCATCAAGGACATATACTTTCTCATTAAGGAGCATAATCGTGTCTGGCTCCAAGAAGGCATTATCGTGTTCTCGTCCATCTTCCAGATTCCATGTTGTTTTAGGAAAATACTCTTCTTTCTCGGCAATGCCAAATACCCGATCTATCATTTTTTCCCAAACATATTCAAACCGATATGTACCATAGCGGAACTCTGAATCTGCATCATCTTTCATTGCCTTTATAACAGCAATCATATTCCTAAACAGCTGCTTATTTCTGTCGTTAAAAGTATTCTGCAGTTTATCATTCACAACAGAAAGCATCATTTTCTTAGTTAAGCCAGTTTTCGGTTCCGGCGGCACAAAGGATGTAAATAACCATCCAAACTTATCAAAGCTTTCATACACACAATACTTATGGACAATTGTTATTAATTCGTCCTCGTTAATAGTGTTTTTTTTCACTACAAAATCGAGATAATATGCCTCATTATCCTGTAGTAACGGCTTCTGAGTTTTTATGGTTCTGCTCCAATCAATTTTCCCTCTTTTAGCAATATGTCGATACGTATCACGTTCTTTATAATACCCGCGCTCAAAGAAATCTTTTATGAGATATAAATAAGCTTGAACCGGAATACCTGCTGGGTCGTCCTGATTCAGTGCAACATATATTTCTGATTCCTTTTTATCGGTGTTTTTTGCAAGTATGTTTATCAGGGATAGAATATCTTTCCTCAATCCCTTTTCATCTTCACTACGATGATACCCTAAAGGAAAATTGACTTCATAATAATCGTCCTTCCTCCGGATGCCGACAAAAACATCACTATCTATGTTTGTATTTGTTCTGCATCTGTCGAAGAGCGAATTATTCGTCATCTGTACCTTCCTCCGCCTCTACAACTTCCTCTGTGTTTCCAGGTGCAACTGCCTGTCCAAGCATTTTCTGATAAACAGTCAGTTTCAAAACTCTCTTTAAAACATCCACCTCCGATTGAGATTCCCTGAAAACGTCAATTATTCCATCTACTGACGATATGCTTTCATTAAAGTATGTATAGTGATCCATCTTAAACGCATCATCCCACAAATATTTGAGAACTTTCTCTGGGAATTTATCTTTTGACAGTTCACCAAGCTTCGCAAAATATGCTCCTAAGCGCTTATCCTCTGAACTTCCCGTCTCTTCGCCAAAACGAATGATCTCCATGTTTGTAACATCTGCAAACCTGCCCCAAGAAATCTCGCTCCCTCCTATCTTTTCATCAGCATGGTCTGCTTTATATACATCGTTCTTAATCAAGTGCATTTCCCACCGACGTTGAAAAGCTGTATCCAACGTGAAGACATTCTGATCTGATGTGTTCATCGTTGCTAATAATGTTAAATTTGCCGGCATCTTAATTATCTCATCTTCATGTTCATCGCCGTAAACAACCTTGGCCATATCATAGTTTGAAATGTGATACTTACCTGACCCATCGTCGTTTCTGTCTAATAGCTGGAAGATATCGCCAAAGATTGCCGGTGCATTTCCTCTGTTTATCTCTTCGATAACAAGGTAATACATATTGTCTGGATCCTCATGAGCCTTTTTTAACATCTTAGTAAACGGTCCCGGTTCAAAGACATACCTCAGTTTTCCTTCTGACTCGCCCTCCTTCTTTATTATCCGTGGAAGGATCTGTCCTACAAAATCTGAATACGTATAGTCCGGGTGGAACACTACCCTCTCTGACCGTTCTTGAACAATCATCTGATCGATTTCATAGCTTTTGCCAGCGCCCGGAACGCCATAGAACAGAATATTTGCTCCAACAATACTTGAACCGGTATCCTCTTGTGGAACGTCATATTCTATGTCGTCATCCATCTTCGGTATGACTTTCTTGTTGTAATGTATATCGTAATGGTTTTCTAAGTAATAGAATATGAACTCCGCCCTGAATCCGACTGAATTATGTTCTTCATCATATACAAATCCTTTTGTTTTTGCCTGAATCAGGAGTTTGTTAACAAACGTGCCTCTAATACTTGGATTCGTATCATAACGAATACTATCATCTATCGGATATCCAACAAAGATGGCATCTTTGAAGGTATCATTTGCATTGTACACATAGATGCCCAAAATGATTGTATCCTCTTTAGATTTCGTTTTGGGATCTGATGCAGTTCCTAACTGAATTTTCTTTTCATATGGATTTCTGGCTTCGTTTCGGATGGTCCCGCTATAAACATTAATCATCTTAGATTTGTTTCCAGGATGAGTTAACCTTAGTCTACGGCAAGCACCCTCTTTATTCTCTTCGGTACAACTCCAACCATACTGACTAAACAAATCCTTTAGCATCTTAGATTGGTCATTGCACAATGCACTATCACCTACGACTATTTCTCCATCATGATTTATCTCGTATCTTTCATCTGCCATTGAAGTACGCCTCCTTTATAGCTGCAGCAATTACATATGCCATATTTGACGGCACTGCATTTCCCACCTGTCTCCACTGTTCCTTGAAATCTCCACACAGTTCATATGAATCTGGTATAGTTTGTATCCTTTTTAACTCTTCAATACGAAGAAATCTATTTCTCCAGTGGAATGGTCCTTGATTGGTAGAAAAGCTTGCTTGGATTGTCCATGAAGGTCTATCAGGAGTAAGCTTCAGAAGAAATGTCCAATACCTTGATTTCCATTTAAACTTAGGCTCAGGATATCCCCTTTTTTCCGTAAAGTATAGATAATTATCTCCTGCAGGTATTTCGCATAGAAGATCATAGTCCTTCGCCCCTGGTCTTTGTTCTTTTTCCTCTTCGGTTATATTATCAAATTCGCCAATCACCTCGCCGCAAGTAGTCCACGGTTTTTTATTTGTATTTTTCTCAGGATCCGCATGTGTTTCCTCGGGAAATACAAATTCAGATAATCCTTCTTTAACCCCTATGCAGAAAAACCTTTTTCTTGTTTGGGGCACTCCATAATTGGCACAGTTAACTACTTTATATGTAATCTTGTAACCAAGCTCTTTCGACTTTTTCTTCAAATAGTCAAATTCATATTGATGAGTCTTAAATGTAAAACCATCAACATTTTCAAAGAAAAAAACTCTCGGCTGCAACTCCTTAAGCGCACGAAAATACTCCGGAACAGCAAATCCCGCATGTTCATCTTCAAATCCATCTGCTTTTCCTATAAGATAATGCCTTGTTTGGCTATAAGGTGGGCATGGTGGCCCGCCTATTAGGCAATCTATTTCTCCGTATTTCTCTTTAAGAGCCGTAAAATCAATATCTCTTACGTCTCCACAAAACACTTCATCAGCAAGATTATTTCTTTTTAGGGTTTCGCAAGCCGTTTCCCAAACATCAGTGGCATAAATTGTTCGAAATCCTGCCTTTTCAAATCCTAAATCCAGTCCACCCGCTCCAGAGAACAAGCTTATAATTCTGGGTTTCCTCAAATCCATTTACACAATTCCTCCACGACTTTCTTTCCCAATAAAGGCGGAACCGCATTTCCAATCTGTTTATGTTGAGATATTACACTCCCATAAAACTGATAATCATCTGGAAATGTTTGAATGGCAGCAAGTTCTCTAATACTCAACCTTCGATTCTTCCAATGAAATGGTCCTTCCCAATGCCCTGGACTTGCAATTATTGTCCACGAAGGTAAGAATGGATGTAACTTCAATAAGGACAACCAGTATCGCTTACCCGCCACAAAGACCGGATCTGGATATCCAGCTCGTTCTGTCAAAGCTATGTAATTTTTTCCAAACGGAACATGAGTCAATTCATCTTCCCACTTTCCTTCAGTAGATAAGTTTTCATCACCAAAGTATTCTGTTGAATCAAATTTTCCAATCCAGTCAATGACTCTTTCGTATGGTAGAAGATCCGGGTTTGCCTTGCATTCCTTCTCCGATCCATGTGTCTGTTTTAAAGTTGCACTTATGTTCTTTTTGCTTGCCAAAAAGAATACCCTCTTACGTTTTTGAGGTATTCCATATTCAGCAGCGTTCAGTTTTAACACGGAGCATTTATATCCTAGCCGCTCCATATTCTCAAAGATGGTTTCTACCGCTTCTCGATTTGTTGGATGCATAATACTTTCAACATTCTCAAGTACAAAACCATCCGGTCTAATATCCTCAATGGTTCTAAAGTAAGGAATAATCATATTTCTGGGGTCTTCACTTGAATTGCGTTTTTCATTTGTAACCCAGTACCCTGCCTTTGAAAAAGGTTGACATGGAGGACCGCCAACAATTATTAGTTTGTCGGGATTTTCCTTTTTAAGAACCTCAGAGTAATGTTTTCCATATATTTCGGTAATATCTCCGCATTCGTGCTTAGTGTTCCGAAAAAATGCGTTTTGTTGCATAGTTTTTACGCTGTCTTCAAAAATATCCAGACTTGTCAAAACCGGAACACCAGCAAGCTGTGTTCCTATATCAAGTCCTCCAGCGCCTGAAAACATGCTTATCGCTTTAATACCGTTTCCTGATTCCACATTGAGATCATTGCAGGTATAGCCTTTATGCTCATATGGAATAACGATATCTCCATCTTCATTAAGTTCAAAATCAGACAAAAGTTCTTCTCTCTGATGTTGAACGAACTTCTGATAGAAATCCTTTTTTATAGTATAAACAGGCATACTAACCTCCGTATTACTCGGCATCACCTATTGCCCAAGTACCTCGTTTTATATTCTTGATTTTATGCTTGGATTTTAAATTGGTTCTGCACCAGCGCAGTCTATAATCCAGTTTAGTGCCAAGACCACTTTCGTCTTCAAGCATCACAACCTCTTCCGGAAGTTCCAGAATTCGTATTACTTCCTGATTGATGGCCGGGACATCTGCTTCACCACCAAGATTCGCAAGAGCCTGAAGAACAGCTTCTTCAAGGGTAACATTGGACGGGAAGTACATTTTCTTCATTATCAATTCCTCCTAAATGTCTGCGCTTTTACCGCTTTTAATCCATTCATCTAATTCGGATTTTTTGAATTTCCAAAGCTTACCTATTTTTTGGGCCGGGATTCCATTTTTCTTTTTAATCCAATTGCGTATGGTCTCTTTGGTTACGCCCATGTATTCGGCTGCTTCAGCTATTCCTATCCAACAATCGTTATAATTTTCATTCATCTCGACTTCCTCTTTATATTATTCAAAAGCATCCTATTTCGACCCGATTGTAAATTATACCGTATTTGTTGTATTTCTGCAAGTGGTTTTCATACAAATACATGGTAATTGATATGGTTTTCACTAAAATTGTGGTTTTCTTCAGCATCATATAGGATCTTATCACTTGTGATGTCCTATAAAACGGACTTGCGTCCATATTTCCGCAAGTCCGCAATTTTTACCACTTTCTCCCGTTCATTTGCCATCGATCATGCTTCCTGATTCCTCTCACAGCCTGCCGCAGTGTATCCGCTCTGCCGTGCTGATGATACGGATGTGATGCCTTATGCTTATGAAAGATAATACAGCTGCCTGTTCCCGGATACTCCGGGTTATGGATATACCAGTAATGCCCCGTATTCCGGGACATTACCGTTACATCATATTCATCCGCAACGATGACGGCAAAATATTTTCTATCCAAGCTTTTCAATTCTTCTTTACTGAACAATATCCGGCGCCTCCTTCCGGAACCACGTTTCCAATGCTTTTTCCACAATATCTGCCGCTTCCGCTGCCTTCCGGTTTGCAAAATACTTCTGGTACACTGTCATCGAAAGCTTGATGCTGACCGCATCTTTTTTCTTCTGCCTGGCCGCCGAATCCGCTATTTTCCGGATACTCTTCTGCGTAATATTTCCAGATTCCGCCCTGATCGCCGCCGCATTCTTCGGATTCAGCTTCACCTTATCCTCTGACACTGCCGCCGCCACAGCCTTCTGCTCTTTCTCCGATAAATAAGACAGATCCACAGCCGCCACCAGGGACAATGCGCCATTATCCAGTTCCTCTTTAAATTCAGGGATCAGCTTATCCACCCTCATATATCTTGCGATATTTCTTCCCGTCATGCCGTACTCGTTTCCCAGTTCATCCCGGCTCCTGGACTTGTGGACATCATGTCCACAAGTTCCTTCCTGTCCATTCAGAGCCGCAATCTCCTGAAGGATATCATTCCGCTTGCCCTGACTGCTGATCTTTTCATACCGTACCGCCAGGACAGCCGCTTTTTCTGACGGAAGCAGTTCCGAAAAAGATCTCTGGATCATATTAGTTTCAATTACATAGACAATCGCGTCTTCATCTGACAGGTTCTCTTTCACAATGGCAGGGATTTTATCAATCCCCGCCAACATCGCAGCCCTCTGCCGGTTATGGCCGGAGAGCATCTCATACCCGTCTTCCTGTTTCCGAACAATCACCGGGTTCAAAACACCATGCTCCCGAATGCTCTGGACCATGTCTTCCAGCCGCGCTCCTTCATACATCCGAAAAGGATGGCCATGAAACGGCTTGACCGCATCCAGCGGCAGGTACTGGAGACCGTTTCCGAACTCCGTCTTTGCTTCATCTGCCGTCATCATATCTACAGCATCAAATATTTTTCTTTTCGGTGCGTTAGCTTTCATATGCGATCACCTCCTCTGCCAGCTGCTCATAAGCTCTGCACACCTTACTCTCCGGTGCATACTCGATCAGCGGCTCGCTATAATAAACAGATTCCCCAACCTTCACCGTGTTCGGAATCTTACTGCCGAAGATACGAATCTGTCCCTGGAAGGTTTCCGCCACCTGCTCCGTGATTGTCTTACACAGGATTGTCCTGGCATCGCACATCGTAAGCAGGATTCCTGCTACCTCTAATTTCGCGTTAAGACGGCTCTTAATCTTCTTCACTGTTTTAAGGAAATCCTGCAGTCCCATCATCGCCAGCAGCTGCGGATTCACGGTTACAATTACCTCATCCGCCGCTGCCATAGCATTTATATTCAGCACCCCCAAAGACGGACAAGTATCAATCAGGATATAATCATAATCATTTTTCAGCGGTTTTAAAACCGCTGCCAGCATCCTCTCTGATCCCATCTCCAGTCTCAGTTTCGCCTCTGCCGCAGAAAGACCGATGGATGACGGGATAAAATATACGCCTTTTCTTTCCCGGATATAAGTATCCTGTTCTGGAAATTCTTCATCCTCAATCGCAGCAAGCAGCAGATCTCCGATCGTCACATCAGCATCTTCCGCCCCAAAGCAGGTGGTCAGATTGGCCTGTGGATCAAAATCCACAGCCAGTACCTTCTTGCCGCATTTCCGCAGGGAGTATGCCAGGTTGAACGCAGTCACAGATTTACCGACACCGCCCTTCATTGCTCCAATCATAATGATTTTTCCCATTCTTTCACGCCTCCTTTTTCTCATCATCGCCATACTGCTTCATTCTTTCTGCTACGAACTGGGCATGCAGCTTTTTCTTTTCTGATGCCAATCTCTTCTGCAAAAGCTTTGTCTCCTTCTCGATAAATGACTCCTCTGCCTCCTTCAGCGCCGTCCATTCCGTATCAGGAGTAATAACAATCCTGCCGTTCTCACAGCTGACAGAAATATATCCGCCGATATCAAACCCCAACTCCCTCAGCCACTGCCCTTTCAGCACGATTGCTGGCGTTGCTTTATAGTTGTAACCGCTTGTTTCATGAATCTTCATATTTCTGTATGCCTTACTTTTCTTCATCAAATTTCCTCCATTGATTGTCTGATCATGGATACCCTTCCGGCATCCAGCCGCTTTGAAAAGAAAAAGGACCTCAACCTGCCAGGGAGCATGGTTGCCCCGCAGATTAAAGTCCTATTTTGCTAAAATAGCATCACCCCGCCTTCATGAAGGCATCTCTCGTCCATTCGGGGCCTGGAACCCCTCTGCCTTCTTAGTGCAGGTATTCGATTGTAAATTCGGCGCCGTCCTTACATCTCAACCTTCCAGTAACAGGTCAAAAAAATAGGGCTTGGTCAGGAAGCCTTTAAAATCGGTCTTCTTCTGACTTGTCCTATTATATCGTACTCATCTACTGCCACCATGGAAATCTCCACTGCCTGGATCAGAGAAAGAAAAGACTCTG
>ERZ1643250.1796-NODE-1796-length-17303-cov-17.320675_pt1 | contig 17303 bp, 11 predicted proteins | sample MGYA00579262_ERZ1643250 | MGnify/ENA primary metagenome ERZ1643250 (study PRJEB29033, sample SAMEA4952265) | chicken gut metagenome | biome: Broiler Chicken; feature: Gastrointestinal Tract; material: Caecum | place: Ireland | collected 2018 | study: Broiler... | reverse complement strand
CCCCACTACACGAGGGTCTTTTTATTCATGTCTACTAATTCTGGGGCAGTTCAGTGGGAAAACACCACGGGATACTGTTCTTCCGGGTCGCCGGCGATGAACTGCACCAGGGTGTCGGGCGAGCCCAGCCGCAGCTCCACGCCGCTTTTCAGATGGAGTGCGCCGGTGCGGTAACAGCCCGCCGCCAGCTCCAGCACGCCGCCGCCGGCTGCGCTCAAAGCGTCGATGGCCTGCTGCAGCTGCCGGGTCTGCGGCTGCTGCGTTTCGGGCCGGAGCAGGATATGCCCTGGCCCGATCTGCGGCGGCCGGATCAGGGCGAGGATCTCGCGGCGCAGAGCATCTGCACCGCTCATTTCCCGCACTGTGGCGGCAGAAGATATTTTGTTGCCAAAAACATCACAGCAATAGTCCCCTTTCCTCCCCCCTTGCTGCCGCTTTGCGGGGGGTTTTTGACCTTGTGCCCTGATTATAACGCGCCGCGCATCGGTTTTCGATGCACAAAAAGTCGTGCGTTTCATAACATTTTCATCACAGATCGTTGCGCCTTTGCCCCGGCCGTGCTATACTGATGCAAAAATGCAAACCTTTGGGAGGTCCGCTGTGAACACCAGGCAATATTACTATCTCACCACCATCGCCGGCTTCGGCAACCTGTCGCACGCCGCCCAGGCGCTGCGCGTGTCCCCCTCCGCGCTGAGCAAATTTCTATCCGAATGCGAGCGGAATTTTGGCTCTCCCCTTTTTCTGCGCTATGGGCGGCGGCTTTATCCCACCGCGGTCGGCCGGGATGTGATCGACGCGGCCCAGCGTATCCTGGATGAGCAGAGCCGGATGCTGCTGACCATGAAAGAGGTCACGGGCCGCAGCCGCCAGATCCGTCTGGCCACCGCGCCCAACCGCGGCGCGATCATATACAGCAAGATCTACCGCCCTTTTTCCCGCCGCTATCCCGATGTCGCCCTCAGCCTGACCGAGCTGTATGCCGCCGAGCAGCCCCGGGCCATTGCCCGGGGGCAGATCGACCTTGCCCTGGGCGCGGGGCCGTCCAGCCCCGGGACGGCGGATGTCCCCGTCGCCTACGAAGAGCTTTTGGTCTCTCTGCCGGCGGCCCACCCTCTGGCCAAGCAAGATGCCATCCGCCTGCAGGATCTGCGGGACACCCCTTTTGTCCTGCAGGGCCCCCGCCACAGCATCCGCATCCTGGCGGACAGCCTGTTTCAGGCAGCCGGTTTCCAGCCAGTCGTCGCATTTGAATCGGACGACGTCCTGCTGGTCGATTCCATGCTGCACCAGGGCGTCGGCGTGGGGCTCGTCAGCCGGGTGCATGTTTTTCCCTGCGATGAACTGGTCTACCGCCCCTTGGACCCGCCGGTCCAGCAGACGCTCCATCTGCGCTACCCGCTGGGGCATACCCTCACCCAGGCGGAACGCTATCTGGCGGCCCTTCTGGTCGAGGAACGCCTGACCGACCCGCGCTACCAGGCGGCAGACACCCCCTTTGTGCGCCAGCTCCGGGAGGAAGCCGCCGCCCCCGGAACCGCAGCCGGCCATCCGGAAGGCAAAGCCGGCGACGCGGGTCCCACCCTCGGAGCGGCACAGGAGCTGAGCCTTGACAACAAGGTGATGGAGTATCTGACCGCCATCGTGGAGGAAAAGAGCCTCTCCGGCGCGGCGGAGCGCTTTTTTCTTGCCCAGTCCGCCCTCTCCCGCTATCTGCGCGGGGTAGAGGAGACCGTCGGGATGCCGCTCTTTTCGCGGGAGCACAACCGCCTGCGGCCTACCGCGGCGGGTGCTGTGTTCGTCAACGGCGCGCGCAACATCCTGCACATCGAGCGGGAGATGTTCGCCCGGGCCAAGGCCTATCACGACGGCCGGGGCGGGCGGCTCTATCTCAGCTGCGACCCCATGTTTTCGGGTCTTCTGCGCAAAAAAGTGGAGCCCGCATTTCGCAGGCTCCACCCGGAGCTCTCTTTTGTGATCGCCGAGCAGGATCAAGCGCAGACGCTGGAGGCTCTCGGCAATTCCTCCGCCGACTTCGGCGTCCTGCTCTCCGCCGCCAGCACCCATCCGCTACTGCAATGTGATGTCCTTGACGTCACCGAGCTGGTCTACTGTTTCGGCCCCGACGGCGCCCCTGCCGGGTGGCAGGCCGGAGACCCTTTGCCGGCCTGCTTTCTGCCGCGGCCGCAGCTTTTGGCCGAGAAAGGCTCCACCCTTCGCGCAGAGCAGGAGCCTGCTGGAGCGCGCCCACCACGACCGCTGCGCAGCCTTCGACCCTCCAAGGCCCCTCTATCTGCTGCTGGCCTGCCACGCCGCCCGCACCCTGCCGCCCGCGGCGCAGGATCTGCGCCGGATCATCCAGGCGGAACTGGCCGACGCCATGGCGCTGCCGGCGGCCGACTAACCCCCAGGGTGTATCATTTTAGTTGACATTCTGCATACATCTCGCCGTCTTTTCATTCAATTTTTTCATAAAAGTCCTTTTTATAACCCTTTTAAAGTGTTATCTTATATTTAGCAAAGCTCCTGTTCCTTCCCAATTTATCAGAAAGGGTGAAAATCATCGTGCAAAGCCAACATTCAACCGCCTTTCTTGCGCATCTGTCCGAGGATAAGAGCCGTGTGCAGACGGTGCTGGAGCACCTGGAAGGCACCGCGGCCCTGGCCGGGCAGTTTGCTCTCCCCTTTGGGGGCGACGAGCAGGCCCGCCTGGCCGGGATGCTCCACGACATCGGCAAATACAGCGAGGCCTTTCAAAGTCGTCTGCAGGGCAGCAGCTGTACGGTGGACCATTCCACCGCCGGCGCGCAGGAAGCGTTCCGCCTGCGGCAGCCGGAAGTTGCCTTCGCCATTGCCGGCCACCACAGCGGCCTGCCGGATGGCGGTTCTTCCACCGACCGCAGCGAGATGCCCACCTTATTCGGACGGCTCAAAAAAGCCGTCGAGCCCTGCGAAGCCTGGTCCCGGGAGGTCCAGCCCAGCCTTTCAAGCGCAAAGCGCCCGGCACAGATCGCGCCCGACAATCTCAGCGAAGCCTTTTACACCCGAATGCTCTATTCCTGCCTGGTAGACGCCGACTTTTTGGACACCGAAGCCTTTATGCGGGAAGAGCCTGCGCCGCGCGGCGGGTATGCGCCCCTCTCCGACCTGTTTCAGAAGCTGCGGCAGCACATTGCCCCCTGGCTGAACCCTTCCAACGCGCTGAACCGCAAGCGCTGTGAGATTCTGCAGCGCTGCCTTGATGCCGGTCGGGAACGGCCCGCCGGCCTTTATACCCTGACGGTCCCCACCGGCGGCGGCAAAACCGTTTCCTCTCTGGCTTTTGCCCTTGCCCACGCCGTAGCTCACAACCTGTCCCGGGTCATCTATGTGATCCCCTACACGTCCATCATCGACCAGACCGCCGATACCTTTCGGAGCATCCTGGGGGACGAAAACGTCCTTGAACACCACTCCGGCGCGGACTATTCTGCCAGCGACGATGCGGTCGATGCCGCACTTTACCGCAAATCCCTTGCAACAGAGAATTGGGCTGTGCCTGTGATCGTCACCACAGCGGTGCAGTTTTTTGAGTCCCTCTACAGCAACCGGCCGTCCCGCTGCCGCAAGCTGCACAACATTGCCAACAGCGTCGTGATTTTCGATGAAGCGCAGACCCTGCCCATCCACTCTCTGCTGCCCTGTGTGGAAGCCATCGGGCAGCTGGTGCAGTCCTACCGCGTCACCGCTGTGCTCTGCACCGCCACGCAGCCGGCCCTGCAGCCTCTGTTCGCGCAGCTGGCGCCCCGCCTCTCGATGCAGGAGCTCTGCCCGGATACCCAGTCCCTCTATGACTTTTTCCACCGCACCACCCTGTGCCAGGCCGGCACCTTGTCCGAAGAAGCGCTTGCCAGCCGGCTGAACGCTCAGCCGCAGACCCTGTGTGTGGTCAATCGCCGCTCCACAGCGCAAAAGCTCTATGCCATGCTGGAAGCGGAGGGGCGTTATTGCCTGACCACCCTGCTCTGCCCTGCCGACCGCAAACGCCTCCTGAACGAGATCCGCGCCCGCCTGCTGGACGGCAAACCCTGCCGGGTGGTCTCCACCTCCTTGATCGAAGCAGGCGTGGACGTGGATTTTCCTGCCGCCTGGCGGGAAGAAGCCGGTCTCGATTCCATTTTGCAGACGGCGGGCCGCTGCAACCGGGAAGGGCTCCGTCCTGCCGCCGAAAGCCTGGTCACCATTTTTCGTCTGGAAGGCCAGCGCGCCCCGGCCATGATCCGGCCCAATGTGGATTCCACCCGCAATGCGCTGTCGCACTTTGCCGATCCGGCCAGCCCGCAGGCCATCGAAGCCTATTTTTCCTTTTACCGCACCCTGAAGGGCGACGCCGCCCTGGATCAAAAGGGGATCCTGGACGCCTTCCGCCGCGGTTACCAGGGCTGCGCCCTCCCGTTTGCCACCGTGGCGGAGCAGTTCCACCTGATCGACTCCCCCACCGTCACCCTCTATCTCTCCCTGCAAGAGAGCCAGCCCCTCATCGCCCAGCTGCAGGCCGGGCGGCCCAGCCGGGCGCTTTACCGCAAATTGGGCCAGTATGCCGTCCAAATTTATCCCAGCCACCTGCAGGCGCTTTTGGACGCCGGTGCGGCGGAGCTCCTGGACGGTGCTTCCTATCGCCTGACCGATCCTTCCCTGTACGACCGGAACGTCGGCCTTTCTCTGGAAGTAGACACCGGCAACGCTCTTTTGATCTGAAACGCCACGAAAAGGGCGGCAAGAGGTCGCTCCTCTTGCCGCCGCTTTTCTACAAAGTATATTTAATTATTTCTACCCGCAGCACTCCCCTGTCTGGGACAAGTAGGCTGACATTTGTATTATATCCAATTTTTTTCAAAAAGCAAACAGGCTGCCCATCGTTCCGCAATGTCCTACAAAAAATTCATGACAAATTTGGGCAATCCTACGATCTTTTGTATTTCTCTTTGTTTTTCGTCCGTTTGTCTTGACAGGGTTCCTTCCTCGATGTTAAGATACAGTTACAATTTATATTTAATTGAAAGGAGATGTAAGTTGTGATCCAACTGGAGGTCTGGGGGCCTTACGCCCTGTTCAGCAGGCCGGAATTGAAAGTGGAAAAGGTATCCTACGATGTCCCCACGCCCTCTGCGGCGCGGGGCATGGTGGAAGCTGTCTATTTTCATCCCGGGCTGCGCTGGCGCATCGACCGCATCCATGTCCTGAACCCGATTTCCTTTACCAGTATACTCCGAAACGAGGTTTTAAGCAAGATCTCCGCCCGCAATGTCCGGCAGGCCGCGCAGGGCGGGCGGCAGGAACTGTATCTCGCCACGCCCCAGGAGATCGTGCAGCGTTCTTCGCTGCTGCTGCAGGATGTGCACTACGTCATCGAGGCCCACTTTGAGATGACCAGCAAGGCCGCGCCGTCGGACAACCCCGGCAAGTTCCAGGATATTGTGACGCGGCGGATGGAAAAAGGGCAGTGTTTTACGACGCCCTATCTGGGCTGCAAGGAGTTTCCCGCTTCGTTCCGCCGCTGGCCGGGCGGGCCGATCGAAACCATCAACGAGACCAGAGACCTTGGTTTGATGCTGTACGACTTCGATTACACCGACCCGCAAAACATTACGCCCACCTATTTCCGCGCCAGGCTGGAAAACGGCGTCCTCGACGTCCGAAATTGTGAGGTGTTCCGATGATCCTGCAGGCATTGACCCATTGTTATGAAGATCTGCTGAAACAGGGCAAAATCGGCCGCCCCGGATGGAGCCAGGTCAAAGTGGCCTATGGGCTGGATCTGGATGCGGAAGGCAACCTTGTCCAGCTGCTCCATTTGCAGCAGGAAGTCACCCGCGGCAAAAAGAAGGCCCTGGCCCCCCGCGAGCTCCTGCTGCCCGCACAGGTGAAGCGAAGCGTCGCCGTTGCGGCCAACTTCCTGTGCGACAACAGCGGCTACCTGCTGGGCGCAGACAGCAAGGGCAAACCGGAGCGCACCGCCGGCTGCTTTGCTGCTGCAAAGGCCCTGCACACCGAGCTTTTGCGGGATGCCGCCTCCCCGGCGGCCCAAGCCATCGTCCGCTTTTTTGCGCGCTGGGACCCCGCTCAGGCATCCGCCTGCCCCCTGCTGCAGGAGGACTGGGACGATCTGATGAAGGGCGGCAACCTGACCTTCTATTACGGCGGGCACCCGGCTGCGGAGGACCCCGCCGTCCGCGACGCCTGGCAAAACCATTACGACGCAGGCAGTTCCGACGGCGCAGAGGATATCCTCTGCCTGGTGACCGGCCGCCACGCGCCCCTTGCCCGGCTGCATCCCAACATCAAGGGGGTCGCCGGGGCCCAGCCCACCGGCGCGGCGCTGGTTTCCTTCAACGGGCCGGCATTCTGCTCTTACGAGCATGAACAGGGCAGCAATGCGCCTACCAGCGAATACGCCGCTTTTGCGTATACCACCGCGCTCAACACCCTGCTGGCCGACCGGAACCACGTCTGCCGGGTGGGAGACACCACCATCGTGTTCTGGGCCGACGGCTCCGACAGCGCTTATCAGGACTGCGCCATGTTTGCCCTGTTTGGCGGCGGGGCAGAGGAAAGCGCCGCCTATCAGGAATCCGATCTTTTCAACGTGCTCAAGCAGCTGTCCAATGGGACGCCTGTCGACTGGGACGGCAGCCGCCTCGATCCCGGCACCCGGTTCTACATTTTGGGGCTTGCCCCCAATGCCGCCCGCCTGTCGGTGCGCTTTTTCTGGCAGAACAGCTTCGGCGATCTGGCGAAGAACCTCTCCCAGCATTACGAGCGGCTGAACATCATCCGCCCCGCGTACGCCCGGAACACGCTGCTGACCATCTGGCGCATGGCCCTTGAAACGGTCCGCAAACCCGCCTCCGGCTCCAGGGCCCCCGAGCCGGCCCAGCGCCTGGCAGGCGACCTGCTGCTGGCGGTCCTGAACGACGCCCCCTACCCCGCCACCCTGCTGAACGGCGTCCAGCTGCGCATCCGCGCCCAGCAGGACATCACCTGGGGCCAGGCGGCCATCCTCAAAGCCTATTACAGCCGCAATTCCCGCGACGAACAACTCAAGGAGGTCATGACCATGGAACTGAACGAACAGAGCGCCTATCTGCCCTATGTGCTGGGCCGGCTGTTTTCGGTGCTGGAGGCGATCCAGCGGAGCGCCAACCCCAACATCAACACCACCATCAAGAACCGCTATTTCAACGCGGCGTCGGCCACCCCGGCCCTTGTGTTCCCCACTCTCATCAACCTCGCGCAAAAGCATCTGAACAAACTGGATGGCGGGCTCGCCGCCTATTATGAAAAGCGTCTTGCCGAACTGCACAGCCTCATCACCGAGACCCTGCCCGCCCGTATGACGCTGGACGAGCAGAGCGCCTTCCAGATCGGATACTACCACGAGACCCAGAACCGCTACACCAAGAAGGAGGAAAAGTAACCATGTCCGAGGCCATCAAGAACCGCTACGATTTTGTCATCCTGTTCGATGTGGAAAACGGAAACCCCAACGGCGACCCTGACGCCGGCAATATGCCCCGCGTGGACCCCGAGACCGGCTGCGGCCTGGTGACGGACGTCTGCCTGAAGCGGAAGATCCGCAATTACATCGAGGACGCCAAAGAGGACGCCGAGGGCTACCGCATCTACATCCGGGACCAGGTGCCCCTCCAGCGCAGCGACGCCGAAGCCCTGCACTACCTGGGCGTGGACAAGGACCTGAAGGCCGCCAAGAAAGACGATCCGACCCTGGACGGCAAGATCCGCGACTTCATGTGCCGGAACTTTTATGACATCCGCACCTTTGGCGCGGTGATGACCACCTTTGTCAAAGGCGCGCTGAACTGCGGCCAGGTGCGGGGCCCGGTGCAGCTGGGCTTTGCCCGCAGCATCGACCCCATCCTGCCCCAGGAGATCACCATCACCCGCATCGCCATCACCACCGAATCGGACGCGGAGAAGAAGGGCACCGAGATGGGCCGCAAGTACATCGTCCCCTACGGCCTGTACCGCGCAGAGGGCTTCGTCTCGGCCAACCTGGCCCGCAAGGTCACCGGCTTTTCGGAGGAGGATCTGCAGCTCCTGTGGGAAGCGATCCTGAATATGTTTGAAAACGACCACAGCGCGGCACGCGGCAAAATGGCCGTGCGCGAGCTGATCGTTTTCCGGCATGATTCCGAGCTGGGCAACGCCCCCGCCTACAAGCTGTTTGACGCGGTCCATGTCCAGCGTGTGGAGGGCGTGACCGTCCCCCGCAAGTACAGCGACTACCGGGTGACCGTCGACGCCGATCTGCCCGCCGGCGTCACCTGCCAGAGGCTGACCTGATGGACCCCGACCGTGATCTGCAGATGTCCGGCATCCAGCATTTCTGCTTCTGCCGCCGCCAGTGGGCGCTCATCCATCTGGAACAGCAATGGGCCGAAAACCTGCGCACCGCCGAAGGGCATCTCCTGCACGAGCGCTGCCACGACGAAGCGCTTCACGAAAAGCGCGGCAATCTGCTGACCGTGCGGGGCCTGCGAGTGGTCAGCCACCGGCTGCATCTGTCCGGCATCTGCGACGTGGTGGAATTCCACGCCGACCCCGCAGGGGTGCCGCTCCAGGGGTATCCCGGGCTGTGGCTGCCTCTGCCGGTGGAATACAAGCACGGCGCACCCAAATCAAGCGATGCCGACCGTTTGCAGCTCTGCGCGCAGGCCATGGCGCTGGAAGAAATGCTGGTCTGTGAAATCCCACGGGGCGCTCTTTTCTATGCAGAGACCCGGCGCCGTGAATGGGTGGACCTGACCCCGGAACTGCGGCAGAAAACCCAGGCTGTGGCCGGCGAGATGAACGACTACTTTGAACGTGGCTACACCCCCAAGGTCAAACCCGGCAAGTACTGCAATGCCTGCTCCCTGAAAGAATTGTGCCTGCCCGTCCTCTGCCGGCGGGCCGATCCGACAGGCTACATCCGCACCCACCTGGAAGAAACGGAGGCAGATGCGCCATGCGAAAGCTGCTGAATACTTTATTTGTTTTGACCGAAAGCAGCTATCTGACCCTGGACGGCGAAACCGTTGTGGTCAAGCAGGGGGACGCCGAAGCAGCGCGGTTTCCGCTGCACACCCTGGAAGGCATCCTCTGCTTTTCCTACGCGGGCGCCTCCCCTGCTTTGATGGGCGCCTGCGCCCAGCGGAATGTCGACCTGGCGTTCTTCACGCCGCGCGGGAGGTTTTTGGCCCGCTCTGTCGGAGAGACAAAGGGAAACGTTTTACTCCGCCAGCAGCAGTTCCGCGCGGCGGACGATCCCGGCGTCAGCTGCCGCTACGCCAAAGGGTTCCTGCTGGGCAAGATCTATAACGCCCGCTGGGTGCTGGAACGCGCAACGCGCGACCATCCACAGCGCGTCCCCGTCGAGCGGCTGAAAACCTTGTCGGGCCAGCTGGCCGCAGCTCTCCCCCGCGTTGAAGATGCCATGACCGCCGAAGAACTGCGCGGCATCGAAGGCGAAGCGGCACAACTCTACTTCAGCGGCTTTGATGCCTTGATCCTGCAGCAGCGTCCAACCTTTGCCTTCACCAAGCGCACCCGCCGCCCGCCGCTGGACCCGGTCAACGCCCTGCTTTCCTTTGCCTACACGCTGTTGGCCCGCGATTGCGCCGCCGCACTGGAAGGCGTCGGACTTGATCCATATGTCGGCTTTTTGCACCAGCCACGGCCCGGCCGCACCAGCCTGGCGCTGGATCTGATGGAAGAACTGCGCGCCTCTTTTGCCGATCGCTTTGTGCTGACCTGCATCAATCAAAAGGCCATTCTGCCCAAGCACTGTGTCAAACAGGAAAGCGGCGCCGTCCTTTTGACCGATGAGGGCCGCCGGGCCTTTCTGCAGGCATGGCAGCAGCGCAGGAAGCAGACCATCCAGCACCCCTTTCTGGGTGAAAAAATCCCCTGGGGACTGGTGCCCTATGTGCAGGCTCTGCTGCTGGCCCGTACCATGCGGGGCGACTTGGATCGCTATCCCCCCTTTTTCTGGAAATAAGGAGAGCGTCTATGTTGGTTTTGGTCACCTACGACGTCAACACCGAAACAGCAGCCGGACGGCGCAGGCTGCGTAAGGTTGCAAAGGCTTGTGTCAACCACGGCCAGCGCGTGCAGAATTCCGTATTTGAGTGCATCCTGGATGCCGCGCAGTACGCTTTGTTCAAAGCAGAGCTGGCCGCTTTGATCGACCCGGAGGCCGACAGTCTGCGCTTTTACCGCCTGGGCAACAGCTACAAAACCAAAGTGGATCACATCGGCCTCACGCCTCCATGGCCGCAAGATGAGGTCCTGCTGGTTTAATGCGCTCGTTTGTGGTATGCTATCCACAACGGGTGCGAGAGTCCAGCGAACAGAAAACCCCCTGTTCCCTCGCACCTGGCTGCTTTGGTCAAATAGGAAGACCAGGCTTCCAAGATAGCGCATCCTGCACAAATGCAGCCCACATTTTTGGTGAGCCGCAGCTTATTAAACAAATGCCGCTGATGGTAATCTTTTATTTTTCAGCACATTTGCTGTCGCTCCCCTCGCGGGGAGCGTGGATAGAAATATGACATCCCCGGAACCGTCTTTAAGCCCGATTTCGTCGCTCCCCTCGCGGGGAGCGTGGATAGAAATAAATTGGCGTAAACATCGTGTTTGCGATCATTGGTCGCTCCCCTCGCGGGGAGCGTGGATAGAAATGGGGGCTGGCGCAGCCGAATGCAGCGCCGCTGCCGGTGTCGCTCCCCTCGCGGGGAGCGTGGATAGAAATAGGGCGTTTACCTGAGAGCGCAGCTCGGAAATAGGTCGCTCCCCTCGCGGGGAGCGTGGATAGAAATAGCACCTGCTCGTAGGTGGTGCCCTTGTACCGCCGGTCGCTCCCCTCGCGGGGAGCGTGGATAGAAATTGGTCTGGGCAGTATTCTGGGTATCGGCGGCGCGTCGCTCCCCTCGCGGGGAGCGTGGATAGAAATTTTGTGGATGACCGACCGGCACGAGCTGTGCCGCCCGTCGCTCCCCTCGCGGGGAGCGTGGATAGAAATGCTTCCGACAAGGCTATTATATCACGATTGTGAACAGTCGCTCCCCTCGCGGGGAGCGTGGATAGAAATCTGCTGTCCCAGGTGTCGTATAACGTGCCGTCTATGAGTCGCTCCCCTCGCGGGGAGCGTGGATAGAAATCCATCAGAAATGGACAGCACACCCTGACCGACGCGGACGTCGCTCCCCTCGCGGGGAGCGTGGATAGAAATGGGTAGCGGGCGAAATGGTTCCGTGGCCTTGTTTGTCGCTCCCCTCGCGGGGAGCGTGGATAGAAATATGGCGGCCTTGGCCGCCTGAAAGTCCGGGATGTAGTCGCTCCCCTCGCGGGGAGCGTGGATAGAAATTACACTTCGTAAGGCACGGTATCCTGTTTGCTCATGGTCGCTCCCCTCGCGGGGAGCGTGGATAGAAATTGGGGCAGTTGTCGATGTCCTCGCCAAAGTCGGTGTCGCTCCCCTCGCGGGGAGCGTGGATAGAAATTGGGTATCGGCGGCGCTGCGGCTGGTGCAGGTGCTGGTCGCTCCCCTCGCGGGGAGCGTGGATAGAAATGCCCAACCCCTATTGGTACGACCTTAATTCCCCGGTCGCTCCCCTCGCGGGGAGCGTGGATAGAAATAAGTGCCGTCCCCATGCCCTGCAAAATCTGCTCGATCGTCGCTCCCCTCGCGGGGAGCGTGGATAGAAATGTTGAATTAACTTGCCTGCAATTTGCCACAGTCAGTCGCTCCCCTCGCGGGGAGCGTGGATAGAAATTACCGTTACCAAGTGGAAAAAGGGCGGAAGCTGCCAGTCGCTCCCCTCGCGGGGAGCGTGGATAGAAATCAGCTCAAACAGGGGGTGTTTGCTCTGGGGCTGGATGTCGCTCCCCTCGCGGGGAGCGTGGATAGAAATGGATGTAAAAACGTCTCATGGTGTGCCTCCTTTGTCGCTCCCCTCGCGGGGAGCGTGGATAGAAATCATTACAGGATACGTCATAAACATTATCAAGTGGACTGTCGCTCCCCTCGCGGGGAGCGTGGATAGAAATTTTGTCGTTGGTGTTATCTTGCATAGATGCCTCCGTCGCTCCCCTCGCGGGGAGCGTGGATAGAAATAAGAACCGCGCAGCTAAGATCCCACACAACCTGAGTCGCTCCCCTCGCGGGGAGCGTGGATAGAAATCTGATGGGAACATTACGGACACCCGTTCGGACCCCGAGTCGCTCCCCTCGCGGGGAGCGTGGATAGAAATGCCCGGGACCCGGACGCTTTGCTGGACATGACCGAGTCGCTCCCCTCGCGGGGAGCGTGGATAGAAATGACCGCGAGGACAAGACGTTGACCTTGACCTGTTACGTCGCTCCCCTCGCGGGGAGCGTGGATAGAAATAGCTTCATGGGCCACTACTCCATGAGCGCACAGGGTCGCTCCCCTCGCGGGGAGCGTGGATAGAAATAACGATGGGTTGTACCAGTACCCCACGCCCGATTGTCGCTCCCCTCGCGGGGAGCGTGGATAGAAATTAAAGCGGATTCCACCCCGTTCTGCCGGAAGGAAGTCGCTCCCCTCGCGGGGAGCGTGGATAGAAATTGCTTAACATAGTCGTGGAAGAAATTTACATACGGTCGCTCCCCTCGCGGGGAGCGTGGATAGAAATGTCGTACTGCTTTTGGTCGGTCTCTTTGAGCTCCTCGTCGCTCCCCTCGCGGGGAGCGTGGATAGAAATGACCAGCATCAAATGGGAACTGCCGTCGATGGACAGGTCGCTCCCCTCGCGGGGAGCGTGGATAGAAATGCTGTACCCCAGCGCCTGGGCCACATCCTTGCCCACGTCGCTCCCCTCGCGGGGAGCGTGGATAGAAATATAAGTAATGCCGTTCGTGTGCATCTTTCCGACGGTCGCTCCCCTCGCGGGGAGCGTGGATAGAAATGCTGGACATGACCGAGCTTGTCCCCACCGAGGCGTCGCTCCCCTCGCGGGGAGCGTGGATAGAAATAAAGAAAGCGCCGACACCGTGATGGAGTACGCCGACGTCGCTCCCCTCGCGGGGAGCGTGGATAGAAATGGGTAGCGGGCGAAATGGTTCCGTGGCCTTGTTTGTCGCTCCCCTCGCGGGGAGCGTGGATAGAAATTCGTGGGTATCCCTTGTCTGGGACGAGTATTATAAGTCGCTCCCCTCGCGGGGAGCGTGGATAGAAATGCCCACATCGACGTGCGTGCCAACAAGAGCCGCTGGGTCGCTCCCCTCGCGGGGAGCGTGGATAGAAATGTCGTACTGCTTTTGGTCGGTCTCTTTGAGCTCCTGTCGCTCCCCTCGCGGGGAGCGTGGATAGAAATTATGGTCAATTCATCCACCGCGCGGCGATGCAGGTCGCTCCCCTCGCGGGGAGCGTGGATAGAAATGGTGATATGATTGGCAACCAGACGGTTTCGGACGTCGCTCCCCTCGCGGGGAGCGTGGATAGAAATGATCTGGACCCGCTGGGGGGTCTTGATGTTGATATGTCGCTCCCCTCGCGGGGAGCGTGGATAGAAATTGCCAGCTCATTTGCTGCGCGGCGGGTGCGGCAGGGTCGCTCCCCTCGCGGGGAGCGTGGATAGAAATCTGCCTGCTTTTCGGTGACGGCCTCCGCCTCCCATCCGTCGCTCCCCTCGCGGGGAGCGTGGATAGAAATGGTGCCCATGGACAAGCTGGCCCCCAAGCTGATCGTGTCGCTCCCCTCGCGGGGAGCGTGGATAGAAATGACCGCGAGGACAAGACGTTGACCTTGACCTGTTGTCGCTCCCCTCGCGGGGAGCGTGGATAGAAATGACCTGGTCTGCCGGCAGCTGGGGTGCGCGGTGGGTCGCTCCCCTCGCGGGGAGCGTGGATAGAAATTGCACTAACTGTCAAGCATGAGCCCCTATAGACGTCGCTCCCCTCGCGGGGAGCGTGGATAGAAATTCACCCATAATTTGTACCTCCATGAAATTGATGTGTCGCTCCCCTCGCGGGGAGCGTGGATAGAAATAAAGACCCCGGAGTCCAGATGCTTTTCGGTGTGGTCGCTCCCCTCGCGGGGAGCGTGGATAGAAATAACATATTTTAGCGGAATCGCCAGTGATGGTTTACTTGTCGCTCCCCTCGCGGGGAGCGTGGATAGAAATAGTGTAAGGCGTTTTTGCCTGCTGCAATGGAGTTGGTCGCTCCCCTCGCGGGGAGCGTGGATAGAAATTCCCAGCTCTCGGTCACATAGCCGACGTACTCGTGTCGCTCCCCTCGCGGGGAGCGTGGATAGAAATATCCGGTCTGGCCTGGATGCGTCCTAAAAAGTTTACCGTCGCTCCCCTCGCGGGGAGCGTGGATAGAAATAAATCTTCCAAAAGGCCGGTGTCGAGGGTGTGGACGGGTCGCTCCCCTCGCGGGGAGCGTGGATAGAAATCTCGATGAACGCGGGCCGCCGCAGGCCGCAGTCCGTCGCTCCCCTCGCGGGGAGCGTGGATAGAAATTCACGAATTTCATCATCCATCATGTTGACGCAAGCGTCGCTCCCCTCGCGGGGAGCGTGGATAGAAATAAGAACCGCGCAGCTAAGATCCCACACAACCTGGTCGCTCCCCTCGCGGGGAGCGTGGATAGAAATATCAACCCCGTTGACCAAGACCTTTCGGCGGTATGTCGCTCCCCTCGCGGGGAGCGTGGATAGAAATTGCCCGCTGGGGAAATGGCGGCAAAGAAGCCTGTCGCTCCCCTCGCGGGGAGCGTGGATAGAAATTACGCCGGCATCCCCGGCATCTACATCGAGGTGCACGTCGCTCCCCTCGCGGGGAGCGTGGATAGAAATCCCGGCATTGCAAAAGCCATGGCATCCCAATGGTGTCGCTCCCCTCGCGGGGAGCGTGGATAGAAATATGGCGTTTTACAATGCTGACTGCCCGAGAATTGCGGTGTCGCTCCCCTCGCGGGGAGCGTGGATAGAAATGCAGCACCTTGCAGCGGACCAGCGCATCCTGCACGTCGCTCCCCTCGCGGGGAGCGTGGATAGAAATCATGGCGATTTTCACGGCTCGTCCTCCTCCGGCTGTCGCTCCCCTCGCGGGGAGCGTGGATAGAAATCCTTTTGGGATTTGCGGGCACCGTCTCGCAGGTGTCGCTCCCCTCGCGGGGAGCGTGGATAGAAATGTGGGCTTCTGCATGGTCTCACCCTACAACAAGGTGTCGCTCCCCTCGCGGGGAGCGTGGATAGAAATACCGACACGTGGTTAAAAATCCACAAGCAAGGGCTGTCGCTCCCCTCGCGGGGAGCGTGGATAGAAATTTACAGCCCTGACTTTGTCCGCATGGCAATCCCGTCGCTCCCCTCGCGGGGAGCGTGGATAGAAATGCTCTCAGATACGGTATCCGCAAACTGGGACTGGTCGCTCCCCTCGCGGGGAGCGTGGATAGAAATAAGATTTCCGGGATGTTGGCCACCAAAGTGGGGATGTCGCTCCCCTCGCGGGGAGCGTGGATAGAAATCAGCACGCCGGTATTGAGGCGGATGCCCCGCGCCAGTCGCTCCCCTCGCGGGGAGCGTGGATAGAAATTTGATCTGCTGGGAGTTGTCAACGCCTCCCGTAGTCGCTCCCCTCGCGGGGAGCGTGGATAGAAATTCCGTTGGCTGACCGGCCTGATCGAGGCGGGCGAGTCGCTCCCCTCGCGGGGAGCGTGGATAGAAATCTCCACTTCTCCCGGCCCGACAAGGGCCCCCTGGTCGCTCCCCTCGCGGGGAGCGTGGATAGAAATCTGGTCCCTCTGCCCGCAGCGGGTGAACGGCTGCGTCGCTCCCCTCGCGGGGAGCGTGGATAGAAATCGGGACTATGCGCTGGCGATCATACGCCCGAAACCGTCGCTCCCCTCGCGGGGAGCGTGGATAGAAATTCCTGAGTATCCACAAGAGATCACAAATGCAGGGTCGCTCCCCTCGCGGGGAGCGTGGATAGAAATCGTCACCTTGCAGGCGGTGGCGTCGGTCAGCGTCCCGTCGCTCCCCTCGCGGGGAGCGTGGATAGAAATTGCGCGGTAACGGGGCGGATGGGCACACCCAGCGTCGCTCCCCTCGCGGGGAGCGTGGATAGAAATACAGCAAGACCGAGCTTGACCCCTGGGCGGCGCAGGTCGCTCCCCTCGCGGGGAGCGTGGATAGAAATAGGTCCTCGTAGGTGTCGATCTCCTGGGACAGAGGTCGCTCCCCTCGCGGGGAGCGTGGATAGAAATGTCCACATCTTGCGCGTTGCTGCCATTGACGATGGTCGCTCCCCTCGCGGGGAGCGTGGATAGAAATTGAATGTGGTATAATGTAATTACATCCCGGTATACGTCGCTCCCCTCGCGGGGAGCGTGGATAGAAATAGTGCGCTGTGGGTGGTAGTGTCTGCCGCCGCTGGTCGCTCCCCTCGCGGGGAGCGTGGATAGAAATGCCCAGGCCGATCAGCAGGACGCTGGCGCAGACAAGTCGCTCCCCTCGCGGGGAGCGTGGATAGAAATTCTATGTTGCCGGCGTTGGCGAAAATGTCGAAGGTCGCTCCCCTCGCGGGGAGCGTGGATAGAAATCTGCGCGTCCACCACCATCTGCAGCAGCGCCTGGTCGCTCCCCTCGCGGGGAGCGTGGATAGAAATGATGATGCCCCAAACCAGTCCCAGATCCTGCAGGCGTCGCTCCCCTCGCGGGGAGCGTGGATAGAAATTTGCACTTCTCCCGGCCCGACAAGGGCCCCCTGCGTCGCTCCCCTCGCGGGGAGCGTGGATAGAAATCCAAACGTGATGCCGGAAGTCGTGACCGTAAAGGGTCGCTCCCCTCGCGGGGAGCGTGGATAGAAATGCTGGGGTCGGTGTTTGCTGGCCTGGCGTCCACTGTCGCTCCCCTCGCGGGGAGCGTGGATAGAAATATCCGTGGGGAGTGTCAAATCTCTATGCTGCTGGTCGCTCCCCTCGCGGGGAGCGTGGATAGAAATCATTTCCCGGCCCTGCCGGTCATCGAGGTGACGGTCGCTCCCCTCGCGGGGAGCGTGGATAGAAATGCATGGTGGGCCGGGGCGCGGGGAAGGATGGCCGTCGCTCCCCTCGCGGGGAGCGTGGATAGAAATGACGCCAACGACAAAAACCGGGTGCATCTGGTGCGTCGCTCCCCTCGCGGGGAGCGTGGATAGAAATTTGAATGTGTGGCTATCGAAAACCGCGTATGTGGTCGCTCCCCTCGCGGGGAGCGTGGATAGAAATTTTTTACGTTTGCCCTTTACTA
>ERZ1643250.1795-NODE-1795-length-17305-cov-5.188638_pt1 | contig 17305 bp, 17 predicted proteins | sample MGYA00579262_ERZ1643250 | MGnify/ENA primary metagenome ERZ1643250 (study PRJEB29033, sample SAMEA4952265) | chicken gut metagenome | biome: Broiler Chicken; feature: Gastrointestinal Tract; material: Caecum | place: Ireland | collected 2018 | study: Broiler... | reverse complement strand
TCCCCATCCGGGTTGACTTCTGGATTATCTGGTTATATAATAATAAAATCATTTTAAAGGAAAATATAGACATTAAAGTGGCGGATAATATAAAAATAATGCCAAAGGAGAGAAGAACATGGGGGATAAAGAACTGGTCACCAATCAAAACCTGATGGAAGAAATAGAATATCAGAACAAAGGATTCCCTCTGTCCTTTTATGAAGATCATCTGGACGATTACTTAAACGGAGAGATGGGCTATCACTGGCATGACGATTTGGAGTTCAGCATGGTTCTTCAGGGAGAGGCCAGATATTTTATTCATCATGGCGGGACGGAACAGGAATGTGAGGTTCTGAAGGAAGGGGAGGCTATATTTGTAAATTCCCAGTATCTGCATAAAGTGATCCAGATAAAACCGGGAACGGTCATGTTTACTCTTGTTTTGCCGGTGGATTTCTTTGCCTTTCTTCCCATGGGAGAAATTCATAAAAGGAATATACTCCCTGTCATCCAGTCTGCCGTGGCAGGGTTATTCCTGAAAGAGGAGGAAAAAGAAAGTCAGCCTCTTTTAAACAGTATCCGCCGGATGCATAGCCTGTCCCGGGAGAGCGTGGGGTATGAACTTCATTGCATGGAACTGATTTGCAGGCTGTGGCGTCAGCTTTTAATCCGTATCTCTAAGATTCAGGGGCTGCCGCCCGCATCCAAAACAGAACGGCAGCAGGAGCAGAGACTCCGCCGGATGCTTTCCTATATTCATGAGCATTACGGAGAGAAGATTTCTATCCAGTCTCTCACGGAAAGTGCCAATATCAGCAGAAGCGAGTGCTTCCGCTGCTTCCGGTCAATTGGAAAAACTCCGTCAGAATATCTCTGTCAGTACCGCCTTTCCCAGGCCGCCTATTTCCTTACCTATACGGACAGAACCATTTCCGACATCTGTTTTTCCTGCGGATTTAAAAGTATGAGTTACTTCGGAAAGCTCTTTCGGGAAAACTGCGGCATGTCTCCCGGCCAGTACAGGAAAAATGGTATGAGAGGGTAGTAGAAAACAGACAGTCCCTGACAGATATCAGGGAGACTGTCTGTTTGTCATCTACACTGACGCTATACACGGAGGATATAGCCTTCCTTTCGGGGAGCGGCTTCTTTAATGCCCTCTGGCAGACCATATCCCAGGATTACGTTTCCGATTCCTTCATAATCCCCATGGAGTCCCCATTTCTCCAGAAGCTCTCTGCCTTCCGGGGTACTGAATACTTCTCTCGCACGGTAAATGTAGCAGGAGTCTACACCTATGGCGTGGGCGGCGTTCAGAAGATTTGCAATGACCATGTTGCCGTCGTCTATATAGGTGTGGCGGGAACGATCCGCCAGAACCACGAGAACTGTGGGCGCTCCATAGAAAGGATCACCGCTGCTGCCCATTTCTTTTGCATTTAATTCGGAAATATAATCTCTGGTTTCCTTATCCTGTACAGCCACAATCACAGGGCTTTGGGCTCCCATGCCGGTAGGCGCATAAGTTCCTGCCTCTAATATTTCCAGCAGCTCCTCTTCTTTGAGCTGCTCCGGTTTATATTTCCGGCAGCTTCTTCTGGTTTTCAAATCCAATAAGGTTTCTTTCATAATAATCTGTCTCCTTTCCCGGGTTTTGTTTCTTTTTCTATGATTATACCTCAGTTTCTGCAGAGATGAAATTGTAATATTCATATATTCTAAAAGTTAAGTTCCAAAGTTTCCTGTCACAGAAAGAATTGTAATGGAAGGATACCTGTGTTAGAATGTAGCGGAATTAAGAAAGGCAAAAGAGGATGACGGAAAGAAAAGAGAGGCAGGAAGTTATGAAAGAAAAAATACAGGTATCCTGTGAGATGGAAGTTACTCTGCGTGTCGTGGGCGGGAAATGGAAACTGTTGATTCTCCATTATTTGATGGAAAACGGGCCGAAGCGATATAATGAGATCCAGAGATTTTTGAAAACAGCCAATAAAAAAACACTTACAAATCAGTTGAGAGAACTGGAAGAAGCGGGAATTATTTTACGGGAAGTTTATTCCACCAGACCCATACAGGTGGTTTATTCTATAACAGAACATGGAAAGACCTTATCTCCCATATTGGAAGCGATGTGTGACTGGGGAAGCGAAAACGCCAAAGACAACTATATCTTTACAAACAGTCAGTGTACCGAGTAGGTTACTTTCAGGTGCCCTGGGGTAAAAAAAGTGCCGTCTTGTTTATTTTTTTTAATACGATATACTATTGTCTATGAATAGACAGGAGGATTTTTTATGGAGAATTTTACGTTTTATGCACCAACCTATTTTGCGTTTGGAAAGGATACAGAAAATGAAACCGGTAAATATGTAAGCCGTTTCGGAGGAAGTAAGGTATTAATTCATTATGGCGGAGGCTCTGTAGTCCGCTCCGGTCTTCTGGAACGGGTAAAAGATTCATTGAAAAACGAAGGGATTGACTTTGTGGAATTAGGCGGCGTCCGTCCCAATCCCAGAAGCGGACTGGTCTATGAAGGAATTGAGCTCTGCCGGAAAGAACAGGTGGATTTTATTGTGGCCGTAGGCGGAGGCAGTGTCATTGATTCTTCCAAAGCCATCGCCGCAGGGGTTCTGTATGACGGAGATTTCTGGGACTACTATGAGGGAGGCATTGTAGAAAAAGCCCTTCCCATAGGTACCGTTGTCACAATTTCAGCAGCAGGAAGCGAGGGTTCTGCTGACTCCGTCATTACCAAAGAGGAGGGAATGTTTAAACGTGCAACTACCGGAGAGGCTCTGCGTCCTAAATTTACTATAATGAATCCGGCTCTTACACAGACGCTTCCGGCCTACCAGACAGCCTGTGGGATTACAGACATCCTTGCACATCTGTATGAGCGTTATCTGACAAATACCAGCGAGGTAGAAGTTACCGACCGTATGATTGAGGCGTTAATGATGACGATGATTCATGAAGGCCCCAGGGTGATCGAAGATCCCAATAATTATCAGGCAAGAGCCAATATTATGTGGGCGGGAATGATGGCCCATAACAACTCCTGCGGAGTGGGACGCACACAGGACTGGACCAGCCATGATATAGAGCATGAATTATCCGCTTTATATGACTGTGCCCACGGAGCCGGACTGGCGGTGGTTATGCCGGCTGTATTTACTTATAACCTTCAGCATGATGTAAACCGTTTTGCACAGGTTGCGACCAGAGTCTGGGGATGCCAGATGGATTTCAGTAATCCGGAGCGCACAGCGTTGGAAGGAATCGAAGCGCTTCGCCGTTTCCTGACCTCTCTGGGTATGCCGCGTAATTTTGCCGAACTGGGCGCAAATCCGGAAGACATTGAAAAACTGGCCCATACCGCATGTTATGGAGATGTAAATGACGGAAGTTTAGGCGGATTTGTGAAACTGAATCAGAAGGATGTAGAAAATATTTACCGGCTTATGGTGTAAAAGGAGCTTTTGGTTATTATGCTGCGGGGAGTTCTGTGCAGTCATCTGCACGGAATCTGTGAAAGAATTCGTATTCCGAAAGCATTGTAAATAAAGTGACGGATAATTATAATATTTCTTAGCAATGTTGAATTTACAGCAGACAGAGGCAGGAGGAAACAAATGTCATTAAATGTTTTAAGTGAGCGATGCAAGAAAATTATAAATATACTCCTATATCGTCATGAATATATTTCCCTGCAAAAAATAGCTGAAGAAACAGGGGTATCACGCAGAAGTATCTATTATGATATTTGCAATATTAATGAATGGCTGGAGGAATACGGGATTGCCGGGCTGGAATCAGAGAGAGGAAAAGGCCTTTTAATTCCGGAATCGAACAGAGAACGAATTACCGATCTTTTACAGCAAAAGCAGACCGAAGATAATTATATTTTCCTGCCGTCCGAAAGGGTAAAAATTATTATCTGCTATATGATACATAGTGATGTACCTGTATATATTGAACAACTGACAGAGGTCTGCCAGGTGAGCCGCAATACCATATTCGGTGATTTAAGAGTTGTTGTGCAGCAGCTTCAGGAGTATGGTTTAGAGCTGAAATACGAATCAAAGCAGGGCTACCGCATTGTCGGGGATGCAGTGCGTGTACGTGCGTTGTTTTTTCTCTATTTCAATACATTACAGCCCTTATTTGACAGTGGGATACTGACTTTCTTTCAACAGGAAGAAATCAGAGAATATTTAAAAAAGCTGCATGAGTTGAAAGAAGAATTGGCAGTTGAATATGTGGAAGGAAGTCTGCTGGCGTTAGCTGCATTACTTCCTATTATGCACCGAGGCAAAGATAAGCTTTATTTTCCGGGACTGAAATTTGAAGAAATGAAGCGATATAAGGAATACTCTCTGGTATGTAAATATTTTCCGGAACTGGAGGAAACGGAAAAAATATATCTTTGTCTCCACCTTCTGGGCTCCCGGGTTACCATGGCAACAGACGATATTTTTGAAGAAAGGGCCAATCAGTCGGTATACGGACTTACGAAAGCTCTTGTGACAGAGTTTGAGAAAGTTGCATGTGTACAGTTTGAGGATCGTGAAGAACTGGAGAGAGCGCTGTTTGTACATATCAGCACTTCGATGTACCGTTATCAGTATGGGATTCAGATTGGAAATCCGATGGGAAACGATATCATACGGGAATATCCCAATTTATTCGAAATCACAAAACTGGCGTCCAAATATCTGGAACGAATGATAGGAATGCCGATTCCGGACGGAGAAGTAGCCTATCTGGCGCTGCATTTTGGCGCTTATTTGAAAGTATCAGCAAAAAAAGAAGAGAAACTGCGCGTACTGATTGTCTGTGTAAATGGAATATCAACGGGCAATATGATCAAACGGGAAGTGAGGCAATTGCTTCCGGATGCGGAAATTACAGGCGTCGTAGCGGCGGTAGATGTTTTTAATGCACAGGATATTTGTGATATTGTAATTTCTACTGTCTGGATTAAAACGGTACTTCCTTTGATAATTGTACATCCTATCCTCACGGATGAAGACCGCAAAAATATTTTAGGACATGAGAGAGTACGTTTCAGCGCGCGAAATAATGTGGCCGAAACGCTGTTTCGTGTGGTGAAAAAATATGTGGATGCAGAAAATCATGAACGACTGAAAAGGGACATCCTTGAATGCCTGCAAAGTCAGCCGGAAATGAACGACTGTCCTGAATTATTAAAGGACTATGGAATTCTGGAACGGCTTTCAGCAGATAAGATAGTTATTACAGACCGGCAAATGCTGTGGCAGGAAGCAGTAAGAACTGCAGGAGAGCCCTTGGTAAAAAAGCACAGTATAGAACAGAGGTACATAGAGACTATAATATCTCAGACGATGTTTTACGGGACGTATATGTTTCTTACAGACAGAATTATGCTTGCACATGCAAAACCGGAGGATGGAGTGAACAGGGTAGATATTTCCTTTGCACTTTTTAAATCGGGAATACCCTTTGAAAGCGGAAAAACTGCAAACATAATCATTGTTCTTGCCGCCGAAGATCAGGAAAAACATCTGAAAATCTTAAATGACATCATGAAAATAGCCCAAAAAGATGAAAAGTCAGAATATCTGCTGACGTCTGATTCGGCGGAAGAATTAATAGACAATCTAAGAGAACTGCTGACAGAAAGTTGATTATTAGAAGAAGGTAAAAGCTGATTTGCCTTCTTCTTTTTTTGTCTGCGTATACCAGACTGCACAAACAGATGACAGGATTTGGACTTCTGTTTAGGAAATGCCTGTGCTATGATTTTTTCAGAAAGAAACAGAACGCAGGAAATAAAAGGGAAAGGAGTAAAAGAAAATGGATTTACTGCAGAAAAGGAATGTACAGATTATTAACAAAGCAGAAGACTGGAAAGATGCAGTACGGCAGTCAGTGACACCCTTAGAGAAGGGGGGATATGTGAAACCGGAATATAAGGAAGCAATTATTTCGGGTATCGAAAAACTGGGTCCTTATATTGTGGTTGCACCAAATGTGGCTCTGCCTCATGCCAGACCGGAACAGGGTGTGATTAAGAGTCAGATTGCAGTTACTTTATTTAAGGAAAATGTGGTGTTTGGCAAAAGAGAGGCAGAAGCAAAACTTTTTGTGGCTTTGGCCGCGGAAGATTCAAACAGTCATTTAAATGCTTTAATGAGAATTTCGGATATTCTTCAGGATGAGGAGAAAGTGGAGAGAATCCTTCAGGAGGAGGATCCTGATAAATTGTATGGCTTTTTTGAGTAACGGGAGGAATTTTAATTATGAGAAGTGTATTAAATATCATTCAGCAAGTGCTTTCGACCCCGGCCATTTTTGTGGGATTGATTGCGATGCTTGGACTGCTTTTGCAGAAAAAAGATTTGCAGGCGATTATTAAAGGTACTATTAAAACAATTTTGGGATTCATTGTATTGAATGCCGGAGCGGCTGTGGTGCAGGATGCGATTATACCATTCGGGGATTTGTTTCAGATGGCATTCGGGGTACACGGGGTCGTACCCAATAATGAGGCAATTACCTCCCTTGGGCTGAATGAACTGGCAGTTGAGACCTCTGCAATCTTTGCTCTGGGAATGTGTGCAAATATTGTACTTGCACGTTTCTCGAAATGGAAATATATCTTCCTCACAGGTCATCATGCCCTTTATATGTCCTGTTTAGTGGCAATTATCCTTTCGATTGCGGGCCTGAACGGCTGGCAGCTGATTGCAGGCGGCGCGCTTCTTCTGGGATTTGTAATGGCGTTCTTCCCGGCGATGATGCAGCCAATTATTCGTGATGTAACAGGAGATGATTCGATTGCCCTGGGACATTTCGGGAGCAGCTGCTACTGGCTGAGCGGACAGATTGGAAGATTAATAGGGAAAAATGGAAAAGGGAGAAGCACAGAAGACGTGAAATTTCCCAAAGGCCTTTCCTTCCTGCGGGATAATACAATTTCTATTGCAATCGTTATGTTTTTCTGTTATATCGTAGTGGCCGGAGTTGCAAATTTCAGCCATTACAGTGACGCGGCAGAGATTTTCGGGGACAGCAACTGGATCTTATTTTCAATTATCAATGCCATTACTTTCTCAGCAGGAATTTATATTGTTTTAGCTGGAGTAAGAATGCTGATTGCGGAAATTGTACCTGCTTTTAAAGGAATTTCAGAAAAACTTGTGCCCAATGCAAAACCGGCGCTGGATTGCCCAATTATTTTTCCTTATGCACAGAATGCAGTTTTAATTGGTTTCCTTGCTTCTTTCTTAGGAGGAATTCTGGGACTTGGAATCCTTGCTTTACTGGGAAACGCGGGATTCGGAGCTGCAATTATTCTTCCGGGAGCGGTAGTTCACTTTTTCTGTGGAGCAACAGCCGGGGTCTGCGGAAATGCAAAAGGCGGTCTGAAAGGATGTGTTCTGGGAGCATTTATACACGGGACTGCAGTTACCTTCCTTGCGGCAGCGCTGCTTCCGGTACTCGGCTCTCTGGGATTTGCCAATACTACATTTTCCGATGCGGATTTTACAGTTGTAGGAATCATCTTTGGAAACCTGTCTAAAGTTGTGACAGGAACCGGCTTGTTCGTTGTAATCGTAATATTGTTTCTCCTGCCGATTTTCTATAATTATACACTGGGAAGAAACAAACAGGAAAAACAGGCGCAGTAAATCAGGTACAGGCAGCGGAACCGGATTTCAGTTCCGTTATAATAATAAAAATGAAAAAGGAGTATTAAATTATGGCAGCAATTAAAAAAATCTTATGTTTTTGTGGTTCAGGTCTTGGTACATCATTTTTAATGGAGATGAATGCAAAAAAGGCGTTAAATGCATTGGGAATTACAGACGTGGAGGTAGATCATACGACGATTGATGATATTGTTCCGGGAGCGGCTGATTTATTCATCTGTGGAATGGATTTGCTTCCAAATGCAGAAAAGGCCGGAAAAGCAATCGGTTTAAACAACATGGTTTCCATGGAAGAAATGACAGAAAAACTGAAAGTAGCCTTTGAGCTATAAAGATAAAAGCGTATTATTTTATGACAGAGGGTATCGCAAAGCCATCAAATGAGAGGTTAGAGCGATACCCTCGTTTCGTCTGGGTGCACAGTTCTTCTTCTGAAAGAAAGTCTTCTGATTAAAATAGTCTGGTAAGTACACACTAAGACTACAGGAGGAATGATTTTATGGATGGAAAGGTTTATGGATATGTCCGTGTTTCGACAAAAGAGCAGTGCGAGGAGAGACAGTTGATTGCTTTAAGAGAATTCCCGGTATCCGGAAACGCCGAAAAGATAATACCAGCGGTTTCCGGGGTGTTTCCCTTTTGAAAAACGGGCGTTACCGGGTCTCCATCGGATTTAAAAAACAGAGATTTCATATCGGAATCTTTTCCGGCTTTGAGGAAGCGGTTCAGGCCAGGTTAGAGGCAGAAAAACTGATACACGACGGTTTTCTTCAGGCCTACTACCGCTGGGAAAAACTGCCGGAAGATACGCCTTTTCTCTTTGAGGCAGAGAAAGTGGGCGGCGAAATCCGAATAACCACGAATATAAAAGAAGACACATAAGAATCAGGTTTGCTGATTCTTTTTTCTGCGGGCGCTGGGAGACATCCCCATCAGCCGTTTAAAAGCCTTGGAAAAAGTAGCCGGATCGGAATAGCCACAGGAGAGAGCGATGCTTTCCACAGAGAGTGTGGTGGTTAGAAGCAGCTCAGAAGCTCTGGTCAGCCGGAATCTGGTCAGGTATTCGGAAGGACTGCAGTTTAAGTACCGGCGAAACAGAAGATACAGATAACTGCGGTCGATGTTCACATAGGCGGCAATATCGTAAATACGAAGGTCGTTCCAGTAATTATTCTGAATATATTCCGTGGCTTTTTTGATATAGCTGTATTCCCCCTCTTTTTTGGCCATGGTTTCCATGGGATCCCGGGCCAGCGCCGCCAGAAACTGATAGAGCAGACCGGTGCGTTTCAGATCAGAAGCATAGCCGGACTGGGAAGCGGCAAGCATTTCATTGACAAGCCCGTACAATTCCTCAAAATGACTGCAGGAAAAAACAGGCTGTTCACTGGAGAGGCCGACTTGCTTTAAAATATCCGGCACCTCAGAACCGCCGAAGCCCACCCATAAGTACTCCCAGGGATCTTTTTCATCTGCCTGATAGAAGGTGAGAACATCAGGAGGAATGAAAAATCCCTGTCCTTTCTGCAGATAATAGGTTTTCCCGTCTATCTGGAAAATTCCCTTTCCGTTTCGGATAATATGAATCAGACAATAGGGACGGACTGCCGGGCCAAAGCAGTGGAAAGGGGAAGTTGCTGAACAGCCGCAGGATTTCAGAGTCAGACTTGCGGCCTTTGTATCTTTAAAGGTAAGAACCTGAGCCTGTTCCATTTAGAACCTCCTTTTTTCTTTCATTATAAAATAAAACAAAAAAAGATTCAACATTTTGACAAGAATAAAAATCATCCTTTCCTAACAGGGAAAAAGTTTCGATGGTATACTGATAACCATAGAAAGCAAAAGAAAGAGAGGAGACTGTAATGGGTATCTATTATCATCAAAAGACAAAGGAATTTCATCTTTGCAACGATTCTGTCAGTTATATTATAAAGGTGCTGAAAAACGGACAGATGGGACAGCTTTATTTCGGAAGCAGAATACCGGACAAAGAAGATTTCGGTTACTTTGTGGAAACTGTCCACCGTCCCATGTCTCCCTGTTTATTTGAGGGAGATTCCACATATTCTCTGGAACATTTGAAACAGGAATATCCTTCTTACGGAACCACGGATTACCGGGAACCTGCCTTTGAGATTCTGCAGGAAAACGGCAGCCGCATTTCCGATTTTGTATATAAATCTCATACCATTTATGACGGAAAACCTGAACTTCAGGGCCTTCCTGCCATTTACACAGAAGATCCCAAAGAGGCCCAGACCCTGGAAATTCTGTTGGAAGATTCGGTTATGGGAGCACAGATTGTCTTATATTACACGATTATGAGGGACTATCCGGCCATAACAAGAAGTGTGAAAATCAGAAATTACAGAGATTACCACCTCAGGCTTACGAAAGCAATGAGTCTGTGTCTGGATTTACCGGACAGGGATTACGAATGGATGCAGTTGTCCGGAGCCTGGGCCCGGGAACGGCATATAAAAACCAGAAAGCTTCAGCAGGGAATTCAGGCCATCGGCAGTATCCGGGGAAATTCCAGTCATCATCACAATCCCTTTGTGGCATTAAAAAGACCTTCTGCCGATGAGTGCCAGGGCGAGGTAATCGCAATGAGCCTGATTTACAGCGGTAATTTTATCATTCAGGGCGAGGTGGATACTTACGATGTAACCAGAATGCTTATGGGAATCCATCCCACAGGATTTACCTGGGATCTGCCGGCAGGAGAGGAATTCCAGACACCGGAGGCAGTACTGGTTTACTCGGAAAATGGGTTAAACGGTATGAGCCAGACTTTTCATAAACTGTTCCGTACCAGACTGGCCAGGGGATACTGGAGGGACAGAGAACGTCCCGTTTTAATCAATAACTGGGAAGCAACCTATTTTGATTTCACAGAAGAGTCTCTGTTAGAAATTGCAAAGACGGCCAAAAAAGCAGGCGTAGAGCTGTTTGTTCTGGACGACGGATGGTTCGGAACCAGAAATGATGACAAACAGGGACTGGGAGACTGGTTTGCCAATAAAGAAAAACTGAAAGAGGGAATTTCCGGTTTATCCCGCAGGATCGAAGAAGAATGTCAGATGAAATTCGGTCTTTGGTTTGAGCCGGAGATGGTCAATGAAAACAGTCAGTTCTACCGCAGCCATCCTGATTATCGGCTGGAAGCGCCGGGACGCAGAGCCTCTCACGGAAGAAACCAGCACGTTCTGGATTTCTCCAGAAAGGAAGTGGTGGACAGTATCTATCAGCAGATGGAAGAAGTCCTGAAAGATGCAAAGGTTTCCTACATTAAATGGGATATGAACAGAAGTATCACGGAATGCTTCAGCAGAGGCTGGCCGGCAGATCAGCAGGGAGAAATTTTCCACCGCTATATTCTGGGTGTTTATGATTTATATGAAAGACTGAGGAAGAGGTTCCCTGAAATTCTCTTTGAATCCTGCGCAAGCGGAGGAGGAAGATTTGATCCGGGAATGATGTATTATGCTCCTCAGGCCTGGACCAGCGATGACACAGACGCAGTGGAACGACTGAAAATTCAGTATGGAACCAGTATGGCGTATCCTCTAAGCAGCATGGGAGCTCATATTTCTGCAGTTCCCAATCATCAGGTATTTCGGAATACACCCTTTGAGACAAGAGCCAACGTGGCGTATTTCGGGGCATTTGGCTATGAACTGGATATGAATCAGCTTTCAGAAGAAGAGCAGGAAGAAATGAAGCGTCAGGTGGCATTTGTAAAGAAGTACCGAAAACTGATTCACCAGGGGACCTTCTACCGTCTGCTTAGTCCTTTTGAGGGAAATATTGCAGCGTGGATGGTGGTTTCCGAAGATAAGAAAGATGCAGTCATAGGATATTATAAAATTTTAAACGATGTGAATGCGCCCTATCGGAGAGTAAAACTTCAGGGGCTGGATGCAGAGGGCAATTATGCTATTGAAGGAAGGGACGGTCTCTATTCCGGCAAAGAACTGATGCGTGCAGGAATGATTACCAGCGATCCGGCTGCAGGACAGGGAGAAGAAGGCGAACCTGTCTGTTCGGATTTCTGGTCACAGATTTTCCTTCTCCACAGAGTTTAAGAATAATGTTTCCCCGCTTTGTTAAGGCAAGGCGGGGAATTTTACTTTTACGGCATCCAGGAAACGAAGCACTTCTTCCGAGGGAGAAAGACTGTAAAGAAGACCGTAGGGGATGCTATAGTCCCACTTTACGGGAATGGTTACCAAAGCCGGATGGACCTCCCTCCAGCATTCCAGGGTCAGCAGGACGTTCTGGGTTTCTGCACAGCGGTTAAAGACAGAAATATCGTAAAACTGGGGTGTGTCCTCAATCCGGATTTGGGGATGGTTCTGCTGCAAATCTTCCCGAATGGCATCGTTTACCTCAGAGTCTCCTTTCTTTACCATCATCAGAGTTTCCCCGTACAGATCCGAAACAGAGAGGATTTTCCGGTCAGCCAGGGGGTGATCTTTGGAGACGGCAATCATTTTTTTATACCGTCCAATTGGCAGTAGCCGGCATAAATTCATCCATCGTTTCGAGTCACATACGCCAATCAGGAAATCGAACTTTTTCCCGAGTTTGGAAATCTCTGAGAGGATCCCCTCATGATTGTCCTCAAAAGGAACCAGGTGAAGCCGGTAATTGGAGAATTCCTGATTAACCCCGTACCATAAGTCCATAAAAGGTTTTGCCGGATTTAATAAAGAGGTTCCCACACAGAAGGTTCGTGTTTCTGCGCGCATGGCCTGCCGGGCATTTTCTATACTGCGCCGGGAGTAATCAAAGAGGAATTTGGCGTCTTTATAGATAACCCTTCCGGCCGGGGTTAAAGAAATCCCGGAAGGGGTGCGTTCTATTAATTTTAGGTTCAGATGATTTTCCAAAGCGTTGATTTTTTTCATAACGGCAGTAGGAGAAATAAAAAGCTGTTCTGCAGCCTTTGTAAAGCTGCCACAGTCTGCAGCGCAGACAAAGGCTGTCAATTGTTTGTTAAACATAAAAACCTCCGGAGAATAAGTATGAATTTTTAGTTTATACAAAGATAACATATTGGAGATTCCATGTCAAAGAAGGAACGACTATAATAAAGAAAAAGTGTAAAGAAAGCAAAAGGAGGAGATTACTATGGCAGTAAAGCAGACGGCAGGCAGAGATGCTCTGGGAGAATTTGCACCGGAATTTGCCCATTTAAATGATGATATACTGTTTGGCGAAGTGTGGAACAGACAGGAGCAGCTTTCCCTTCGGGATCGGTCTTTAGTTACGGTTACTGCATTGATGGCACAGGGACTTGTGGACTCTTCATTTAAATATCATTTAACCACAGCGAAAAAGAATGGAATCACCAAAACGGAAATTGCAGAGATTCTGACTCACGCGGCCTTCTACGCAGGATGGCCCAAAGCCTGGGCGGCCTTTTATATGGCCAAAGAAGTCTGGGCAGAAGAAGGAAAAGAAGAGGACGCTATGACAGCTCATGCAAATTCCATGGTATTTCCCATCGGAGCGCCCAATGACGGATTTGCTCAGTATTTCTCAGGAAACAGCTACTTAGCCCCCTTGTCTGTTTCCCAGGTGGGAATATTTAATGTGACTTTTGAACCGGGATGCCGCAATAACTGGCACATTCACCATGCGGAAAAAGGCGGCGGCCAGATTCTGATTTGTGTTGCCGGAACCGGCTGGTATCAGGAATGGGGAAAAGAGGCACAGAAATTAAATCCGGGGGATGTGGTGAACATTCCGGCGGAAGTAAAACACTGGCATGGGGCAGGAAAAGACGGATGGTTCTCCCATCTGGCGGTGGAAGTTCCGGGAGAGAAAATTGCCAATGAATGGTGTGAACCGGTATCAGATGAGGAATATGAAAAACTTTCCTCATTTGGAACAGAATAGGAGGTACTTTAGTAAAAACTGCTAAATAGATAATAGAAAAACTGGGGAATTTTATAGAAATTAAAAATAGATTGGAACAATGCTTGATGTTCATTTCAGACTATGCTATAGTTTAGAAACAGGATGGTGATTAAAGATAAGCCAAACCTATATACAAAAATATGGATGGAAACAGGGGTTTCCATATTGTTTTTGTATATAGGTTTTTTTCTTTGGCAGAAATAAACATCAGAGGGGGAAGGAATGTGAAAATCGAAAAAAGCCTGAATAATAACGTGGCCGTTGTAATTGATGAACAGGGAGAAGAAAAAATTGTAATGGGAAGAGGCATCTGCTTCCGAAAAAAGGCAGGAGATGAAATCCTTCCCGAATCCGTGGATAAAATTTTTCATCTGTCAGCGCCTGATGCCAGCAGCAAGTTCCAGACGTTAATTCAGGACATACCGATGGAAAATATTCTGCTGGGAGAAGAGATTATTTCCCAGGCAAAAATCCGGCTGGATAAAAACTTAAATGATATGATTTATATTTCACTGATTGATCATGTCCATACGTCTATTGTTCGATTTTTGGATGGCATTACAGTAAAGAATGCCCTGTTGTGGGAAATTCGAAGATTTTACCGGGAAGAATACAAAATAGGGCTGTGGGCGCTGGATTATATTGAGGAAAAATGCAAAGTCCGTCTGCCGGAAGATGAGGCCGGTTTTATCGCCCTTCATCTGGCAAATGCACAGATGGATGAGGAAAAGATGCATAATATGCAGGATATTACCAGGATTATGCAGGAAATTGTCAACATTGTGAAATATTTTTTTGGACTGGATTTTGACGAAGATGAAGTTTATTATTACCGTTTTATTACTCATCTGAAATTTTTTGCAAAACGGCTGACAGAACAGCGGACGTATGAAGATGAAGACAGCGATGATTTATGGGAAGTAATTCGAAGAAAATATTCCGACGCCTACAGGTGCGTACTGAAAATCACTCAGTTTATAGGAAAGAAATATCACTACCAGTTGTCTAAAGAAGAGCAGTTATACTTAACCATTCACATTGAGCGGGTGGTAAATAAAACAAATAAATAACGCTTGTCAGGATGGTGACATTAAGTTGGCCAAACCTTCAGATAAAAATATTATTATGGAGGAAAAACTATGGGCAAGTATCAGAATCTGGCAAAAGAAATTGTCAAAAACGTAGGAGGAAAAGAAAATGTAATCAGTTTAACTCATTGTATCACCAGGCTAAGGTTTAAACTGAAAGACGAGGGGATTGCGCAGGATGATGTGCTGAAAAACATGGAAGGAGTGGTAACCGTAATAAAAAGCGGCGGCCAGTATCAGGTGGTAATCGGCAACCATGTTCCGGAAGTGTATGCAGACGTTCTTCCGCTAATCGGTCTGGAAGAGGGCGGAACAGAAAGTGAGCAGGACGGCCCCAAAGGAAATTTATTTAACCGTTTTATTGATGTGATTTCCGGTATTTTTCAGCCTATTTTGGGGATTATGGCAGCCTGCGGTATGGTCAAAGGATTAAATGCTATGTTTGTGGCTATGGGACTGTATCCGGATACCTGCGGAGGGTATTTGATTTTAAATGCCATCGGAGACGGATTATTCACATATCTGCCTTTGTTTCTGGGTTATACGGCTGCGAAAAAGTTTAATATGAAGCCTATGCTTGGGCTTGTAATCGGAGCGATTATGTGTTATCCATCCATTCAGGGAAGCGCCCTGGAAGGAGGAGAAGCCTTGTATACTCTGTTTTCAGGAACCATTTTTGAGTCACAGATTTACACAGACTTTTTCGGAATTCCTTTAATCGGAATGGATTATACCAGCACGGTGATCCCGGTTATCTTTGTGGTATACTTTGCTTCAAAGTGTGAAAAACTCTTCAGCAAAGTGATTCCGGATTTAGTGAAATTTTTCTTTGTTCCCATGCTTACGCTGCTGGTTACTATCCCTGTGGGACTTTTAGTAATCGGGCCGGTGGCTACATTTGGATCGGACATTATTGCTGAAGCAGTTATATCAGTACGGAACTTTAGCCCCATGATAGCAGGCGCTATTGTAGGACTGACCTGGCAGATTCTGGTTATTTTCGGACTGCACTGGGGATTCATTCCCGTTTACATTAATAACATTATGACCAATGGATATGACAATGTAATGATGCCGTTTTTCGCATGTACCTTTGCAACATCCGCAGTAGTACTGGCTGTTTTCTTTAAGACAAAAGATAAAAAATTAAAAGAAATGGCTCTGCCTAATTTTATTTCCGGAATTTTCGGAGTTACGGAACCGGCCATTTATGGTATCTTACTTCCTTTAAAGAAACCATTTATCATTAGTTGTATAGCCGGAGGAATCGGAGGAGCTTTTTACGGGGCGTTTAACTTCCGGAAGTTTATGATGGGAGGTATGGGAATCTTTGAATTTCCAGCCATGATTGAACCTGACGGAAGTCTGAACAATCTGTATGTGGCCATTGCCGGAGCTCTGTTGGCTATGGTCATTGCATTTGCTGCCACTATGATTTTATATAGAGAAGATAAATCAGATGGGACAAAAGACAAAGTTATACCGGAGAAAGAGAATGTCGGTTTAGAAAAGAAGATGGTAAACAAAATGGAGATTGGAAGTCCCGTCAAAGGAGAAGTGATTCCTTTAGAATCCGTTAAAGACGATGCCTTTGCTTTAGGAGCTCTGGGAAAAGGGGCAGCAGTTCTGCCGGAGGAGGGAAAGGTATATGCTCCGGCAGACGGAGAAGTGGCCACATTATTTCCTACGTATCATGCCATTGGGATTCAGACGGATGGAGGAGCAGAAATTTTGATTCATATCGGAATGGATACGGTACAGCTTAACGGCGCCGGTTTCCGAGCAGCAGTAAAGCAGGGCGACCGGGTGAAAAAAGGACAGTTGCTAATTGAATTTGATAAAACTGAGATAGAAAAAAAAGGCTTTTGTCTGGAAACGCCTGTTTTGGTTACCAATGCAGATGATTACCTGGATGTGGTGACAACAGCTAAGGGGCAGATTGAACCAGGCGCAGCCCTTTTGCAGGTATTAAAATAAGTAGAGGTGTAATTATGGGATTTCCTAAGGAATTTTTATGGGGAGGCGCAACTGCAGCCAATCAGTGTGAAGGCGGAGTTTTTGAAGGAGGCCGGGGACTGGCCAATGTGGATGTGTGCCCTTCAGGAAGGGACAGAAATGCAGTTATAACCGGACATAAGAAGATGTTTCAGATGGATGGTGAACACAGATATCCGGCAGCAGAAGCCATTGATTTCTACCATCATTTCCGGGAAGACATTCGTCTCTTCGGGGAAATGGGATTTCAGGTATACAGAATGAGCATTGCATGGACCCGGATTTTTCCCCATGGGGATGAGAAAGAACCCTGCGAAGAGGGGCTTCGTTTTTACGAAGAAATATTTAAGGAATGCAGGAAATATCAGATTCAGCCGCTGGTAACTATTTCTCATTTTGACTGCCCCATGTATCTGATTGAAAAATACGGAGGCTGGAGAAACCGGAAGATGATAGGGTTCTATCTGCATCTGTGCCAGGTTCTGTTTGAACGATTTAGTAAATATGTGAAACTCTGGCTGACTTTTAATGAGATTAATATGATTCTCCATGCACCGTTTATGGGTGCAGGACTATACTTTGAAGAGGGAGAAGAGGAAGAAAAGATTAAGT
>ERZ1643250.1793-NODE-1793-length-17321-cov-4.937507_pt1 | contig 17321 bp, 14 predicted proteins | sample MGYA00579262_ERZ1643250 | MGnify/ENA primary metagenome ERZ1643250 (study PRJEB29033, sample SAMEA4952265) | chicken gut metagenome | biome: Broiler Chicken; feature: Gastrointestinal Tract; material: Caecum | place: Ireland | collected 2018 | study: Broiler... | reverse complement strand
CCCTTGCCCTTTCCATGCACTATTTCAAGGAACTTTATCCGGAACTGAAGGTGACAGGATTCTGCGATAACTATGTGAAGAAACTTGAGAGAGCGCAGATCGATGTCAGCCTGACATGGCTTGAGAAGAGACTTGGAAAACATCTGACAAACGATGAGATCCAGGGCAAGCTTGAGAAGCTTGGGTTCGAGGTACAGATCGACGGCGACAATATGCACGTGACCGCGCCTACATGGCGTTCTACAGGCGATATCTCCATCAAGGACGACGTGATGGAAGAGGTTGCCAGAATGTACGGATATGACAATTTCGACGCCACGGCGTTCACCACTTCCTTTACAGGAGCGATCAACCAGAAGGATAAGAGCCTTGTCAGAAATATCAAGGAATACCTTGCGATCCGCTGCGGCATGCAGGAAGTGTACACCTATCCGTGGATGAACGATGTGTTCGTGAACGCAGTCCTTCAGAACACGGACGGGATCCTGAGGCTTTCCACTCCGCCGGCACCGGATCTGGGATATATCCGCTCATCCCTGCTTCCGAACCTGTGCGAGGCAGTTGTGAAAAATGAGCGTTATTTCAACGATTTCTCTATCTTTGAGGAAGCGCAGGTATTCTTTGACAAAAACTATACTTCCGTATACGACGAGACAGAATCTCTTCCGGAGCAGCGCAGACATATCGGAGCGGCCTTCGCGAGCAGCGTGAAAGACATCAATACCCTTTTCAGAGAGGCAAAAGGTGTCCTTGAGTATATGCCGCGCTACACACATATGGAAGCCTATGAGTTCAGAAAAGAAGAAAAACCGGTATGGGCTGACAACGTTGTATGGCTCAACATCTATCTCGGTGATGAGAAGATCGGTGATATGGGACTTGTGGCGAAGAAAGTTTCCATGGAGTGCGGGATCAAGAACCTTTCCGTCATGCTGTTCGAGCTGGATACGACAAAGCTGAGACCGCTGAAATCCAGAACGAACAAATTTGCGCATCTTGCCGAGTACCCGGAGACAGATTATGATATCTCCATGCTCTTTGACGCAGGCGCGGTATGGCATGATATCTATGATGCGATCATGGGCAGGAAGAAAGCCAGCGCGCTGCTCAAGGATGCGTCCTTCGTGGATGAATACAGAGGAAAACAGATCCCGGCGGGCAAGAAGTCTGTGACCATCAGACTGACCATCGGATCTGACGAGAAGACTCTGACCTCCCAGGAGATCGAGAGCGCCGCAAACCAGGTGATGAAAAAGCTTGGCAAGAAGATGAACGCGGAGCTCAGAACACAGTAAAACAGAAATAAAGTTAAGGCGGGCCTTGTGTGGAATGCATACAGGGCCCGCTTGTTGAAGGGGATAGGTTTGAAAATATGAAGACAAGTGATTTTTATTATGATCTGCCTCAGGAACTGATCGCCCAGGATCCCCTGGAAGACCGCTCTTCCTCCCGGCTCATGGTCCTTGACAAAGAGACGGGAAAGACGGAGCATCACGTATTCCGGGAGATCGTGGATTATTTAACTCCGGGGGACTGCCTTGTCATCAATGACACAAAGGTGATCCCGGCACGGCTGATCGGCGCGAAGGAAGAGACCGGGGCAAAGATCGAGGTGCTGCTCCTGAAGCGGGGGGCGAATGACGTCTGGGAGACGCTGGTAAAACCGGGACGCAAGGCAAAGCCCGGGACGAGGATCAGCTTTGGGGACGGACTGCTCGTAGGAGAAGTTGTTGATATCGTGGATGAGGGAAACCGCCTGATCCATTTTGAGTATGAGGGTATCTTTGAGGAGATCCTGGATCAGCTGGGACAGATGCCTCTCCCGCCTTATATCACACACCAGCTCAAGGACAAGGACAGGTATAACACAGTGTATGCGGAGCATTCCGGCTCGGCTGCGGCGCCTACGGCGGGACTCCATTTTACGCCGGAGCTGTTAAAGGAGATCCAGGAGAAGGGGATTGACATTGCCAGAGTGACGCTCCACGTGGGACTGGGGACATTCCGTCCTGTCAAGGTGGACGATGTGGAAAACCATCATATGCACTCGGAGTTCTATATGATCGACGAGGAGGCGGCGGAGAAGATCAACCGTGCGAAAGAGAACGGAAAACGGGTGATCTGTGTCGGGACGACAAGCTGCCGCACTGTGGAATCGGCGGCGGATGACAACGGAAGACTGAAAGCCTGCAGCGGCTGGACAGAGATATTCATCTATCCGGGTTACCGGTTTAAGATCCTGGATGCGCTGATCACCAATTTCCATCTTCCGGAGTCTACGCTCATCATGCTGGTGTCCGCCCTGGCGGGAAAAGAGCATGTCCTGGCGGCTTATGAGGAAGCGGTGAAGGAGAGATACCGTTTCTTCAGCTTTGGAGATGCGATGCTGATCATCTGAGCGCAGATGCAGCGGAGTGAAAGAGAAGCAGAAGTTCTGCCCTGCTGAAAACTTGGAGGTTTATACTCTGAAACAAATGGAAAATTCTCAGGAAAGCTTTTTTCGGATATACTGAACGTGTAACAGGATAAGACATAATATCAGGATGATCTGAAAAAGGAGCAATGATAAAGATGAAAGCAAAGAAGTTATTTTCCATGGTCTTAGCGGGCGCGGCAGCGGTCAGCCTTCTGGCGGGATGCAGTTCTGACACGGGCAGCACGGAGAACGGAGCGGAAGCGACTGCGCAGAGTGAAGCACAGGATACACAGAGCGATGCGGATGGAGCACAGGACACGTCCGCTGATGCGGAAACAGATGACGGGGCAGATGAGACTTCCGCTTCCGGAAATGTGCTGGTCGTCTATTATTCCGCGACAGGAAATACAGAAGAGGCGGCGAACATGATCGCCGATGCGACAGGGGGCGACCTTTTCGAGTTGGAGCCCGTGGAGCCTTATACAGATGATGATCTGAATTACGGTGATGAGAACAGCCGAGTATCTCAGGAACATGAGGATGAGAGCCTGAGAGATGTGGAACTGGTCTCTACGACTGTGGAGAACTGGGAATCCTATGATACGGTGTTTGTCGGGTATCCGATCTGGTGGGGCATTGCTGCATGGCCGGTGGATTCCTTTGTGGAGAACAATGATTTTACAGGAAAGACTGTGATCCCGTTTGCAACCTCTGCATCTTCAGGATTAGGCGAGAGCGGACAGCTTCTGGCGGAGATGGCAGGGACCGGGGAATGGCAGGAAGGTATGAGGTTTGGTTCCAGCCCCGATGAGGCGGAAGTGCAGGAATGGGTGAACGGACTGGGGCTGTGATGCTCTCGGAAAAGAATACTTGAAAAAGGTGGCAGGGTGTTATGCCCTGCCTTTATTGATGGCTAAAAATGAAGTTTCCATTCTCCAATTGCAGGATAGTGAAACATGGAACCATGATAGAAAGAATTATATCAGTGTATCATTTTGTGGTCTCGCTGATTTAAATTGACTATCAATAAGTTGAAGATAAAAGCGTACTTGTGTAAAATAAAGACAAAAGTGCAGGAGTTACCGAAGATAGGAGTGGTTTCATGACAAATGTGTGGAATGTAGCGGAAAAAGTTTTTGACCAAATAAATGACTCATTGGGATTTGCAGGGTCACTTCTGACGTTTTATGATTTCCTGAAGAATAAAGATAAAGATCACATTCAGGAAACACTGGATGTGATGGAGAAAAAATCAAAGGCAGCATATGGGCGGTACTGTCAGTACAGGAAATACAGGGAAAAGGATCTGGGGGTTCCGACAGAAGAAAAAATCCTTGGGTATTGGAAATCCTGCATGGAGCGCAGCGTGTTGCCCAGTGCCGGTGATATGGTAAACTCCGGTATAGCCTGCAGAGAAGAAGCGGAAGTTTTAATGCCCTATTTGATGGAACAGTGGAGGACCGTTCCGGAATTTTCAGAATGGCTTCATTTGATTTTAAATAGGGAAAAACTGGAAGAAATATCTGATAAGCTGTCGGATCTTTCCGGGGTGCTGGAAACAGCCCTGCAGTTTAATCAAGAACCGGATCTTCAAGATATCAACAGTGCGGCGGTCCTTCTTACTCCTGCCGTTATTAATGACGCAAAGCATTCATGTAATAAGCTGGATATTAAAAATTTCTTTACGGTTGATAATAATTTTTATACCATGCTCCGGGTGATCAGTGCAGAAGAGGATATTCCGGATCAAAACGCGGCGAAAGCGGTAATGGACCTGCTTCAAAAGAGTGCCCCTGTTATTATTACCGGAAACGGAGGACAGGGAAAGACCAGCTTGATGATGAGTGCCGCGGTACAATGGGCAGCCAGTGGAAAATGGGCAGTTTGGATGACACTGTCAAATAAAGAGATTGTAACTGAGCAGGATGCAGATCGATTTTTTTCTGCATTAATTCAGGCAGTACCTGAAGGACAGCGCATTTTATTATGTATTGATAACCCATACGAAGGACAGAAATCTTTCGCAAATTTACAAATAAGGTGGCCTCACAACACGAAAATACAATTACTTATGGCAGAACGCGAGAACCGTTTGACTCTGCTTGCGGATCCTGCTCAGGATCGGCTGCTGTATTGGTTTGATAATTCACATCTTATTGTCTTACAGGGGATTGGTTCAACAAGAGATTATTCTCTAAAAGATTATCAAGCCTGCATTTTTCAGGAAAGCCCGGAGAGAAGAAAGACTATTCTTGAGAAATGTACATCTTACTTGGTAGAAGAAGGGGTTGTAAGCAGAAATGTCCAGCAAGATGTTACAAAGAAAGTACTGAAATGGTATGGAAAACCAAATGTCAGTTTAGTTGAACTGATTTACAGAACCCTGTTTGAATTGAAAAAGGTTGCATCAAAACCTGAAAGTATTAAACTGGACTGGGAAGAATGGGGAGAACTGGTAAACAAGGAGTTTGGTAATGTAGATTCCTCTCTTCAGTTATACGGAGTAATTGCAGCTTTAAAAGTATTTAATGTGCCTTTGTCTCTGTCTCTGTTCTGCCGGTATTTTGAACTGAGTGAACGTAAACTGAGAAGCAGGCTTTGTGAGCGGTTTGTACCACGTCATGTTGAACCGGTAATATACAATGAGACAAGTAAAACATTACAGACAAAACATGATGTCATAGCAGAATTATTTTTCCTGTTTAATAAGAATAAAGTTTCTATTGATTCCTTAATCGGAGAACTGATTAAAACTATGAATGAAAACGAGATAGAGACATTTTTATCTAATGTAATGATTAAAAAAGAGGTTAAAAAAGGAAAAAAACCGCCGATTGGCAGAATAGCGTACTGGCAGTATGTAGATGATATTTATTCACGGACTCAGAGTGGAATGTGTAATCTTTCACGAGAAGCAAGGGCGTATCTATGCATGGGCGCTCTGTGGGCAGAAAAAAAAGGAAGCTGGGGGAACGCTCAAATTTACGGTGTTTTGGAAAAAACAGCACCGGAAATAGAGGAAAATGATCTGTTGCTGGCAAAGCTATATACAGAGTGGGGGATTTGGGAAGCAAGAAAAAACCATCAGGGGTCTGCAGAAGAAAAGTTTCTGACTGTTATAAAATATAATCCTGAGCAGCTGCCTGCACGCACTGAGTTAGGCCGGCTGCTGTCGAAACAGAAAGGGAGAGAAGGGGAAGCGGAGAAATATCTGAAGGAAGCGATGAAAATTGAGCCTAAACATATTCAATCACGAACTGAGCTGGGGAGGCTGCTGTCGAAACAGAAAGGGAGAGAAGGGGAAGCGGAGAAATATCTGAAGGAAGCGATAGGGATTGATCCCCAAAATCTGCATCCCCATACTGAGCTGGGGAGGCTGCTGTCGAAACAGAAAGGGAGAGAAGAGGAAGCGGAGAAATATCTGAAGGAAGTTATAAGGATCGATCCTGAAAATCTTCATTCCAGAACTGTGCTTGCAGAATTATATGAGAGTGAAGGAAGACTGACCGAAGCAAAGCAATTATATCAGGAACTTATTGATTTGGATTCTAAAAATCAGTACGGTAAAAAGGGATTTTCACGGTTAAAATCCATATGACAGGAAATGAGCGAGAATGTAAAAGAGTGTTTCATAACAGGAAAGGCTGTAATTCCATTGGCACCTTTTTCATCTTCCGGAACCGCGAATATTGTTAATAGTATATTTGAAAAAACGGGCAGGGTGCTAATCCCTGCCCGTTTTGATAAACATGAATACCAAAGCACATACGGGATCCGACAGCCGATCCGGCCGCTCACGGTCTAGGCGATCATATATTTCTGCGCCTTGTGCACCAGCGTGTTCAGCCCGGTTATCTTCTCCCACGGGAGTTCCCACTCCGGTTTCCCAAAATGTCCGTATACGGAAGTGAGTGAATAAATGGGCTTTCTCAGATTCAGCTCTTTGATGATGCCAGCAGGTGTCAGGTCATAGCAGTCGCAAATGATCTCGCACAGAGCCTGATCGGACAGTCTTCCGGTGCCGAAGGTGTTGACGGAAACGGACGTCGGTTCGGCTACGCCGATAGCATAGGAGAGCTGCACCTCACATGTGTCCGCGAGTTTTGCGGCAACGATGTTTTTGACGATGAAGCGTGCCATATATGCGGCGGAACGGTCTGCCTTTGTCGGGTCTTTTCCGGAAAATGACCCTCCGCCGTGATGCGCATAACCGCCGTAGGTGTCTGCGATGATCTTTCTTCCCGTAAGCCCTGTGTCTGCAGCTGGACCTCCAAGGACGAAACTGCCGGTCGGATTGATGTAGATCTCGGTGTCGGCATCGATCAGTTCGGAAGGAAGCACCGTCTCGATCAGGTGATGACGGATATCGTCCCGCAGTGTTGATAAGGAAACATCCGGATCATGCTGTGCGGACACAACGACGGCGGAGATATGGGCGGGGATCGTGTTGTGATATTCTACCGTTACCTGAGCCTTCCCGTCCGGACGGAGATCGGGGAGGGTTCCTGTCCTGCGAAGGGAGGTGAGCTTCCTTGTCAGACCGTTTGCCAGGTCAATGGCAAGAGGCATATAATTTTTAGTCTCTGTACAGGCGTATCCGAACATCATGCCCTGGTCACCGGCGCCAAGGGTGCTTTCCGGAGTCCCTTTCTTCTGCAGAGCCCGGTCCACGCCGCATGCGATGTCGGGAGACTGCTCGTGTATAGAGGAAGAAAAAGCGCAGCGGTCTGTAAAACCATATTCATCTTTGGTATATCCGATCTGCCGGATCACATCTCTCGCACAGGCTTCGTAATCCACAGATGCCTTGGTCGTGATCTCACCCATGACGTGAACCGCTCCGGGTTCAGCGATGGTCTCGCATGCGCAGCGGCTGTAAGGATCCTGCCGGAGCAGTTCGTCAAGGATCCGGTCGGAGATCTGGTCGCAGATCTTATCCGGATGTCCTTCAGTTACCGATTCAGAAGTCATATGTCTGATTTCTATAGTTTTCATCCTTTCTGTTGATCTTATCAAATTTATCTTGTCTCTTATTTTAGGAGGAAGGAAATAAAGAATCATTGGACAAATCAGGTTAAATGTCCAAAAAGGTAACACTTTTCGTCAAAGTGTCCGGTTTTGCGACAGAAGTGGATCTTTGTCCGGTGAAATCTTCGGGGTGGAAAGGTATGATACAGCTAAAGCAGCCGGATGGAACGGTCGGGCTGCAGTAAAATACGAAAGCGAAAGAGAGGAATAAAAACTATGGCAAATCTTGTAGAAAAAGCAAAGATCGCGGCAATGTCTGTTTCCCTGACAAAAGCCTGGCAGTATCTGGACAAGGATCCGGAAAATAATATCCCGAAACTCATGGATATGGTGGATAAAGTGGCGCCGGAAGGCTGGTATGAGTCACAGAGAGAGGCGTTCCGGAAGGCGATCGCCGATAAGACAAACTGGTATGAGCTCATGATGAAGGTGTGGAACCTGGATCCGGGAGTACGTAACGCATTTTTTAAGAATTTTATCGTAAATGCCAGCCTGTCAGGAAGCGCGCGCCAGGAGGAAGTAAAAGCGCAGGAAGGCTGCAATGTCCCGTGGGTGATCCTTCTTGATCCTACATCCGCGTGCAACATGCACTGCACAGGCTGCTGGGCAGCAGAGTATGGAAACAGGCTGAACCTTACATTTGAGGAACTGGATTCCATCGTTACTCAGGGAAAAGAACTGGGAACTTATATGTACATATTCACAGGCGGCGAGCCTCTTGTGAGGAAAAAAGATGTCATCGCCCTTTGCGAGAAACACTCTGACTGTGAATTCTTAAACTTTACAAACGGGACGCTGATCGATGAAGCGTTCTGTCAGGATGTGACCAGCGAAGAATTTTTCGATATGATCATAGACGCGGGAGCTCTTTTTGTATGGTTCTTCCATTATATGCCGGTGGGAAGCGGGGCGGCTCCGCAGCTCCTGCCCTCACCGGAACAGAGGGAGAAAGTATACAGGAAAATCCGTGAGTACAGAAGTACCAAATCCATCTTCTCCATGGACTTCCAGAACGACGCTGAGTATGTGGGAGGATGCATCGCAGGCGGAAGAAGATACCTGCATATTAACGCCAAAGGAGATGTGGAGCCCTGTGTATTTATCCATTATTCCAACGCAAACATCAGGGAGTGCAGTCTTCTGGATGCCCTCAAGAGCCCGATCTTCATGGCTTACCATGACGGACAGCCGTTTAACAAGAACATGCTCCGCCCGTGTCCGATGCTGGAGAACCCGGAGAAACTCCGCGCCATGGTAAAAGAAACCCATGCGGTGTCCACAGACTACGAATCGCCGGAGAGTGTGGATACACTCTGTGACAGATGCAGGCCTTATGCCGAGAACTGGAAACCGGAGGCTGACAGGCTGTGGGAGCAGTGCGGAAAATAGGAAAGCAGAAAATGAAAGAAGATATTAAGAGGATCCTCATTACATCTATGGTGGAAAAAGCGTTCAGAGACGGAAAAAGTTCTCCGAGACGCACCGCAAGAAATATGATCGATCTGGGGCTGAATTTCTCGAAAGGACGCTTCCAGAAGTGGTTTCTGACCTATGCCCAGGAAATGCTGCAGGACCAGGAAAGCGCATACTATGATCTGGTCACTGACGTGATCGCCCATACAGATGAAAAGCTGCTCATCAATTTCGGCGTGAACCTTGTGTACAACGGCTGTACGAAAGGGGCGGCTGTCATACGCAAAATGGAGAAAGAACAGGGGTTCAATATCCCCTGGTGCCTCTCCATGAAAATGGACGGGAAGAGAATGGAGCAGGAGGCGGATGTGTGCCAGGAGTGGATCCGACAGGGAAAAGAACTGGGAATCTATGTTTATCTGATGGCGCTCAAAGAAGGAAATCCGGAAGGGCTGCTGAAATTCCTGAAAATGAATCCAGACTGTGCGTTCATCTTCTTCCTGGGCGGACAGACGGTGTCTGAAGGATTTGCAAAAGAAGTAAGAGAATGCGGAAATGCGATGATATCTGTACCGGCGCGTCCGGATTCTGTGGATAACTGCTGGTTTATGCGGAAAAACAGGCTTTTGTATGCCGTACATGCAGGGTATCGGGAAGCGGATGCGGGCAGGATACTGGATGACACCTGGCTGAAGGAACAGCTTCTGCTGCATCCGCAGTTTGCGTTTGTCTGGGCGGACTGGGAATGCGAAAGTGACATCCGTCAGAAAGTATATGAGCATGTGGTGGATGTGCGCATGAAACAAAAATATCCGGTCCTGTATATGGAGATACGGGAAGACCTTCAGATGATCGAGAATATCATATCGGATGATGCCTGCGCGGTAGGATTTGAGACAGACGGAAGCGTGGTGGCGTATGCCAGGCAGACCCGGATGAAAGTAAAGGACATCGGCGGACGCACTCTGAAAGAGATCTTGAAAATCATGGTCCCGAAAGACATCACTGAAGATGTTGCTGCGGACATTCCGATGGAGATCCCATAGAACAGGGCAGTATTGAAACAGAAAAGAGCATGGCAGCGAGGTGAAAAAATGGACAATAAACGGAAAAAAATGATCTCAGAGGGGAGTAAAAAGGTAAAACAGTTTCTGTTCAGCCGTTTATTTGTGGTCCTTCTGCTCCTGGCAGTACAGGTCGTATTTCTGGTGCTGCTCTGGAGGGCGATGAGGGAACACTTCTTTTATTCTTACTGGCTGACGACCCTTTTGAATTTTTTTGTCTTTATCATTATCGTCAACCGGAAAGGGAATCCCGGATTTAAGCTTGCGTGGATGATACCGATCACCCTTCTTCCGATTTTTGGCATTCTTCTGTACTGCTTCTGTGAATATGAGAGAATCCCGAGGCTGGTGGACAGGAGACTGAAAGGGGAACGCCAGAAGATATCTGTTTTCCTGAAACAGGACAGAGAAGTCTTCCGCCGGCTGGAAGAGGAGAGCCCGGAAACAGCGAATCTGTCACGCTATCTTTACAGGGAGATGGGGTTCCCTGTTTATGAGAATACAGACGTGAGATATTTTACCTGCGGGGAAGAATTCTTCCCTCACCTGCTGGAAGAACTGGAAAAAGCGGAATCGTATATATTTATGGAGTATTTTGCATTTTCAGAGGGAAAGATGTGGAACACGATTCTGGATATCCTGAAGCAGAAAGCAGCACAGGGGGTGGAAGTGAGGTTCTTATATGACGGGACATGTTCCTTTAAGAATCCCTATAATTATGCAAAACAGCTGGAAAAATACGGGATACATGCCCAGGTGTTCAACCAGATCAGACCAATCCTCTCCACCGTGCAGAATAACCGTGACCATAGGAAGATAACTGTGGTGGATGGCAGGACAGCATTTACGGGCGGGATCAATCTGGAGGATGCATACATCAATGCGGAAGTGCGGTACGGATACTGGAAAGACACGGTGATACAGCTTAAGGGAGACGCCGTGAAGAGTTTTACCGCCATGTTCCTTCAATCCTGGGACCTGTACAATGAAAGCTCAGAAGATTACATGAAATATTTACATAATACAGTCCCGGCATATCATCCGGCGGAGAAAACGGAAGGTTTTGTGATGCCGTACTGTGACAGCCCGCTTGACACGGATAATACCGGAGAGTCCGTCTATATGGATATTCTTTACAATGCGAAACGATATGTACATATCATGACACCGTATCTCATTTTGGATAACGAGATGGTGACCGCGCTTACCTATGCGGCAAAAAGGGGAGTGGATGTAAAGATCCTTATGCCGGGGATCCCGGACAAACCTTATGCGTTTGCGGTCGCAAAGACATTTTACCCGGAGCTTCTGAAGGCGGGGGGGAGGATCTTCCAGTTCGCACCCGGATTTCTGCATGCAAAGAGTTTTGTGGCAGATGACGAAAAAGCGGTCGTGGGAACGATAAACCTGGATTACCGCAGCCTGTATCTGCATTTCGAATGCGCTGCGTTTTTCTGCCGTATGGAGGCAGTCAGACAGGTGGAAGAGGATTTCCAGCGGACTCTTGGCAGGAGCAGGGAAGTCACGCTGGAGACCTGCCGGAAGGAAAAGACCGGTACGAAGATATATGGGCGGCTTCTGCGCCTGATCGCGCCACTGATGTGAGCCGGACAAAAGCGGGATCACAGAAATCTCCGGATCGGGATGGTCAGTACCCGAAGGATCAGGTAAAAGATCTTCTTGGGCAGACTGATCTCCCTCGGAACATAATTCTCACCGTAGATATATTCTCCGTCGTCCATGACCCTGCTGTAAGTCTTATCCCGTTCAGCTTCTTCGCGGATGAGCGCATTGAGTTCTTTTGAGTCAACGGCAAGCATCAGCTCGGTGTCCTGATAGGTGCTGCGCATATCCAGGTTGTAGGAGCCGACGATGCTCATTCTGTCGTCAATGAGGACCGCCTTTGTGTGGCAGGAGTGGGCTCCCATAAATTCATACACTTTTACACCCGTATCCCAGATCTTTTCTTTCTGGTTCAGATAATCAGTACAGCCCCAGGGATTGGCGCCGCTGGATACATCGTTTGTGATGATCTCAACCGGGATCCCTTTCTCGGACAAAGAGGAAAGGTCATCATACATTTCACGACCGCAGATAATGTAGGGCGTGTAGATGGTCACATTGCTGCCCTCCTTCATGAGCTGGTGGAGAGAGTACCACATCCAGGGCTCCTTGTTCTCTGTCTGGATGGGATTGTACAGCAGAGAGACCTTGTTGGTCTCCATTGTCAGACCCTCCCAGTCCCATTCCTTCGTCATCTCGGGGTACTTTTCACGGAGCGTTTTGTAACGCTCCTGCAGCTTTGCGGTACAGTCTTTGATCTCCTCTGTCAGATCTGTGCAGGTATAATCCCTGCTCTCCTCCAGCTCCCATACCTGTTCAAAATAGTCCATCAGCTGGTACAGGGACGAATTCGGAGAATCCTCTGTCTCGTAGATGAACAGTTCCCGGTCGATATTTTTGGAGGAAGAGTAATCTCCGAGGAACAGGTTTGTCGTGTTCCTCCCGCCGAGGAGATACATGCGCCGGTCAACGATCAGGTATTTGTCATGGAGACGAGCCTGCATGTCCCAGGGTTTCAGAAAATTGACGGGATTATAGACGCGGATCTCGATGTTCTCATGGGCGGCGGCAGCCTGGAACCAGGGGTCGCCCCGCAGATCGAGAAAGGCGCTGATGCCGTCCACGATGATGCGCACGGATACGCCCTCCTCGGCGGTGTTCATCAGGGCTGCCAGCATATCTCTGCCGGCACGGTCAGAGTGAAGATCAAAAGTGGAGAGGATGATCTCCTCCTCTGCTTCTTCGATCATGCGCAGACGGTAAAGCCGCGCTTCGGTATTGTCGTCAATATATGCCGCCCGCTCTGTTCCGACAGAGCCGGAGTAAAACTTTTTCTGAGAAAACGATCTCTGGAAAGATTCGGGCACTTTTTTATGGGGGATATAGGGAACGATGAGCGCGGCAAGGTATAGCAGTACCAGGAGGTTGATAAAACTTCAGTAAAACCAGGAGATACCGTTACTTATACTATCCAGGTGAGTAACAACACAGGGAAAACAATAAAGAATATTGTTGTTAATGAACCTTTAGATGAGAATCTTACATTGGTCAATGCCAACACAAACGGTATTGGTGAATACAAGGATGGAGCCTGGACGATTCCTGAGCTGGAAAATGGTAAAACAGCAAAGCTTACGATCACTGCTGAAGTAAATGCAGACGCAAAGCCGGGAACGATCACTAATACGGCCACGATAACAGGAGCTGAAAGTGAAGACGGAGAAAAGCTACCGGATGGGACGACTCCAGAAGATAAAGTTGATGTGACCGTGACTGAACCTGATCCAGAACCTGTTATCCCAGCGCCAACTGACTGGGATAAGTTGACAGTTGAAAAAAGTGCCGATAAAAACAGCGTAAAACCGGGAGAAGAGATACAGTACACTTTCAAACTATGGCGTGTACACGAAAGTGGACTGTATCACTTCCATGGTAAGCCCGGAAGGAAAAGAACTGTATCAGGAGCCGAAGCAGGGAACCGTCTACGAGCGGAATGCCGCGATCGAAATGACAGACATTATGCGCGATGTGATCAAAAACGGGACTGCTGCCGGCATGAACTGGAACCGTGTCTCCGATCTGCCTGCTGCCGGCAAGACCGGAACGACAAACGATGATACGAACGGCTGGTTCTGTGGTTACACTGCGCCATATACGGTGGCAGCGTGGGTAGGGAAGGATGATAATACGACAGTCAGTGACCTGTATGGCACTTACAATCCCATCTATATCTGGAAAGATGTCATGCTGGCTTTAACGGAAGGCTATGAGGGGGATAACGAGATCTTTGAGGCAGAAGTAGAAGAAACACAAGCTAACGAGGATGGAGAGATATGGACCGTTGTAGGCAGCGGCGCAAATGTAAGGGACGGAGCAAGTTCCAGTTCTAACGTCGTGTTTGCCCTGCCCGGTGGGACGGAAGTTGAGGTGGTTGAATATGGGGAGGACTGGTCGAAAGTGCTGATTGACGGGAAAACATACTACATTTATTCACCTCTTCTCACGAGATGATTTGATAAAGAAGTAAAATACACGATTTATGATTTAAGATTCTTCTCGAAGGGGCCATATTCCGGCCCCATTTGTTATCTATCGGTGGTCACGGTATCATTCGTGGATAGGCAGTGTCCTGTCTCTGCTCATATACACTCTATTTGTCAGATGAAAGGTGCGGGATGATGCAATATTGACACGGCTTTTTCCCGGATTGGAGCAATTCAGCAATAGAAGTTTTCTTACTGTCTTCTTGGTCATTACCGTATTGGCACCGCTCCTCAGGCTGGCGGGATTCAGAATTGGAGAGGTTAGTACCACTTTTGAGATTAGTGCTATAGTTACATTTTTCTAGGTGAAACCGCTTTGTCCTTTCGTTTACCAACAATATAGTCTTCTCAAAGATCTTTGGGTTCACTTTTGATTTATTAGATATAAGTAGTTTGCGCCGTTTATCCAGGTTCTGATCCCAATCCTCTAATGATCCATTCTTCAGGATAACCCTGTACTCTTTCAAATTATCACTGTTATTCTCATCAAGCATAGGGAAAGTCACATGCATTTCTACAAATGCCACCCGCTTCGGATCACTTTCAAAGTAAAGAGTTACTTCGTAGGTCACAGTACCGTCTGTTTCGGCCAGATAATCAGCGACAAAGTTTTCAAACGGAAGCATCATGTCACAGTTCAGACTGTTGGTTCCCGGGAAAGTCTCATTAATATGAATGCTCTTTTTATCATCTTCAGAAATAAATGGGCTTAGCTGGATGGCAATGATATGGCACTTCGCGTCATAATCCCCTCTATCTCCTCTTGAATGCCTTTTTGTTTGCTTCCCTTTCTCCCCGTTTCGTCCTTGTAGGTTCACCGATGTAGAGAGCTTTTCATACTTTTCGGGATTTACGTCAGAAGGGAATTTCTCATGAAAGGGATTCGTAAAATAGTGAAGTCCTTCTTCAAAACAAAATTTGAAATCAAGGACTCCTTCCTTTTTTGATCTTTCCCAGATATCCCTTCTGCATGTCACAGCCGCTTCGTCTGAGGTAGTTTTTGATGGGATTCGGCTGAGCCTTTCGGATCGGAACCAACCATATAGCGATAATTCTGGATCCATAAACGTATCTGCCGGATATGTTTTCACCCAATGATATATAACAATTTTCTCTACTTTGTTTTTTCGTATAAGATTAAGAATCTTCGTCTTTGTATCGCCGTTTTCGTCCCAAACATCCACAAAGCAGTAATCACCGTCCTTTGCATCACATAAGTAGTTCTCGCTATATTTAATGACTGTATCATCCTTGTTTTCAAACTGGTCCCTGGAATCAGGATGAAGCCTAAGATAATTCTTTTTCTCTTGCTTGCTATTTTGGGGATTTATTAAATTATTTATAAGGTCATCCCGTAAATCCCTACTCCTGCGCTGCCTGTGATTTTTAAAAAACAGACCGCCACGGTTATCCATCGCAAAGACAAGGTTCATATCTCCATTTCCCCCTTTGTATAATGCACTTTGTATACTTACAGCATAGATTTCAGCCATATGGCTGTCAAGTTTTTCTGAAAGATATTTTATACATATTCTGTTCGAATGAATAAAAGGAGGAAACAAAGATGGAAAGAAACATCAAAGATTATGCAAAAGAGGTCGCGGCACATGTGAAGGAGTATCTGCCGGAGGAATTGTCTGACTGCACGGTAAAGGTTTTGGAGGTCCGAAAGGGGCAGACAATGGTATCGGAGATTTTAGTTCGCAAAGAGGGAGTATCATTTAGTCCGCTTCTGCCAGTATCTCAGTTTTTTAACGATAACGTAAACGAAGAAGATGCTGCGATGAGAATCGTCGATATGGTCGGTAAAATGTATAGAGAAGATCATTCTTTATATAGCTCACACGATATCGAAGATTATAACATCTGCAGTCAGAAGCTGTTTATCCGTGTATATGGAAGAAAAGAGAAACTCCCAGTCCCATGGCCTCATAAGGAAATTGCGTTCGGACTTGATGCTGTATGTTATATAGACACATCAGAAAACAGTGACGAAGGAAAAACGATCAATGTCACGAGCGATATGATGGATAACTGGGGGAAGAGTTTTGAAGAAGTGTTTGCAGCCGCAGCCGCAAATATGCTTCAGTGTGCATCCTTTCGACCTATGAACGATGTACTCACAGAGATGAATGATGAGTACGTACAGAGTCTTCCTATTCCAGAGGAAATGAAAATGGCGATGAAGGATGCATACGTTAATTCGCTAGTTCAAAATCCAATGCATGTATTAATGGCCGGATACTACGGGGCAGGAGCAGTAGCAGTTCCAGAGCTGTTAAAAAATACGCTGGGTGAAGGATGCTACTACATTATGCCTTCCTCACTTTATGAAGTCATTGTGATACCAGTAGGCAATGAAACCATTGAGGAATTAATGGAAATTGTTAATAGTGTGAATAATGAAGCGGTCTCAGAAGAAGATCAGTTGTCCAATCGTGTATACAGGTATGAGAATGGAAAATTAAACTGCTGTTTTGCATGATCTTTAATACAAACTAGAGGATGCTCAAGCGTCCTCTTTTTTGTTTTCCGGCGGGATTACATATTGTGTGTGATCACAAAAAAGGAGGAAATGAACCATGATCAGAGAAATCAAAGGAAATCTTCTGGAAACAACGCGCGGGATTATCGCGCATCAGGTGAACTGCAAAGGAGTAATGGGGGCTGGCGTTGCAAAGCAGATTAAAAATAAACTGCTTTCGAAAGAGCAATTTGAGCATTATCGGCGTATGTGCAGCGAAAATACCCCTGAAATGCTGCTCGGTGACTGCTGGTGCTACTCTGTAAACGGATCCAAAACTCTTACTGTAGCAAATTTGTTTGCGGAGAATATCCCAACCGGGAAAGGTCTGGATACAAACTATGATGCGCTGAAGAAAAGCCTGTCTACCTTAAAACAGCAGGCGAGAGTATATCAAATGCCAATTTCTATCCCAGGATATCTGGGGTGCGGACTGGCCGGAGGAGATTGGGAGTATGTCTATTCGAAGATCTTGACTCCGCTTTTTGAAGACTATCCCTATGGACTGAGGATCTGCTACCTCCCGGAATCCGTGAAGACGCTCTGGAATGAGTTCGGAGATGTAGCGATGAATCCGGAGACCGAGTGCATTGAAAATAGCTGGCATGGTTTTCCTGCCGTAACCCATCGGGAAGAAATCTGGAAATGGTTTGAGGAGACTTTCCATGTGAGCCTAGCGGAAGATCTAATGGGACTGGATTGCAGCCCTGATGCAGAAGGCTGGAGCCACGTTTGGACATATGGACTTTATCGCCATTGAGTTTTCCGGA
>ERZ1643250.1791-NODE-1791-length-17333-cov-6.077787_pt1 | contig 17333 bp, 13 predicted proteins | sample MGYA00579262_ERZ1643250 | MGnify/ENA primary metagenome ERZ1643250 (study PRJEB29033, sample SAMEA4952265) | chicken gut metagenome | biome: Broiler Chicken; feature: Gastrointestinal Tract; material: Caecum | place: Ireland | collected 2018 | study: Broiler... | reverse complement strand
TGTCAACTACAAAGGCATCAACGTCGCGGACGACACGAAGCTGCGCAAGCAGCTGCGCGAGGCCGGCAGCACTTACAAGGTGGTCAAGAACACCATGCTCAAGCGTGCGCTCGACGAGGCCGGCATCGAAGGCCTGGACGGCGTGCTCGAGGGCACCACGGCTATTGCCTACAACAAAGAGGACTATGTTGTCAGCGCAAAGATCCTGTCTGAGTTTGCAGAGAAGAGCAAAACCTTCGAACTCAAGGCCGGCTTTGTCGACGGCAACGCGCTCGACGCCGCAGGCGTCAAGGAGCTGGCTGCCCTGCCTCCGAAGGAGGTCCTGGTGGCGAAGGCTCTCGGCGGCCTGAATGCGCCCATCACCGGCTTTGTCACCGTGCTCAACGGCACGCTCAAGGGCCTGGTGGTCGCGCTCAACGCCATCGCCGAAAAGCAGGGTGCGCAGGCGTAAGATGCCGCACTGCTCCACGGAATACCGGCTCTTTGCCGGACCGCGAAGAAAAAAGGGCCCGCACCGGGCCGCAAATAAAAATTTATAAAAAACGGAGGTTCCAACCATGTCTGATAAGGTTGTTAAGCTGATTGAAGATGTCAAGTCCCTGACTGTTCTCGAGCTGTCCGAGCTCGTGAAGGCCCTCGAGGAAGAGTTCGGCGTTTCCGCTGCTGCTCCGGTTGCCGTTGCTGCTGCTCCGGCTGCTGCCGCTGCCCCGGCCGCTGAAGAGAAGACCGAGTTCGACGTCGTCCTGAAGGCTGCCGGCGCGAACAAGATCCAGGTCATCAAGGTTGTCCGCGAGCTGACCGGCCTGGGCCTGAAGGAAGCCAAGGCTGTTGTTGACGAGGCTCCGAAGACCGTGAAGGAAGGCGTTTCCAAGGAAGACGCCGAGTCCATCAAGGCGAAGCTGACCGAGGCTGGCGCTGAGGTTGAGGTTAAGTAAGTAACCTTTTTGCCAAAACGTTTTTGAACATGTGCCCCGCGGCTCTTCGGGCTGCGGGGCTTTGTTCTGCCCGCGGGAATTTTTCCCGTGCTTTCGTGCAAAACGGCGGCGCGGGCTGGCGTTTTCCCGCCGCCGGTGATAGAATAGAGGCAAACCGGGCGATCGCGCCGCTTGTGCGGCTGCTGTGCCCCACAGAAAGGATGAATCCCGATGCTTACACCTGCCAAGAAGGAATTTATCGAATTCATGATGAGTGCGGACGTGCTGCGCTTCGGCGATTTCGTGACGAAAAGCGGCCGCAACACGCCGTATTTCGTGAACACGGGCAACTACCGCACAGGCCTGCAGATCTCGCGCCTGGGTGAATTTTACGCGGCCCTGGTGCATGAAGCGGTGGGCGGCGGCTTCGACGCCATGTTTGGCCCGGCCTACAAGGGCATCCCGCTCGTGACGACGACCGCCGGCGCCCTGGCGCGCGTGCACGGCGTGGACAAGCCCTTTTTTTTCAATCGCAAGGAGGCAAAGGATCACGGCGAGGGCGGCAATCTGGTGGGTTATAAGCCGAAGGACGGCGACCGCGTGATCATCATCGAAGACGTCATCACGGCCGGCACGGCTGTGCGGGAGGTCATGCCCATCCTGCGCGCCTGCGGTGACATCCGCGTTACGGACATGTTCATCTCCGTGAACCGTTGTGAGTTCGGCCAGAACCCGCAGAAGACGGCCATCATGGAAGTGGAGGAAGAGTTCGGCATCCGTGTGCACGCCATTGTCACGGTGTGCGATATTGAGGAATACCTCCGCGGGCGCGAGGATTACGCGCACCTGCTCCCGCTCATGGAGGACTACATGAGCAAATACTGCCTGTTCTGAACAGGGCGCGCATGCATCCGGGCCTCCCGGCGCCGTTCCAGAGGATCGGACCTGGGAAGCGTGAAGGCTGCTTTCCGCAAAGCAAAGCGCCTCTTTCCCTGCCCTGGCGGCGGTGACCTGATCCAAATTGAGCGGACATCACAAAAGGGGCCCGGGGATGCAGGAATAAGAAGTTTTAGCAGGGGAGGCGCCGTGCGAGCGGCGCCTCCCCTGTCTTTCACCGGATGCGCGCATGGTTGCAGAAGCAGATGTATCTGTCAACCATCCCATTGGCCTGGGCAAAGCGGGTTTGCGCCGGTGGATGCATTCTGTTTTGAGAATGGAGAAAATGTTTTCCGCCATGGCATTGTCGTGGCGGATTTCCTTTTCTTTACATAGATGGCGCAACGCCATAAAGATGCGGCTGGAAAGGATTATAACGATCGCAACGATTGAGTATGAATCTTTAGATAAAAGCTGAGATTCAGGCCGTCATCCCAAACACTATTCTAAACTTCAATACCGTGGAGTGTATATAATTACAGCTGTACATATTGACAATGCTTGCTATAATAAAATATAAGGAGGATGATCTAAATGGATGGGCCTTGTGACTATGGACATTTTGATATTGTCCTTGCGGATTTTCTGAAGAAAAATAGCATTAGCAAAAATCAGCTTTCAGAAAAAGCTAATTTGCAAAGAACACAACTGAACTCGTATTGTAAAAACAATATTAAACGACCAGATCTTGATGTCCTTGCACGAATTTGCTATGCGTTGAATTGTGAGTTGTCGGACATTATTCGATATGTCCACCCGAATGAAAGAAATGGAGAGAAGGGCAATGGCTGATACAAAAGTAATTGTTATCCCGGAAGGGAAAATATGTGACTACATAGATGGAAAATTTCGTAATGACACACCTGAAGAATATGTGCGTCAAACTGTCGAAAAGCGGTTAGTAAATGAACACAAATATTTTCCAGAACAAATTCGAGTAGAGTACACGCTACAGTTGGGCTCTAGAAAGCCTAGAGCTGATATTGTTATTTTTGAGTCTAAAGACACCGCACAGACCCAGGAAAATATCAAGATCATTATTGAGTGCAAAAAAGAAACTGTAGATGCAAGAAACGCTAAGGATGGCGTTGAACAATTAAAATCTTACATGTCCGCATGTCCTAACTGTGAGTGGGGCATGTGGACAAACGGCAGACAAAAAGAAGTTTTTCGGAAATATGTAAATGATAAAGGTCAGATTGACTTTATGGATTACAATGATATTCCGTCTGCCGATGGGAATTTGGAAGATATCAATCGTCCGAGTCGTGCGTCTCTTAAAAACGCATATGATGATAACCTTTTGTTCACCTTCAAGACCTGCCATAATCATATTTATGTTAATGATGGTATGCAAAAGCAACCCGCTTTTTTTGAACTATTGAAGGTTATCTTTTGCAAAATTGAAGATGAACGAAACATTCCGAAGCCACTTGAGTTTTATGCTACATCGGAAGAACGTTCGAATCCTGATGGTCAACTTACAGTTAAAAAAAGAATTTCCAAAATTTTTGAAAGAGTAAAAAACAAGAAAAAATATCGGTTGATCTTTGACACAAACGATGAAATCAAGCTTTCGCCTCGGAGTTTGGCATATATTGTGAGTGAGCTTCAAAAGTACAGCTTACTTCATACTAATATTGACATTAAGGGCAAAGCCTACGAAGAAATTGTCGGCGCTAACTTGCGTGGAGATCGAGGAGAATTCTTTACTCCACGTAATGTTATGAAGATGGTCGTTGAAATGATCAATCCCCGAGTGGATGAAAAGGTATTGGACAGTTCATGTGGCACAGGCGGATTTTTAGTTACGGCTATGACACATGTTATGAGTCAACTTGAAAGAGATTTTGCAAAAGAATTAGGAGTCCCTCGTGATAAATGGGATTCTGATGCTGAAAACGCATTTCAGGATCGGGTATCGGATATGGCAAAAGCAAATTACTTTGGCTTTGATATAAATCCTGACTTGGTTAAAGCAACTAAGATGAACATGGTCATGAATAATGACGGAAGCGGAAATATTCTGCAAAATAACTCTTTGTTGCCTCCTCATGAATGGACCGAAGATTTCAGGACGAGTCTTGCTGAAGCTTTAGGAATTGACAAGTCGAGTATTCGTAACCATTCAACTATTGGCTTTTTTGATGTGATTGTAACTAATCCACCGTTTGGCAGTAAAATTCCTATTAAAGATAAAGATATTTTGGAACAATTTGATCTCGCACATGTTTGGGAAAACGATAAAGGCTCCAATACTTGGAAGATGACTGATCGTTTGCAGTCGTCCGTTCCTCCTGAAATTTTGTTTGTTGAACGCTGCACGCAGCTTCTTGTTCCTGGCGGTAGAATGGGCATAGTATTACCTGACAATATTTTAGGTGCACCAGGACTGGGGTATATCCGTGAGTGGTTAATTAAAAACCACCGCATAATTGCTAGTGTTGATCTCCATGTCGATACATTCCAGCCGAGAAACGGTACACAGACATCGGTCTTATTCTTGCAGAAGAAAACCAAGGAGCAGAAGGACGCTGAGGAAAAAAGCGGTACGATGGCTGATTATAACATTTTCATGGCAATGGTGGATAAGGTTGGTCATGATAAGCGTGGAAATCCGATCTTTAAGCGAGATAAAGAAGGAAATGAAATTTTAGTCCCGGATACAAGCAGCGTTTTGGTATTAGGAAAAACGGGAGACGGATCTCGAACTGTAGCACATGAGCAAAAGAGAAAGGTTGAAGATGACCAAACATCGGATGTACCGCCTATTTTTGCTGAATGGAAAAAGAGAGAGGGGTTATCATGGTAAGCGAGAATGTTGCTTATCAGCTTCAGAATTTCGAAGAAGCTGAAATTGATGAATCTCCTGTAAAATGGTGTTCTGTTACACTTTCAGATATTATCGCACGTGGGAAGCGTTTGGAAGCCAGCGTATATGATGTGGAGGCAAAACAGGCTAGAGAAATCGTAATCCACGGTAAATTTCCAGCAATAGCTTTGGGTGGGGATGATGGACTAACGAGTTCTTACACTGGAGCGCGGTTTAAGAGAATTTGGGTAGACCACTCTGAGTATCCAATTTATCAGCCATCTTCTATTGTGGATATAAAGCCTACTCCAGACGGCTATATCTCTAAGCGTACGGATACCGATATCGATGCTCTGCGAGTCAAAAAAGGCCAAATTCTTATGACGTGTTCTGGCACAATTGGAAAAGTGGCTTATGTGTCGGATACCCTCGACGGATTGATTTTCAGCCATGATCTATTGCGGATTGATAGTAACGATGATAACGCAGGATACATTTATGCATATCTTAAGAGCAAAATTGGACAGCAAATATTGTTGACCAATAGCTATGGAGCGGTTATTACGCATATTGAACCTGAACATTTAGCTGACGTTCCTATCCCAAATGCACCGGTAGAAATCAAACAGGAAATTCATAAGATAGTTATTGATTCCTATGCCCTCAGAGATGAATCCAATAAATTGCTGGATGAAGCTATGGATTTGTTGGTGCAGGAATTGAAATTACCTCCCATTGAAGAGATTGGAGTGGATGATTTCGTTCAGGATGCTCCAGTTGAAACTTTTCTGGTAAAATTAAGTCAACTTAACAACCGTGTGGATGCGTCTTATCATGTGCCCATTGTAAAAGCTATCGTTGATTATCTCAATAAAAACGCAGCAGAAGTGACGACGATTGGTGATTGCAGGATAAGCCGTAATGTTATTCTACCGGGCCGATTCAAGCGTGTCTATGTAGATGAAGGACATGGGCGAATTTTTATCGGTGGCAAACAATTAGGAGAATTAGACCCTACAAATAAGAAGTATCTTTCGGTAACACAGCACGGTGAGCGTATAGAGGAACAACTAGAACTGCATGAAAACATGACGCTTATAACTTGTAGTGGAACCATAGGAAAAGTTGCACTGGTCGGAAAACACTGGGAGAATTGGACAGCTAATCAACACATTATTCGTGTAGTGCCTGCAAATAATGAAATAGCTGGATATCTGAGTGTATTTTTGTCTTCGCAATATGGCTATCGGTTGATTACACGCTATACGTATGGGTCTGTAATTGATGAGATTGATGCAACGCATGTGAGTCAAATACCAATCCCTATTCTGAAAAATGCCGAAATTCAGGATAGAATAAATAAGCTTGCGCTCCAGGCAAATCAAAAACGTTATGAAGCTTACCTGCTTGAGCAAAAGGCTTTGAGAACGATGGATCAAAAAGTGCTTTTTGCAAAGTGAGGTGATTAAGAATGCCTGGCTATAAAGACTGGATAGATACCATAGATATTAAAATTGATTATTACTCTGCTTTTATGAAGGCCTGGATCGCCTTTAATGCGTGGTATAACTATAGCGGTGAAATTGCAGGAAAAAACGATAAAGAGCATATTGATTCTATTGCTCAAACATCTAATAGATTCAGAGAATATATCGTAAATCTTTTGAGGGCAGAGGACTCCGAGGGGGCTTCCTACAGGGATAATGTGGCAAACTTGCATGAAGCACTCCAAAATGCGGCTCTTATGACGCAGGAATACATAGGTACGAGACAAGCTATTTCTTTCTCTAGCGTTGCCTCTAAGAACTTAAATGCGGCTGAACGCTTTGATTACTATAAAAACCATTACGAATGCACTCGAATTCGCGGCAAAATTATTACATCGGTCAAAGAAAAAAGTACAGGTGTTGAGATTTTTCATTTTGAGCAAGACGAGTATGATGAAGAGGCCTTACAACAGCAATCAGTATATGTTAGTTTAACACCTACGCAACAGGAATCTTGTTTACGCTGCTATGGCAAAATGACTCCATATGTGATTGAATCCGTTCTTTCCAAGCCCGAGGATGTAGGAAGTCCAGACAGGAGCAAAAAGATTGGCGCATATTCGTTTGTTAAAGACGATGTGAAAATAAGTCGAGCAATAGTGGTCGTGTTGTATATGCTTAGGTGCTGTCTTGCACACGGAGATTTTTCGCCGGATGAAGCATCCAATAATGTCTACAAATATGCATACGAGGTTCTATGTATACCACTAAAAAAGCTTAGGTAGTTCGCAGAAAAGCTGCCCTTCCTCTAAAAAATCTCTATCGTTTTGTGTTCAAAACATAATTTGTGGTTTCGGTGTATTGAGTCTCACTACACAATCCGCTATACTGAGGCTGTGACTCTTGGCAACACCATGGCAACAAAAAATCAGATAGCCTCTACTATCTGAATAATGGAAATAATGCTAATACCCTGAGCTAAATCCCATAAGCAAATCTGTTTAGAAAGCTTCTGGCAGGAGCGAGTGGGAGTTGTTGCACGTTAAACTTGAAAGGCTGCAGGCGGTATCGTGTCCCAAATGCGTATGGCGCTGCCTGTGACGGCGGGCGCGGAACACCAAACCTGCAAAAATGCGATTGCATAAAGGCGGCAGCACGGCCTTCCGGCCGCGCTGCCGCCCTATCCAATTCCTCAATTCACGCTCCTCGGCCAAAACTTTAATGCCGGGGGGCTTATTTACCCATCCGAATGTTATTTACAGAACATTCCTCGAGCGTAAAATTTTCATAAATCCGAGTTCCACCATCCCCGGTGGGAGACTGAGCCAAAAGGCCCGCTTTGATGGTTTCTCCCGCCGGTAAATGAAAAAACCTCATCATATAAAAGTTTTCGCCATCCGCGGAGTAATGAAAGGCAAAAGACTGTCCTACACGGCATACCTGCAGCCAAACCGATTTCAAATCCACATTGCAGCCGTTGGCATCATCTGAGTATCCATTGGTTGTAACGACGCTGACAACTGCGTGTGTATTAAAATCTGTGAGCTCAAAACAAGCCTTTGCCCAATTTTTATCGTCTTGCATGACCATAATGGACGAGGAGTCGTAAGTAGACTTAAAATCGAGCGAAACTTTTACCCTCATCACAAAGTCCCCGGAGACTTCCGTATAATAAAACGGTGCGTTGCTTAATGATTCCGGAGTAATGCCTTCTTGACCGACCGTTTCATTATTGCAGAAGAAATCGCTTTTAGGGAGCGCGGCTATTTTCCAGCAATCTGCTGTTTTTTCTATCGAACTCTCGTTCATCCATTTAAATTGCAGCATGTGGTACCTCCTAAATTCCCTTTACATTTTCCAGTCCGAGTCACTTTTCCATTGACAATCCGTGATCTGCATAGAGGAAAAGGTTGCCTGATAAGACCCATCTGTCGGGCTGCAAGCGTAAATCCCGTAAGTGATTTTACCAGAGCCTTCCCACATATGAAAAATCCGCATCTGCTTGTAGTGAATGCCGTCTTCACTGTTTTCGATACAATAATCGCTTTCTCGGCGTGAAAAACGATACCACATATGCTTTATGTCTGAGGATATATCTGTTGTGGCCCAATCGGAATAGCCGTGATTCGTTACGACGCTTCCAAGTCTTTGAATTTTGTCATCTTCATATTCAATAGAAGCCTTAAACCAGTTATCGCTATCCAAATACATGACAACGCCGCACTGATCAAACCGGGAAGAGCTCTCAAATTCTGTTTTCACAACAAATGAAAAGTATTTTTCGCTTGTTTCAATTTGGAATACCGGGGCATTGTCATTTTGAAAGCCGTAATACGTACGCGCCCACAAATCCGTCCCTTTTTCTGTAGTCACTACTACCTTCTGGCCATCGATTTTCACCTCTTTCGGTTTCCGTGTCCATTTAGGGCTGCGTTTTAAAAACTCCATCATTTGTTTTTTCACCTCTTTGTTTCCATTATGATGTTTTTGCTTTTATTGCCTTTTGGCAGAGAAAAACCCCAATCAAAAGCAAAATCGGGAAAATCACGCCGGCTAAAATACCTAATTTCAAATTGTTTCCCATTTGCTCAGAGATCATCCCAACCAGCGTTGGGCCTCCCGAACAACCCAGATCGCCTGCAAGGGCAAGCAGTGCGAACATGGCCGTCCCGCCCTTTGGCAATGCGGATGACGCTTTGCTGAAAGTGCCCGGCCACATAATGCCTACCGACAAGCCGCAAAGCGCGCAGGCAATCAGGCTTAGCTGAGGAAGATCCAGAAGAGAGATGCCAAGATAAGATAAAATACACAGGACGCTGCTGGCAATCATAAACCGGTCCAAATGAATGCGATGCCCCAATTTGCCGTAAAATAATCTGGAAAGCCCCATCAGGACCGCAAACGCCATCGGCCCTGCCAAATCGCCCAATGTTTTGGAAATACCAAGGCCTTTTTCGGCAAAGGTAGAGGCCCACTGGCTCACTGCCTGTTCGCTGGCGCCGGCGCAAAGCATCATGACACATAAAACCCAGAATACTTTCAGCCGGAACAATTCCTTGATTTTCAAGCCGGAATCCCCTTCTTTGATCAAGGGCGCTATGGGAGCTTTCGTAAAAACAATGGCGTTGCAAACCGGAAGCAGCGCCCATATAATTGCGAGGATTTTCCAGTTGTCTATACCTGCCGCGAAGAAAAACAGGGTGGAAATGAGCACAACCCCCGCCTGCCCCCAACAATAAAATGAGTGCAGCATGCTCATGGCTTTTTCTTTATTGTCAGAAGGGCATGCTTCTACAACCGGGCTGACGAGGACTTCCAATAATCCGCCGCCGACGGCATAGATCATCACAGAAATTAAAATACCTATGAACGGAACCGGAAGAATCTCCGGAAGTATGGTGAGAAAAAGAAGTCCGGAAGCGGCCAAAGCGTGAGCGAGGATCATAGATGCCCGATATCCGATTTTATCTACAAATGCGACGGAAACCAGATCCGTCAAAAGCTGGATTCCAAAATTAAAGGTCACCAGAAGCGTAATCTGGGAAAGGGGTATCTCATAGGTGGTTTGAAAATGTAAAAATAGCAATGGCACAAAATTGTTCACGACCGCCTGCACAATATATCCGACAAAACAGGCCGTGATCGTTTTATTATATTGGCTTTTCATTTGTCCTCACCTGCATTCTGCAAAAATCGTATGGATTATATCACAGGTAAATGCTTTATACAGTGGATTTTATCATCTGTTTATGGTACAATATCTGAAAATTTTATCTGCATACAGGAAGGGCGCCTATGGGAGCATATAAAATTCATACGGATGACACCCTGAGGGAAACCGTCGTTCACGGAAGCCAGGCGTATCCCTTCGCGTATTATCCGGAAAATATTTGGGAGTTTGATTTTCATCGGATTGACTGGCATTGGCACAACGAATTGGAATTCCTGCTTGTTGAGAAAGGCGCGGCGATCTGTTTTGCCGGGGACAACAGGATAGAGCTGTCCGAAGGAAGCGGCGTTTTTATCAATAGAGGGACGCTTCACCGGTATGAAGCACAAAGCAGTGCTTTTTGCCCGAATATAGTATTTGACGCAACGCTGCTTGCACCGGAAGATACTTTGATTTATGAAAAATATGTCAAGCCTGTTCTCCGTTCCTCTGTAGCCTTCCAGGTGTTGCAGCCGGATGTGGCATGGCAGCATCACATCTTAGAAACTTTGAACCGGATTTTTTCTATCCAGGAAACAAATGGCGGAAACGAACTGCATACTATACAACTGCTGCTTCAATGTTGGGATATCCTGTATCAAAACATGGATATGGACAGCATTTCACCGGCTGTGCGCCGTTTAAATCACAGACAGGCAAAACTGCAAATCATGATGCAATATATTCACAATCATTACAAGGAGGCGATCACGCTTGATATGATAGCGAGCTCTGTCCCGATGAGCAAAAGCGGAGCTTTGCATATCTTCCGTTCCTGCATTCAAACCTCTCCGGTATCCTATCTGATTCAGTATCGGCTGACGCAAGCGGCAACACAGTTGAGGAGCACGCAAAAATCTATTTCCTCCATTGCAGCTGATACAGGTTTTTTGGATACCGGGTATTTCTGCCGGAAATTTAAGCAGCGATATCATCTGAGCGCAAACGAATATAGACGCCAAAATTCGTGATTTCCAAATTTTTTTCCTTTGCAGCCGGCAAAGGAAATGTGGTCAAGCTAAGCGCAACAACAAATTAGAAAAGCTTTGTAGAGCTGCAATGCCGATCCTGAAGGGCTTGCGGCGGAAGCCCTGGACAAATCCGGTTGGCAAAATTGCGGTACATGCTCCAAACAAAAAGCAGCGGCCGTGGAACACAGCCTGGCAACGCAAAGCGGCGGCGCAACCGAAAGGCTGCGCCGCCGCTTTGTATATTTTCTTCGTTGCCGCACCTTGTTCAAGGCTTCCTTTTTCTTTTGTCCTGTGCAGGAAACATGTATCAGGACAAGCCCGGAGAAGGCCCGACCGGGCAAAATCAGTTGTCGGCGGGCGCCTCATCCTGCAGCGCGTCGAAGCCGCGTTCCCCGGTGCGGATCTTCACGACATCCTCCACATCATAGAGGAAGATCTTGCCGTCGCCATAGCTGCCGGTGTAGAGCGTCTTCTGAATGGTATGGATGAGCGTATCCACCGGGAGCTTGCAGACCACGATCTCGATCTTGACCTTGGGCAGCAGGCGCGAGGAGACGGGGTTGCCGCGGAAATACACGGTGTGGCCCTTCTGCGCGCCGTAGCCGAACACGTTCGTCACCGTAAGGCCGGTGATGCCGAGGCGATCGAGCTCTTCCTGCAGATCGGTGAACTTCGTCTGGTTCATGAGGACCGTAACCTTCGTGATCTTGGCGCCCTCATGCTCCCTGTGCACCACGGGCACCGCTTCCTCCACCGGCACGGCGCCGGCCGGAGCGGCGGGACGGACCGCGGCAGAAGCGGGAACGGGCGTGTAATTGTCCTCCGCACCCTCGGCGGATTCGGCCACCAGGGCGAAGTCGGGGTAAGCCACGTTGCCGTGCTCGCCGATGTCAAGGCCCTGCAGTTCCTCCTCGCGGGTGACGCGGATGCCTATCGTCTTCTTGAGCACGAGCCACACGAGGCCGGAGGAGACGAAGGAGAACACGCCGATGGCGGCAACGCCGAGCAGCTGGATGCCGAAGGGGCCGAAGCCGCCGCCGAAGAAGAGGCCGTTCTTCGTGGCCAGGGAGGTCACGCCCTCCTGGGAGAAGAGGCCCACGCACAGCGTGCCGAACACGCCGCAGCAGAGATGGACGGCCGTGGCGCCCACGGGATCGTCGATCCTGCATCTGTCGAAGAAGCCGACGGCAAACACCACAAGCACGCCGGAGATGGCGCCGATGAGCAGCGAGGATTCAATGGAAACGTAGGCGCAGCTGCCGGTGATGGCCACAAGGCCGGCGAGGCAGCCGTTGATCGTCATGCCGAGATCAGGCTTTTTCAGCGTGATCCAGGAGGTAATGGTGGAGGTGAGCACGGCTGCAATGGCGGAGGTGTTCGTCGTCATGAGGATGTGCATGACATCGCTCGGGTTCTGGAAGCTCATTGTGGAGCCGGGGTTAAAGCCGAACCAGCCGAGCCAGAGAACAAACAGGCCGATGACGGCCAGAGACATGCTGTGGCCCGGAATGGCCTTGATGGAGCCGTCCTTGCCGTATTTGCCGATGCGGGGGCCGAGCAGCATGGCGCCCGCCAGCGCGGACCAGCCGCCCAGGGAGTGCACCACCGCGTCGCCGGCGAAGTCCTGGAAACCGAGGTCGGCCAGCCAGCCGCCGCCCCACACCCAGTGGCCCACAATGGGATAAATCACGAGCGTGAGGACGAACGAGAAGATGATGAACGAAACATATTTGACGCGCTCCGCCACCGCACCGGAAACAATGGTGGCAGCGGTGCCGCAGAACACGAGCTGGAAGAAGAACTTGCCCCAGAACGGCACGCTGGACGTGAGCGTTTCATCATAGAAGGACAGGTCCTGATTGCCCAGAACAAACAGGTGTTCCGTGCCGAGCATCGGGTTGTCGCCGCCGAACATCAGGCCCCAGCCGAGCAGCAGGAAGCCGAGCGAGGAGACGGCAAACACGATGAAGTTTTTCGATAGGATGTTGACGGTGTTTTTGGAGCGGGCGAAGCCGGCTTCCACGCTGGCAAAGCCCAGATTCATGAAGAAAACGAGAATGGCCGCAAGGAAAACCCAAAGCGTATCGATGAGCGAATAATCCACGTTGTATCCCTCCTGCGTGATAGCGCCGGGAGCCGCAGCGGCTTCGCGTGGCCGCCGGCGGAAGGCGCAAAAAAGAGGACAAAGGCGTTCCCGGGAAACGTCTTTGTCCTCTGGCCTTTATCCTATCACATTTCTGAGGATTGTCAAGGGGGAAATGCAATTTTATTTTTCAAAGTTGCAGAAACATAGTAAAATCATCAAAATAGGCAGGGAAAAAAGCGCTCTTGCCGAATTATAAGAACTTTCTCGCCAAAATCCTGCAAAGAGAGCTGTTTTTTTCTCTGCCGCCCCGCGCGGGGCGGGTGGAAGGCCGGACGCGTCTCACACGAACATGGGGCTCACGGGGCGGTCTTCGTTGATGCGGGAGATCGCCTCGGCGAAGACGGGTGCGGCGGAGAGCTGGCGGATCTTCGGGATCCGCTTTTCCGGCGGCAGCTCGATGGTGTCGAGCAGGATGACCTCGTCGATCGGGCTTTCCTCGAGCCGCTCGAGCGCGGGGCCGGAGAGCACGCCGTGCGAGGCGCAGGCCGTCACGCTCAGGGCGCCGCGCTCCATCACGGCTTTGGCGGCGTTGCACAGCGTGCCGGCGGTGTCGATCATGTCGTCCACGAGCACTATATGCCTGCCGCCGACATCGCCGATGACGTTCATCACTTCGCTCACGTTGGCGCGGGGACGGCGCTTGTCCACAATGGCCAGCGGGCAGCCGATGCGCTCGGCAAAATTGCGCGACCGCGTGACGGAACCGAGATCGGGGGACACGACAACGTACTCGTCCACCGCCGGGCCGATGCGATCCTTCATGTAGGACGCGAGGATGGGCGCGCCCAGCAGGTGATCGACGGGAATGTTGAAGAAGCCCTGGATTTGGGCTGCGTGCAGATCCAGCGACACAACGCGGTCCGCCCCGGCGGTGCTGATGAGATCGGCCACCAGCTTGGCGGAGATCGGGTCGCGCGCCTTGGCCTTGCGGTCCTGCCTGGCATAGCCGAAATAGGGGATCACGGCGGTGATGCTGTTGGCGGAGGCGCGGCGCATGGCGTCGATCAGGATGAGCAGCTCCATGAGATTGTCGTTCACCGGCGCGCAGGTGCTCTGCACGATGAAGCAGCTCGAGCCGCGCACGCTTTCCTGCAGGGAAACGCTCGTCTCGCCGTCGCTGAATTTGCCCACCGCACAGCGCCCGGGCGTGAGCCCCAGGCACGAACAGATGCTGAGCGCCATGTTCTTGCTGGACCCGGCGGAGAAGATTTTAATATCCTTGCCGTGTAAATTCAATGCGGATCTCCCTCCTGTTCGAAAAACTCTGAGAAACGCCGGGCCGGGAAGCCCGCCCGGCGGACGGTCCGTTCTGATTCCGCTTGCCGGAATTCACCAAAAATATTCTTCCTTTTTCTATTATCTCAGCAGTTGGAACAATTTGCAAGTGAAAACGTGATTGCGGCGAAAAATCGGCATAATGCCAAAGATCTACAAAAGAACAGAAGGACGCACAAAATATTCCTTCGCTTTTAAGCAAAAATCATCTGGAATTTGTGCCCATCTTTTGTTATAATACAAGACGAGCAAATTATCATCTTTCTCTATTTATCATTCTGCTCGTTCGCCAATACGAATTAGGAGGTAATTGACATGAGCCACAAGTATGTGTACCTGTTCTCGGAAGGGAACAAGGACATGCGTGAGCTCCTGGGCGGCAAGGGCGCAAACCTTGCTGAGATGACCAGAGCCGGCATGCCTGTTCCGCAGGGCTTCACCGTCACGACGGAGGCCTGCACCCAGTATTACAAGGACGGCCGCCAGATCAACGCTGAGATCGAGGCCGAGATCTATGAATACCTGGGCAAGATGGAGGAAATCTGCGGCAAGAAGTTCGCCGATCCGGAGAACCCGCTGCTCGTTTCCGTTCGTTCCGGCGCCCGCGCTTCCATGCCTGGCATGATGGACACCATCCTGAACCTGGGCCTGAACGACGTCGTCGTCGAGGGCCTTGCCAAGTTCACGAACAACCCCCGCTTTGCCTATGACTCCTATCGCCGCTTCATCCAGATGTTCTCCGACGTTGTCATGGAGCTCTCCAAGAAGCGCTTCGAGGAGATCATCGACCAGAAGAAGGCCGAAAAGGGCGTGAAGCTCGACACCGAGCTCGACACCGACGACATGAAGGACCTTGTGAACCGCTTCAAGGCGTTCTACAAGGAGGAAAAGGGCGAGGACTTCCCGACTGACCCGAAGGTGCAGCTCATGGAAGCCGTCAAGGCCGTGTTCCGTTCCTGGGATAACCCCCGCGCCAACGTCTACCGCCGCATGAACGAGATCCCCTACGACTGGGGCACCGCCGTCAACGTGCAGGCCATGGTGTTCGGCAACTCCGGCAACAAATCCGGCACCGGCGTGGCCTTCACCCGCAACCCCGCCACCGGTGAGAAGGCCCTGTTCGGCGAGTACCTGATCAACGCCCAGGGCGAGGACGTGGTGGCCGGCGTGCGCACCCCCTCCCCCATCTCCAAGCTGCACGAGGAGATGCCCGAGGTGTACGACCAGTTCGCCGCCATCGCCGACCGGCTGGAGAAGCACTACAAGGACATGCAGGACATGGAGTTCACCATCGAGAACGGCAAGCTCTACATGCTGCAGACCCGTAACGGCAAGCGCACCGCCGCCGCTGCTCTGAAGATCGCCGTCGACCTCGTGGACGAGGGCATGATCGACGAGGAAGAGGCTGTGCTGCGCGTGGAACCGAAGCAGCTCGACGCTCTGCTGCACCCGCAGTTCGATGCCGAGGCCGTGAAGAAGGCCAAGGTCATCGGCAAGGGCCTGGCTGCCTCCCCCGGCGCTGCCTGCGGCAAGGTCGTGTTCTCCGCTGAGGACGCGAAGACCTGGCATGAAAACGGCGAGAAGGTCGTTCTCGTCCGCCTGGAGACCTCCCCTGAGGACATCGAGGGCATGGCTGTTGCAGAGGGCATCCTGACCGTTCGCGGCGGCATGACCTCCCACGCGGCCGTTGTGGCCCGCGGCATGGGCACCTGCTGCGTCTCCGGCTGCGGCGACATCATTGTCGACTATGCCAACAAGCAGTTCACGCTCGCCGGCCTGACCATCAAGGAAGGCGACTACATTTCCATCGACGGCTCCACCGGCAACATCTATGCCGAGGCCATTCCGACCACCGCGGCTTCCATCTCCGGCGACTTCGGCCGCTTCATGGGCTGGGCGGACAAGTACCGCAAGCTCGAGGTCTGGACGAACGCGGATACCCCGCGCGACGCCAAGCAGGGCCGCGCGTTCGGCGCGCAGGGCATCGGCCTGTGCCGCACCGAGCATATGTTCTTCGAGGAGACGAGAATCAAGGCCATGCGCGAGATGATCGTCGCCGACAACACCGAGGACCGCAAGAAGGCTCTCGCGAAGATCATGCCGTATCAGCAGGGCGACTTCGAGGCTCTCTATGAGGCCATGGAAGGCTGCCCGGTTACCATCCGCTTCCTCGACCCGCCGCTCCATGAGTTCCTCCCCACCAAGGAAGAGGACATCAAGGAGATCGCCGACGAGCTCGGCATCACCGTGGAGCGCCTGCATGAGGTCATCGACAGCCTGCATGAATTCAACCCGATGATGGGCCACCGCGGCTGCCGTCTGGCTGTTTCCTACCCGGAGATCGCCGAGATGCAGACCACCGCTGTGATCAACGCTGCCATCAACGTGACGAAGAAGGGCCAGTACAAGATCACGCCTTACATCATGATCCCGCTCGTGGGCGAGGTCAAGGAGCTCAAGTTCGTGAAGGACGTCGTTGTGAAGACGGCGGACAAGATCATTGCCGAGTCCGGCCTTGACATGAAGTACAAGGTGGGCACCATGATCGAGATCCCGCGCGCTGCTCTGACGGCCGACGAGATCGCCACCGAGGCCGAGTTCTTCAGCTTCGGCACGAACGACCTGACCCAGATGACGTTCGGCTTCAGCCGTGACGACGCCGGCAAGTTCCTCGATTACTACTACGAGAACAAGATCTACGAGTCCGATCCGTTTGCTCACCTCGACCAGAAGGGCGTGGGCAAGCTGGTGAAGATGGCTGCCGAGCTGGGCCGCAAGACCCGCCCGGACATCCACCTCGGCATCTGCGGCGAGCATGGCGGCGACCCGACCTCCGTCGAGTTCTGCCACAACGTGGGCCTGAACTATGTGTCCTGCAGCCCGTTCCGCGTGCCGATTGCCCGTCTGGCCGCCGCGCAGGCTGCCGTGAAGGAGAAGCGCGCCAAGGCGTAAGCCCTGAACCGTTTCCCGCATCTGCATGAATGGAGAGCGCCCCGCAAGGTCAAAAGCCTTGCGGGGCGCTTTTTGTTTTAATATGCTTTAGCGAAACGACAACCCCCGGCTAGGCCGGGGAGAGTAAAAAA
>ERZ1643250.1790-NODE-1790-length-17335-cov-5.499421_pt1 | contig 17335 bp, 16 predicted proteins | sample MGYA00579262_ERZ1643250 | MGnify/ENA primary metagenome ERZ1643250 (study PRJEB29033, sample SAMEA4952265) | chicken gut metagenome | biome: Broiler Chicken; feature: Gastrointestinal Tract; material: Caecum | place: Ireland | collected 2018 | study: Broiler... | reverse complement strand
CGCGGACAACAGAGAAAGATATCTGCGACACCGTGAATCTGCTGAAACAGCTGGCGAGCGATGAGAATGCAGAGGCTGTTTTTGGCGCAAAGGGACGGAAAGAGGAAAGATATTGGCATAGTGCGTGATAATAATGATTCAAACATAAAGCCTGGGTTCTTTAATTAAAGGAGCTTAGGCTTTTTTGGAAAAACTGCATTCATTTTAGAATTCAATATTCTTTCAGTAGTTCTAAATTCTATAATTGAATCCAAAGGAACATAGTTCTTTAATTCTGAATATATCATCTACTAGAATTGTCATACAAGCAAATCTGAATACATAGATTAATATATTTGAAGTTTTATAGAGAGATTGATATAATACGAAGTAAAAAAATTATTTTGGTTTGATTTTTTAAGTGATATATGAATGAGACAAAATAATATAGGTAGATTAAAAAATATTAAATAAATGGAATTGACGATGGTAGATCATATTACAAAAGAATTGGAGTATTATAGCCGAATACTAGAATCACATTTTCACGATATGATGGATGTAGAATTTACAGTAGAAAATAACAAATTATATATTTTATCTTCTCGTGTAGGTAAACGTAGTGATTTTGCAAACTTAATAATTGTTATGAATTTGTTTTGCGAATGTAAAATAAGTGTCCACGATGTTTTTAGAAAATTATCTTATCAACAAATAGTAACTTTTTTGGACACAGAATATTTAATTAATGCTCATGAATTAAAATTTTTAATGCAAGGATCAGTTGCCAACAGTGGAGTAGCTTCAGCAACAATCTGCTATTCAGTTTCTGAGGCTAAAAATTTCTTGAAAAGACAGGAAGAGTTCATATTATGCCAAGAAGAAATCTTTTCTGATGTAACTGAGATAGTAAGTTCAAAATATTGCAAAGGAGTTATTACCGCTAGAGGTGGTATGACTTCTCATGCCGCTGTACTTTGCCGAAGAATACATAAACCATGTGTTTGTGGGGTTGGTGATTTCCGCCAAGTAAAAAATATAGTAGAACATTGCGATAGTAGCATAACACTAGATGGAAATAACGGGAAAGTTTTTGCCGGAATAGGAAAAATAAGGAAAAGTAATAAAAGTATTTTAGAAATAAAAATGTTATATGAATTACTTTTTCTTGTTATTAAATATAATATTATTACATCAGAAACATCTCCTTTGATCTGGAGATTATGGGATGTAATTGTATTAAATAAACGCTATGGAAAAAATAGCGCAAGAAGATTATTATTAAATAAGGCTGCTGAATACAAAAGTTTTAACCAACCTGAAAAAAGTAAAATTAATGATATCTATTCAACACTTAAAAGTGCAGGGAACATAAATCTTTTGGTTGAAGATTTTATAGGTTTTTTATTTGATGAATTATCTGCTCAAGTTCCATTAGGAAATCATTTCTTATATATGCGTCCAACTTTAAATCCAATGGACACAATACGATACAGAAAAGGGACTATAAATAATAAATGTATCGGAGAACAATTAACTGGAGTGGAGTTCTTTCACATTAATAAGTTCATTGATTTTCTAATAGATATTTATAGTATAAAAATTTATTTTAATACTGAGTTTTACAAAGATAGTTCAGAGGATGAAAAAGATACGTTATATTTATCACTCAATTATCTTGATTACGTGAATCCATATGGAGAGAGCTTAATTATAAACAATTATAACGCTAAAAAAATAGCAATATATATCAATGATGTATTGGTTCCAGTAGATGAAATAGCTAAAATATACCATTTAATCAGAAGAAGAAAATATTATTGGACATGGTACCAAGATAATGTTACTTCAAAAAAAGAAATTATTGATTATTTAAGAACAAAGAATTTTCAAAACAATTATAACTCTAGATTGTATTTACTTTGTAATGAAATGCAATTGATACATAATAATAGACTAACTTTAGCGGGAGAATCTTTAATCGGAGAAAATATTATGAAAAAAAACAGAAATGTTGACTATATTTTAGAGCAAGTACTTCAACGCGGATACAATGATAAATCAAATGAATTTGATGACTTTTCTAAATTAATTCAAAAGAAAGATTTTAAAGACTTAATAGCTTTAGAATTATACGAGTATTACTTTTTCTACGAACGCCATGAATTTGATCTTCAACTGGTGAAGGAGATTGTAGATAATGTCGCTGATTATTTTAGTAATCCAGAAGTTATTAGACAACTTGAAACAGGGTTAATCCAAACGATACCAAGTACTATTATTATAACTTTAGTTAACTTAATTTGGTCAAAACTAAAATTGGTAGCTAAAAATAATGGAGAGATAAAAGAAAGAGATTCTAGTTGGAATCGTATCAAGAACAATATAAATAAAATAGATAAAGAATTTCTAAATCACGATTATATCCTTGCGGAAGAAATAGAACAAATATTTGGTGCGAGTCGTGAAGAAATACAACCCTTATTGAAATTATGTGGGTGCAAATGTTATCTGCATAAAAATAGAAGTATTTGGATTAGACCGGGAACTGAAGAAGAACGAATAAAGGAGATATTGAAGTTACACAATTTCAAAGTTAAGCACTAGAAATTACATTCTCAGTTTATTCTCTAATATTTTTCCAGTATATTAATCATATAACAACAACTTAAATTTGGTTATTGGTTACTATCGTAGTTATATGAATGACTAAAATATTTGATACTTCTAGTCCCCCTTTTGGACATTCCCTCCTCCCCGTCCCCAAAAGTAACGTTTTTCGCTCCGCGTGAGAATTTGAGACGCGCTGTTATTGGTGTCCAATGATTTTTTATGTATTTGTTCATATAATAGGATACATAATAAAACGACAGGAGGTTTTGCAATGACAGTACATCATGAAGATATTCAAGACGTTGCGCGGGGCTTCAATCGGACCTGGAACATGGTTTGAATGACCATTTTACAGGAGAGTAAGGCGGAGAAGACCGGAACTCTCACCCAGAACCGTATGACTTTAGACAAAGCTTGGACCGACGGCATAAAATGTGATGACCGCTTCTGACATTGCAAAAAAACTGGGCGGCCCTTATTTCTATTGCTTTGGCTTTTCTGGCATTCTTTATATCTTTCTCCACACTGTTTGGCATGATCCGGCTTTTTCCCTTACAGAATATTCCTCCGGGATTCTTTCCTAAAATGATTGGAACTCTTTTTTAATATATGCTATACTTCAGTATACTGTAATAGAGCGCGGCGGGTGAGAAAATAACGTTCTTTCGGCGCGCAGTTTAGATAAAGTTTAGGTTCCTGTTGTCTAATGATCAGGAACAATTGCTATTGGGAGGAATATTTATATATGATTAGAGTATTAGCGATCTGCCACGGCAACATGATGTAAAGATTTTTTTTCAAGACTGGTAATGGTTTTAATCCTGTTGGACAGGTTCATAACACAATTTATAACACAGAAAAGTTGATACAGAGTGCGGAGACGATAAGACCACCAGTGAGGTGGTCTTATTTATTTTCTATGGAAGAATACAATGTGTTATAATGAATAGACGGAAATCCATACTGGGCGTGGATTTTAGAAGAGACCATAGATAAGGAGAAGTGTGTTATGACAAATGAAAATCTGGAGATGATTAAAAACATTGCAATTCAATGGTTACATCAGGATGTGAAAGGGGATACATCTTCTGGAATTTATGCAATGATGGGGATGGGTGCCGTGATACATCCGGTCTTTGAAAGAAATCCGTTTATTCAGACTAAAGATGGAAAAATGCAGACGTATGATATTTTGAATGACAGAAAAGCATTGAAAAAAGCAATTGCGATTAAGAAATCGCAAATTAGGGATTGTAACACGGTAAAAAAACTTATGTTTGTAATAAGAAAAGCATACAGACTGAAGTTCCTGAAGACAATAAAAGAATATTTGGATAAAAAAGAGTTCAGTGAGTTGTTGGGGGAAATATGGATAGATGTAGAAAATCCGAATGAAGATGATATTGGACTTGAAACTTTTCTGGAATGGTTTTCAGAAGCAGATAAAGAGTCCCTTATGAGTGATGAAGAATGGAATACATATAATAGTTTGCCTGCTGAGGTGAGAGTTTACAGAGGTGTTGGCGAACAGGGAAATCCGAAAGGATTATCGTGGACACTCAATGAGGAAAAGGCGCAATGGTTCGCTGACCGCTTTCAGATGCTAGGTGGAGAAGGATATGTGTTGACAGCTATGGCAAGGAAATCTGATATGTTGGCATATTTTTCACGGCGAGAAGAAGATGAAGTTATCATAGATGGCAGGAAATTGGATGCTGAAAGGATATAATAACATATTTCCTGTATTTTCTAAGAGTTCCACGGTCGAATGACCGTGGAACGGGTATGGTCTGGCGGGCGGAGCCGCCAGACAGGTAAGGAGCAGGGCGCTGCCCTGCTCCGATGGTGAATACAAGCAAAGCTGTGCTGCATGGATGGCGGTGAATGGTGATGCCGGTAAAAGCAACAATTTTTGTGCAAGTTGCATAAAGGGTATTGTCGGTGCTACATGCGGTGCTACATGGGGTAGGATGTAGCACTCGGTGAAATAGTAAGCCTGTTGTGGGTTTAAACGGATTTTGAAAAAGTTGGTGCTACATGCGTTTTTTAAGTAGCACTGGGGGAAGAGGATTAAACCCACACCTGTTAAGAGATTGTGCATTTTGGGTGCTACAGTGCTACATCTTTTTACATATTATTGATTGGGAAAAGTAATAAAAATTGATATATATAACATAAAAATTGATATATAATAAAGAATGTTATGAAACATATATTATATAAAAAATAATAGGGCGTAGCACCGTAGCACTGTAGCACCGGAAACCGTAAAGTTCTTGATTTGTAAGGGATTCAGCTAAAAAAGCGAGTGCTACATCGTTTTTTGATGTAGCACCGCATGTAGCACTTAAAACGGGGAAATTGATTAAATTCAAGCTGGTAGCGGTTTCTAAGCGGTGCTACATACATTTGGGATGTAGCACTCACTTTTTTTGTGTAGCACTCCCCCTTTTTTCCCCGGTATCTTTGTGGGTCTGGGGAAATTTTGATGTTGACAGATGATGTACATGTGTTATACTTAACTAGAAATATGAATATTTAATCACGAGAATACATGCAATGATGGGTGATTTCCATAGACGTATCGTAAGACCATTGAGACTGATTCCGGGGTGGTAGCCGGTATCGGGAAGCATACAGCACCTAAGCGTTTAGTGATGGGGAGTAGTGTCCACCAGCGGTGAGCAGAATAGACAAGTATAGTCTAATTCTGTCCACCGCTTTTTTATTTGCTCAAAGAAAGGGAATGATGATATGAAGGAAATAAAGGCTATTGAAAAAGAATTAAAAGTACCTGCTGTGAGAACGATTTTGGGAACATATTCTTATAAGGATTATGCGGATTTGTTGAATGTACTGGCACACAAGGAATTCTTGTCTATTCACGAGGCTGTCGTTTATTTTGGCGTGGGTACGAATTTTATGTATGAATTGGTGAATCGTCCAGATGCTGATTTCGTAGTGCCGAATGGCAGACAGAGACTGATTGCAAGAGATAAATTTAAAGAATATATGATGGCTGGAAAATTGAAAGAAAGAAATAAAGCAGAATAGAGGTGAGAACATATGTCAGAAGAAAAAAAGAACGGCTCCGCTGCTTCGCCTGCCGCTGGAACCGTTTCTCATAATCTCTCTGTCAGTAATACTACCATATCCTCACAGCTTTATCAAGGGGAAATTTACGGCGAATTAGAACAAATGGCTGTAGATGAAGTCATTGGTAGATTACGGGCAGGGGGTAAGTTATATACGGCGACATTACGGAAGATTGCGACAGAAGTACAGCGTGTAATGCGGTCACAAGTTGCAATTTTGAGTCTGCCGGTGTCAAAAGGCGGGCGTGGTTTGAGATGGACTGTACCGAAGACGATTTCTCCGGTACAGTGTGCAATGGTGTTGATGATAATTAAAACTGTTCGTCTTGTATGTACGCCGGAAGAGGTGGAACGGGCAAATCCATCGGGCGTTCTTGCGGCATATCACGAGACTGGCGTGTATGCTGGGATTTACAGAGAAATTGGATTAAATCAGCTTGATGCGTGGGCTACGGAATTTGCAGGGGCTGTGGATAAGAAGTGGCGTGAAGAATTCAAGGCTGCAATTTGTGCGAAAGCAAAGCCGGTCTGTGAGTGCAATAATCCTGATTATATTTTTTTCAAATCAAAGATTTTGGATTATAAAACAAAGACATGGATTCCTTTTTCGCCGGATATTGTTAGTCTGCGGAAAATTCCATTAGATTTACCAACTGCGGAACCGGCAGTGCCGGTACATGTAAAGCCGGATGGAACTACGATTGATTTCTGGCAGTTGCTTTATTCGCTTGCTCCTTATGAGGGCGGGCGTGACCTGCTGGTGAAGCTGGCTGGTGCTGTGGTTCGTTATAATTATAATTGGCGTGTGATGGTGACGCTTTTTAACAGCAGCGGTAAAAACGGAAAGTCAACATTTATCCGGATGCTGAAAGCTTGTGTGGGGCTTGGGAACTGTATGAGTTCCACAATGGGGCAGCTTTGTGATGACCGCTTTGCATTGGCAAATCTTCCTGGAACGGTGTTGGTGACGTGTGAGGATTCTGATTCCGGTACTTATATCCGGTCTACATCAAGAATCAAATGTATCATCTCACATGACCCGGTAGTGGTAGAGAGAAAAGGACAGGATGCGTTCACTTATACGCCAGCATGTATGATTGTCAGTGCTTCAAATGACCTGCCACGGACAAAAGATAAGACACCTGCATGGCAGGACAGAAACATTTATGTTCCGTTTACCGCAGAATTTAAGGGTGTGGCAGACCCGACTATCAGTTCTGATTGGGTGGTGTCTGAGGAATTTTGTCAGTACATGCTGTATCAGGCATTGATTAAAATGGATAACTATTATGAGTTACCGGAGCCGGATATGGCGGTTGCTCTGAAGCAGGAGTTCATGTCTGAAAACGATTCTGTGATTGAGTTCTTGGAATGGTTTGAGGATTTGGGAACCATTGATTTCCTGCCAAACGGGTACGCATGGTATTTGTATCAGGACTGGTTGCCGAAACATCGCCCGAATACGAGTTTACCGAATGAGAAAGCATTTATTAAACATTTGGCTGAGGTTGCTGTAAATTCCGGGCGGTGGTTACAGCCGAAAGAAGCAGGCGGACGTAGCTGTCGGTTCAGTGTCGGTGCGTGGTGTCATTGTTCCGATGATGCGTTAGATGCAAATGTTGATAGATACAGTGAATCAAAGTCAAGAGGCATTGTCCGTAAGGAAATTTATGAGTATTGCCAGAAGCACAAGGTCGTTCCGTATGATATGACAGTGAAGGATTATGATGCAATGCGGAAATCCTGCGGGTTAGAGCGTATGCAGTACATGACAGAAGCGGAAGTTCAGTCTAAGAACGTGATTCCGTTTAAGCAGGCGTGATGATGATGTTCCCGGCATTATTGTCGGGAACATATCTATCAAATAGATATCCAACATATACTTAGTAAATATTCAATAGATATAAAATATATACAGAAAGGGGATTGTACACATGAAGACGATTGTATTTGTATCGGAAAAAGGCGGTGTCGGTAAGACACGTTTAGCGGATGAACTTTACTATTTCTATCAGAGAACCGGCGTGCCGGTTTCCCTGTATTCCTTCGATGGTCAGTACAAAAACAGGACAGCGGACAAGAAGTCCGATAATCCGGATGTGGCGGTTGTTGATACACCGGGACGGCTGATGGATGATAAGACCGTTCAGACCCTGCAAGGGGCTGACTTGGTGGTGATTCCGACACGTCCGACTGCTGGAAACATTGAAGCCTTTACCCGCACTGTTGCGCTTGTAAAAGCTAATGTATCCTGTCCTGTCTTTCTTGTAGTGAACGGCGGGAACCGCTTCTCGGCTACCCGTTCATTCATGGAATGGCTGGATGGTTACATGAAGAAATCCGGATTGGATTTAGTGATGACGATACCGCAGTCAGAGGTAATGGTACAGGCAGAAGCGTATAGCTGTTCTGCGGTGGAAATCAACCGTCATTCTCCTGTCGCTTTCGCTGTATCTCGGTTCTGTGAACGTGTCAGTCGGCTTGCCGGTATTCCGGTTACGGAACCGCAGATGACAAGCAAAAAGTTGCTTGCAAAATAGCTATTTTATATCTATAATATATCTATGAAATTGATACAGAATAGTTACAGAATGGAGATGATGGAATGGAAAAGGATATGCGTGGTCTGCTGGACAGCTTTGAGAGTGAAACGACAGTGAAACATGAAAAAGCTGTGGGTGCAGCCGTAGGCAGGAAGAAGAACGGTACACGAGCAACAGCCCTTGTATCTATGACGGAAGACGAAAAGCTGCGGTTGACCGGGAAAGCGCAGGAACACGGCTTGAGCCTGTCTGCGTTCTTTCGGCTGGCTGCTGATGAATATATTAGAAATCATGATTGGTAAAGAGAGGATAAAATATTATGCTTAGACATGATATGATAGATACGGTTGGAAAAGAATTTCTGACTAGCAATATTGAAGCTGGAGAATATAGTTATGCAAAAGCAGCCGGTGGAGTAGCTCAGTTGGAAGCAAAGGTAGGACATCCTGTGTCTCATTTTAAATTGGATATTCGATTTGAAATGGATGATGTGGTCGTTTTGATTGAAACGAAGCAGAAATTCGTGCCAGCTGATGAGAATCAGCTTAGAGAATATCTGGAACAAGAACGTGCAATTCATCCGGGGAAAAAGGCTATCTGTATTTTAGCAAATACGAATGATGATACAATTAAAGTTTGGAAGTCTTTTGTGGATGATGAGCATGTTTTAAAAGATGAAAGCATGTTGGACAGAATGGCACATTATGCAAGGCTTTTCAGAATCAACAAATCAAATGACCGTGAAACAGTGCTTAAAAACACATATGCTTTGAATGAACTTTTGCATAAAAAAGATATTGATGAGAAGTTGCGTAGCCAGTTCGTGGGTACGAGTCTGCTTTATATCAAAGATATTGTAAGAAGAAAAGGCGTTGTATCTCTTACGAAAGAATTTGTTGATTCTCTGAAAAAAGATGTGTGGTCAATGTTATCGCCACGAGCCATTCGCGGTGCTATTGAAGGTGTGCTTTCTGATTTGCTGGATGGGTCTGATAATAAAGCAAAGAAAATAGAGTTATTACAGAAAAATGTTCTTGGAAATCAGAAAGTGAAAGCATTGACCACAAATGATTGGATTGAGATTTTTGAAACCATTATCCTGAATATTTATCGGTATATTGATACCGATAGTTCTGAAGGACAAGATATTCTGAATATGTTCTTTATTGCATTTAATAAATATACAGGTAAGGCTGATAAGAATCAGGCTTTTACACCCGACCATATCACTGAATTTATGTGTCGTGTTACCGGCGTAGACCGGACAAAACGTGTTTTGGATGCTACGTGCGGAAGTGGTTCTTTTCTTGTGCAGGCAATGGTGAAAGAACTTGCTGATTGCAGACGGGGTAACAAAGAAGATGAAGCCCAGAGATTGATGGAGATTGTAAAGAAAGAGCATATTTACGGTATCGAAGTAGAGGAAAAGGCATATGGTCTTTCTACAACAAATATGCTGATTCATGGCGATGGCAATAGCAATATCAAGTTTGGAAGCTGTTTTGATTGTAAGGCTTTTATTAAGCAGGCAGACCCGGATATTATTTTGATGAATCCGCCGTATAATGCGAAACCTATCGGCATTCCGGAAAAGTACAAGTCTGATTGGGGAAAAGCGAAAGATGGTAAGGAAGACCCTACAAAGGGTTTTGTGTTTATTCATTATCTTTCGGATGTTATTGCTGAGATGAACAAAGAAAGAGAAAAGGCTGGATTGTCTCGTAAGACTGTAAGAATGGCTGTGTTGCTTCCGGTTGCTGCTGCGATTGGAACGAGTAAGCTTGTTGAGAGCGAAAAGGAATTCATTCTTGAAGATAATACGTTGGAAGCTGTTTTTACCCTTCCTGCTGAAATTTTTTACCCGGGTGCTTCAGTCTCTGCTTGCTGTATGGTGTTTACGTTAGGGAAACCGCATAAAAATGTAGATGGAACAGTCAGTGAAACATTTTTCGGTTATTACAAAGAAGATGGGTTCGTAAAGAAAAAGAATTTGGGTCGTGTAGAACAGTTTGACGATGATGGCCATAGCAAATGGAAAGCTATCGAAGAGAATTGGTTGAAATTATATCGGAATCATAAATCGGTTGATGGCTTATCAGCTACTGCTGAGGTGAGTGGAGCAGATGAATGGCTTTGCGAAGCGTATATGAAAACAGACTACAGCAAGTTGACCGAAGCAGATTTTCAGCAGACTGTGAATAATTATCTTTCATATCTGATGAAGGAAGGTATGATTTATGAATCTTAGAACCGATACTTGGAAGCCATTTTACTTAAAGGATTTATATGTTGTTAAGATGGGGAATGGTTTTGATAAAAATAAAATGACTGATACGATGCCACGCATCAATTTTGTGTCTCGTATTAGTTACAATAACGGTGTTGATTGTAAGGTGGATGCTTTAGAGGGGGTAGAACCATATCCGGCTGGTGTGCTTACAGTTGCGTTAGGTGGTAGTTATTTGGGTTCGTGTTTTGTACAACAAGAACCATTTTATACAGCACAAAACGTAGCTGTTCTCACTCCGAAAGATAAACGCATGAGTTGGTTTGTTAACGTGTTTATATCACATTTGGTGAGATACGAAAGTAGAGTAAAATATTATGCGTTTGGACGTGAGTTAAACACACATATTGGACGAGATTTTAATGTGTTATTACCTGTCAAACATAATGAAGATGGAACAATCCATATAGATTTTTCGAAGCCGTATTCATGCGAAGGTTATGTTCCGGATTGGCAGTTCATGGAGGACTATATCAAATCATTGCATCATAAACCGTTGACGACGAAGAAGGGGGTTCCTGCGGTTTCAACATTGAACTGTGATGAATGGAAGGAGTTTAGACTGGAAGATGTGTTTCGATTAAAAGGAGGGTTTTATAATAAAAAACCAGAACATTCAAAAGAAGGAAAAATACCATTCTTAGCATCTACAGAATCGAATAATGGCGTGACGGAATTCTATTCTATTGATGATATCAATGGATGGGATAAAGTTGGGAATGAGGATGATACGTTAGATAAAAAGATATACGAAGGAAATTGTATTGCAGTTACTGTGAATGGTTCCGTCTGCAATGCTTTTTATCAGCAAGATGTGTTTACGTGTAGTCATGATATTACGGCTTTTTATTTAAAATTTCATGATATGAATGTGCGGATTGCAATGTTCTTATGCACTGTCATCATGAAAGATAAGTATAGGTGGTCTTATGGACGAAAGCCACACGATGTGAAGAAATTTGGGAAATCAATAATTAAATTACCGGTGTCGCACAATCCTGATGGCACTGTATTTATTGATAATAAATGTATGTATTCAGAAAAAGGATACGTGCCTGATTGGCAGTTTATGGAAGATTATATTAAGTCATTACCGTATGGTGATAGGTTGTAAATATATCACGTATAATGTTATAATAGTGATGTAAAAACAAAATAAGGTTGTTCATGTGGAAAACTCAAAGGAACGGTGCCTTGTAGGGATGCTGGCGTAAGACGTCCGGGAGTGTTGCAGGGGTGACGAACTGCAAGACGAGAGTACAGCTTGTCAATACAGAAATAAAAGCGGTGAACAGATGACGGAGATGTGAAGTCTCCTGATTCTGTCTGCCGCTTTTTCTTTTATAAAAATCAGAATAGAAAAGTGAGGTAACAGATATGAGTAAATTAAGAAGTGTAAGAACAGAAATTGCAAAAATGAAAAGGGAACTGGAAGCAAAAGAAGCGGCATACAGGAAGGAAGCGTTAGCTCCTTCTGTGGATGTTCTGGCAAAAACTTTGCTGGATGACGAAGAATTTTGTGAGGTACTGGAACAGTACAGTAAGGATGAAGTGAGGGTGATTGCGAAGCATATCGCCGGGAACATGAGCCGGATTATCCGGGAATCCGATGCGGAGATTGGCGCACTCCGGGAGAAGAAAAAAGAGAGAGCCGCTAAGAGAAAAGCGGCGAAAAAATCTGCGGAAGTGACAGAGACTGTGATGGAAGAACAGGTGGACACGGGAGCAGAAACAGTCGGAACAGATGGATGGAGTCCGACAGGATGGACACCAGCAGGTGAACGGAATCCGTTTGGACAAAATTAGTGTTCCGGATGAACGGGGGTCAAGGGGGCAGCGCCCCTTTGTCAGGGTCAAGGGGCTGACAGCCCATTGCAAGTAAGTAATGCGTAAGCATTACGGTGGGGTTAAAAAGGTGCGAAGCACCGGCGTAACCCCATACTTGCATTTTGAAAATAGACCCATTCGATAGGCGGAACGACAGAGAGAACGATGGGACGAAAGGAGCGAAATGGAGATGGGAAGAGTCAGAGACGAGACACAGCGGAATGAAGCGGAGAAACTTGTGCGGACTGAGGTGCGGTTTACGGCTGAAGCAAATGAAGCGCTGGATGAAATTGCGAAAGAGAACGGAATCAGTAAAGCACAGTTGATTCGTTATATCGTGGATAATCACATGGTCGATTATCTTGGGTCTATTAAATTCATTGACCCTGAACAGGGTGAAGAGATACAGCGGGAAATCGTGCATGTCATGAATGAATTGACTGCTGTGAAAAACGAGTTGCGCCGTATTGGTGTGAACTACAATCAGGAGATTAAGAACCAGAATCAGATGCTGAAAAGCGGTGTTGCAATTACGGCTCCGAATGGATACTTAGACGTTCAGGCGATTGATAAAATGATGGAACAGTTAGACGCTTCTGTGGAGAAAGCAGGTGGTGCTTTATGGCGTATTCTCGGATAACAGGTACAAAAAATGGTGCAGATGCGATTGATTATGCCCGTGGAAAAGGAAAAGGTCATAACAATAAGAAAGTCAGGAACATGGTTATCGGAGAAGTGAATATGCTTCCGGAAACTGTGGCACCTTACGAAGAACAGATGCGGCGTTATTGGAACAAAGCGTCTGTGAAAAATAGGAATCAGGTGCGTCGAATTGTGCAGTCGTTTTCAAGAAGAGAATTGAATCCAGATGACAGGATGGATATTCAGAAAGCGAATGAAATTGGAATTGAGTTTGCACAGCGGGCGTATACGGGACATCAGGCGGTGGTTTTTACACAGATAGACGGGGAATCCGGGTTGATACATAACCATGTGCTTGTGAACAATGTGAACATGGAAACGAATTACGGATGCAGTGATGAACAGACAAAATTCCAGTATGTAAAATGGTGGACAAATAAAGTTGCCGGACAGTATTTTGAACTGGACAAAGGACAGCATACGCATGACAAAGTGACACAGAACGAAAGACGGAAACGGCAGGAAAACGAAAAGATTCGTAAAGAGAATAAAAGTCTGCCGCCGGAGAAACAGAAGAAATTAAAGTACATCTGGAAAGATGATTTGAAAGAGAGAATCAGCAGGGCTGCGGATGTGGCATACAGCAGGGAATATTTTTTGATATTGTTAGAACAGATGGATGTAACTGCGGAAATCCGTCAGCGGAAAAATGGTACAGAATATATTGTGTATACGCTGAACGATGAGGAAAAACGTCAGCAGGAAAATGCAGTGAAGGAATGGAAAGCGAAAGGTCATAAGCTGGGTACAGATTATGATTTGGAATCATTAGACGAACGGTTCAGCAAAGCAATGGATAAAATGGGTGAACTTTTTCATTCTACAGATGAAGAAGGGAGAAATCAACTTCGCAGTGCATATGACGTAGAGCTTCCCGGCATGTTGGCAGATGCAGATAAATCTGAGTTTGGGTACATTGTGCCGAAAAAACATGTGAAGCAGACTGTTGATGTGAAAGTGGAGAAAAAGCCGGTGAGACGGAAAGTTGAGAAAACAGAATTGCCGGCAACAGAGAAATCCTCTGTGAAGCAGGAAGAGAAAAAGCCGTTATTGTGGGGTGATTATATTGCCACACAGCCGGAGCAGGAAAGGTTTGAGTCACCGATTGAGGAACTGCGGGCAGCTATGAATCCGAAGGCGAAACATACAGAAAAGGAGCCTGAAGAAGTTTCGGAAAAGGCAGTAGCTGTGAAGCGTCCGGTAGAAACAATGGATGAAGTAGCAAAGCGTAGAAGAATGGCTGTGATGCAGGCACAAAAGAGCAATCAGGCGAGAAAAGTGCAGGCGCACAGGTCAGCGTTTCAGAAAGATAAACGTCCGCTTCCGGATTTGTCACACATTGATTGGAGCAAAGGCAATGGTAACAGCGGATTGGAATTTTAAGGAAAGGAAAAGGTAAATTATCATGACAGAACAGGAAAAGGAAGAATTAAGGCGTAAGATTGAAGCAAGAAAACAGAGGGAAGCTGCCGGAACTGGAACTGTAAATAATAATCAGCAGACATGTACTGGATGCGGCTCTGTAATCCCGGCAAATTATGATGTGTGTCCGGTATGCGGAAAAGTGTTGAGACAGGGAGCAAAACTGAAACAGCAGCCGCAGATGCAGAGTGGAAACAGTGATAGAGGAAAAGGGGTTGCAATAGCCAGTTTGGTTCTGGGAATTGTTGGCTCTGTATTGTCACTGTTTGGATTCTTAGTTGGATTGTGGCTGTGTGTGCCAGGTTTTATTTGTGGAATTGCTGGGCTGGTTACAGCGAAGAAAGCGAAAAAGAACGGATGTATCTCTGGAATCCGGACAGCCGGATTCATCCTGTCAATCATTGCTGCGGTGTTGGGCGGAATTGGTGTAATTGTTTTGATAGCCAATATTGCAGTGTTTATGGCTGCGATTTCAACACTTGAGGATACACCTGTCCCGGAAGGAACCAAAACGATAGACCAGTTGGGTGGCGGAGCCACAATTTTGTTACAGTCGTGGCTCATGAGATGAATCAATACGCCTTCAGAAAGCAAAAACGCCTTTTGAGGGCGTTTTTCTCTGTTCTTCTATTCATCTTCAAAGATGGTCTCATTCATCTCCTGAAAGTCAAGAAGCTGTGAAACAGTCATATCCAAACCTACAGCAATTTTGTGAAGTGTTTTCAGCTTTACGTTCTTGGTTCTGCCGGAAACAAGGTCTTGAATAGTGGTATGGGAAATGCCGGATAATACAGATAACTTATTGATTGTGATATTACGCTCTTTGCAGATTTGAAGAAGCCTATGTGAAATTGCGTCTGCGTAAGTCATTCCGACACCCTCTTTCTCAATAAAATCAATGGTTCTATTGAGATTATATGTTGAAGTGTGATAAAATATTGTCGGTACACCGACAATGGTATTGAGAAAAGAGGGGGGATTTTATGGAGCAATGGGAATTTAATCGGCTCGTGATACATGGGACGGAAAAAGAACTGGACAAGGCAATGCAGGAACATCCGGATTTGATGGATAAGTGTGCAGAGGAGATTCAAGCGAGATTGTGGGAATCGCCATTGATGATGGATGAGATGGATTATCAAAGGCTGGTTGACCGTGGGCTGGAAGAGGTCGAAGAATACAATTACATAGATGATTTGTGATACACGAAGCCGTTGGACACACAGAAATGCTGTCTGACGGCTTTTTGCGTGTTATGACGATTTTATTGCTGGGGCGATAAAACGGGTTAAAACGGAAAATACGGCGTTTTAGAGGTCGATTCTGTCAAGATACAGAAATTTTAAGCCACTTTATTGCTGTTGAATAATGTTGAATGTTCAACACTAATGTGTTATGATTTCCTTACCGCACTCTGGGAAAGAGGAGATAAGATGGCTGATGAGGTAAGGAAAGACCCAAAAGGGCGTAAATTGAAGACTGGCGAGACGTATGATGAGAAGACGGGAAGATACCGTTTCTCCGGTATGGACGCTTCTGGGAAGCGTGTTCAACTGTATTCTTGGACGCTGACCAGAAATGACGCTGTTCCAGCCGGGAAAAAGCAGAAAGGCGGTAATAGCCTACGGGAAAAGGAAGACCGCTTTATCGCTGATAAGCTGAACGCTATAGACACGCAGGGCGGAAATATGAGCGTTTTGGACTTAATGCGCCGATATGTGAAAATCAAATCGCCGGAAGTCAGGGAAACTACAAGGAACGGATACAGGACTTGCCTAAAACTGGCTGAGGAAGACCGCTTCTGTAAGAAGAAAATCCGGACGGTTACAGAGGACGAAGCGATTCTATGGTTTGACGAACTACATGCGAAGAAGAACAAAGGCTATAGTTCTCTGCATACGCTGAAAGGGGTGTTACGTCAGGCTTTCATCATGGCGAAGAAAAACCGCTGGGTGGTTGACAATCCCTTTAATTTCTCTTTGAACAAAAAGAGATATGGCGGGGTACAGCAAAGGGACGCTGTCTCAAGAGCCGATATGCGGAAGTTCTTGGATTTCGTAAGAACGGACAGGCATTTTCAGAAATATTTCAACGGGATTTTCATTCTGTTCAATACAGGGCTTAGGATTTCCGAGTTCTGCGGTCTGATTCCAGAGGATATTGATTTTACGGAACATGTGATACATGTGAGAAGACAGCTTATCCGTATCCATGCCGGGAATAAGATGATATACTACATAGAGGAACCGAAGACAGAAAACGGTGTTCGTGATGTTCCCATGTTCGGTGATGTAGAAGAGGCGTTCCGTCAGGTGATACAGAACCGCCCGAAGCTGGAGAAAGAAGAAGTTGTCTGGAACGCAGACCATACAAAGTCAGCGCAGGGCTTTCTATGGCTGGATAAGGATAATCGGATAGAGGTTGCCCAGCATTGGCAGAATCATCTGAGGTGGGCGGTTGGCAAGTATAATCGGACATTCAAAGAAGAAATTCCGAATATTACGCCACATATATGCAGGCATACGTTCTGTTCCAACTGTGCCAGTGCCGGAATGAGTCCGAAGACGCTTCAGATGATAATGGGACACAGCAGTATCCAGTTTACACTTGATGTGTATACGCACCTAGAAGCCGGGGACATCAAGAAAGAGTTCTTTTCGATAGTACAGAATAAGAACTATGATTTTTATTCTCTGAATCGTGTCCCGGAGATAGTTGCTCCTGCTGATGATACAGAGTATGAAGAGCCGGAAGCGGATATGGACGAGAAAGCGGACGATGATGATTGAAAGGGCGTGTGTTATGACAGTCTTAAATAACACAGTTTATAACACAAAAAAAGCAACGGAAAATAACAACTGATAAAT
>ERZ1643250.1787-NODE-1787-length-17341-cov-7.362027_pt1 | contig 17341 bp, 14 predicted proteins | sample MGYA00579262_ERZ1643250 | MGnify/ENA primary metagenome ERZ1643250 (study PRJEB29033, sample SAMEA4952265) | chicken gut metagenome | biome: Broiler Chicken; feature: Gastrointestinal Tract; material: Caecum | place: Ireland | collected 2018 | study: Broiler... | reverse complement strand
TATACTCCCGCGGGTGAGGACCTGCGGGAGTATTTTTATGAGAGGTGGGATTTGTAAATCTCTTTTCAATACGTGGTAATCTGCTTTGAAAGAAGACAAGTCATTGATAAAAGTTCTCCTCCTCCACTTCGGCAGGCTGGTATTTGACTGTATTTCATCGATATAATTTGGACGCCTGCGCTCACAGTCGTCGTCCAACCATATCAATGGCTTGTCTTCTCCAAATGTATTCTACGTGCATAGAAATTTACAAGAATCCTGTATTATTTTGGCAGAGATATGGCTATGGCACCATACAGACCGATGATACTGTCAGTACAGCCTATAATCTACTATTTTATCAACATGCAGAAGATTCTTGTAAAGATGGAACAAAAGATTCTCAATAGACAAATGACGTTTTGGGCACATACAGCTTTCGACTGCGAGCTGTGAAGGAGGACAGACAGAGCCATCTCAGAATGATACCCTTGGCCAGTCCGACTGAGGGTCGAGACGGACGAATCTGTATGAGGCCTTACGTCATTGTCTGTCTGAGCAGGCAGCTGTTACCATCTTTACAAATTTCTCCTTACTTCTCACACAAAGTACCCGTTATCCCTATCAGATTCATATATCTTCCGTTATCTGTGCGAATCATCTCCCGATCTCCAATGGCATATGGATTGTCCGTATTCAGCCAGTCATCCCATGCCTGTTGAAAACATCGCATTTCCCACATGTCCAAATGATTCAGTTCATTCTCAAATTTTGGTTTCCACCACTCTATGGAATGCCACATTTCCAGGGCTTCTTCTTCCCAGAACGGCTTCATCTCAGGTGGGACATTTTCTTTTATCTCGTATTTCATACCTGGAAAGGCAAAGGCTGCTATCCCGTTTTTCTTTAAGATGGGACGTACTTTTTCACGAAAAAACGTATCATTATTTCCCACATAATGATAGGCGTCCACGCTGATCACAGCATCAAAGAATTCATTGGCAAAAGGCATATCCAGGGCGTTCCCATGAATGGGAATAACCATATCATCAACCCCTGCCTCCTGAAATCTTCTATAATTATCTGTAGCAGATACCCATAAATCCAGTGCAAAAACCTGTACTCCGTATTCTTTCGCAAGAAAAATAGATGTCAGTCCGTTTCCACAGCCCAAATCCAGCACTCTCATCCGGGGGTTCAAAGGAATATCCGCCAGTAATTCTTCCAGCAGCATCATTGAATTCGGGCCCATCATGTTTGCTTTCAAAAAATCTTTATCATATTTTTTCGTTCTGATAAACTCATTTCCGCAGTCTGATCTACAAAATGTATTCGTATTGTTCATGAGTATGCACCTCCCTGACAACTCTCCATTTATCCGATCGTTTTCAATATTTCCTTAATCTCCGCAATGGATTTTCCTTCCTGCCGCAGTTCTTTGATCTTCTGAATCTGCGCTACGCTCTCCTCTCTTTTGTAGCGCCGGGTCAGATTCTCTTCTGCCTGTTCAAAGGGCAGAAGGCCCTCTTCTGTGTAATATTTTAACGTGCTGTATCTCACATCCGTCAGTCTCACTAATTCCCCGATGGTTACATATTCTGAAGCGGCGATGACTTCCATACTTCTCTGTCTTGACATTTTATCACCTTCTCTACATGGTAGAAGAAATCATCGTTGAAATCATAATGGACGCATCCAGTGAATCAATGTACCAGAGCAGATCTTTTACCGTGGTACCTGTTTTGGATTTTCTGATGGCGTTCAATTTACCTTTCAGTTCTTTTTGCTCAAACTTGGAAAAGTATTCTTTTAACTGTCCGGACTTATCCAGCAGAATCGTCAATGCCAGAATATCCTCGGACAATTCGCCGTCTTCCAGTAATTCTGCACGGATTTTTTCGATTATGCCTGTTATCACTTCCTTTTTTGGTGCATATCCCTCTTTATTGCCAAAAAGTCCCGCTTTCACCGGTTCCACCACATCGGCCGCTTTCAGACTTTCCATCAGGGCATCCAGAAGCATGTTCAATTTTTTGCTTGTAAAAGAAGAAACGTAAGTCTCAACGATTTTCTGGGCTTTCATCGGTTTTCCCTGGTGAATCACATCATAAAGAGGTTTAAGATAAAACATGCGCTCCGGCAGCTCCGCGCACACGGTTACCACCTTCTTGTCATCCATGGAAATGCATTGTTCCAATTGCAGCTCCAGTAGTCCGCCTACGACCAGACAAACACCGGCTTTCGGATTGGCGGCCGGAAGAGCCCCTTTATTGTTTACTGTACAAATCATATACTCCTGCGTGATAGATAAATCTCTCATTCTATTGTCCTCCTAATTATATATAATATTATTATTGCTGCTATCGCTTATTTCTTACTACTTATTACTTACTACTTACGATATAAGAATATCAGATTTTCTGGATTTGTCAACAGTTTTTCCGGAATGTTCGAAAAATTTTCGTAACAGTTCAGCCATGCGCCTGGAAACGCGGAAAAAGCGTCAAAAGTTTAGTTTCGTAAGCTCTTTTTGCTGTTCCAGGCATATGGCTGAACGGTTACAAATTTACTAAAAATGCAGAAAAAAAGACAGCGGAACATGAATAGTCCGCTGTCGCTGAATATAATCAACGGTTTGCTTCAGAGAGAATTCTCATTATTTCATCTGCCGCTGATTCCATGGAAATATTAGCAGAAAAACTTTTATCCCTCGAAACGATTTCCACTTTATGCTGTTTCAAATTCCGGGGACTTACAATTGCCCTGAACGGTACCCCAAGCAGATCGGCGTCCGAGAACATGACTCCGGCACTGACATTACGGTCATCATAAATGACCTCTGCTCCTCTTCTCTGCAGTTCCTCATATAATCGGTCGGCATACTCCCTGACCACTGTATCATCAGCGCGAACAGCACAGATATGAATCTGCCATGGAGCCACTGACAAAGGCCATATCGGACCGTAATCATCATGATGTGCTTCGCAGATGGAAGCGGCCAGTCTGCCGATGCCAATACCATAGCATCCCATGATTGGATATTGCTTTTCCCCATTACTGTCAATGTAGGTCATGTTCATGGATTTGGTATATTTTGTTCCCAGCTGAAAAATATTCCCCACCTCAATGCCGCGGGACACTGTAACAGCAGATTTTCCACAGTGCGGGCAGATACCGCCTTCCTGTATCTTTGCAAAATCATAATATTCTGCTTTCTTGACATCCCGCTGCATATCCAGTCCGGTATAATGATATTCACAAACATTCGCACCACAGGAAAGGTTATTCATGCCTTCCAGAGAACAATCATACAAAACGGTAAAATCGCCGTTAAGGCCGACAGGTCCAATGTAACCTGCTTTCAGTCCGCTTTCTTCGGTAATTTCCGCCGGGTGAATATCACATTTCACATAATTTCTCAGCTTGGTCTCATTGACTTCCAGGTCACCACGGATAAACAATACGATATAGCTGTCGTCATGATTGCGCTGGTAAACGACCGCTTTGCAGGAAGCCTTTTTATCACAGTGAAGAAAATCACACACTTCCTCAATGGTATGGATATCCGGAGTGTGTACCAAAGACAACTCACAAGAAATCTCATCCCTTTTATTATGGTAAACACATTCCGCGGCTTCCATATTGGCGCGGTAACCACATTCTTTGCAAATGACAATGGAATCTTCTCCCACAGGAGTCAGCAGCATAAACTCATGGGAGACGCTGCCGCCCATCATACCGGAATCAGAGGCCACCGAAACTACTTCCGGCAGGCCTACTCTCTCATAAATGCGCTCGTAGGCTTTATGACATCTGGCATAATATTCCTTCAAATCTTCCTCGCTGGTATGGAAGGAATACGCATCCTTCATGGTAAACTCGCGGACACGAATCAACCCGGCCCTTGGTCTTGCCTCGTCACGGAACTTGGTCTGAATCTGATACACCATGAACGGATATTTTGTGTGACTCTGTCCGTAGTCCCGCACCAGCTGAACAGCGGCTTCTTCATGGGTCATCCCCAGCACAAGAGGACTTCCGCTGCGGTCATTAAAGCGTACCATTTCTTTTCCTATACTCTCATACCTGCCTGATTCCTGCCAGAGAGAAGCAGGCATAACCACCGGAAACTGTACCTCCTGCCCGTCAATGGCATCCATCTCCTCCCGGATGATCTGTTCAATCTTTCGTGTCACTCTTCTGAGCGGCATATAGGACGAAAAAATACCATTTGCCACATACTTCATATAGCCGCCGCGCACCATCAATGCATGGCTGTCGACGATACAGTCCGACGGCCTTTCCCGAAAACGATTTCCGACAAGTTTTTCAAGCTTCATAAAGATACCTCCATTTCTTATTTTGAACACTGGAACAGAGTTCCTCTGTGCGGAACTCTCACGCCGGGTGCGGTCGCTTTTGGGACAAATTTCTACCTCGCGCGAATGTACATCCTGCCCGAAGGGATTTTATTCGACAAGAAGTCCAAAAGAATTTCCTGTTAAACAAAAAAGCCCCGGGCTGACGTCATGTCAACCCAGGGCGAACTATACATAAGTCCGTGGTACCACCTGCATTCAGATAGAATCTGCACTCTCCGGCACAGGAAATCATCAGATGCCATATCTCTGTAACGGGAGAACCCGGCAAGGCTTACTATTACTTCGGCCCACAGCTCAAAGACCGGTTGGGCATCCTTTCATTAAGGGCTCGCACCAGCCGCCCTCTCTCTGAAAATCCAGGATGCTTACTATTTCTTATCATAGCTTTTGTGCTCAATTTCGGAAATCATAACATAGAGACCAGGCTGTGTCAAGTAGCCTGATTCTTATTCCAAAACGCCAGCCGGTACATTTCCCCGTTCTGTACCTCCGGCAATGACAGAAAATAATTGTATAAACGAGTCTCAAATATGCGGTTGGCAATCTGCAATGTTTCCTGCTCCACCTTCACAAAACCGAACATCAGCAGCATATCTGTGGCTGAGTCATCGGCATTATAGGTGATTGTCTGTCCCTGAAAGAGAAGCTGGTATACCATTCTTTTTAAGTCCGGATAGTCATTAAGTTTCCCTATCAGAGAGTCAAACAAAGAATTCTTTTCCGCAAGCAGAAGTTTTACCGCTTCCAGAAATCCCTGTTTTGTCCAGACAGATTGTTCGGAGGGAAATTCTTTTGTCCCTGCCAGTTTTTCATCCATCAGTTTGCAAAGTCTCGACACCAGAAAAGGGTATCCTGACGTATAATCGTAAAGAAGTCCTGCCATTTTTTGTATATCCATACCGGTATGGTAGTCCTGCTCGTATTCACGAAGCATACCGGAGATATCTTCCGTTGAAAAACTCATTTCCACATCAAAATCAGCCGCAATATTCCAGGGACTGTTCTGCTTATGTTCCTCGTCCTCACGAAGTTTTCTTTTCATGTTTTGAATGTTGTATACGCCGGCGAGGATGACGGACTGGAAGGTCGGCGTCAGGTCACGGGAAAGGTAGGCCGCTCGCAGCTGCGCAAGGAAATCCACGAAAACCTTATTATTGGTCGCCGTGTCCACTTCATCAATAATGAGAACGATTGGCTTCTCTGTCCCGGCACACCACAGGGACAGGACACGGAATAACGATTGCAGCGAATTCAGTCTGGCAGTTCCTTCCGCGTATGCACAGAGCCGTTTCTCAATCTCCTGCGGAAAATCCTTTACCGCATACAGCAGTTCCTCAGAAAAGGAAGCCACAAACTTCTGCTCATCCTGAAAAGAAAGGGAGCTCATTCTCTGAAAGTCAAGACTCACGACCACATATTCTTCCTGAAGAAAATGTGCCAATGCCCGCAGTATGGTTGTCTTTCCATACTGACGCGCCTTATTTATCGTGAAATATGCTCCCTCTTCCACCATTTCTTTGATGGCGGCCAGTCTGGAAGAAAGATCGACCATGTAGTGAAGATCCGGTCTGCAGACCCCGTTCACATTAAATTTTTTTGCCACAAAAACGCCCCCTTTCCAAATATAGCTTCATTTTACTACTTTAGAAAAGGAGGCGCAATCTTTTAATCCGAATTTTCTACCGGACTGTCTCTTTCTTTTTTATTCTTTATCTTCTTCGTATATTTTATCGTTTCGGCTTTGCCGTGATGCTCACCCAGTCTTTCATGTGGTGGATCTCCAGGATCTCAAAATTGTTGGCGAGCATGGCTTCTTTCACGGCTTCCTCCATGGTATTGATGATACCGGAGGTGATGAAGACGCCGTCATCGGTAAGGAGCGGCGTCACGATGCCGGAAAGAGGGATGATGACGTCCGCAAGGATGTTTGCCACCACCACATCGTAGCGTTTTCCGTGGTTGTTCTCGTAGAATTCCATGGCCTCGGATTCATCCAGGATATTGACCCGGTGTACTTCCGCCTGTTCGGTCACACCGTTGATGGCAAAGTTCTCTTCTGTGGCGCGGATGGCGTTGGGATCAATGTCCGTGGCCATGGCGTGGCGGGCACCCAGTTTCAGTCCGATGATAGAGAGGATGCCGCTGCCGGTACCCACATCCAGAAGCTCGGTGTCCGGCTTTATGTATTTTTTCAGCTGAGAAATGCACAGCTTCGTTGTCTCGTGGGAGCCGCTGCCGAAAGCCGTGCCCGGGTCGATCTCGATGACAATGTCATCGTCTTTCTGGTCCGTGAGTGTCTCCCAGGTCGGTTTGATGACGATGTTGCCGTCCAGACGGAACGGTTTGAAAAACGCCTTCCAGTTATTGATCCAGTCTTCTTCCTCTGTGGTTCCCAGGGTGATCTTTCCCGTTCCCATCGGCATAAACGCAGAGAGTTCTTCGATTTTGGCTCGGATTTTATCCAGCATCTCATCGAGATTCTCTTTCTCGTCGATGTAACAGGAGATTTTTGCGGTGCCGTCATCCGGAGCGATCTCGTCCGGAAGAAGATCCACATACATGATCTTCCGGTCTTCTTCGGAGAGCGGCACGTGGTCTTCCACTTCCACTCCCTCGATGCCCATTTCCTGCAGCTCGTAACTTAACATGTCCTCGGCCGCCGTCGTTGTCTCGATTGTAATCTTATTCCATTTCATATTAATCTTCTTTCCTATTCCTTATTTATACAAGCTTCACCTTTTATCCGCCTGCTTCGCAGGCAGATTTATCTGGCTGTCCCGTTCATCAAACCGATAACGGCGGTTACTGTTCCTGTTCCGCCAGATATTCCTCGATGAAATGTGAGGCCACTGCCCCGTCAGCGGCGGCAGTGATCACCTGACGCATCGCTTTGGTTCGCACATCGCCTACTGCGAAAACACCCGGCAGACTGGTTTTGGTAGTCTCATCGGCAACGATGTAGCCGGCCTTATCCATATCCACCTGTCCCCGGAACAATTCTGTGGCCGGAGAACGGCCGATGCTCACAAAGACACCGTCGCAGGCGATATCCTTTTCTTCCCCGGTCAGTTTATTTTTTACGCGGATTCCATTTACCTTATCTTCGTACAGGAATGCTTCCACGGTGCTGTTCCAGCAGAATTCCACGTTTTCTGCCTGCATCAGCGGAGTGTGATAAATCTTTTCCGCCCGGAGTGTGTCTCTTCTGTGAACAATCACAACTTTTTCACAGATTTTTGATAACAAAAGGGCGTCTCCCGCGGCTGAATTGCCGCCGCCGATGACCGCCACGGTTTTGCCTTTATAAAACATGCCGTCGCAGGCGGCGCAGTAGTTGACGCCTCTTCCCACCAGCTTCGCCTCATCCGCAATTCCCAGCTCCCGCGGCGTTGCTCCGGTGGCGATGACCACCGTGCGGCTTTTGAATGTTCCCTCACTGGTGACAATCTCTTTCACATCGCCGGAGAGCTGCACACTCTCCACCTCTGCCAGTTCCGTCTTTGCGCCAAAGCGCTCCGCTCCCTGCTGCATTTTCTCTCCCAGCTCAAAGCCGTCGATTCCCTCATCAAATCCCGGATAGTTGTCGATCTGGCTGGTGAGAGCCATCTGTCCGCCGGCGGACAATTTCTCGATAATCAATGTATCCATGCCGGCACGGGCACAGTAGAGGGCTGCCGTATAGCCACCCGGCCCGCCGCCGATGATCACAACGTCATAGAGATGTTCCATATGCATATCCTCCTTCTCTTTATATTTATCCCAGATGCTCTGCGATAAACGCTTCGATTTTGGCCTTGGAATCCGGGGCAGTGATGCTTCCCAGCATCTTTCCATCCTTAAAAACCATCAGAGTAGGAATCACTTCCACCTTATATTCTTCCGCCAGCGCTTCCTGCTCATCAATATTGATCTCCCCAATGAGCATCTTATCCGCATACTGCTCCGCGATCTTTTTCATGGCCGGTCCGATGCGGCGGCAGTAAGTACACCACGGTGCGGAGAACTCCACCAGCGCCGGTTTTGCTCCTTCCAGTACATTTTCCTTAAAATTATCTGTTGTAATCTTTATCATTGACATATATAAATCTCCTTCCTTGTCTTCTGTAAAATAGGATTTCCTGTTTTTTCACAAGTATACCTTATTGTAACATAAGCCTGAACGAAAATACATTTTTTTGTGCTATAACATAAACAAGATCGCAGATATATTTTTATCGTAAAAACGCTTTTTATTTCAATCTGCCGTGATACATGTCGCTGAAAATGCCTTCCCGCCCAATCAGTTCGCCATATTTTCCTTCCTGTACAATCTGTCCCTTATCAAATACCAGGATGGTATCGCAGTTTTTCAGGGTCGTGAGCCGGTGGGCGATGGAGATGACCGTCATCGGCGTCTCCTTCATGAGCTTTTCGATCTCCTCCTGGATATGTTTTTCCGAAGTGTTATCAAGGGCCGAGGTCGCCTCATCAAGAATCAGGATCTCCGGTTTACGGAGAAAGATCCGGGCGATGGCAATTCTCTGCCGCTGTCCTCCGGACAGATTCCCTCCACCTTCGGCCACCAGGGTATCAAATTTCTCCGGAAGAGACTGAATAAAATCATATATGTAAGCCTTCTTTGCGGCGGCTTCCACATCCGCCAGAGGAATTTCCCCGTCCAGACCGTAACAGATGTTATCATAAACAGTTCCGGCAATGAGGAACGGACTCTGCGGCACCAGCGCGATATCTCTGGCGATATCCTTCCTTGACAGGGTACGGATCTCTCTTCCGTTGATATAGATTTCTCCCCCGCACTGTTCCATTTTACAGAGAGCCTTGATAAAAGTCGACTTCCCACAGCCGCTGGGGCCCGCGATTCCGAGAAAGCTTCCTTTCTTCACTGCCAGATTGATATGGCAAAGCACCGGTTCCTCTTCCTTGTAAGCAAATGTGAGATTCCTCACCAGAACGCTGTCCTTCGTCTCCTGCATCGGGGCATTTTCCTCTTCCGCCCGGGCGGGAAGCGCATAGGAAAAGTCGCAGGGCAGATCCATCATCCGGAAAAAGTCTTCTGCCAGAACCATGGATTCCGACAACTCGTCAAGAATCCGGTGCAGTTCTTTCAGCGGCGTGATCAGCTGAGTAAAACACAGATACGCCGTCAGAACGCTTCCGACGCTGATGACGCCCTCCGTGGCAAGAAAAGTGGAAGTTCCGATCATGAGTACCGTGAAGACCGCCTCGTTGATAAATTTAAAACAGTCATACTTAGCCATCTGTATATGATGGCGCATTTCTTTTTTTCTCAGATATTCTGACTTCTGCCCGAAACGTCTTTTCTCAATGTCCACACTGTCCATAATCCGTATCACTTCAATACCGTTCAGCAGCTCAACGATCGTTCCGTCCATGGCGGACTTCGTCTCCAGAAGCTCCACCCGTATGCCCCGCTGGGTGCTGATCTGCCGGAACACGATGAGTGTTCCTATGGGAATCACCAATAACATCGGCAGCACCAGAATGACCGGCAGGGTGCAGAATATGGTCACGATTGCCGCGATACTGTTAAAAATCGCCGGAGCAAAATCCATGAACAAAAGTTTCTCAAGCTTTACCGTACCTTCCAGACACCGGTTCAGCCTGCCGTGTATATTTCCGGTCATATTTTCTTTAAAGTAGGAAAGGGGTGCCTTTAACAATGAGACAAGAACCAGACCTCTGGCTTTCTTTTCGGTCTTTGTGGCCGTATCTTCCACCATCACTCTTCTCAAAATCTTAATAAGCTCGTTGGCGACGTTCACCACCAAAATGAACAGCAGAAACGGAATCACTTTGATAAACGCGATCCGGTCATGAAGCAGAATATCATCGGTGAGCCAGCCGATCGCTGTCGGCGTCATCTGTGACAATCCGGCTGAAATCACCATGATGCAGATGATAAACAGGAAAGTAATCTTCTGTCTTCTGTCCAGCAGTCCATATAATTTACGAAATATTGGAAATTTCTTCTCCTTTTCTTTCATTGTTCTGTTCCTCTGTTTTCTGTAGACTGTGTTTCATTATAGCACTTTCCTGTTATAACAGTAAATACCGCCGGTCAAAAAACCGACGGTACCATAATCGTTATCTATTATTTTCACAGGATGCCCCTTCGGCCTTCCCGCTATTTCTTTTTCTTTCCGCCAAAAAAGCCCTTCCTTTCATGCTTTTCATGCTTTTCGTGCTTTTCATGTTCCGGTTTTGCCGTCTCGGAAGCGGTGGAATCCGCTGCCGGCACTTCTCCCATAGCCTCCTGGAAGCGGCGCAGCGCTTCTTTCTGTGCCTCTGTCATGCGCTCCGGCACCTGTACTACGAGAGTAACAAAATGATTTCCCCGGAGATTCTTATTTCTGAGACTCGGAACACCCTTATTCTTCAGGCGGATCTTCGTATCTGTCTGAGTTCCCGGTTTGATGGTGTATTCCATCGGACCGTCCACCGTATCAATCTTGATGGTAGCGCCCAGCGCTGCCTGAGCAAAGGTAATCGGTTCCGTGGAAAAGATATCGTATTCCTGTCTCTGGAACTTCGGATGACGGGATACGTTGACATTGACAAGAAGATCTCCCCTTGGACCGCCGTTGATACCCGGCTCGCCTTTTTCACGGATTCTGACACTCTGGCCATTGTCGATACCTGCCGGAATCGGCACTTTGATCTTCTTGCGCACCTTGATGTATCCTGTACCGGAACAATCCGGACATTTATACCGGATCACCTGGCCGGTTCCGTTACAATCCGGACACGGCTGTACATTTCTTACCATACCAAACATGGACTGCTGGGTATAAACCACCTGGCCGGTTCCGTTACATTTGGAACAGGTCTCCGGACTGGTCCCCGGTTTTGCTCCCGTACCTCCACAGGTGTTACATTTCTCTTTTAATGTAATTTCCAGCTCTTTATCTACGCCGCGGATGGCCTCGTCAAAGGTAATGCGGACAGCCGCCCGCAGGTTGGCTCCCTGCCTCGGTCCGTTTCTTCTGGCGTTGCTGCGGCTGCCGCCGCCAAAGAAGTCACCAAAAATATCACCGAAAATATCGCCCATATCGCCGCTGCCGAAATCGAAACCGCCAAAACCGCCGGCTCCGCCGCCACCCTGCTCAAAGGCTGCATGGCCAAACTGGTCATAGCGGGCTTTCTTCTCCGGATCGCTCAGCACTTCATAAGCTTCTGAAGCTTCCTTGAACTTTTCTTCCGCATTTTTGTCACCCGGATTCATGTCAGGATGATATTTCTTTGCCACCTTACGGTAGGCATGCTTTATTTCATCTGCTGTGGCGTTTTTACTGACGCCCAGAACCTCGTAATAATCTCTTTTCTCTGCCATACTATCCTCCAAATGAACGACAAGGGAAGAGGGGACAGGGCAGCCCCGTCTCCTCTTCCTGTATCATTGTACTGATTTCCGGTATTAAACTTCTTTGTAATCTGCGTCAACCACATCATCTGCATTGTAAGTTGCATTGGCGTCTCCGCCAGGAGCTGCCTGAGGGCCTCCCTGAGCGCCCTGCTGAGCCTGCTCATACATTTTTGCAAATAAGGACTGCGCATCTTTCATCAGCTGTTCTTTTGCTTCGTTGATCTCAGATACATCGGCATCGGTCATGTTGTCCGGTGTGGTGCGGTCCAGAATCTCTTTTACTTTTGTGATGTCAGCCTGAACGGTTGTCTTCTCGGACTCGCTGATCTTGTCACCGGCTTCTTCCAGTGCCTTCTCTGTCTGGAATACCATGTTGTCCGCATCATTTCTTGCGTCGATGGCTTCTTTTTTCTTCTTATCCTGAGCTTCGTATTCTGCTGCTTCTTTTACAGCTTTATCGATATCTTCCTCAGACATGTTGGAACCTGCTGTGATGGTGATGTGCTGCTCTTTTCCTGTTCCCAGGTCTTTTGCAGATACATTTACGATACCGTTGGCATCGATATCAAAGGTAACTTCGATCTGAGGTACACCTCTCCGTGCTGGTGGGATACCATCCAGACGGAACTGGCCTAAAGTCTTGTTATCTCTTGCGAACTGTCTCTCACCCTGTACAACGTGGATATCAACGGCTGTCTGATTATCCTCAGCTGTGGAGAAGATCTGGCTCTTCTTGGTAGGGATAGTAGTGTTACGCTCGATCAGTCTTGTGGCAACGCCGCCCATGGTCTCAATAGATAAGGACAGTGGAGTAACATCCAGTAAGAGGATATCGCCTGCACCGGCATCTCCGGCCAGCTTGCCGCCCTGAATGGAAGCACCGATGGCTACACATTCATCCGGGTTGATTCCCTTGAATGGCTCTTTGCCTGTCAGCTGTTTTACTTTATCCTGTACAGCCGGGATTCTTGTGGAACCGCCGACCAGTAATACTTTACTTAAATCACTGGCTGTAAGACCTGCATCTTTTAATGCTGTTGTAACAGGTGTTACTGTTCTCTCTACCAGATGAGCAGTCAGCTCGTTAAATTTAGCTCTGGTCAGATTCATCTCAAAGTGTTTTGGTCCTTCGGATGTTGCTGTGATGAACGGCAGGTTGATGTTTGTAGTTGTGGAAGAAGACAGCTCTTTCTTTGCTTTTTCTGCTGCTTCTTTTAATCTCTGCATTGCCATCTTATCTGTGGATAAGTCCACGCCTTCTTTTGCCTTGAAATCATCCAGCATGTACTGTGTGATCACATTATCGAAGTCATCACCGCCTAAGTGGTTATCACCGGCTGTTGCCAGTACTTCGATGACACCGTCGCCGATCTCGATGATGGAAACATCAAAGGTACCGCCGCCTAAGTCGTATACCATGATCTTCTGTTCACTTTCATTATCAAGACCATAGGAAAGAGCGGCTGCTGTAGGCTCGTTGATGATACGTTTTACATCCAGTCCGGCAATCTTTCCGGCATCTTTTGTTGCCTGTCTCTGTGCATCATTGAAATATGCAGGAACAGTGATGACTGCTTCTGTTACTTTCTCGCCCAGGTAGTTCTCTGCGTCTGATTTTAATTTCTGTAAAATCATAGCGGAAATCTCCTGTGGAGAATATTTCTTACCGTCAATATCTACTTTATAATCGGTACCCATCTTACGTTTGATGGAAGAAATAGTCTTGTCAGCGTTGGTAACTGCCTGACGTTTTGCAGGTTCACCGACAACTCTTTCTCCTGTCTTTGTGAATGCCACAACAGATGGTGTTGTTCTCATACCTTCTGCGTTGGTGATAACGACTGGTTTACCACCTTCCATAACTGCTACACATGAGTTCGTAGTTCCCAAGTCAATACCTATAATCTTACTCATAATTCATTCCTCCTAAAATCAACTATATCTATTATCTCTGTTCGGAAACAGAATCTAGTTGGCAACTTTTACCATGCTGTGCCGAAGCACGCTGTCTTTATACATATAGCCTTTCTGGAATTCTTCCACAACCTGGTTCTCGCCAAATTCTTCATCTTCCACATGCATCACTGCGTTGTGGAAATCCGGGTTGAATTCTTTTCCGGCTGCGTCCATTGCTTTCACGCCGATCTCATCAAAGACGGTCATGAGCTGCTGGTAAATCTTTTCAATACCCTGGGCAAATGCGCCCTCCTTCTCTTCTTCAGAGAGGGCATCGAGACCTCTTTCGAAGTTATCCACTACCGGAAGCAGCTTCGCAAGGACTTCTTTTGCGCCGATATCATACATGCGGCTCTGCTCTTTGGCATTTCTCTTTCTGGCATTTTCAAACTCAGCCATGAGCCGCTGATATTTGTCCGTGATATCGGCAAGCTTTTCTTCACTTTTCTTTAATTCTATCTCCAGGGCTCTGGCGGATTTCTTTTTTGTTTTGCCGCCTGCCTCATTGGATTCTTTGTCATCTTCTGCCTCCGCAGCTCCGGTTTCTTTTCCTGTGACTGCTTCCTCAGAAGTCTCCTCCTGCTGTTCTTCTGCAGAACCTTCAGAATTCGTTTCCTCTACGATACTTTCGTCGAAATTTTTTTTATTCTCTTCCACTTAAGTACCACCTTTCTATGATTTATTATTAAATATCTCATCCAGATCATTTGTCAGATTCTTCAGAGTGCTCACCACCTTCTGGTAATCCATCCGTTTCGGTCCGATGATACCGACCGTTCCGGTTCCCCCTTCTTCCAGCTCATATGTTGCTGTCACAATACTGCAGTCCTTCAAAGTCTGCACCGGGGTCTCATTACCAATGTAAACCTGGATTCCGTGGCGCTCTTCCTGGTTTACTGTATCATCCACAAGCTTCACAAGAGCTTTTTTCTCTACCAGGGTGTCCAGAAGTGCCATGGTGTGATCCGGACTCATAAGCTCCGGATACTTGAGCATGTTCGTGGCTCCGCTGGTGTATATCTCCATATCGTCTGCTTCGTGTATCGCCTCCACAATTCCATTAAAAACGCCTTCCAGAATGGAGGCATGCATTCCTGCCTGCACCTTCATGGTATGCACCAGTTCCAGATTGATATCCTTGAGCGTCAGCCCCTGCAGGAAAGAATTCAATAAAATGTTGAGCTTAAGAATCTCGTCATTGCCAAGAGGATCTTCAATGTTCATCAGGAGATTTCTCACTGTGTCATTGCCCAAAACAATGACAGCCAGAAGTCTTCTGCTGTCCACCATGGAAAGCTGTATGAACTTGATCTTGGACTCCTTAATCTGTGGTGTAGTGATCAGCGTGGCATAATTGGTGTTAGCCGCCAGCACATCCGCTACCTTTTTAAGGACTTCCTCCATGCGGTCCATCTTCTGCAGGAGCGCCTGGCGTTCTTTCCGCATCTCGTTCTCACGGGCGGCAAACTCGGTCTCCTTCTCCTCCATCAGATGGTCGACGTAATAACGGTATCCTAAATCAGAAGGAATTCTTCCAGCAGATGTATGAGGCTGCAGAATATATCCCAGCTCTTCCAAATCTGCCATCTCATTACGAATGGTTGCAGAACTTAAATGTAAATCGGAATCTCTGGCAATAGTTCTGCTTCCAACAGGCTCACCAGTCTCAAGGTAAGTAGATATGATTGCCTTCAGTATTTTCATCTTCCGTTCATCCAGATCCATAACCGTTTCCCTTCTTTCTTAGTTATTAGCACTCATTTATGTCGAGTGCTAATATCTTTATAGATAACTTAGCACTATATGCTTTTCTTGTCAAGCATTAATTTCAAATTTTTATTTTTAACTGTTCAGCCATGCGTCGGGGAAAGAAACAGAAGCGTCGAAAGGTTACTTTCGTAAATTCTTTTTCTTTTCCCGGCATATGGCGTTCTGCCATAATCGAGGAAACAGGCGCATTGCGCCGGGTAAGTTGCGTTAGCAACGGGTTTCCGAGATGTCATGGCTGAACTGTTACTTTCAAGAAAATCCGTCATACTTCTATATAATAAGGACAGATATCTTCATACCGTCCATCCTTCATCCGGAACCCGCCGGGAATCACGCCCAGCTGCGTGAAGCCAATCTTTTCGTAGAGATGACGCGCGCCTGCATTGGTTTTTACCACGGCGTTAAACTGCAGGACTTTAAATCCAAGGGCACGAGCCTGACGGATGCAGTCTCTCACCAGCCGCTCCCCGATGTGACGGCCCCGCACGTCAGAGGCCACGGCGTAGCTGGCGTTGCAGATATGGCCGCAGCGTCCCACATTGTTGGGATGCAGAATATAAAGGCCCAGCACCTTTCCTGTGTCCGTGTCTTCCGCCACGCCGCAGTAACTCTGGCTGTTGAAAAATTCTTCTCCCGTCTCTTCCGTGAGCATCTCCTCCTGAGGAAAAGCAGCGCCCTCTTCCACCACCTCATTCCAGATGGCCGTCATGGAAGAAAGGTCCTGCCTATTGTATTTTCTCACTGTGATGTTCATATTATTTCTCTTCCTCCCGTCCGATATTTTATATATCTTATTTATCCTCAATATCTTGATATCTTGTTTTACGTGGAAAAGGACTGCCAGCAGCAGCCCTTTTACCATTTATCCTTTTTTCTTTTTCACAACGATTTTTCCGCCAAACTCGAATTTCCGAAGCTGTTTTTTCACTTTTTTGTTCCGGACATACACCGTACATTTTTTGGAAAGATCGTAAAAGAATCCTTTTTTGATATTTTTAGTGCGGATTACTATTTTTTCAAATTTGTTCTTTTTCCAGCCGAAATCCCCGTCAAATCGCTTGATATTTTTAGGCAGGGTCAGCTTCTTTAACTTCTTTGAACCGAGGAACACACCCTCCTCCAGCTTCCGGAGGGACTTGCTCAGGCGGATAGAAGAAAGCTTCTTCATCTCCCCAAAGGCATATCTTCCAACCGTCTGCACGGAGTTCGGCATGGTCACGGACCGGATCGTATTGTTTCCATTGAAAGCATAGTCCCCGATGTGACGGACAAAATCTTTCACCTTGTATTTTTTGGCGCTGCTGGTCACGTTATAAAGAATGGTCCCGTCTTTGGAATATACGTCGTTATCAATAACCCGGAAATATGGGTTGGACTCATCTGCGACAATCTGCACCGACGGACATCTCTTTATATCGATTCCAAACTCTGATCTGTAAACCGGTTCCCCGCAGCTGGACGGAAGAACGATTGTCTTCAGTTTCGGACAGTTAAAATAACTGACTTCATCCATATAGGAAACTTCTCCTTCAAATACGACTTCTTCCAGTTTTTTAAAGCTGATTGCTCTGCCCTGCACTGTGATGCCCGGAGCAAACGTAATCTTTCTCAGAGACTCGTGGGCAGTATTGGTTTCTTTTAAATCTGCCTGCCCCCATCCTTTGCCAAAGGAGTCATCGGAATCAACCATAAAATCGTCCTCATCCCACCAGAACGAATCCACCGGATAGGATTTACCGAGGAATTCCACTTCATTTCTTATGTAGACTTCCGAAAGATCAGAATCCGGGTCCAGTTCTGCGTGTCCTTTCGCCTCGGAATCCCAGTCTATCAACCAGTAACGTACGCCATCCATGGTCACACTCGCCGC
>ERZ1643250.1780-NODE-1780-length-17369-cov-5.127989_pt1 | contig 17369 bp, 14 predicted proteins | sample MGYA00579262_ERZ1643250 | MGnify/ENA primary metagenome ERZ1643250 (study PRJEB29033, sample SAMEA4952265) | chicken gut metagenome | biome: Broiler Chicken; feature: Gastrointestinal Tract; material: Caecum | place: Ireland | collected 2018 | study: Broiler... | reverse complement strand
ATGAAACTTTTAATTGCCGAGGGAATTATAAAAGAACCCTTGCTTGCTTCTTAGCGTATCTCAACAAAATCAACTCTGTTTCAAATGGCTATTTTTCAATAGCTTGTTTCAGTGCGTCATTTTTCGGTTGTCCTCTACTTTCTTTCACACTAAGCCTCCTGATTCTTCCGGGCGCCATTCTGCGTATTTCGGGCGTAGGCACCGGAATAAGTATCAACTGTTTGTTTATACAACGATAACATATTGGAGATTCCCCGTCAAGAAAGGAGGCACTATAATTAAGAACAGAAAGAAACCTGCTGTTAAGCAGAACGTACAGCAGCAGGAGAAATGAGAAGAATTTCCCGGGCAGAAGCGCCGGGACAGGAAAGTGGGAGGAAGATTTGTGGCAGAGCTGATAGCTTTTTTTTCGCGAAGAGATGAGAATTACGTGAATGGCCTGATTAAAGTGCTGAACAGGGGCAATACAGAGACGGCGGCGGCTGTCCTGCAGAAGCTGACTGGCGCGGACTTATTTCAGATAGAACCGATGCAGCCTTATGCAAGGGACTATAACGAATGTATCGCTCAGGCCCAGGAGGACCAGAAGAGAAATGCGCGGCCGGAGCTGAAAAGCTATCCGGAAAGCATCGATGGTTATGACACCATTTATCTCGGCTATCCCAATTACTGGGGAACCATGCCTATGGCGGTTTTTACGTTTCTGGAGCATTTTGATTTTTCCGGAAAGACCATTAAGCCATTCTGCACCCATGAGGGCAGCGGACTTGGCAGCAGCGTGGAGGACATCCGCAGAACATGTCCGGGCGCAGAGGTGAAGGAGGGACTGGCTGTCCGGGGTGGAAACGCAGCCCAGTCCAGAGCAGATTTTGAAAAATGGATTTAAGAAGCCCTGATTTCTCGGACAGCGGGGACTTGGCTTCAAAAAAGCAAGAAGAAAAAGGAGGATATTTTGAAATGGCATATTTAGGTGAAACAATTGGAAAACTTGGTTTTGGCCTTATGCGGCTTCCTCAGAAGGAAGACGGCACAATCGATGTGGAGCAGACAAAAGAGATGGTGGATTTGTTTCTTGAGGCTGGTTTTACTTATTTTGATACAGCATGGGCCTACGCGGGAAGTGAGGATGCGATCCGCCAGGCGCTGGTAGAGCGCTATCCGCGTGAGCGTTTCCAGCTGGCTACCAAGAACGCGGCCTGGATTAACTGTAAGACAAGAGAGGAAGCCATCGCTCAGTTTGATACCTCTCTGAAGCAGACGGGAGCAGGCTATTTTGATTTCTATCTGCTCCATAACCTGGGAGAGGGCCGTACAAAATATTTTGATGATTTTGACATGTGGAGCTGGGTGCAGGAAAAGAAGAAGGAAGGGCTGATTAAGCATGTGGGCTTTTCTTTCCATTCCACGCCGGAGGAGCTGGAAGACATCCTAAATAAGCATCCGGAGATGGAGTTCGTTCAGCTGCAGATTAACTACGCAGACTGGGAGAATCCGGCCGTGCAGTCGAAGGCCTGCTACGAGGTAGCCAGAAAACACGGCAAGCCTGTGGTTATTATGGAGCCCATCAAGGGCGGCATGCTGGCAAATCCGCCGGAGACCGTGGCAGAGGTGTTTAAGAATGCCGAACCCGATTCCTCGGCAGCCTCCTGGGCAGTCCGTTTCGCGGCAAGCCTGGAGGGCGTCATCACTGTACTTTCCGGAATGAGCAGTGTAGATCAGATGAAAGATAATCTTTCCTACATGAAGGGATTCCAGGGGCTGAATGCGGAGCAGCAGGCTGTGATTGCGAAGGCTCAGGAGGAGCTTAAGAAGATTCCGCTGATTCCCTGCACCACCTGCAATTACTGCGCGAAGGTCTGTCCGAAGAACATCGGTATCTCCGGCTCCTTTACGGCCATGAATCTGCTGACTCTTTATAGAGATAAGGCTTTTGCAAAGCATCAGGAGGAATGGCTGGTAGGCGGACATGGAAAAGCGCGGGCGGACCAGTGCGTTAAATGCGGCAAATGTGAGGAGGCATGTCCTCAGCACATTAAGATCCGGGAGAACCTGGAGAAGGTCTGCGGGGCGCTTCTGTAGTCCGCTGAGGCAGACAGCTGAAATCAATCATTTTATAATTCTTTTTCATAGAACAGGAGGAAAACTATCATGGTAAAACAGACAGCAGGCAGAGATGTCCTGGGAGAGTTCGCTCCCAAGTTCGCAGAGTTAAATGACGATGTATTGTTTGGCGAGGTATGGTCCAGAGAAGGCATTCTTCCGCTGAAAATCCGTTCCATGCTGACCGTGACGGCGCTTGTAAGCAAGGGAATTATTGATTCTTCTCTGCAGGCCCACCTTACGACAGCAAAGAAGAACGGGGTGACACGCGCAGAGATGGCGGAGCTTCTGACTCATATCGCCTTCTACGCAGGCTGGCCCAATGCCTGGGGCGCGTTCCGTCTGGCAAAAGAGGTCTATGGGGATGACAATGAGGCAGAGGAGCATGGAGGCTTCTTCGGTATGGGCGAGCCGAACACCGCGTTTGCCCGGTATTTTATCGGCCAGAGCTACTTAAAGCCTCTCACAGACGGCTCCAAGACTGTATTTGTGGCCAACGTAACCTTTGAGCCGGGCTGCCGGAACAACTGGCATATCCATCACGCAAAGAAGGGCGGCGGACAGCTGCTGATCTGCGTGGACGGAGAAGGCTGGTATCAGGAAGAGGGCAAGCCGGCCCAGAGCCTGAAGCCGGGGGATGTAGTTACGATTCCGGCTGAGGTAAAGCACTGGCATGGAGCTAAGAAAGACAGCTGGTTCAGCCATCTGGCTGTCGAGGTTCCGGGCGAGGAGACATCCAATGAGTGGCTGGAAGCTGTAGACGATGAAGCGTACGCAGCCCTTGAAAAATAAGGGAAAATTAAGAGAAAAATAAGTTTTTCCGTCTTAAAACCGGTTGTGGATTCCACAGCCCCTGTGTTAAAATTATTATACAGAAGAGAATGTAGTACAGGGGTGACGGAAGACGCGGAACAGAAGAAAAAACAGAATAGAATCAGATTTTGCGCAGTTCCTGTCCCCTTTACAGGTGATTAAAAGCGTATCCGTTATCCACAGATGTACCTGCTGTATGTCTGTGGATAATGGCGTTTTTGGAGACATTTGCAGAAAAAAGGCCTGATTTCAGGCATCAGGCCAGGGATAAACTAAAAAAGGGGGGACCGATATGAGGAACAGAGAAGAATACGGAAAAGACAGGAAATACAAGAAGTACAGGAAAGACAGAAGAAAGCCGGCAGTCTGGCATATGGCAGCGGCTGTGTTATTTGCGGCGGCACTGATTTTTCCTGCGGCTTTGGCAGAGACGGCCAGGGCGGCGGAGCTGGAACGGCCTGGTTCTGCCGTACAGTCAGATTCTGCCGCTCCGGCAGGAAGTGTCATACAGACCGGTACTGCTGTGCCGGTAACAAAGAATCTCAGCTATGGATACAGCGCGGCAGAGGCAGAGATTCCGATCAGCATAACCAATCACACAGAGACTGTCATGGAAATAAATAATATCAGCTGCATACTGACAGATGAAAACAGCTGTTTTTCTGTCCTTTCCGGACAGACCGGAAAGGAAGGGCAGACATTGACGGTTGCGCCCGGTTCCCAGGCGAATCTCTGCCTGGTCAGGTTCCTGACGGGTATGCCCGTCCGGACAGAGCCCTATTCTGCCGGTCTTCAGATAACGTATACAGACGGAAAGAACAGCAGCCAAACACAGAGCTATACGCTGAGCGTGACAGTGGGACAAAAAAGCATAGAAAGCTGCAGGATAGAGAACATTGAAAAACAGTATTATACCGGGGAAGAGATTCAGCCGTCAGTTCTCATATCCAACAATGGACAGGCATTGACAGCCGGACAGGATTATACGGCCGGGTATGTTTCAAACACAGATGTGGGCATGGGGCGGATGATCATAACGGGAAAAGGAAATTACAGGGGAAAGACGGAGAAATCCTTTGAGATTGTCTGGTATGACAAGCCTGTGGATGTCAGATTTAACGGAGAAACTCCTTCAGAAGCCTGGTATGAGGAAGATGTGCGCATTACTGCCAAAGGATGCACTGTTTCAGATTCACTGGCAGGAGCTTATGAGGAGTCTTATCTGATTACGGCGGAAGGAGAGCACAGCCTTTCTCTGTACTGTAAAACGCAGGAGGGTTATCTTACGGACGCGCAGCGCTTTGCAGTCAAAATTGATAAAAATGCTCCGGCTGTAACGAAAATGCAGATTTCCGGCATTACGAACCAGACGGCGTCAGTGAGTGTCACAGCGGAAGACACAGGCAGCGGAGTTTCCTGGTATTATCTGTACTGCTCGCCGGAAAAGCTGGAGACGGTAAATGCGGATACCATAAAAAACAGCAGCGGCACGATGAAGATCAGCGCTTCAGAAGCTGCGGCAGGCACAGCGGTCTTTTCCCTTCAGGGACTTTCCGAAGGAACCGTGTATTATCTTTATGCGGCGGCGGAAGACTCCTCAGGGAAACTCAGTGAGACTGAGACGGGCAGCTTCACCGCAAAGAAAACAGTTCCGGAGGAAGTTCTGGTTCTTAACGCTTCCGCTTCGGCAGATACCATTACAGTGAAAGCACTGGCGGATACAGAAGTATATGGAAGCGCAGCGTACTGCCTGCTGGATGCTTCCGGCCGGAATGTCGTAAGAGACTGGCAGGAGAGCAATGAATTTACCGGACTGACAGAGGGAACAGGCTATTATGTTCATGCGAAATATACAGGCTCAGACGCATATATGGAATCAAAAGCCGTCAGCGCGCAGGTTACGACGAAATACTGGGCTTTTGTGAAGGCTCCGGAAGGACTTTCCGCCCGGTACGGACAGACTCTTAAGGAGGTGAAGCTTCCTGAGGGCTGGAGCTGGGCAGACAGCTCGGCGCCGGTTACAGTGGCAAACAGCGGGTATGAGGCAAGGTTTCCGGCAGATGCGGCTCAGTATGACTATTCCAGAATCGAAGGTTATAATGCCGATGCCGGATATGTGGCGCGTCTTCTGTCTGTAAAAGTGGAGCCGGCAGCGCCGGTGCTTACCTGGAAGGCCGGGAATACACAGACAGTAGTTTATAACGGAAAGGCAGCTGCGGCTGCGGCGCCTGAAGTGGCTCTGATAAACAATGAAGTCTTCCAGGGATCTGTCAGCTGGTCCTGGCGGAAGGCGTCTGACAGCAGCGGGAACTTTGCAGCGGGGCTCCCCTCAGAGCCCGGAACCTATGTGGTGCGGGCAAGTGTGGAAGCGGCTGGAAATTACAGCGCCGCCAGCGCAGATATGACGCTGATGATAGACTGGCTGCAGGGCGCTCCTGACGCGGTGCTTTCCGATCAAAACGGGAAGAAGCTGTCTGCAGGCGCTTGGTGCGGGGAGGCTGTGCTGACAGCGCCGGAGGGATATGAAATCAGTTTCTCACCGTCCGGGCAGTATAGCGGCTCTGTCCGCAGCACAGGGGAGACCGGCAAAGACGGCGCGGCAGCCACCTATTATCTGAGGCAGAAAGCCGGCGGCGGAATCGCGCGGAAGACAGTAAATGTATATATTGACAGGACAGCGCCTGGAGGCAGCATCTCGGTGGGCGGAGCTGCATGGAACGGAATGGTGCCGGAGGACAAATCCGAGCTTCGGATATCGGAACAGAAAGAGGTTACAATCAGCGCAGAGGATGGCCAGTCCGGTGTGAAGACGGTGGAGTACACCATAAGCGATAAAAAATGCAAAAGCCGGGATGAGATTCAGAAGCTTGGCGGCTGGCTGATTTATAATCCTGACGCAAAGCCGGATATTAAACAGAACGGCGCGAACTACGTCTATGTGAGGATTACGGATCACGCGGGGAATATGACCTGGCTGTCCGCGGGAAAGATTTTGTATGAGACTTCGTCTAAGAATACAGGCTCATCTGCGGGAACGTCTTCCGGAAGTTCTGGTTCCAGCAGTTCCGGAACTACCGGCCAGTCCGGCCAGACCACTGTTTCCGGAACGGGAAGCGGCGGGTCAAAGAACAGCGGCACGAAAGGAAACACGGCGGTAAAGACACCGGAGAAAGGAACTCCTTATATTCACGGAAGGGAGAGCATAAGCGGCTGGGATGCCATCCGAAAAGAACTGGAGGACGCGAAACCCGGAGATACGGTGATCCTGACTATGAACGGAACGTCAACGGTTCCGGGAAATGTTCTATCAGTCATTAAGGGAAGAGACATCAGGCTGGTCCTGAATATGGAAGAGGAGATTGTCTGGACGATTGACGGGCGAAGCTTCACTACAGGAGAGATAGATGATATAGACTTCGCGGTGGATAGGGAGGCAGAGGCGATTCCGGCGGATTTGATTCAGGAGCTGGCCGGAGAGCGTGATACGCGTCAGCTAAGCCTGGCTTACGATGGAGAGTTTGGGTTTACCGCCGTCCTGACCATTCATTTGGACGAGAAAGATGCCGGGCGTTACGCTAATCTGTTCAGCTTTCAGGAACAGAGCGGAGAACTGAAGTATCTGGACAGCGCAGAAATCGGAGAGAGCGGGGAGACAGAGTTTTCCTTTACTCATGCTTCCGATTACGCGATTGTTCTGGATGAAGAGCCCTTTGACGGCACGGCGCAGGAGACAGAGGAAGAAGAGGAGCTGATACTTCCCGAGAGAGAAGAGGAAAAAGGAAAGGAAAAGGATGTCCGGACAACAGTTCTTACCCTGGTGATTTGTGTGATTGCATTGGCAGCCGGAATCGGGATCTGCGTATGGCTGGTGCGAAAGTATAAAAAAGAAGAAACGGAGTAGAGCGGAAGCTTGTGGAAGGGCGCTGAAGGGAAAGGAAAGACTTTCTTAATATTTCTTAAAAGAATGTAATTCGCTGGACAGGGGAATGCTGTTTTTGATAGAATAAAGCAGCGCCGGGAGAACCGGCCCTAAAAGGAGGAGATTATGAGATTAAGAAAGCTTATCTGTATTCTTGGACTTGGCACTGTTCTTATGCTGGCTGCGGCCTGCGGAAGCAGTGATTCCGCAGACAGCGGCCAGACGCAGGAGAATGCAGCCACAGAGGAAAACACAGAAGGACAGGAAACCGCAGACACTACGGCGGAAGAAAGCGCCGGACAGGAGGAAGGCGCAGAACAGGAGACGGACGGAGAAGAAGCAGTCAGCGATGCTCCCATCAGAATTTACGGAACGATTACGGAAGCGGGAGAAGACACAATCACGGTAGATAATCAGTCGGACGCTTCCACTTCCGGGGAGATCATTCTGAATATCGATCCGGAAAATACTATTCTGGCAGACGCCCAGACGGGTCTTCCCATGACCCTTTCAGATATGGGGACGGGAAGTTTTGAGGCATATCTTGGACCGGTTATGACCATGTCCATTCCGCCTCACACTACGCCCTATGTAGTGATCGCCAATATTCCGGAGGACGGCACAGCGCCTCAGTACGCAGTGGCAGCCAGCGATCCGGTTCTGGAAGACGGTTCCTATACTCTGGAGGCCACAGACGGCAGAACCTATACGATTCCGGAAAATGTGGAAATCTCTCCCTTCCGTACCAGAAACATTGTGACGATGGCAGACCTGACCCAGGGCAGAGGAGCCTTAATCTGGCTGGATGAAAATGAGACAGCAGTGAGGGTCGTGCTTCTGGAAGGAGAGCCGGCACAGGAGACACAGGAATAAGAGGCGGAAGGAGCCATTACCAATGATACGCGCTGCATTTTTCGACATTGACGGCACGTTGATGGCCCATAATCTTGGGGCTGTCCCGGAGGACACCTTACAGGCGCTTCAGAGCCTGAAGAAAAAAGGAATCTATGTGTTCACCAGCACCGGGCGGCATATTCTGGAGCTGGATGAGCTGGGAATCAGCCCCCTTGGTTTTGACGGCCATGTACTTTTAAACGGGCAGCTCTGCCTGGACGGAGAACGGCGCGTGCTGGCGGCGGCTCCAGTACCGCAGGAAGATATCCGGAATGTACTGCCGTTTTTTGAAAAAAAAGAAATTCCCATGTCCTTTGTGGAAAAGGACATGATTTACGCCAGTTTCATTGACGACAGAGTGCGCACGGCTCAAAAGGCCATTTCCTCTGAGCTTCCCAGGCTTGGAAAGTGGCGGGGAGGCACCGTTTATCTGGTTAATGTCTTTGCGGACGATGACGCGGTGGGCAGGCTGATGGAACAGATGCCTCACTGCCGGGTGACCCGCTGGAACCCTTATGGAGTCGATATCATCGCGAAAGAGGGCGGCAAGGAAAAGGGAATGGAGCAGCTCCTGAAGCATTTTGGAATTTCCAGAGAAGAAACGATTGCCTTTGGAGATGGGGAAAATGATATGGAGATGCTGGAATATGCCGGAATCGGCGTCGCTATGGGAAACGCGGAGGAGAAAGTAAAACAATGCGCGGACTATGTAACAGGCGACACGGACAAAGGAGGAATTCCGTCGGCCCTGCGTCACTACGGAATTTTGTAAAATATCAGCCCTTTATGGACAGGACTAAACCGGTCCCTGTGAAGTAAGGGGAAAGGAACGAGAAAAAGAAAGAGAAAAAGAGAGAGAAAAAGAGGAGGTTCCTTCCGGGGTCTGTACCCTGGAAGGAACCTCCTCTTCGACATGAATTGGAATGAGGGGCATCTGTTCAGCAGGCCTGGATTTCAGAAGCGCCGGAATTTCCAAATGCTTTGACGATTTCCAGGTCAACCTGCTGTTCGCTAAGCTTTTCCGAAGATGAAAGCTCAAAATATACATAGCTTCCATTGGTGGTTTGCGCATAGCCGGCAGCCGTATATACGGTGCCCTCCGGCAGCTCCTTTGTGAAAAAGAGGTAGGTATGAGTGTCACGATCGATCCAGTCGCCGATGGAATATCTGATTCCTCTGTCTGTCAGTTCCACTACGTCTTCTGAAACGTAATCGGAAAGAACCTCATCCAGAATCCAGCGTTCCGTTTCCTCCAGATTCACATAAGTCAGGTTGACATCTGACTTTTCCTTTGCAGGAGCCGCTGTGGTGACAGCGGGTACGGTCATCTCCGCCTCGGGAACGGTGCCGGAAGAAACTTCCGCTTCTGCGGATACGGGATTCAGATACAGGGCCAGTGTAAACAGACCGGCGATAAAGATGATTGATAACTTTTTCATAACTCCACCTCTTTTATTCTGATAAACATTGGAAAATAAAAATCTCCAACGATCAGTTTCCCTTTCTTTTTTCTAAGTATACACAGAAAATGTTACAAAAATGTTTAGAAAAAGTTAGAGTTATATTATAAAATCTAAATTATCATTGAAGAATTCAGATAAATCAATAGATTTCCACAACATTCCCAGAAAGGTGACAAAATCCAACAATTATGGAAGAGAATGTATGACCCGATTACTGCTCTTCCCCCTGTCCTCTCCGGAAAGACAGCAGTCCGGTAAAGAGTATAAGGGCAAAGGCACATCTTCGTATACAGGCTGCAGGAGCAAAAAAAGCGCTGGCCATGCCGAAAACGAATGGATGATGATGAAAAGAGAGCATTAGACAGGCGGAAAAGTCCGGTTTATAATAAAACCGGAAATTATCAGAAAGAGGTATTTTTCGGGAAAGGAATGGAGTGAAAAGAAAATGAAAACAACCGTGTTAGGAGTAAAAAGTCCATTGGAAGTCCGTTCTGTCGGGATTGTCGGGGCGGGATATAACGTCCGGCAGGAAAGCCTTTTGGAAAGATGAAAAAGCTTTTGCGTCTGCCTGACACAGGGCATACAGCCGGAAGCAGTGAAAGAGATGGTGTATCAGTCGACCGATTATGTGGGCATGGGACGGATGTGGCCGTTTCTGCAGACGACGAATGAGGTCTTTGCAGAGCGGGGCATCACGCTTCCGGCCAGCGGCAAAGCTGTAACCACCATGGAGGATCGGCTGGAAAAAGGCGCGCAGGCGCAGGCGGACATTTTTGGCCCGCAGATGAAAGAGGCCTGGAAAAACGGCCACATCAACCGCTGGCTCGCTGCCAACTGTTTTGGAGATTACTATACACGGACAGGTCTTGACCTGGCCCAGCGGGAGATGATTACGTTCTGCTTCCTGATGGCCCAGGGCGGCTGTGAACCGCAGCTGACTGCTCATGCTAAGGGAAATATGAATCTGGGAAATGATAAAGAGTTTTTGCTCCGCGTCGTCTCTCAGTGTCTGCCGTATATCGGATATCCGCGCAGCCTGAATGCAGTTACCTGTATCAATAAGGCGGCGGAATAAAACAGGCAGAAAGCTGGTCATAGAAAAAATGAAACAGAAAACAGAACACGACAGAGTCGATTCTGGGAAATGGAGAGAATAACCGTATGAAGCCAAAAGCAGCAGTAAAAATGATAGTTGATATTTTGATGACAGCAGCGCTCCTTTTCCTGATGGGATATCAGTTCTGGGGCGATGCTGCCCATGAATGGGCGGGAGCAGGGATGTTCGTCCTGTTCATTCTGCATCATATTTTGAACCGCGGCTGGTACAGAGCCCTGACAAAGGGAAGATATTCTCCGGTGCGGGTCTTTCAGCTTGTGATAAATTTGCTGCTGTTATTGGTCATGATGGGACAGATGGTAAGCGGAATCATTCTGTCGCGCTGTGTATTTTCGTTTTTGCCGATCAGTGGCGGAATGTCCTTTGCCCGTCTGCTTCATATGGCGGCCGCGTACTGGGGCTTTGTGCTGATGGCGCTTCATCTGGGGCTGCACTGGAACATGGTGTCCGGAAGACTTGGAAAGGTTCTGGGCCACTCCCGGAGTTCCCGGTGGAGAACCATTGCGGGAAGGACTGCCGGAATTGTACTTGCGGTCTATGGACTTTTCGCATTTATCAGCAGAGATTTACCGGACTATATGTTTCTTCGGACACAGTTCGTGTTTATGGATTTCAGCGAACCGGTCGCTCTATTTTACCTGGATTATCTGGCCATGATGGGATTTTTCATTTTTGCCGCCCATTATCTTTCCAGAGGAATGAAGCTGGCCTGAAGCGTTTTGCCCTTTACCTGGCTTACGTTATTCTGTTTTCACTGGCGTCAGGCCTGCTGGTGGCTTTGATTATCTGATTCTCTGATATGGAGAAAAAAGCATAAGGGCAGGCGCGGGAAAAGATTGAGATAAAACAAACCGTAGTAGGAGGAATGAAGCATTATGAAGAAAAATATTGGGAATTCACTGGCACTGTATCCGACTCCCCTCGTCGTAGTGGGAACCATGGTAGAAGGAAAGCCGAACTGGGTGCTGGTAGGACATATCGGAATCATCGGACATGACAGGGTGATGGTAAGCCTGGCCGGAGCGCATTACAGCAACAGGGGAATCAAGGAGACAAAGAAGCTGTCCATCAATATCGTGGATGAGGCGCTTCTTCCGCTGGCGGACCGGGCCGGCTGCGTCAGCGGCGCAAAGGAAGACAAGTCTGACCTTTTTGACTATACGGTAGGAGATACGGGAGCCCCCTTGATGACTGCCGCTCCGGTGGTGATGGAGTGCAGCGTGGATGACGTCTATGAGACGAAAGGCTTCGAGAGTTTTATCTGTACGATTGATCACACCTTTGCGGAGGAGAGGGTGCTCACGCCGGAGGATAAGATCGATTACCGGGTACTGAAGCCGGTGCTGTTCGAGATGCCTACCTATGAGTATCTGAGGACAGGGGATGTGATTGGAAAATGCATGTCCTGGGGAAAGGGAAAGTAAAGCTGTAATTTTACGCAAAATTACCTTTGAAAGCGGCTGAAACATTTTTATAAGACAGCTGTTTGCCATTTTCGGCGTACTTCCAGGGAAGTTGGCTGTTGACAACAATTTTTTATTCCGTTACTCTGAATACAGAGCTGCCGGCGGCTCTCATTTTGCAAAAAAGGAGAGCGAAAACATGATACAGGAAAGATTTGTGGGGAACCATTATGAATGCGGTTTCCGCTTTGGCTCCCTGCTGGCAGAGCGCGGAAATTTTATTTTGGAACAGATTCCCTTTTCTATTACGGAGGAGCGGCTGCAGTTCGCGGCAGCCTGCCTTCCAGTCTATAAGAAGTATTTTCCGAAGATTCTGGAGGAGATCCGGGGAATCGCGGAAGGGCAGAGGTGCCCGGCAGAGAGGCTCCAGGCGGTTCTGTTCAGCATGTACGCCATGCCTCCGGCCTGCCGATGCTCCTGCTTTGCGGTGTCGAACGGGACAGAGATTCTGTTTGGCCGCAACAGCGATTTTCTGACGGAGCTTCAGGACAATAACCGGAATGTGCAGTATTGTTTTTCCGACGGTTCCCACGCTTTTTACGGAAATACCACATCTTTCGTTCAGATGGAGGACGGCGTCAATGAGAAAGGACTGGCCGCAGGCCTTACCTCGGTGTATCCGCCTTCTGGCGCTTCGGGTCCTCTGATTGCGGCGGGCATGAACGCGGGCCTTCTTCTGCGCTTCTTTCTGGAGAGATGCGCGTCGGTGGAAGAGGCGCTGGCCTGGCTGAAGCGGCTTCCGGTAAGCTCTGCCCAGACCTTTACGCTGGCAGATGCCGGAGGGAAGATAGCGGTGGCAGAGTGCTTTGCAGGCGGCCTGAAGGTGATACGTCCGGAAAAAGAAACGATGAGAAAGCAGGCTTTTGTCTGCGCCACGAATCTTTTTCATTCCGAAGAATTGAAGCGGTTTAATGAGCCGGGAATCGATACCTGGGAAGCCGGGCTCCGCTATCAGACCATGCAGAGGGCGCTGGAGGCCGAGGCCGGAGAAATGGTACTCTCAGACGCCCTCGATTTGCTTTCCGGCAGGAAAGGTTTTCTCTGTCAGTATGACAGGAGAACGGGAAAGGATACGGTCTGGTCGGTGGTGTATGATTTAAAGAGAAGGAAAATCTATGAGGCTTATGGGAATCCTTCCCGGTGTGAGTTCGTGGAAACAGCATTCTGAACAGTATTCAAAACGCAGCGAAGTATATTTCCATGCAGGGCTGGGTTCAGGGAGGATATCTTTATATTCCGGCGGATGAAAGCAGGAAAAGCACTGGGGAGAAATATCCGGCTATCGGCAGGAGCTGTGAAAAAGCGGCTCCTGCTTTTCTGTGTGCCCGGCGGGCACACGTTCTAACGGGTGAAAGTATAAGGCGGAAGCAGTCTCCTTTCTTTTGAATCAGATAAAAGAGAAGTGCCTTCCTTCCGTCATCGGTGATTCCTTTAACGATGTGGGCATGATCTGCCGGTTTCGCGGATATGCAATGACTGCAGCCAGCGAAGAGGTAAAGAAGTATGCGGCGAACAGCTTTGACAGTGTGGCTGATTGCATTGACTGTCTGAGAAGTTTTCCGGATTGACAAACTTTGAAATCTGTGATAGGATGAACACGATTTTAGGCGGAGAACATACGTGAGTACAGAAGAGGTAGTGAGTCAGAGACGGGGTGTCACCGGCTGAGAGCATTCCGCATGAGCCTTCTGGAAGTTTCAGTATGGGAGCCTTTCGGTGAAAAGCACCCTGAGAGAGTGTGCGTTAAACCGGATGTCCGTGTAGCAGAAAGAATACACAAAAAGAGTGCAGAGTACGAAGAGAGAAGATACTCTGAAATAGGGTGGTACCGCGATTCACATCGTCCCTTGTTTTATGACAGGAGGACGGTGTTTTTTTATTTCACAGGAAACCTCCTGCAGGATAAGCTCGATTTGGAAAGGAGAATCGTAATGAAGGATAAAATCGAAAGTATTTTATCAGAAGTGAAAACCAAGATTGCTGCAGCGTCCAGTGAGAACGAGCTGCAGAATGTAAAAAGCGCGTACGTGGGAAAGCAGGGTTCTTTGAGCCTTTTAATGAAAGAGCTTCCGAAGCTTGACGTATCCTTACGTCCCGAGATGGGAAAGCTTTTGAATCAGGCCAAGAATGAGGTTACAGAACTGATCGACGCGAAAAGGCTGGAGCTGAAGCTGAAGGCTTCCGAGGTGTCTCCGGACTTCGACTGCTCTGTGCCGGGAATCATGCCTCAGAAAGGTGGACTTCATCCCATTACCCAGATGTGCTACGACTTAAATGACGCATTTCGTTCCATGGGATTTGAGATCTTCCAGGAGGATGACATTACAAGTGAACTGTACGCGTTTGATAAGCTGAATTTCCCGCCGAACCATCCGGCCCGGGAGAGCATGGATACCTACTGGCTGGAGGGGCATGACAGCGGAAGCACCAATGAAAAGCTCTGCCTGCGTCCTCATCTGACAGGTGGCAGCGTGCGCTATATGCAGACGCATAAGCCGCCCTATCGTTTTGTGTATCCGGGACGCGTATACCGTAATGAGACCACGGACGCCCATCATGAGAGAGCATTCTTCCAGTATGAGGCGCTGATCGTGGACAAAGATATCACCTTTACCTCAGGCAAGGTCATGATTAACAGTATCTTAAGCAAGGTATTCGGTACGGATGTGCCGGTCAGAATGCGTTCCGGCTTCTTCCCCTTCGTGGAGCCGGGCTTTGAGATTGATATGCAGTGCCAGGTCTGCGGCGGAAAGGGCTGCAGCGTCTGCAAGCATGTGGGCTGGATTGAGGTTATGCCGGGCGGTTCTCCCCATCCGAACGTACTCAGGGCAGCCGGACTTGACCCGGATGAATACACAGGCTTCTATGTAAACATCGGTCTGGACAGACTGGTCATGATGCGCTATGGTGTTGACGATGTAAGACTGTTTCACAGTGCGGATTTGAGATTCCTGAAGCAGTTCAGATAAGGAGAGAAGAAGATGAAGTTATCATTATCGTGGATAAAGGATTATGTACAGATCCCGGAGGATATGGATCTGAAAAAGCTGGCCTATGATCTGACCATGTCCACCGTAGAGGTGGAGGATGTGGAGTATCTGGCCCGCCGGTTTGACAATATGCTTGTGGGTGTCATCGAGAAAATAGAGCCCCATCCCAATGCGGATAAACTGAGAGTCTGCAAGGTAGATATCGGCGGCGGTGAGATCAAAGATATTGTCTGCGGTGGAATCAATCTGAAGGAAGGCATGCGCGTGGCAGTGTCCTGCCCCGGCGCTGTAGTGCGCTGGCACGGCGAAGGCGAGCCGGTGGTAATCAAGAACTCCAAGCTCCGCGGCGTGGAGTCCTACGGCATGATCTGCGCTTCCGATGAGATTGGGCTGGGCGAACTGTTTCCGGCTTCCCAGGAAGCGGAGATTCTCGACCTGTCCGCTTTCGAAGTTCCGGCAGGTACTTCCCTTGCAGACGCGCTGGATATGAACGACGTTCTGCTGGAGATTGACAACAAGTCCATGACGAACCGTCCGGACCTCTGGGGACATTATGGAATAGCGCGCGAGATTGCGGCTCTGTATGATCTGCCTCTGAAAAAGATCGAGCCCTACACAGCGGATGTGCAGTCAGATTTCAAAGTGGAGATCAATGATCCGGACAGATGCACCCGATACATCGGCGTGGAGATGTCCGGCGTGGAGGTAAAGCCTTCCCCCTATCAGATGCAGAACCGGATCTGGAAGGCAGGCATGCGCCCCATCAATGCGCTGGTAGATATTACAAACTACGTTATGCTGGCTACGGGAAATCCGACCCATGCCTTTGACGCAGACAATATTACCGATCATATCGTGGTAAGACACGCTGTGGAAGGCGAGAAGCTGATTCTCTTAAATGATCATGAGCTGACTCTCTGTGCGGACGATCTGGTTATCACGGATTCTGAGGGACCGGTGGCCCTGGCCGGTGTCATGGGTGGAGCCAAGGATTCCATTCTGCCTAAGACAAGGCGCGTGATTCTGGAGGTGGCCAACTTTGAGTCCACCGGAATCCGCCGGACGGCCCTCCGCTACGACACCCGTACCGAGGCTTCTTCCAGATATGAAAAGGCTGTAGATCCCGAGAGGTGCGAGCAGGCGCTGGCCCTTTCCATGCAGTATTTCCAGGAGCTGTACCCGGAGCTGACGGTAACCGGATTCTGTGACAAGTACGTAAAGAAGCTGGAAAGAGCCCAGATCGATGTAAGTCTGGCCTGGCTTGCGAAGCGCCTTGGAAAGAATCTGTCAAACGAAGTGATTCAGAAGAAGCTGGAGCTGCTGGGCTTTGACGTGGAAATCAGCGGCGATAACATGCATGTGACCGCGCCCACCTGGCGTTCCACCGGCGATATTTCCATCAAGGACGACGTGATGGAAGAGGTAGCCAGACTGTACGGTTATGATAATTTTGAGGCGACTTCCTTCACCACCACCTTTGAGGGAGCCATCAACCAGAAAGACCAGGATCTGCTGAGAAGAATTAAGGAGTATCTGGCGATCCGCTGCGGCATGCAGGAGGTTTATACCTATCCCTGGATGAACGATGTATTTGTGAACGCGGTTCTGCAGAGCACAGAAGGCGTCCTGAGACTGTCTACGCCGCCTGCTCCGGACCTGAGCTATATCCGTTCCTCTCTGCTTCCGAATCTCTGCGAGGCAGTCGTAAAAAACGAGCGCTATTTCAACGATTTCGCAATCTTTGAAGAGGCGCAGGTGTTCTTTGACCGGAACTATACGGCCGCTTATGATGAGACAGAGCTTCTGCCGGAGCAGAAGAGACATATCGGTGCGGCTTTCGCCAGCAGCGTAAAGGACATCACAGAGCTGTTCCGCGAGGCAAAGGGCGTGCTGGAGTATATGCCCCGTTATACCCATATGGAAGGCTTTGAGTTCCGGAAGGAGGAAAAGCCGGTCTGGGCGGACAATGTGGTATGGATGAACATTTTCCGCGGCGGCGAGAAGATTGGAGACATGGGACTGGTGGCAAAGAAGGTTTCCATGGACTGCGGTATCAAGAATCTTTCCGTCATGCTTTTCGAGCTGGATGTGACAAAACTGGTTCCGCTGAAGTCCAGAACGAACAGGTTCACCCATCTTGCAGAGTATCCGGAGACTGATTATGATATTTCCATGCTCTTTGATTCTGACGCCGCATGGGCGGATATCTATGACGCGATCATGGGTCAGAAGAAGGCGAGCGCGCTCCTGAAGGACGCGGCTTTTGTGGATGAATACAGAGGAAAGCAGATCCCGGCGGGCAAAAAGTCTGTGACCATCCGGCTGACCATCGGATCTTCCGAGAAGACTTTGACTTCTCAGGAGATAGAAAGCGCCGCAAACCAGGTGATGAAGAAGCTTGGAAAGAAGATGGGCGCGGAGCTGAGAACACAGTAAGAAAGAGAAGCATTTCTCAAAATATGAAATTTCATAGTATGTAATGTTCATAATATGCAATTCAGATTTGGAAAGAACAGTGCATGTGGAAGTCGTGATTCAGATGATCCTTTGCAGAAATAAGGCAAAAATGTAAGGATAAACCACAAGACCCTGTGGCCTTCCTGCAAAAAT
>ERZ1643250.1778-NODE-1778-length-17411-cov-5.878543_pt1 | contig 17411 bp, 21 predicted proteins | sample MGYA00579262_ERZ1643250 | MGnify/ENA primary metagenome ERZ1643250 (study PRJEB29033, sample SAMEA4952265) | chicken gut metagenome | biome: Broiler Chicken; feature: Gastrointestinal Tract; material: Caecum | place: Ireland | collected 2018 | study: Broiler... | reverse complement strand
TGGGTGACGTAAATAAAGGTGATGCCGGTGGACTGCTGGATGCGCTTGAGCTCGATCTGCATCTCCTTGCGCAGCTTGAGGTCCAACGCGCCGAGCGGCTCGTCGAGCAGCAGCACGCGCGGCTCCATGACCAAAGCGCGCGCAATGGCAACGCGCTGCTGCTGGCCGCCCGACAGCGAGGTCACGTCCCGCATCTCAAACCCCTTCAGCCCCACCAGGGCCAGCATGCGCGAGACCTTCTGCTCGATCTCGCTTGCGGGCAGCTTGCGGATATGCAGGCCAAAGGCTATGTTTTCTGCAACGTTCAGGTGCGGGAACAGCGCATAGCGCTGGAACACCGTATTGATCTCCCGCTTATACGGCGGCACATCGTTGATGCGCTTGCCCTCGAACAGGACGTCGCCCGACGTAGGCGTCTCAAACCCGCCCAGGATGCGCAGCGTGGTCGTCTTGCCGCATCCCGACGGGCCGAGCAGCGTGACAAACTCCTTATCCCGGATATAGAGATTGATCCCCCGGAGAATCGGTTCCCCGTCAAATTCCTTTTTAATATCTACCAGGTCGATCAAGTGCTTGCTCAACCGCAATACCCCCCTGTCTGAAATACACGATTACTCGTAACTTTCATAATATAATCATTTGCACCAAAAGTCAATAAAAACCGCGAAAAAACAAGTTTTTCCGCGGTCTTTTTTGACTTTCCGACAGGGCATTGTGATATCTCCCGATTTCATGCGCAGCGCATGGTTTTTCTTCTATTTTCTCGGGTTCGCTTGCTTGCCGGAGCACCGCCGTTTTGGAGACGTCTTTTAGTCTGCGAACAGCTGGACCCAATAGGTGCGCCCGCCGACGACAGCCTGTCCAACGCCCAGGCGGCTATACTTTGCCGACAGGATATTGGCGCGGTGCCCGCTCGAGTTCATCCAGGCCGCCATGACGGCCTGCGCCGTCTGCTGGCCGGCCGCGATATTCTCCCCAGCCGCGCGGTAGGAGACGCCGGCCTCGGCCAGCGCCGTCAGGCCGCGAGCCCCGTTCGGGCGGGTGTGGGAAAAGCGCTTGGCCAGCTCGGCGGCGCGCACATTGGCCGCACGGGTCATGGCGCTGTCCAGCGCCAGCGGAGACAGCCCATTTTGCGCCCGCGCCGTGTTGACGCGGGACAGGATCGCCTGCGCGGCCGAGGTGGTCGCGTTGCTGTCCCCGCTTCCGCTGCCCTCCTGATTGGTGCCGCCGTTGACGCCGCCGCCATTCGTATTGCCGCCATTGCTATCCGGCTTGGACGTTGTCCCGCCCGCCGGTTTTTGGATTCCAAACTGTTCGAGCAGCTGCTCCCAAGCCGTCTCAAAGTGCGCCGGGACCGACGTCCTCTGCGGCAGGGACGCCGCCTGTGCTGCCGGGGTCATCAGCGCGCACACGAGCGCCGCCGAAGCCCAAAGCCGTTTTTTGTTCATGGTGTGTTCCTCCGTAGATGTAGTTTTTCGCCTTCCGGCCTCTCTATCATACGGGACCCCCTTCCCCCCTGGCAATGGGAACTTCCGGCGCTGCTGGCAGAATGGCGCAGAAAGGCCGGGAAATCCCCACGGATTTCCCGGCCTTCCAGCAACTTTTCAGGGATTTCCCCCGTGCACCGGGGAACGCTGCGCCATGTGATCAGTCATCCGCGATGACCTTGACATAGTATTTGCGGGTACGCGGCCCGTCGAACTCGGCAAAGTACACGGCCTGCCAAGTACCAAGCAACAGCCTGCCCTCCTCGATGAGGATGGTCTCGCTCGCGCCCACATTCATGCATTTGAGGTGCGCATCAGAGTTGCCCTCGCCGTGCAGGAAGCCGCTGCGAATCGGGAAGGCCCCATCCATGCCCAGCACTAGGTCGTGGCGCACATCCGGGTCGGCGTTCTCGTTGATCGTGATGGCTGCGGTCGTGTGCGGGCAGAAGACCACACACAGGCCCGAGCGCACGCCCGCGTCGCTGACGCATTTTTTGACTGCGGCCGTGATGTTGTAATAGCCTTGCCGGTCGGTATGTAGGGTGAATGCTTGGGTTTTCATAAAAATCCCTCCTCATCATGATTGACTGCGCGTCTCGCGCAGATAGGTAGCCTCCAGGTCAGAAAGATGCAGCTTGACCGCCAGCGGATACCGCTCGTAGGCGTTTGCGATGGCGAACGAGCCGGCACGCGCCGCGTCGTCAAAGCCGCCCATGTGCCAGCGGATGGCGACGGCCTCCTCATTCTTGAGCTTCATAAAACGCTCAATGAGAAAGACCGATTTCTCTCCGTGTCCGTAGGGAAAGCGGTCATTGACCACATAAACCGGCACTTTTTCCCACACGCCCGCATCATTCTTGCGGTTGCGGTACTCTACATCATAGAACCCTGCCTTGCACAGGTCGTGCAGCAGCGCGCAGATCGTGCAGCTCTCCAGGTCGTCAGTCTCGGGGTCATAGTGCTTCTCCATCAGGACCCGGTAGACATTCAGGCTGTGCTCCAGCAGGCCGCCCGCATAGGCCGCGTGGAAGCGCGTCGAGGCGGGCGCGGTAAAAAAATCGGTGGTCTCCATCCAATCGAGCAGCTTGTCCGCGCCGCGCCGGGCGATATTCTGGCGAAACAGCCCGATAAATTCTTCTCTCAAATCAGACATCTTATGCCTCCTTCCAGCGCGCAGCCAAGGCGCGCAGGGCTTCTGGTTCATTGGGCGCCGCGCCGTCCACGACAGCGTCCAGCAGGCCGCGCAGCACCCGGCCGACTGCTGGGCCGGAGAACCCCAGGGCACAGATATCGTGCCCATCCAGGGCCAGGTCATGCAAGCTCAGGCACAGGCCCGCACGGCACACCGCGTTCACCAGGCTTTCGGTTTGCTGCAGTTCGGCCAGATGGATAGAAAATGCGCCCTGGCCGGTGCAGTCGGCCTTTTTGATGGCCAGCATCTGCCGGACGGTCTGCTCCCCCAGCCGGGATAGCCGGCGGCGGACGATCTTCTCGTTCTGGCCCAACGGATAGTCATGCAGTTCCACCAGCCGGCACACGGCCTCCCGCAGCGCGCCGGGCGCGCGCAGGCGGGCCAGGGCCTGCGCCGCAAGCGCGCAGCTGATGCGCGGATGCCCCTTAAAGTGCCCGACGCCGGCCGCGTCGATGGTATAGGCGTGCGGTTTCCCGCAGTCATGCAGCAGCATGACCCAACGCAGCGTCAGATCGGCCGGCACGGCCTCGACCGCGCGCACGGTATGCTCCCACACATCATAGCGGTGATGCGGATTGTGCTGGCACAGGCCAAACATAGGCGACAGCTCGGGCAGAACCGCAGCCAGGATCTCCCGGCAGGCACGCAGTGCGCGGCCGGCATACCGGCCGGTCAATATGCCATTGAGCTCTGCCAGCACCCGCTCGCGGGCAATCCCATCCAAGCGTGCGAGCTGCCGACGCATGGCATAGGCAGTCTGCGGCTCCAGGGCAAAGCCGGTCTGCGCCTGGAAGCGCACGCCGCGAAGGATGCGCAGCGCATCCTCCGCAAACCGGGTGTCCGGATCACCCACCGCCCGGAGCACGCCGCGGCGCAGATCGGCCTGCCCGCCAAAAGGGTCGCACAGGCCGCGCGCCGGATGATACGCCATAGCGTTGACGGTGAAATCCCGGCGCATCAGATCCTCCTCGACGCGCGGGACAAAACGCACCGCATCCGGGTGCCGCCCATCGGCATAGCCGGCCTCGGTGCGGTAGGTTGTGATCTCGATCGCCATGCCATCGGCCAGCGCGGTCACTGTGCCGTGCCGCAGGCCGGTGGGCCGGACGTCAAACGCGCCTGCCAGGGCTGCGCAGGTCTGCTCGGGCCGCGCCGCCGTGGCTAGATCCCAATCGTGCGGCGTCACCCCGCGCAGGCTGTCACGCACGCAGCCGCCCACGGCAAAGGCAGTATAGCCGCAGGCTTCCAGCCGGGCAATGGCTGCGCGCACCGGACCGGGCAGCGCAATCCGTGGACCGGTCAATGCGGCTTCCTCTTTTGCTTTAGGTGGTAGGCCGTGCCATCTGGATTGAGCACCACCGTGTTGTCCAGCTGTGCCTTGAGGCTCCTGCGGAAGCCTGCAATGTATTCCTCGCGCAGCGCCTTCTGCTCGGCCTGCTCCTCTGGAGTCAGGCCCTCCGCCCTGGCTTTGCGGGCCAGCGCATTGATGCGCGCAATCTTTTCGTCGGTCATCGGCAAATGCCTCCTGTATGGATTTTATTTTCCTTTATTATATCAGGCCATTTTGCCCCTGTCCATTCCCTTTGCCGCCCCGATTGCCTTGACCCCGCTTTACTCCCATGTTACAATAAAGTAAGATTCACGATTCTTAACTGTCCGGAGGGAACTTTCATGAAAATCGAAACCAAATGCCTGCATGAGGGCTACAAGCCGGAGAACGGCGGCCCCAGCGCCCTGCCCATCGTGCAGTCCACGACCTATCGCTTTGACTCGACCGCACATATCGCCGGTCTGTTCGATATGCCCACCGAGTTTATGTACTCCCGCTTTGCAAACCCGACCTGCGACGCCGTAGAAAAGAAGATCGCGGCGCTTGAGGGCGGCGTCGGCGCCATGCTGACCTCGTCCGGCCAGGCCGCCTCCCTGCTGTCCATCCTGAACCTGTGCTCGGCCGGCGACAGCTTCATCGCTGCCTCCACCATCTATGGCGGCACCATCAACCTGTTCGGTGTGACGCTCAAAAAGCTCGGCATCGAGTGCATCTGGGCCGACGCCGAGGCGGACGAGGCCGACATCCAGAAGCTGTTCAAGCCCAACACCAAGGCGGTCTTTGGCGAGACGCTGGCCAACCCGGCCCTGACCGTATTTGATATTGAAAAGTGGGCGGACATTGCACATAAGAACGGCGTGCCGCTCATCATCGACAACACTTTCGCCACCCCCTATCTGTGCCGTCCGATCGAGTTCGGCGCCGACATCGTCATTCACTCGACCACCAAGTACATGGACGGCCATGCCGTACAGGGCGGCGGCGTCATCGTGGACAGCGGTAAGTTTGACTGGGCTGCATCGGGCAAGTTCCCGGACTTCACCGAGCCCGACGAGAGCTACCACGGCGTTGTCTACACCCGCGAGTTCGGCAACATGGCATACATCATCAAGGCGCGCATGCAGCTGATGCGTGACTTTGGCTGCTATCCGGCAGCACACTCTGCATTCCTGCTCAACCTGGGTCTGGAGACCCTGGCTGTTCGTATGCAGCGCTACTGCCAGAATGCCATCACGGTGGCCAAGCATCTGGAAGCTTCGGACAAGATTGCACACGTACGCTACCCCGGTCTGGAGAGCGACCCGCACCATGCCCGTGCGCAGAAGTACCTGCCGCTCGGCACCTCGGGCGTCATGTCCATCGATATCAAGGGCGGACGCGAGCCTGCCATGAAGTTCATGGACAGCCTCAAGCTGGCTTCCAACGAGGTGCACGTTGCGGATATCCGCACCTGTGTGCTGCACCCGGCTTCCGAGACCCACCGTCAGCTCACCGACGAGCAGCTCGTCGCGGCCGGCATCGAGCCCGGCCTTGTACGCCTGTCGGTCGGCCTCGAAAACGTCGAGGACATCATCGCAGACCTGGACCAGGCCCTGGCCCAGCTCTGATCTGTGTCCACGTAAAAAATCCTGTGTGCAGGGATGGCCTACGCCGTCCCTGTACCGCGTCCTGGAGGGATTGATCTCTTGAATATTCGCCGTATCTGTGCCGGAGACCGGGATTATTTTTGCGCGGCCGTCCAGGCCTTTTACCAGTCTCCCGCTGTCTGTCACGCCATCCCGGAGGACCATGCCGCACGCACATTCGATGCGCTCATGCAAGGCTCGCCCTATGCCGATTGCCTGATCGCCGCGGACGATGACGGACGTCCGGTTGCCTACTGCCTGCTGGCCCTGACTTGGTCCAACGAGGCCGGCGGCCTGTGCGTCTGGCTGGACGAATTGATGGTCGATGAGAGCCAGCGTTCCCGCGGGATCGGCCGACAGCTCATCGCAGCGGTGCAGGAAAAGTACCGCAATGCTGCGCGCTTTCGTCTGGAAGTGACCGAGGCCAATCCACGTGCTGCCGCGCTCTACCGTACCCTGGGCTTTACGGATCTGCCTTATCAGCAGATGGTCATGGATTCCGCAACCTGAACCGTTCAAGCAAGGAGGGCATGCTATGTTTTTCGCTTATTGTCTGCTTACGTTTACGCTTGCCGCGTCGCTCGGCGTGATCGTCCGCTGCTTTGTGTCGGTCTGTCACGAGCCCTCGGCGTCCAAGCTGTCCGCCATCACGGCCGCCGTCCTGCTGTGCCTGATGCTGATGCTGATCTCCCAGCAGACCGGCAGTTCCCTGTTCGGCTGGTTTATGCCGCTGTTTAAACTGCCCTGAAGCGCCGTGCCCGTACGGAAACAAAGAAAGCCGCTCAAGATTTCTCTTGAGCGGCTCTTTTGTTGCCTTTGGCCGGGCGCGCCTCAGTCCAGCAGGGCGCGGCGCATGGTGCGCCCCAGCGCGCGGCAGACGCACTGGGTCATCTCCCGCGCGGCGACCGTCTTGTCCGCCGCCGTCACGATCCAGCCTTCCTTTGAGCGCGGCATCTTGGGCGCCAACGGGAACATATGCGCCGCGATCGCTTCGCGCTGCCGGTCGGTCAGCGCAAAATAGCGCGAGGCGCGCTTGGCGGCCATCGTGCCGTGTACGAATGCGTGCATATGCGTCAGGCGGCGAAAGCCGCGGTAGTGTCGCAGAAAGCGCTTGAACCATTCGTCATGCCAGTCATATCCAAAGAAATCGTGCAGGAGGGCCGCGCGTGTGACCGAAAGGATCTCATCTTCGCACAGTCCCAGTGCGACGGCCATGCGGTAGGCCATCCATGCGACGGCGACCGAGTGGTCATAGACCGAATTGTCTACGCCGTGGTGGGTCAGCCGCTTGGTCTCCAAAAAACGGGGATGGGCAAGGATATCCGCCGTTGCGGCCTCAAATGATAAACCCATTGGAACCGCCTCCTCTCTTTCCTTTATTGTATGCGCTTGGCGTCAAAACATCAAGGGATTTGATTCGGTTTTTATAATTTTTTCACAAATGCAGCGATAACCTGTGCTATAATAGAAAAAATTACAGGATTCGACAAAAAGGAGGCGCTCCTGATGAAAAAACGACTGGCCGCGCTCGTCCTGTTCTGCCTGCTGCTCGCCGGCTGCAGTCCGGCGCAGACAGAGGCTTCTTCCCCCGACCCATCCCAAGCCGAGGCCGTCCAGCAGCCCAACCTCGTGGCCACGCTCGCGGTGTGCGGCGACGCCATGAGCCACATGCCGCAGACCCGCGACGCCTATGACAGCCAGAGCGGGACCTACGACTATCGGCCGATGATCCGTTTTGCCAAGCCTTGGGTCCAGCAGGCGGACTATGCCGTTGTCAACCTGGAGACCACGTTCGCCGGCGGGCCGGACTATGCAGGCTTCCCGTCTTTTAATACGCCGGACGCCCTGGGTGAGGCGCTGCGCGACGCCGGATTTGACCTGGTCAGCACGGCGAACAACCACTGCCTGGACCGCGGCCAGGACGGCCTCGTACGCACGCTCGATGTGCTGGACGGGCTGGGGCTTGCGCATGTCGGCACCTACCGCTCGGCCGCAGAGCGCGCGGTGCAGCACGGCGTCCATCTGGCCGACGTCGGCGGGATCTGTGTGGCCTTCCTATCCTATACTTATGGCACGAACGGCATCCCGGTGCCCGGCCCTGGCATGGTCAACCTGCTGCACACAGACTACATGTCCGACGCCCAGCAGATCGACCGGGATGGGCTGGCAGCCGACTTTGCCGCGGCCCGCGCCCTGTCGCCCGACCTCATCGCTGTCATGGTGCACTGGGGCACCGAGTACCAGACCATGCCAAACGCCCACCAGCAGGAAATCGCGGACACCCTCTTCTCGCTGGGCGCCGACCTCATTCTGGGCGGGCATCCGCACGTACCGCAGCCGATGGAGACGCGGGAGCTGCCCAACGGGGACGGGACGACGCGCACGGGATTTGTATGCTGGTCGCTCGGCAACTTCATCTCCTCCCAGAACGACCCGTACACCGACACCACGGCTGTCTTGCAGCTCGAGCTGACCAAAAATCCCAACACCGGCATCACTGAGGTGACCGATGTCGGCTATATCCCGCTCTATATGCTCGACCGCGAACAGGAGGTCTCGGGCGAGCGTTTTACCCTTCTAGACGCCCATGCGGGCATCCGGGCTTATGAGGCGGGCAACCAGCAATATATCACGTCTGCAACGTATCAAAAGCTGCAGCAATGTGTGGCCGATTGCCACAAAATTCTCAGCGCGACCTGGGATATGGCCGCCTGAAACCGGAATGCGAAATTGGGGCCCGGGCCTGCCGCCCGGCCCTTTTCTGTCCGCCAGACAGACCAGCGCCCCGGATGGGAGGGAGGCTCATCCGGGGCGCTGGCTGAATCAAGGTATGAGAAGTAAAAGAACATTGGGAATATGGGAACCATGAGAACAAATCAAGGGGGATTTGTTTTCCTTAGTTATCATTATAAGCCCCAAGTCCCCCGCCTGCAATTGGCATTTCCCACGACCTCCCGCTCTTATTTTTAGATATTTTGCACAAATATAAGTGCGTGATCTCTCGAGAAATCACGCACTTTATGCATGGGACCCGCCCGCCTGCAGTGAAGGCCGGCCGCGCCTCAATCCCCTGCCTGTGGGGCCAGGCGGCGTTCGGGCAGTTGGGCCAGGATGATCGCGGCAAACGCCAGCGCACAGCCCACGAGCTCACGCGCCGACAGCCGCTCTCCCAGGAGCAGCCAGCCCGCAAGCGCCGCCACGACCGACTCCAGCGACAGAATGAGCGAGGCAACCGTGGGGTCGGTGTCCCGCTGGCCGATGACCTGCAAGGTATAGGCCACGCCGCTGCTCAGCACACCCGCATACAGGATGGGCGCCCAGGCCGCCAGCAGAGCGGCCAGCGTGGGCTGCTCCCAAAGCAGCGTCGGCACCAGGCAGACCGCGCTGGCCGTGAAGAATTGGATGCAGGACATGCGCACGCCGTCCGCCCCCGGTGAAAAGTGATCGATAATCAGGATGTGCAGTGAGAAACCGACCGCCGAGGCCAGGACCAGGAGATCCCCGGTTTCAATGCGGAAGGACTCGGTCATGCACAGCAGATACATCCCACACACAGCCAGCACCACTGCGGCCCATATCTTTGCGCCCACCCGCTTGCCGACGAGCAGGCCGATGAGCGGCACGATCAGGATGTACATGGCGGTCAAAAAGCCCGCCTTGCCCACCGACGTGCGCGCCAGTCCAAACTGCTGCAAGACTTCGGACACGGCGAGCGCCACGCCGCAGCACACGCCGCCCAGCACCGGCCAGGCCGGCCTGGGGCCTCCTTGCGCTGCCTGCTGTGTTTTTTTGCTGTCCAGGCGGGTCAAGAGCGGCAGGCAGGGCAGCAGCACCAGGCCGCCAATCAGGTTGCGCACGCAGCTAAAGGTAAACGGCCCGACATAGTCCATGCCAACCGACTGCGCGACAAACGCCACGCCCCATATGACGGCAGTCAGCAGGAGCAGTGCGCTTGCGCGCAGCTGAACCGATCGCTTCATTTCAGATCCCCCTCTTTTTTCCTCTGTCTGTTGTGCCAGGCTGAACCGCGTCCCTTTTCCGCTAAGGCCCGGCAAAGCCCCGACCAGGGAACCCGGTCGGGGCTATTTTCTATCTTTTATCCGTCCGTGCTTACTTGCCTTGCCCCATCATGCCGCGCACAATCTTCTCGGCCGTGATGGGCAGCGTGCGCACGCGCACGCCCGTGGCGCGGGCCACAGCGTCCGCGATGGCCGGCGACGGGGTGTTGATGACGACCTCGCCGATGGACTTTGCGCCAAACGGGCCGGTCGGCTCGTAGCTGCTCTCGAACTCCACGCGCACGGTGCCGATGTCCAAGCGGCTCGGGATCTTGTACTGCATAAACGAGTTGGACAGGTTGGTGCCGTCTGCGGCGTATACGATGTCCTCATAGAGCGCCATGCCGATGCCTTGGACGATGCCGCCCTCGGTCTGCACGCGCGCCAGATGGGGATTGATGGGCGTGCCGCAGTCCACGGCTGCCACATAGTCGACGAGCGTGACATGTCCGGTCTCGGGATCGACGTCCACCTCGGCTGCGCCCGCCATGAAAGGCGGAGGCGAGACCGGGGACGAATGGCTGACGGTCGCGGACAGCACATCCGAGCAGCCGCACTGGCCGCTGTATGCAATATCGGACAGCGAGACCGCCCGCGCCGGCTCGGCGAGTGAAAAGACGCGCGCGCCGTCGAACTCGACCTCAGATTCGTCCAGCTCCAGCATCTTCGCGCCCTGCCGGACGATCTTGCCGCGCAGCTCCTCGCAGGCGCGCACACAGGCCATGCCCGTAACGTAGGTGGTCGCCGAGGCATACGAGCCCGAATCATAGGGCGCGGTATCGGTGTCCGAGGCATGGACCGCAATGTGCTCCATCGGGCACTCCAGGCAGTCGGCCGCCATCTGCGCCAGAATGGTGTCGCAGCCCGTGCCCATGTCCGTGCAGCCGATGAGCATATTGTAGGTGCCGTCGTCGGACAGGCGGATGATGACCGCGCCGACGTCCACGTTCGAGATCGCCGAGCCCTGCATGGCCATCGCCATGCCAACCGCGCGGATGTGTCCGTTGGGCAGCACGCGCGGCTGGATCTTTTCGTCCCAGCCGATCATCTCGCGCACGCGCTGGACGCAGCGGTCCAGGGCGCAGGCGTTTGCGGTCTCGCCGTAGTAGGCCGGCATGACCATGCCCTCGCGCACCATGTTCTGCATCCGCAGGTCGATGGGGTCGCGGCCGAGCGCGTCGGCCAGCTCATTGACGATGGATTCCACGGCGAAAATCCCCTGGGTCGCGCCGTAGCCGCGGTAAGCGCCGGCCGACATGACGTTGGTGTAGACGACGTCATAGCGGAAGCGGAAAGCCTCCTGATTGCCCGAGTAGAGCGGGATGGGCTTGTGGCCGGACAGGCCGACCGTGGTCGGGCCGTGTTCGCCGAACGCGCCGGTGTTGGACAGCGTATACAGGTCGATGCCGCGGATGGTGCCGTCCCGCATCGCGCCGATGCGCACGGTGACCTCCATCTCGTGCCGCGGGCTGGAGGCGATCATGGACTCCTCGCGGGTGTAGATGATCTTGGCCGGCCGGCCGGTTTTCATGGTGACGATGGCCGGGTAAACCTCGGTGACGACCGTCTGCTTGGAGCCGAACCCGCCGCCCAGGCGCGGCTTCATGACGCGCACGCGGGATTTCGGGATGCCGAGGGCGATGGACAGGATGCGGCGCACATGGAAGGGCACCTGGGTGGACGAAATGATATTCAGGCGGCCGTAGGTGTCCAGATAGGTCGCCGTGCGGAAGGTCTCCATGGGCGTCTGCTGGTTTGCCTTGGTGTGGTAGGTGCGCGTCAGGACGACGTCGCACGACGCCAGCACGGCCTCGATGTCGCCTGCGCCCTCCTCGCCCGAGGCGCACAGGTTGCGCTTGTTGTCCGCGCCGACCGGGCATTTCGCCTCCCAATCGTCCTCCGGATGGACCAGAATGGGGTTGTCCTTGGCCTTGTGGAAGTCCAGCACCGGCTCGAGCACCTCGTACTTGACCTTGATCAGGCGCAGGGCGCGGTCCACCGCCGCGGCGGTCTCGCCCGCGACAATGGCGACCGCGTCGCCGACAAAGCGCACGCGGCGGTCCAGGATCAGGCGGTCATACGGGGACGGCTCCGGATAGGTCTGGCCGGCCATGGTAAACCGGTACTGCGGCACATCCTGATAGGTCAGCACGCAGGCGATGCCCGGCACCTTTCGGGCAATGTCCGTGTTGATCTCGCGGATGAGCGCATGGGCATGCGGCGAGCGCAGGACTTTCACGATCAAGCAGTTTGCAGGCGCGATATCGTCGGTATAAACCGGCTGGCCGGTGGTCAGTGCATGCGCGTCCGACTTGCGCACGCCCGTTCCAACATAGTTGTGCTTCATGCTCTCTCCTTCTCCGCCAAGTATTTCTGGATGGCGCGCAGCTGGCTGACATATCCGGTGCAGCGGCACAGGTTGCCCGCCAGATAGGCCTTGATCTCGGCCTCGGTGGGATGGTCCAGCTCGCGCGTCATGGCAATGATGTTCATAATAAGGCCCGGGCTGCAAAAGCCGCACTGCTCTGCGCCCTCGTCGGCCAGGTATGCACCGATCTCTGCCGCCGCATCCTGCAGGCCCTCCAGCGTTTCGACGGTCTTGCCGTTGATGCGGGCGGTCAGCGTCGCGCACGACAGCACCGGACGGCCGTCCACCAGCACGGTGCACAGGCCGCAGTTCGAGGTCTCACAGCCGCGCTTGACCGAAAAGCAGCCTTTTTCGCGCAGGTATTCGGTCAGGGGCTGGACCGGGTCGACCTCATCTGTCAGCTTGCGGCCGTTGAGCGTATAAGAAATCTGCATACTCATTCCTCCTCCAGCGCGTTTGCCGCACGCCGCACGAGCACGCGGCACAGGTGGGCACGGTACGCGGCCGAACCGCGCAGATTGGTCGAAAATGTCAGGGTATCGGCGCAGCGGTTTGCAAAGGCTTCTGCCGTTTCGCCCGGCGCGCGCCGGACCAGCTCGGCGCGCTGTGGGCGCGCGCCGACCGCGCAGACCATTTGGCCGTCCGTCCGGCAGGCGGCAACGGCGAGCACCGGGAAGTCGGTCGCGGTTACGCGGTGGGTCACATAGGCCGCCTGCTGGCCGCGCTTGGGCAGGCGCACCTCGACCAGGATGTCACGGTCGTACGGCATGTGTACAAAGTCCGACAGGGCGACCGTGCCCCCCTTGTGCAGGACCACCTCGGCGCCGAGCGCCAAGAACAGGGTCAGCGGGTCCGAGAAGCCAAAGCGCCCCCAGATGCTGCCGCCGATGGTCGCGCAGCCCCGAAACTGTACGCCGACGATGTGGCGCACACTGTCGGCGATGCAGTCGCCAAAGTACGCGGCCAGTCTGGGGTCGGTCTCGACCTGGCGCAGCGTCACCATGGCGCCAAGGGAAAAATACCCGTCGTGCTCGGTGATCTGGTCCAGCCCCAGGGCGGACAGGTCGATGGCGGTGGACATCATGCGGCGGCCCATCTTGAGCCAACCGCAGCCGCCAAGCACCGTGCTCTTGGGCTTCTGATTGAGTTCATATGCCTCGTCCAGGCTGGACGCGACCACATAGTTTTGTGTCGTGAACATATTTGCTCCTTTCGGGGATGTGATGCGGCACGCGGCAGGGCGGGCCGCTTGGCCGCAAAAAAACCGCCGTTCGCGTTCCTTTGTTGTCCCAAAACTACGCGCACGGCTCTCGATCAATTGCTATATAGATTGTACCATCCTGCCGTACGAATTGCAATGCGCATTTTCGACGGAAAACGCCGGCAAAGTCTGTCATTTCCCGTAGAACCTCGCTGTCCTGTCAAAAATACATCGCCCGCCCCCTGTACAAGCAGCCGGACGCCCTGTATAATAAAGCTGGCTATCAAACGCGCACAACTTTGGGAGGTCCGCCTTGAAACCAAACCTACATTCCAAACTCTATCGCCTGGTGGGCTGCCTCGAGGTGCTCGTCGGCATCTGCATCCTGGTCGCGGTCGCGGCGGCGACCTTCGGCCTCGTCGCCGATATCCACGTCCCGCGCCTCGTGTCCTCGCCCGACTCCCTCCAGGCCTACCTCACCACCGCCATGACCATTATCATCGGCGTCGAATTCGTCAAAATGATTTTCAGCTACAATATCAACACCGTAATCGAGGTATTGCTGCTCGCTGTCGCACGCCAAATCTAATTACCATCCTGTCTGTCACCCTGCTGTTCGCCATCCGCAAATTCCTGTATGTCCCTCAGCTCGACCAAGATACGCACGTGGAGGGCAGCCTGCGGCCCCGCTTCTGGCGCAGGGCAGCGCGGGCCGAAGCCGGCCGGGCACAGGCAACCGAACCGAGAAAGGAAGAATCCGACAACTATGCTGCCCAATGACCCCATCATCCTGCTGAGCTACGTCAATACCAAGCTGCGCGACGATTACGCCGACCTAGACGACCTGTGCGGCGCGCTGGACATCACACCGGGCGAGCTGTGCGGCCGCCTGGCCCCGCTGGGCTATACCTACAACCGCAAGGCCAACCGGTTTCAGTGAGAAAGGAAGCGTATCGCTATGTTGAACGCCGTTGTACAGGCCGCCCGTGAGGCCGGCAGCATCCTGCTGTCCGCACACGATTTGCGCAATGCCGTCTCGGAAAAGGAGGGCGTGGGCAACTTCGTCACCACCTACGACGTCAAAGTCCAAAACTTCCTGCGCGAAAAACTGCTCACTGCCGTGCCCCAGGCCCACTTCGTCGGCGAGGAGGACACCGTGCACGACGACGCGCTGCACGGCCTTGCCTTCATCGTCGATCCCATCGACTGTACGGCAAACTTCGTGCGCGGCTGGAAGCACTCAGCCGTGTCCATCGCCCTGGCCCAAGACGGCGAACTGATCTTGGGTGTGGTCTACAACCCTTATCGGGACGAGATGTTCACGGCGCAGAAAGGCCGGGGCGCTCTGCTGGACGGTCAGCCCATCCATGTCTCGGCGCGCACCATGGATCGCGGCGTCTTCTGTTTTGGCACCTCGCCCTATGACCGCGCGCTGCGGGCGCGCTCCTTCCGCATCGCCTCCCGCCTGATGGACCGCATGCAGGACCTGCGCCGCTTTGGCTCGGCGGCCTTGGACCTGACCGATATCGCCTGCGGCCGGGCAGAGCTTGGGTTTGAGTGCATCCTACAGCCGTGGGACTACGCTGCGGGCGCGCTCATCTTGCAGGAAGCCGGCGGGCGCATCTCCCAGCTCGACGGCTCGCCCATCACGCTGGACCGCCCCTGTTCCATCCTCAGCGGCAACCCGCTGGTACATGCTGCTTTCCTTGCGCTTGAGCTTGGAAGATGATATAACCAGGTATGCAGTATGCAAAATAGGTCTTTCCAATTGGAAGGACCTATTTTTTTGCTCTTTTTCCCCACTTTTCCCTTTATTCTCCAGCAAATTCGTCATTTTATACAAAGCAATTTCACATTTGCCACAAAGGAGCCTCCCCCAGCGTCCTATTTTTTGCTCATTTTGTTCATATTTTTTGATATAAATTCTTAACTATATTTTTTCTCTGCACATCTTCTACAAAATTCTAAAATAGCCCTTGCCTGCGCGCCCAATTCATCGTAAAATAGCATACAACTTATTTGGAACAATGCGCGGATTCCCCTGGCGGGAATCCTCTGTTTTATGAAAGGACTGATATTCCATGAAATCCTACTGGACTCCTGCAATGCTCGGAGAGGGCTGGAATATGCTCAAGTATGCCGAGCGCAATCAGTATTTTTTGGTCACCCCGAAGGTCCCGCACGTAGACATGCGCGTAGTCCTCATCGAGATCATGGCCAGCCTGCTGGTGGGCAAGCACATCGTCATGCTCGCGGAGAGCCACGACCCGGCCAGCCTCAGCGTGCTGCGCACGTTCAGCCGTGAGGCCCGCATCCTCAAGCGCGGCAAGGAGACCGCGCTCTACGCAGAGCTGGACGGTATCCCGACCGCAGAGGCCCTGTGCACGCTGCCGCAGAGTGGCAAGTTCCGCCTGCGCCTGGCTGGTTTTGACGGGGCTGTGCCTGGCGAGCTGATCTTCTCCGGCCTGATGGATGCCAACTGCCCGGCAGACGTCGTGCTGGACTGCACCTATCTGGCTGGGCGCCCGGCGCTCGGCATCTCGGTATGCCCGGAAGCGCTGGACGAGCAGACGCTGGTCGATCTGGTCCGCGACGCCGTCGCAGAGCGCGGCGAAGCCCTGCGCGTTGATTTTGCCTCTTAACCTGCCTTGGGGCCGGCTTTTGCCGGTCTCTTTTTTTTGCCCGCCGCATCCCCGCTTTATCCCCGGCCCACTTCCTGCCGCGCGGCAAAAAAAGAGCCTGTCCAGATAAAGGACAGGCTCTTCATTACATGTTGTAATTTAAAATTACTCCGCAGTGTAGGGCAGCAGGGCAACGTGACGGGCGCGCTTGATCGCCTCGGTCAGCTGGCGCTGATGCTTTGCACAGGTGCCGGTCATACGGCGGGGCAGGATCTTGCCGCGCTCAGACATGTAGCGGCGCAGCTTTGCTACGTCCTTATAGTCGATGACCTCTACCTTATCTACGCAGAAGGAGCAAACCTTTCTGCGGCGACGTCCACCGCGCTGGGTGCGCTCCGGACGGGGAGTAAATTCCTTTTTGGTCTCTTCCATTGTCAGGTACCTCCTTTTTTCAAAAATCAGAAGGGAACATCGGAGTCATCGTCGAGCTCCGCGAAGTCCGAGTCACCGACCGAAAGGTCAAAGCTCGGCGCGGGCGCGACCTGGCTGCCCGAATCAAATCCCTCGGGACGGATCTGCGAACCCGAGTCATAGCCTCCCGCGGCATAACCGTTTGCCTCGCGGGACTTCTTGGTCTCGCCGAAGGAGACCTCGTCGACATTGATCTCGATGGATACGCGCTTATTTCCGTTCCTGTCTTCCCAGTTCCGCGACTGGATGCGGCCAACTACAATCGCCAGCATACCCTTGGTGAACCACTGCTTGACAAACTCCGCCTGACGGCCCCATGCGACGCAGTCGATGAAGTCGGTCTGGCGCTCGCCGTTCGGGCCCTTGCGGTCGCGGTCAATCGCGAGCGTAAAGGAAGCGACGGCGGTGTTTGACGCGGTGTGGCGCAGTTCAGGGTCGCGGGTGAGCCGGCCCATGAGGATTGCTTTGTTCAGCACGTCTTGTCACCCGCCTTAGTCCAGGGCTACAATGATGGAACGCATCACGCCGTCCGTAATCTTGTAGATACGGTCGAGCTCAGCCGGGAAGGACGGAGCGGACGTAAACTGAATCAGGGTGTAATAACCCTCATGCAGGTCGTTGATCTCGTACGCCATGCGGCGCTTGCCCCAATCTTCGACCTTGTCCACGGTACCGTTTGCCTCTACGAGGGACTGGAACTTCTGCACCAGGGCAGAAATCTCCTCCTCACCGAGGGTGGGATCGACAATGAAAAGAGTCTCGTACTTGCCACTTACTTTTGCCATGTTTTTGCACCTCCTTTTGGACTTTGGCCCACGATCTAAGCAATTGTCGTGAGCAAGGATACTTCCTTATTATATCGGACTTTCCTCAATTGTCAAGCGGTTCTCGATAAAAATTTTAAATTATTTTCATTTTTTACTTGACGCAGCTGAGCTCCTGTGCTAAAATATCATTGTTGTGCTGGAGTGTTGTCCTTTCCGGCCACACAAAACTGCTAGTATGGCTCAGTTGGTAGAGCAGCGCATTCGTAATGCGCAGGTCGTCGGTTCGAGTCC